>Ga0308169_10000120_pt1 | contig 161650 bp, 145 predicted proteins | sample PhyBR1_2_FD_202139 | JGI IMG/M metagenome (GOLD analysis project Ga0308169, IMG submission 202139) | Phyllosphere microbial communities from UC Gill Tract Community Farm, Albany, California, United States - DLSLSB.R1 | ecosystem: Host-associated > Plants > Phyllosphere > Unclassified | place... | reverse complement strand
ATCGAAGTCGTGTCGCGCCTGAAGATCTCGGAAGCGTGCCCGATCATCCTGCCTTACCACGTCGCCATCGACAAGGCGCGTGAAGCCAAGCGCGGCGAGAACAAGATCGGCACCACCGGCAAGGGCATCGGCCCGGCCTACGAAGACAAGGTCGCGCGCCGCGCGATCCGCATCGCCGACCTGCTCAATGAAGAGCGCTTCGCCGAGAAGCTCAAAGAGAACCTCGAGTACCACAACCACGTGCTGGTGAACTACCTGGGCGCCGAAGCGATCGACTTCCAGCAAACCTACGACGACGCGATGGCCCTGGTGCCGCGCCTGCGTCCGATGGTCGCCGACGTGTCGTCGCTGCTGTACGCCGCGCACAAAGCTGGCGGCAAGCTGCTGTTCGAAGGCGCGCAGGGTTCGCTGCTCGACGTCGACCACGGCACCTATCCGTTCGTCACGTCGTCGAACTGCGTGGCCGGCAACGCCGCCGCCGGCGCCGGCGTCGGTCCGAACATGCTGCACTACATCCTGGGCATCACCAAGGCCTACACCACCCGCGTCGGTTCGGGCCCGTTCCCGGCCGAACTGCCAACCGACGCCGGCGTCGGCGAGCACCTGTCGCGCGTCGGCCATGAATTCGGCACCGTCACCGGCCGCGCCCGTCGCTGCGGCTGGTTCGACGCCGCGCTGCTGCGCCGCTCGGTACAGATCAACGGCGTGTCGGGCATGTGCCTGACCAAACTCGACGTGCTGGACGGCATCGAGTCGTTGAAACTGTGCACCGGCTACAAGATCGATGGCCGCGAAGTCGACATCTTCCCGGTCGGCGCCGAAGAAGCCGCCCTGTGTGAGCCGGTGTATATCGAAATGCCGGGCTGGACCGAGTCGACCGTCGGCGCCAAGTCGATGGCCGACCTGCCGGCCAACGCCCGTGCCTACATCGAGCGCATCGAAGAGCTGGTCGGCGTGCCGATCGACATGGTTTCGACCGGCCCGGATCGTGAAGAAACGATCGTGCTGCGTCATCCGTTTGCAGCGTAATTAGAAAAGAACCTGGAGTACTGAAAGATGAACACCCCTGTATCGACCGATAAAGACCTGTGGGTCTCGTGGGATGAATACCACCGCCTGATCGAGCGCCTGGCGCTGCAAGTCTACGAATCGGGCTGGAAATTCGACCAGGTGCTGTGCCTGGCGCGCGGCGGCGTGCGTCCTGGCGACGTGTTCTCGCGCATCTTCGATGTGCCGCTGGCGATCCTGTCGACCAGCTCGTACCGCGAAGAAGCCGGCACCAAGCAGGGCGACCTCGACATCTCGAAGTACATGACCATGACCAAGGGTCCACTGGCCGGCCGTGTGCTGCTGGTGGATGATTTGGCCGACTCCGGCGTGACGCTGCGTAAAGTCAGCCAGCACCTGACCGAGAACTATCCGCAAGTGACCGAAGTGAAGTCGGCGGTGATCTGGGTCAAGGGCACGTCGTCGATCCGTCCGGATTACTTCCTGGACGACCTGCCGCACAATCCGTGGATTCACCAGCCGTTCGAAGAGTATGACGGTCTGCGTCCGCATCAGCTGGCGGCGTGGCTCAAGAAATTCGAGAAGTAATTTCTTCTCTGAAGGACCGATGCAGCAGGGAAGGGCGTGCGCTCTTCCCTGTTTTTTTATGCGCGCCGATTAATGTGACGCCGCGCACCGCCGAATATGCCCGGGGCATGGCGATTGCAGTGACTTTTGTTCACCGCTCTTTGATAATCGATTGGTTAAACACTTCGATTGTCGACCGTGACCCTGTCCATCCTGCGCCGTGCTGCCGTTGCTGCATCGCTGGCTTGCTTGATATTGCCTTCCACCCACGCCGCGGCGCAAGCCGCTTCGGCCGAGGCATCGTCCGCGCCTGAAACGCCCGTCAAACCCAGGTTCCTGCGCGCGGCCGAGCTGGCCATGCAGGAACTGCAGGACGTGCTGGAATCGAGCCCGCACCTGGGGCGCAACGTCGACCGCCTGGTCGACTTCCAGTTCAGCCCCGACACCGCACGCTTGCTCGAGGAAACGCTGGGCACCGCACAGCCGATGCGCGTCGAGCGCCTTGGCAAGCGCGATGGCCAGGACGCCTGGCGCGTGCTGCTGCCGGCGCGCGAACACGCAGTCGGCGATGGCATCAGCATTCGCTGGAGCGAGTCGCCGACCGAACTGCGGGTCGACAAGAGCGGACGCCGCTTGCGCTCGACCGGCACCTGGCCGGTGCTCGAAGTGAATGGCAAGGCATCGCGCTTCGCGCTGCACGACGTGCGCGCTACCGCCGACCAGCGCCTGGGCACGGGCAAGCTGTGGTTCGGAACGCTGCAGGCCGGCGCCGGGCGCCTGGAGCTCGAGATGCAGCAGGCCGGCCAGCCGGTCACGATGACGATGCAGGGCCTGGATTTCAGCAGCAACACGGTCGAGCGCGCGGCCACGATGGACATCGTGCAGCGCATGCGCATCGCCGGCATCGAGGTGGCCGGCGAGAAGGTGAGCAACCTGATCATGAATTACCGCCTGAACCGGATCGACAAGCAGAATATGGTCGACATGACGGCGCGCCAGCGCCAGATCAGGAACGGGGACGAAGTGCGCGAGACGACCGATCTGATGGCCATGTTCAGGGACATGGCGCGTGCATCGAGCAAGGCCGGCACTGCCTTGACCATCGAGCGCATCAGCGCCGACTACGGTGGCCACACCTTCACCCTGCAAGGCCGCGTTGCGCTCAAGGGCGCGAAGGATAGCGACTTCGACGACCTGACGCAGCTGTTCAAGCGCGTCGACGCCAGCTTCGACGTTGCGGTGCCGGTAGCGCTGATCAAAGCTGGCGCGCTGGCCGCTGCCAGGCGCCAGCTGGCGGCGGCCGGTAATGCCGCCCAGGACCCGGCGGCGATGGCCCAGACCATGACCGACGTCGTGGTCGGCAAGATGCTGGGTGAAGGCTTCGCCAGGCTCGACAAGGGCGTGCTGCGCGCCAGCATCACGGTGCGCGGTGGCAAGATACGCGTCAACGGCAAGGAGGTGTCGTTGCCCAAGCCGCCGCAGCCGCAGCTGCCGTCCGCGGCAGGCACGGCGCCGACGATGCCGGCGCGCCAGGTCACCGGTTCGTGCACGATGCCCGACTACCCAAAAGACGTGCTCGAGCGGGATGCCTTATTGATGCTGGGGCTACGCGTGCATGTGGACCAGACCGGCGTTCCCGGGGAGGTCACGATTGTCGAGCCAAGCGCGTATCCGGACTACGACAAGCTGGTGGTGGCAACGGTAGCGAGTTGCCGCTACCTCCCCGCGCTGCAGGGCAATACGCCGGTGGCCACGACCGCGCCGATCGTCATCGTTCGTGAACAGGGCTCGGTGCGGCCCTGAGCGGCGGATTCGCCAGGCTGCTCACAGAAGGTCAGGCCGGTCAAAGCGCCTGCTTGTCTATACTTCTCTGCTAAGATTGCGGGATGATCGCCGCTGCATTACGCATCCGGGGTAGTCCAACAATAACAAGCCATGACCCAAAGCTTCTTCCAGACCTTCATCCTGCTCATCCTCGTCACCGACCCCTTTGGCAACGTCCCCCTGTTCGCCGCCGCCCTGAAAGACACGCCGATCGAGCGCCGCAATCGCATCGTGGTGCGCGAATGCGCGATCGCCTTCCTGTTGCTGCTGGTGTTCATGTTCTTCGGCAAGCACTTCCTCGAAGCGCTGCACCTGAGCCCGGTCGCGCTGCGCATCGGCGGCGCCGTGATCCTGTTGATGATCGCGATCCGCATGATCTTCCCGCACCCGGACGGCGTGCTGGGAAAAAGCGAGCATGGTGAGCCGTTCATCGTGCCGCTGGCGATTCCGGCGCTGGCCGGTCCCTCGGCGCTGGCCACTGTGCTGCTGTTCTCGGCCACCAGTTTTACCGAGACCATGGTGCACGTGGCGGCGCTGGCTGCGGTCGGCGTGGTGTGGCTGGCGGTATTCCTCAGCGCCGAAAAGCTGCAGCAAAAACTCGGCCCGCAAGTCATGACCGCGTTCGAGCGATTGATGGGCCTGATCCTGACGGCGATGTCGATCGAGATGCTGCTCGGCGGTATTCGCGAGTTCATCCAGACTTTGTAATCCTTGCAAGTCGTGTGGAAGACGCCGCGCGAATCTGGCACACTCTGGACTCGCACGGGACGTGCTTCCAGGAGTGATTGAGCGCATGAGTCAGGAGCAAGGGCAGCAGCAAAACGGAGAACAAAGTCAGGAGCCGGCGGCGCCACCCGAAGCGCTGTCCTTTCTCAGCGGTGGCGGCACGATGGGCGCCATGATGCGTGCCCATGACTGGTCCGCCTCGCCGCTGGGTCATCCCGGCACCTGGCCGCAGGCGTTGCGCACCGTGGTCGGGCTGATGCTCAACTCCAAGTTCCCGATGTTCGTGGCCTGGGGCGACGGACTCGGTTTCCTGTACAACGACTCCTATCTTTCGATCCTGGGCGACAAGCACCCGGCCGCGCTGGGCCGGCGCTTTCACGATGTGTGGGCCGAGATCTGGCACGACATCCACCCGCTGGTCAATCGTGCCATGAACGGCGAGGCCAGCTATATGGATCGCCTGCCGCTGCGCGTGCGCCGCCATGGCTACGACGAGCAGACCTGGTTCCGCTTCTCGTATTCGCCGGTGCGTGACGAAAACGACAGCGTGGCCGGCATGTTCTGCGCCTGCGTCGAGATGACCGACGAGGTGCTGGCCCAGCGCTACCGCGACGACGAAAACGAGCGCCTGGTGACGCTGTTCGAGCAGGCGCCCGGCATCATCGCCGTGCTGCGCGGACCGGACCACGTGTTCGAGCTGACCAACCGCTCTTATCTGGACCTGATCGGACACCGCGCGCTGGTCGGCAAGCCGGCGCGCCAGGCGCTGCCCGAAGTCGAGGGCCAGGGTTTCTTCGAGCTGCTCGACCATGTTTACCAGAGCGGCCAGCCGTTCGTCGGCCACGCCGTGCCGCTGCGCGTGCGGCGCGACCAGATCGATCCTGATGCGCCGCTCGAGGAACGCTTCATCGACTTTGTCTACCAGCCGATCCGCGATGCGCACGGCAAGGTGTCCGGCATTTTCGTCGAAGGCAGCGACGTCACCCAGCAAAAACACATCGAAGACGAACTGCGCGCCGCGAACCGCCAGAAAGACCAGTTCCTGGCGATGCTGGCGCACGAACTGCGTAACCCGCTGGCGCCGATCACCACCGCGGCCCAGCTGCTGCAGCGCGGCCAGATGGATGCGCCGGGTATCCAGCGCGCCAGCGACATCATCGCGCGCCAGGCCGAGCACATGACGGCGCTGGTGAACGACTTGCTGGACGTCTCGCGCGTGACGCGCGGGCTGGTCACGCTCAGCCGCGAAGCACTCGATGTGGCGGCGGTGGTGAACGAGGCGGTGGAACAGGTGCGGCCCATGATCGACGCGCGCCAGCACGCGCTGCAGGTCGAGATCGCAGCGCAACCGCTGCGCGTGGAGGGCGACCGTACGCGCCTGATCCAGGTACTGTCGAATATCCTCAACAATGCCGCCAAGTACACCGCGCCAGGCGGGCGCATCGTGCTGCGCGCCGGCGTCGAGAACGATTGCGTGACGGTCGCCGTGCGCGACAACGGGCAAGGCATCGATCCGCCGGTGCTGCCGTATATCTTCGATCTGTTCATCCAGGCCGAGCGCACGCCCGATCGATCGCAGGGCGGACTGGGACTTGGATTGGCGCTGGTGAAAAGCCTGGCGGCGCTGCACGGCGGCCGGGTCGAGGCGCGCAGCGATGGGCAGGGCAGGGGCAGCGAATTCATCGTGCACTTGCCGCGCCTGGTCGAGGATGAGGCGCCAGCGGCGGCGCCGGCGTCAGGCCAGGCGGCCGGCGGCGGCGGTTTGCAGGTGCTGGTGGTGGACGACAATGTCGACGGCGCCGAGATGCTGGCCACGTTGCTGGAGATGAACGGGTATCAGGTGACGCTTGCCTTCAATGGCGAGGATGGGCTGGCCAATGCGGTGCGGGTGCGGCCGGATGCGGCCTTGCTCGACATCGGCTTGCCCGACATCGACGGCCACGAGCTGGCGCGGCGTTTGCGGTCGATGCCCGAGACGGCGGGGATGGTGCTCATTGCGCTGACCGGTTACGGCCAGGCGCAAGACCAGCAGCGCGTGCACAAGGCGGGGTTCGACCATCACATGGTCAAGCCGGCGGATCTGGGGAAATTGTTGGCGTTATTGGCGACGGTTGAACGCGTCGGCGGCCGACCCGCCAACGCGTCGATCGTTGGCCGCTAGACCATCCGGCGCGGCATCGGTGTCGATTACTTGCCCAGCATCGACACCACGTTGTCCGCCCCCGGCGCCCCGAACGCCTGCTGCTTGAGCACATGCAACTGATCGCGCACCTGCGCCGCCTTCTCGAACTCGAGGTTCTTGGCGTGATCGACCATCAGCTTCTCGAGACGCTTGATCTCCTTGCTGATCTGCTTCTCGCTCATCGATTCGACCTTGGCCGTCGCGGCATCTTCATGCACGCCCTCGACCATGGCTTTCTGCGCGGCGTTGCTGTACACGCCGTCGATCATCTCCTTGATCTTCTTCTTGACGCCCACCGGCGTGATGCCGTTGGCCTCGTTGAAGGCGATCTGCTTGGCGCGGCGGCGTTCGGTTTCGTCGATTGCGCGCCGCATGGAGTCGGTGACCTGGTCGCCGTACAGGATCGCCACGCCGTTCAGGTTACGCGCCGCGCGGCCGATGGTCTGGATCAGTGAACGCTCCGAGCGCAGGAAGCCTTCCTTGTCCGCATCGAGCACCGCCACCAGCGACACTTCCGGCAAGTCCAGGCCCTCGCGCAGCAAGTTAATCCCGACCAGCACGTCGAAGGTGCCGAGGCGCAGGTCACGCAAGATTTCAACGCGCTCGACGGTCTCGATGTCGCTGTGCAGGTAGCGCACCTTGATGCCGTGGTCGCCCAGGTATTCGGTCAGCTGCTCGGCCATGCGCTTGGTCAGCGTCGTCACCAGCACGCGCTCGTCCTTGGCGATGCGGTCGTTAATCTCGCTCATCAAGTCGTCGACCTGCGACAGGGCCGGGCGCACGATGATCTGCGGGTCGACCAGGCCGGTCGGGCGCACCACCTGCTCGACCACGTTGTCGGCCTTGCCCTGCTCGTAGTCTGCCGGCGTGGCCGAGACGAAGATGGTCTGGCGCGCCTTGCCTTCGAACTCGGAAAATTTCAAAGGCCGGTTGTCCAGCGCCGACGGTAGGCGGAAACCGTAGTCGACCAGGTTGGTCTTGCGCGAGCGGTCGCCGTTGTACATCGCGTTGAGCTGGCCGACCATCACGTGCGACTCGTCCATGAACATCAGCGCGTCCTTCGGCAGGTAGTCGATCAGCGTCGGCGGCGGTTCGCCCGGCATCGCGCCAGAGAGATGCCGCGAGTAGTTCTCGATGCCCTTCGTAAAACCGATCTCGGCCAGCATCTCGAGGTCGAAGCGGGTACGCTGCTCGAGGCGCTGCTCTTCGATCAGCTTGTTTTGCTGGCGGAACTCTTCAAGGCGATCGCGCAGCTCGGCCTTGATCGACTCGACCGCGCGCAGCACGGTGCCGCGCGGGGTCACGTAGTGCGAGCCCGGATACACGGTAAAGCGCGGAATTTTTTGGCGCACGCGGCCGGTGAGCGGATCGAACAGTTGCAGCGACTCGATCTCGTCGTCGAACATCTCGACGCGGATCGCCAGCTCGGCGTGCTCGGCCGGGAAGATGTCGATGGTGTCGCCGCGCACGCGGAAACTGCCGCGCGAGAAATCCATCTCGTTGCGGGTGTACTGCATCTGGATCAGGCGCGCGATGATGTCGCGCTGCGCCACTTTGTCCTTGTGGCGCAGCGTCAGGATCATCTTGTGGTATTCGTTCGGATTACCGATACCGTAGATCGCCGACACGGTAGCGACGATCACCACATCGCGCCGCTCCATCAGCGATTTGGTGCACGACAGGCGCATCTGCTCGATGTGCTCGTTGATCGACGAGTCCTTTTCGATGAACAGGTCGCGCTGCGGCACGTAGGCTTCCGGCTGATAATAATCGTAGTAGGAGACGAAATACTCGACCGCGTTCTGCGGAAAGAATTCGCGGAACTCGGCGTACAGCTGGGCGGCCAGGGTTTTATTCGGCGCGAACACGATCGCCGGCCGGCCAGCGCGCGCGATCACATTGGCCATCGTGTAGGTCTTGCCCGACCCCGTGACGCCGAGCAGCGTCTGGTACGACAGGCCGTCCTCGATGCCTTCCATCAGCCCCGCGATCGCGGTCGGCTGGTCGCCCGCCGGTTCGAACGGCTGGTGCAGCTTGAATGGCGAATTCGGGAAAGTGATGACGTTTGCCTCCGGGGCAGCGTCGGATGAAGTTGCGATGGATAAATCAGCCATACGTTCAGACCTTTGCTAGAATGAGAATCCGCTTGCGGCCTTGCCAAACATGGGCCGCTGTCTATACAACCGCTGCGAACGCAGCCGACAAATTTAGTTGATCAAGATGACTTCCACTGCCTCTGCCAGCCTCTTTGGCGCCATTGAAATGGCTCCGCGCGACCCGATCCTGGGCATCACCGAAGCCTTCAATGCCGATACCAACACCGGCAAAATCAACCTCGGCGTTGGTGTCTATTATGACGACAACGGCAAGGTGCCGCTGCTGGCGTGCGTGCAAAAAGCGGAAGCGAAACTGATGGAGCAGCCGACGCCGCGCACCTACCTGCCGATCGAAGGTCTGGCGGCATACGACAAAGCCGTGCAAGAGCTGGTATTTGGTGCCGACAGCGCGGTAATTCAAGAGAAACGCGCGCTCACCGTGCAAGCCATCGGCGGCACCGGCGCCCTGAAAATCGGCGCCGATTTCCTGAAGCGCTTCGTGCCGCATGCGGACGTGTATATCAGCGACCCGAGCTGGGAAAACCACCGCGCGCTGTTCGAAAGCGCCGGCTTCACCGTGCATAACTACGCCTATTACGATGCCGCCACGCGCGGCGTGAACTTCGACGGCATGCTCGCTGCGCTGAAGAACATGCCGGCCGGCTCGATCGTCGTGCTGCACGCCTGCTGCCACAACCCGACTGGCGCCGATCTGTCCTCGGCGCAGTGGGATGAAGTCATCGCCGCAGTGAAAGCCGGCGGCCTGCTGCCGTTCCTCGACATGGCCTACCAGGGCTTCGCCAACGGCATCGCCGAAGACGGCGCCGTGGTGCGCCGCTTCGCCGATACCGGCCTGCCGCTGCTGGTGTCGAACTCGTTCTCGAAGTCGTTCTCGCTGTACGGCGAACGCGTCGGCGCGCTGTCGATTGTTGCCACCACTGGCGAGGAAGCAGCGCGGGTGCTGTCGCAACTGAAACGCGTGGTGCGCACCAATTACTCGAACCCGCCTACCCATGGCGGCAAGGTGGTCGCCACCGTGCTGTCGACCCCGGAACTGCGCCAGCTGTGGGAAGAAGAACTGGCCGGCATGCGCGTGCGCATCCGCGAAATGCGCGGCACGATGGTCGAGAAGCTGAAAGAAAAAGCGCCAGGCCACGACTTCGAATTCGTGCGCGAGCAGGTTGGCATGTTCTCGTATTCGGGCCTCACCAAAGAGCAGGTCGGCCAGCTGCGCGACGAATCGATCTACGCGGTCGACACCGGCCGCATCTGCGTGGCGGCGCTCAATTCGAAGAACATCGATCGCGTCGTTGACGCGATTGCCAAAGTTCTCTAAAATCGCGGCTCTCCGAACTTGCTGTTGCGAGGCCGGAGAGCAGCACAGTAGGGCCGGCGCGTTTCGAGTTGTTTGCAAGTTTGACAGAAACGTTTCACCAGCCATATAATGCAGCATCAATTCCCTGATAGCTCAGTTGGTAGAGCGACGGACTGTTAATCCGCAGGTCCCTGGTTCGAGTCCAGGTCGGGGAGCCAGAATTTAGAAGAGGCCGCATCGAAGGATGCGGCCTTTTTCGTTTGCGCGCCAGGTGCGCATCAGGAGCTTCAGTGCAGCAACTGCCAACCAGCCACGCCACCCTGATCGAAGGCCAGATGTTCCGCTTTGCCAAGTCGGGCAAGGGCATTCCATCGATCGTCCTGCTCGCCGGCGCCGGCGGGCCGCTCGATTCCTGGTACAAGCTGTATCCCGAAATCGAGGGGCTCGGCGGCGCCGTGTTCAGCTACGACCGTCCCGGCGTCGGCGGCAGCGCCAAGCCACGCGAGGCGCAGTATGGCGAGACCGTGGTGGCGCAGTTGCGCCAACTGTTGCAGGCGGCCGGCGTCGAGCCGCCGTTCGTGCTGGTCGGGCACTCGTTTGGCGGCCTGCACGCCAACCTGTTTGCGCGCGAGTTCGCCGATGAGGTGGCAGGCGTGCTGTTCCTGGAGGCGACCGCGCCGGACGACATCACAAGCGTCAAGCAATTCCAGCCGGCGTGGCAGCGCGCCTTCATTCGTCTGCTGGACCGGGTCTCGCCGCGCGACCCGTTCGACGAGATCCGCAACCAACTCGAAACCGTGCGCGACATCGCCGAAGCGCCGCAGTTTCCGCCGGTGCCGGTGACGGTGCTGTCGGGCGGCAAACGCTTGCCGCGCTTGCTGGTGCCGACGGCGCTGGTGCGCGAGCGCGAGCGTACGCAGCTGGGGCTGGCGGCCTTGTCGCCGCTGGGCGAGCGCGTGGTGGCGGGGCGCAGCGCGCACTTCCCGCAATTGTCCGAGCCGCAGGTGGTGCTGGCGGAGCTCAAGCGCTTGCTGGCGCGCGTACAGCGTCGCTGAAATCAGGATCGGTTCGATAAGTTGTCATAAACTTTGCGAAATCCAACCCGGCAGGTATAATGCGGCCTCAATTCCCTGATAGCTCAGTTGGTAGAGCGACGGACTGTTAATCCGCAGGTCCCTGGTTCGAGTCCAGGTCGGGGAGCCAGAATACAAAAGGGCCGCATGCAAATGCGGCCCTTTTTGTTGTTGTTGTTGTTGTTGTTGTCGGATAGCGTTCAGCACGGTTATCAAACGCCGTATTGTCAGCCTCAAAACCGTCACTCCCGCGAAGGCGGGAGCCCAAGTTTGCACGCGTACTCACTAGCGCATGCGATCTCACTGTGCGATGGAATTGGGTCCCCGCCTGCGCGGGGATGACGTTGGAGGAGTTGAGCGTGGATCGATGTGCGCGGCTTCGGTGGCCTGCGCATTGTCCTTCAGCGCTGTCCCGATACCGGCTTTACTTTCGCGGCAGCTTCCAGCGCCCGCGCACGCGCGGTCTCGATCTGATTGGCTACTGCCAGCGCCACGCCCATCCTGCGCCGCGCAAACGACTCGGGCTTGCCGAACAGGCGCACATCCACGCCCGGCACGCGCAGCGCCTCAGCCACGCCTTCGAACGCGATTCCCGCCTCATCGAGCTGGCCGTAGATCACCGCCGAGGCTCCCGGCGCGCGCAGTGTCACGTCGGTCGGCAGCCCGAGAATCGCCTTCGCATGCAGCTCGAACTCGCTCTGCACCTGGCTCGCCATCGTCACCATGCCGGTGTCGTGCGGGCGTGGGCTCACTTCCGAGAACCAGACGGTGTCGCCCTTGACGAACAGCTCGACCCCGAACACGCCCAGCCCGCCGAGATTGGCGGTGACCTTGGCCGCGATGTCGCGCGAGCGCTCCAGTGCCAGCGCTTGCATCGGATGCGGTTGCCACGATTCGACGTAATCGCCTTGCACCTGCTTGTGGCCGATCGGTTCGCAGAACGTGGTCTGGATCTGGCCGTCGGCGCCGACCGAGCGCACCGTCAGCAGCGTGATTTCGTAATCGAAGTCGATGAAGCCTTCGGCGATCACGCGTCCCGCATCGACCCGGCCGCCGGCGGCGGCGTAATCCCATGCGGCCTGCACGTCATCCGCGCCATCGAGTTTCGACTGGCCCTTGCCCGACGACGACATCACCGGCTTGACCACGCACGGAAAGCCGACTGCGGCGCAGGCTTGTTGCAGCTCGGCCAGGCTGCTGGCAAAGCGGTAGGGCGAGGTCGGCAGGCCGAGTTCTTCGGTTGCGAGTCGACGGATGCCTTCGCGGTTCATGGTCAGTTGCGCGGCGCGCGCGGTCGGGATGCAGGTGATGCGGCCCGCGGCCTCGAGTTCGGCCAGCTTGTCGGTGGCGATCGCTTCGATCTCGGGCACTACCAGGTCGGGGCGTTCTTGCGCGATCAGCGCTTCCAGAGCGGCGCCATCGGTCATGTCGATTACGTGGGCGCGGTGTGCTACCTGGTGGCCGGGCGCGTTCGGGTAGCGGTCGACGGCGATGACTTCGACGCCGAGGCGCTGCAGGGCGATGATCACTTCCTTGCCCAGCTCGCCGGAGCCGAGCAGCATGACGCGGGTTGCGGATGGGGAGAGTGGGGTGCCGAGGGTGCGTGGGAGGGCGGAATGGGTCATGTCAGCTTGCGTAAAAAAGAGGAATGCAGGACGGCGCGGCCGGCGCCGGGATGGGTGCGACTATAGCAAACCAGGATCGGCCTTGCAGACGACCGGCACGGCCGAACGATTCGATTGCAATCGAGCACTGGTCAAACTGAAATCGCCCGGCTATAATGTTGCCTCAATTCCCTGATAGCTCAGTTGGTAGAGCGACGGACTGTTAATCCGCAGGTCCCTGGTTCGAGTCCAGGTCGGGGAGCCAGAATAGATGAAAGGCCGCGTCGAACGATGCGGCCTTTTTGCATTGGCGGTCGGTTTTTGCAAGCGGCGTAAAGCTGCCGCACCGCCGCGAAAGACGGTACGATGCTCTTTTTGAGAGGAGCCTCATGACCCGCACGTTCAGGATCGCCGCGATCGCCGGCGACGGCATTGGCAAGGAAGTCCTTCCCGAAGGCATCAAGGTGCTGCAAGCAGCGGCCGCCCGTTTCGGTATCGCACTCGAATTCACCCACTTCGCCTGGGCCAGCTGCGACTACTACCTCGAGCACGGCGACATGATGCCGCCCGACTGGAAGCAGCAACTCTCGAGCATGGACGCAATCTATTTCGGCGCGGTCGGCTGGCCGGCCACGGTGCCCGACCACATCTCGCTGTGGGGTTCCCTGATCAAGTTCCGGCGCGAATTTGACCAGTACATCAACCTGCGTCCGGTGCGCCTGTTCGACGGCGTGCCGTGTCCGCTGGCCGGCCGCAAACCGGGCGACATCGACTTCTTCGTGGTGCGCGAAAATACCGAGGGCGAATACACCAACCTGGGCGGCATCATGTTCCCCGGCACCGAGCGCGAAGTGGTGATCCAGGAATCGGTGTTCTCGCGCCACGGCGCCGACCGCGTGCTCAAGTACGCGTTCGAGTTGGCCAAGGCGCGCGCGCGGCGGCACCTGACGGTGGCTACCAAGTCGAACGGCGTTGCGATCAGCATGCCGTGGTGGGACGGCCGCGCCGACGCCGTCAGCCGGGACTACCCCGACGTCACGGTCGACAAGCAGCACATCGACATCCTGTGCGCGCGCTTCGTGTTGCAGCCGAACCGCTTCGACGTGGTGGTGGCCTCGAACCTGTTCGGTGACATCCTGTCCGACCTGGGCCCGGCCTGCACCGGCACGATTGGTCTCGCGCCATCGGGCAACCTGAACCCGGAGCGCACCTTCCCGTCATTGTTCGAGCCGGTGCACGGCTCGGCGCCGGACATCGCCGGCAAGGGCATCGCCAATCCGATCGCCATGATCTGGTCGGGCGCGATGATGCTGGCCTTCCTGGCGGACGACCCGCAAGCCGGCGCGGGCGCCGCACTGCGCCAGGCGCACGACGCGATCCTGGCGGCGATCGAGGCAGTGCTGCGTGACGGTCCGCGCACCGGCGACCTGGGCGGCGCGGCGCCGACGGTCGAAGTGGGCGACGCCATCGCGGCGCTGGTTGCGCGCGCCTGAGCAGGGTGTAGCAAGAGGACCGCTGCCTGCAGGCTCAGCGGTTCTTCTTCTGGTTCGAGGTATAGGTGCGGGTATAGAACTCGGGCGGCTTGTTGGCCACCCAGTCGACGAAGGTGCGGATCTCGTCGTGCCCGCGCAGGGCGTCCCAGGTATGGTAAGACTGCAGCAGCTCGCGCTCGGTCAGTGCCGAGTGAATCTTGCGATGGCAAATCTTGTGGATCGGGAACTGTTCCTTGCCCTTGAAGGTCTTGGGAACCAGGTGGTGGCGGTCGATATTGACAGTCCCGAGAATCCGCCCGCACAGCGGACATAGCGCGTCTTGCAACGTAAACTCCCGGTTGTGTTCATTAGTCGGATGGGATATGGTGTTAATCGCAGGATGCACAAGTGTTGACCCGTGAATAACGATGAACACAACTGTGTGTCGCACTCTTGATTTAAGGTAATGAGGTAAAATCCGGCCTTCTTATCTTGCAACATTCCTACCACCCGAAAGCGACGCAGTTGCAATGAGCGAAGACGACGTTACCCGTTGTTCCGTGTTGTTAATCGATGATGAATCCTTCGCACAGGACATCATCGCGCACGGCCTCAAGGGTTGCGCCGGTCACCAGCTGTGCTACGAATCGAACGCCGCGCGTGCGGTCGAACTGGCGCGCGAAGTCGACGCCACTGTGGTGCTGGTCGACTTGCGCATGCCCGGCGGCGTCGACGGCTTCGATGTCATCGCCGCGCTGCGCGCCCACCCTGGCACGCACGACGTGCCGGTGATCCTGCTTTCTTCTGAAGACGATCCCGACATCAAGGCCAAGGCCTTCGCCGTCGGCGCCAACGACTACATGGTCAAGTGGCCCGACCCGCGCGAGCTGGTGGCGCGCGTGCGTTATCACAGCGCTGCCTGCATCGCACGGCGCGAGCGCGACCAGGCATTCGCTTCGCTGCGCCTGAGCCAGGAGCAACTGGCGGCCAGCGAATCGGCCCTGCACCAGGCCCAGAAGATGGAAGCGATCGGCCAGCTCACCGGTGGCGTGGCCCATGATTTCAACAACGTGCTGCAAATTATCGGCGGCAACCTGCAACTGCTCAAGATGGTGGGTGGCCTGAACGACGCATCGCGTACCCGGGTCGAAATGGCGCTGTCGGGCGTCGAGCGCGGCGCCAAGCTGGCCGCGCACTTGCTCGCCTTTGCCCGGCGTCAGCCGCTACAGTCGGTGGTGATCGATCCCGGCCACTTGCTGCGCGAAATGGACGACATGATGCGCCGCGTGCTGGGTGGCAACACCCAGATCGTGACCGACATCGCGCCCGGCCTGGGCAGCACCCTGGTCGACCCGAATCAGCTCAACAATGTGCTGCTGAACCTGGCCATCAATGCGCGCGACGCGATGGCGGGCGGTGGCACCCTGACCATCCGCGCCAACAACGTGGCGCCGGGTGACGCCCTGCCACCCGAAGTGCCGCAGGGCGAGTACGTGAGAATCGAGATCGCCGACAGCGGCAGCGGCATGTCGCCCGAAGTGCTGCGGCGCGCGTTTGAGCCGTTCTATACCACCAAGCCGACCGGGCAGGGCACCGGTCTCGGCCTGTCGATGGCGTATGGCTTCGTCAAGCAGTCGGGCGGCGAGATCGTGTTGCGCAGCAAAATTGGCGCCGGCACCAGCGTGTGCATCTACCTGCCGCGCAGCAGCGCCGCGCCGCTGATCAAGGAAGCCGTGCACCATGCGCCGCTGGTCGGCGGCCTGGAAACCATCCTGGTGGTGGAAGACGAGGAAGACGTGCGCTCGTCGACCTGCGGCATCCTGTCCGCGCTCGGCTATGACGTGCTGGAGGCGGGCGACGCCGCCAGCGCCGCGGCGATCATCGAGAGCGGACGCCATGTCGACCTGGTATTCTCCGACGTCATCATGCCGGGCCCGCTGAGCAGCCTGCAGCTGGGCGAGGTCGTGCGCCATCATCAGCCCGACTGTCAGATCCTGTATACCTCGGGTTACGCCGAGGGCGTGCTGGCGCACGAAGGTAAACTCGACGCGTCGGTGCATTTGCTGCAAAAGCCGTATCACCCGGACGCGTTGAGCATGCGCATCCGTCACCTGCTGCGCCGCGCCAAGCGCAGCGCCGTCGCCGCCGACAGTGTCAAAAGCCCGGCTTACCTCAGTCTGAACTGATTGCCGGGCTGCTGACGCCGGCGCCGCTTACTTCGGCTTGACGTAGCGGTGCGAACCGGGCGGCGGTTCATTGAGCACCGCCCAGAAGATGCCGAGGTCGCCGATCGCGCGCACGAACTCGGAAAAGTCCACCGGTTTCACCACATACGCATTCACGCCCAGGCGATAGCTTTGCACCACGTCCTGTTCTTCCTTGGACGAGGTCAGCATCACCACCGGCACCGGTTTCAGCGATTCGGTGTTGCGGATTTCTTTCAGTACTTCCAGGCCGTCGACTTTCGGCAGTTTCAGGTCGAGCAGGATCACGGCCGGGGTGCCGACCGCGCGGTCGGCGAATTCGCCGCGCCGGTGCAGATAGTCGAGCGCTTCGGCGCCGTCGCGCACGACCACGACTTCATTGGCCAGCTGGCTTTTGGCCAGCGCGATCAGCGTCAGTTCCAGATCGTGCGGATTGTCTTCCACCAGCAGGATGGGCTTGAGCATTTTGGTCTCAGGTAAGATTAAGTTGTTTTGGAATGCTGAACGAGAAGGTCGCGCCTTCTTCTTTCTTTGATTCGGCCCACACGCGGCCGTTGTGGCGCTCGACGATGCGGCGCACGTTGGCCAGGCCGATGCCGGTGCCCTGGAAGTCTTCCATCCGGTGCAGGCGCTGGAACACCCCGAACAGTTTATGCACGTAGTCCATGTTGAAGCCGGCGCCGTTGTCGGCCACGTGGAACACGGTGTCGCTTTCGTTGGTGTCGGCCCAGATGCGGATCACGGCCACCTCGCGTGCGCCGGTAAACTTGACCGCATTCGACAGCAGGTTGAACACCGCCAGGTGCAGGAAGGCCGGGTCGGCGTGGATGGTCGGCAGATGGTCGATATGCCAGTCGACGCGGCGCTTGCCGATCTCGATGCCGAGCTTGTCGATACAGGCGGAAACCAGTTCGGCCATGTCGACGTTGGCCGGGCGCAATGCCGCGCGGCCCATCTGCGAGAACGACAGCAGGTCGTCCACCAGCTTGCCGGCCAGGCGCGCCGATTCCTTGATGTTCTTTAAAAAGCGCGAACGCATCACCGCGTCTTCGCTGCCGGCCGATTCGATCAACAGGTCGGAGAACCCGACGATGTGGCGCAGCGGCGCGCGCAGGTCGTGCGAGACCGAATACGAAAACGCTTCCAGTTCCTTGTTCGAGCGGCTCAGTTCTTCGGCCAGCTCGGCCATCTGTTCGGCGCGTTCGAGCGCGATGCCCAGGAGTGCGCTGCGGAACTCGATCGCCAGCTCGACTTCGGCCGTGTGCCACGGCACGCTGTGGCCGTGGATGGTTTCGCGCCAGGCGGCAAAGCTCTGGCGCGGCGACAGCTGGGTCGGCGCGCCGGGCTTGGCCTGTTTTTCGTACGGATTGCCGGCCCACTCGACGGTCTGCACCAGTTCTGGACGGAACCACAGCAGGTAGTGCTGGTGGATGCGCGAGATCGGCAGCGCCATCAGGCCGCTGGCGTTGCGCATCATGTCCTTGGCCGGCGGATACACGTCGGCCAGGTGGCTGGTGTGGAACAGTTCGGTATGGCCATGCACGGCAAGCCAGGTCGACAAGGCGCGGATGTCCTTTTCGTCGGGCACGTCGCCATAGGTCAGGATGCGCTCGTCGGCCACGATCGCAACGCCGCCGGCGCGCGCGAAGCGCAGCAGCTCGGGGAATACGGCGCGCAGGTTCTCGACGAAATCGGCGCCCTTGGTCAGTTGGCCCAGCAGGTCGACCATCACGCGCCGCACGTCGAGGCGGAACTGCAACTCGCTCGCGTCTTCGCGCGTCTCGATGCACAGCGACAAAATCTGGCCCAGCTGCTGGCAGGCGGTGCGCTTCTCGACCGGCACCGGGTGCGGGCCGGCGTTGTGGCACGAGATCAGGCCCCACAGCTTGCCCTTGACGATCAGGGACACCGACATCGACGCCAGCGTGCCCATATTGCGCATGTACTGCAGGTGCACCGGCGACACGCTGCGCAGGGCGGCGAACGACAGGTCGTTGCGCTGGCCGGTCAGGGGATTGGCATCCGGCACCAGCGGCGCCGGCGTGTAGTTGGCGTCCTGGATCAGGCGGATCGGCGACAGCGTGTACAGCTCGCGCGCCTGGGCCGGGATGTCGCTGGACGGGAACGACTGGTTCAGGTAAGAGTCGTAGCCGGGCGCAAGCGACTCGGCCACCACGCGGCCGTGGCCGTCAGGGTCGAACTGGTACACCATCACGCGGCCCAGGCCGGTCACCGAGCGCACGTGACGCGCGGCCAGTTCGCTCAAGGCCGGGATCGAGGCGTGCTCGTTGACCTTTTGCAGGAAGTCGCTGACCAGGGTGTACAGGTGGCGGAAGTCGGCAGGTTGCGGACGATCGACCGCTTCGAATTCGACGATCGTCAGCTTGTCCCACAGGTGGCCCAGCACGTCGAAGTGCTTGCCGTTGCAGGTGGTGACGGTGCCCAGGTAGAGCGGGCGGGCGCCGAGCGCGCCGGTGACCAGTTCCTGCTCCAGGCGCGCGCCGGCGGCGTCGCCGATCACGTCGCGCAGCGCGCGGCCGATGGCGTCAAGGGCCGTATGGCCGGTCCAGTCGGCGAGGTTGGCGCTCGCTTGCAGCACCTCGAGCTCGGGCGACAGCGTCAGCATGAAGCCATGCGGCTGGATGCTGCCGGGGGTACGGATCGGTTCGACGTCGCAGCCGGACAGGTCGAGTTGGTCGGGAGAAGCCTGGGTCATGGGGCCTTGAAGTCACGCGCAGGGAACAGGACGGTATTTTACCGTGAATGGGTGGCGGCAAGGCGCCCATGATCTGCTTTCTATCCTCTATGACAACAGCGGCAAGCGCTGCAGCGATGTGGCCATGTTGCGCATGCACATCGAGATGCGTGGCGGAATGTAGCAACCGGCATGTATGATAAGACACGCTTTTGTCTATTCGACAGGAAACAGTACGGCCCATGGAAACCTCGCACCCTGCCAAGCAGCCGCTGACCGACGAGCAGCGCTTTCAGTACCTGATTACCGGCGTCAAGGATTACGCGATCTACATGCTCGACCCGCAAGGCTACGTCAACAGCTGGAACGCCGGCGCCCAGCGTTTCAAGGGCTATATCGAGCAAGAGATATTGCAACAGCACTTCTCGCGCTTCTACACGCCCGAAGACCGCGCCAGTGGCTTGCCGGCGCAGGCGCTGACGCACGCCCTCGAGCACGGCCGCTACGAGTCCGAAGGCTGGCGCGTGCGCAAGGATGGCGGGCGCTTCTGGGCCCACGTGGTGATCGACCCGATCCATGACGAGACCGGCGCCTTGCTCGGCTTTGCCAAGATCACGCGCGACGTTACCGAGCGCAAGCAGGCCGAAGACAAGCTGCGCGACAGCGAGCAGCGCTTCCGCCTGCTGGTGCAGGGCGTGACCGATTACGCGCTGTACATGCTCACACCCGAAGGCGTGGTGTCGAACTGGAACAGTGGGGCCGAGCGCATCAAGGGCTACGGCCACGACGAAATCGTCGGCCACCACTTCTCGCGCTTCTATACCGACGAGGACCGCCTGAGCGGCATGCCGGCGCGCGCCCTGACCACCGCCGGCGACGTCGGCCGCTACGAAGCCGAAGGCTGGCGCCTGCGCAAGGACGGCACCCGGTTCTGGGCCAATGTGGTGATCGACGCCATCCGCGGCGACGACGGACGCCTGCTCGGCTACGCCAAGATCACGCGCGACCTGACCGAGAAAAAGGCGGCGGCCGAGGCGCTCGACAAAGCCCAGGCGGCGCTGTTCCAGGCCCAGAAGATGGAGTCGATCGGCCAGCTTACCGGCGGCATCGCGCACGACTTCAACAACCTGCTGTCGGTGATCTCGAGCGGCCTCGAAGTATTGACCATGCGCCATGTGGGCGGCGGCGACGCCAAGACCTTCGACAGCATGCGCCGTGCGATCGACCGCGGCGCTACCCTGACCCAGCAACTGCTGGCGTTCGCGCGCCAGCAGCCGCTCGAACCCGAGACGCGCAATGTCAACCGCATCCTGAGCGGCTTCGAGTCGGTGCTGCGGCGCGCCGCGAATGCGTCGATCGACTTCACGCTCAAGCTCGACCCCAAGACCCACAACGCGGTGATCGACGCGGCGCGCCTCGAGTCGGCAGTGCTGAACCTGGTGGTCAATGCGCGCGACGCGATGCCGGGCGGCGGGCGCATCGAGGTGGTGACCACGAATATCACGCTGGCGCAAGACCAGGTGCACGGCCTGGCTTGTGGCGAATATGTGCGCCTGAGCGTGAGCGACAGCGGCACCGGCATGGCGCCGGACACCATCGTGCGCGCCTTCGAGCCGTTCTTCACCACCAAGGAAGTCGGCAAGGGCACCGGGCTCGGGTTGTCGCAGGTATACGGCTTCATCAAGCAGTCGGGCGGCGAGGTCGTCATCGACAGCGTGCTTGGGCAGGGCACCACGATCTCGATCTACCTGCCGGCGGTGACGTCCAGTGCGCACCACTTCGACGAAGCCGAGACCGAGACGGTGTTGATTGTGGAGGACGAGCCGGACTTGCTGGACGTGGCCTCGTCGCTGTTCTTGAGCATGGGCTACGACGTGATGACGGCGGCAAGCGGCAACGATGCGCTGGGCTTATTGGCGAGCCGCGACGTCGATATCCTGTTCACGGATGTGGTGATGCCGAACGGGATGAACGGGGTCGAGTTGGCGGCCTACACGCGTGAGAATTATCCGAACATCAAGGTGATGCTGGCCTCGGGTTACCCGCAACCGGCGCTCCGGCTCGATCGCAGCAAGCTGGGGGAGTTTGCGTTTGTAAGCAAACCGTATCGCTTGTCGGATCTGGCGCGCAGTTTGCGTAGCGCGCATTGAACCGGGCCACCGTCGGCGTCACAACCCGAACACAATATCGCTGACCTGCTCATACAGCTTGTCCGCCGACGGCCCGCTGTTCGGCCAGTTCAGAATATCGAAGTGGTCATACCCCTTGAAATTACCGAGGAAATTCCACGCGCCCTTGACCGCCGTGCCGTCATAGTCGCGCGCCGGGTGCCCGCCCGGTGCACGCATGCTGATCGTGTTGACCACCCCGTCATTGGCAAACCATTCGGCGTCGATCCGTACCCGCCCCGGCGTGCTCTGGGTATAGCTGCCCATCCCGCGCTGCAGCGCCGACGGCACGATCCATTCGCCGGAATAGGTCTTGAAATACGCAATCATGTCCTTGCGCGGGTACTGGAACAGTGCGCTCTGGACCGGGGCGATGCTGCGGTCGGTGCTGTTGCAGCACCAGCTGCCACCCTCGGTCGCCACCGTGCCCACCGAAAAATAATAGATGTGCGGCGAGGTGCGCGCCCACAGGTTGAATTCGCGCGCGCCGTCCGGGGCCAGTTCCCAGCCGGCCATGCGGTGGCCGAACAGGTCGCGCAGCGGCAGGTCGAGATTGGGCAGGATGTTGAATACCGCGTCCGGCAGGCTGGTGCCGTTGTGCGGGGCCGAGATCGTGGTCACGCTGCGGATCCAGCCGACCTTGCCGCCGACGAACAGGTCGCCGCCGCCTTCGTCGTTGTTCGACCCATGCTCGAGCAGCTCGATCAGCGCGCGGATGGTGGTGCCGCCCTGGCTGTGGCCGATCAGGTGGATCGGATGGTCGCGGTCCCAGGCCGGATACAGCGCCAGCGGATAATCCTGCGGATTGTTGTTGGGGTCGGCGGCCCAGCATTTGCCGGGCGGCTTTTGCACCTGGCCGGGTACGCCGTGGTCGCGCACGTGGGCGGCGCCGTAGTCGACGCAGCCGCCTTTAATTTGGGTATATAAATCGGCGGCGCGGTCCCAGTTGGAACTGATCGGGCCGACGGCGGCGGCGAACACGGCGCGCGGGCCGCGGTAGACCTGCATGTGCGAGGCGATGTCGCCGTAGCCGCCCCAGTAGTTGAAGCCGCTGTGCTGGAATTCTTCGGGGCCGAAGCCGAGGAAGCCGTGCACCAGAACGATGGGGTAGTTGTTGGCGGCCTGCGCGGCGGGAGCGCAGCCCAGCCAGAGCGCGCTCAGGACGGCGAGGAAAGCGTGGTGAAAGCGGACCATCGGGGTTCTCCGATCAATGCGTCTCGCACATTGTCGGATTCAGGACGCCGCTTCGGTTTGCGCTAAATCGACCTCAAGCGCAAACCGTTCTCCTTGTGCACGGAAACATGCGCGCCACGCTTGACAGCATGGCGCGTCATTTCGGTGGTTATCGAACGGTGGTGCTGCCGACCGAGGTGGTTGGCGCTGTCACGGCCGCGGCCGGCGACGTGATCGGCGGCGCCGGTGGCGTCAACGCTGCGGTCGCCGACGCCTTCTCGGCCTGGTCCAGGCGCTCGTCGCTCCACACCACGTAATCGTCCACCGAATACAGGCGGCACGGCTCTTTACTCTTGGCCGAGCAGGTGGCCAGCGCGCGGCCATCCGGGTCTTCGCCTTCTTCGGCCCAGGTCCAGGCGCCGCTGGGCGAGACGGCAAAGGCGCGCGGCGTCATCTTGGTGAGATACTCGCCATACGCGCGGCGGCCGTTGTCGGTCAGGAACGGCACGGCCTTGACATCGTCGACGCGGGCGAACCCGGTGCGCGCCGGCGTCGGCATCGGGGCCACGTCGACGGTTATCGCGGTCGGCATGCCGACTTCTTTCAAGAAGCGTTCCGTATCTTCCAGCCACACTTTCTCACCGTCGCGGCTGGCCAGCATGCCGTGCGAATCGCGCTTGAAGGCGGCGAATTCGACCAGGCGGCCGCGCCCACCCGCGCCCAGATAGGCTTCGTGCATGCGGTGCGCCAGTTCCGGGCCGAACAGCGAATCGTTCTGCCCATACATCCACAAGCTCGGCAGCTTCGATTTGGATCCGTATTCGGCGAACGCCGACACCAGTTGCGAGCGCCAGGCGCAGCGGTCGCTGTCGTCGCGCAAGCCGCCGGCGAAATTGATCAGGCCGCGCACGCCGGGCAGGTCGGCGGCGCCGAGGGCGATCGTGGCCAGGCCGCCGTACGACTGGCCGGCCACCACGATGTGTTCGCCGTCGACCCAGGATTGGCGGCGCGCGAAGTCCAGCGTGGCGCGCACGTCTTCGGCCTGGGTGTAGCCGTTGGCGGTCATGTCGCAGCCGTGCTCGCGGTAGCTGCCACCGGATTTCGAAAAACCCTGGCGCATCGGCACCATCACCGCGTAGCCACGGCGTACGAAGGCGGTGGCCATGTGATAGAAGCGGTCGCGCTGCTGGGCGCTGGGACGGCCCGGATCCTTGCCATGGTTGATCACGATCAGCGGGAACGGACCGGCGCCGTTCGGCTGGAATACGGTGGTCTCGAGCAAGGCTTCGCCGTTGTCGCCGGCCGGCACTTGCACGATGCGCTCGTTCATGTGGTAGTCGACCGCGCGCAGGGACGCTGCAGCGGGCAGGCTGGTCGGCGTGGGCGCAGCGGCTTGGACTTGGGATTGGGCAAATGCCGGCAGCATGGCCAGCGTGGCAATCGAAGCGGAGATCAGGGTGCGAATGGACATTGCTCTCGACATGGATAACTCTGACTTGCGGTCGTGCGGAAGTGCTGCTGTGTGGAACAATTTCCGCGTGGAATAATTCAAGTCTAGGTCGATTAAATCCTGAGAGCAATACCGAAGTGACCAATTCGTGCGCTAAATTTTTGCGTGTGGTGAAACTGTCCATCCGACGTGAATTTTCACGGAGGAGTATGATTGCGAGCCTGATAATCAAACGACACTATTGATGAGCAAGTATCAGCCGCGCGAGTGGGGACCCGACGAGAAGCCGATGATGCCCGGCTCGCCGTCCACGCCGGCCCATCCCACCCCGCTGCGTTTTGCTTACCTGTTCGTCGGCGTCCTGATCACCATCACAGGCGGCCTCGGCAACGCCCTGGTCACCGTCAACCTGGTCCACCTGCAAGGGGTGCTGGGCGCGTATTCCACCGAAACCACCTGGCTGCCGGCCGCCTACGTCATGGCCAATGCCTCGATGAATCTGCTGCTGGTGAAATTTCGCCAGCAGTTCGGCCTGCGCCTGTTCACCGAAATCTTCCTGGTGCTGTACGCGCTGGTGACCTTTGCCCACCTGTTCGTCAATGACCTCGGCTCGGCCATCGCGGTGCGCGCCGCGCACGGCATGCTGGCGGCGGCGGTGTCGCCGCTGGGCCTGTATTACATCCTGCAAGGGTTCAAGAAGGAATGGCGCCTGCGCGGGGTGGCGCTGGCGATGGGCGCGGCCCAGCTGGCGCTGCCGCTGGCGTATCTGTTTTCCAACGACCTGCTGCAGATCGCCGAATGGCGCGGCCTGTACATGTTCGAGCTGGGACTGGCGCTGGTGTCGCTGGGCGCGGTGCTGCTATTGAAACTGCCTCCGGGCGACTACATCAAGGCGTTCCGCCCGACCGATTTCGTTACTTTCGCCCTGTTTGCGCCCGGCATGGCGCTGCTGTGCGCGGCGATCAGTTTCGGGCGCGTCGAGTGGTGGTTCGAGCAGGCCTGGATCGGGATGGCGCTGGCCGGCGCGCTGGTGCTGCTGGCGGCCGCCCTGTGCGTCGAGCACAACCGAGACAATCCATTATTGAACCTGCGCTGGCTGGCCAGCCGCGACATCCTGCGCCTGGCGCTGTCGATGATCCTGGTGCGCATCGTGCTGTCCGAGCAGAGCGTGGGCGCGGTCGGCTTCTTGCGCGCGGTCGGCCTCGACAACGATCAATTGCAGACCCTGTACATGGTGGTGCTGGCGGCCACGGTGGCCGGCATCGTGGTCTCGGCACTGACCATCAACGTCCAGCACTTGATGGCGCCGCAGGTGATCGCGCTGCTGTGCATGGCGCTGGGCGCCTGGATCGACGCCCACGCCACCAACCAGACCCGCACCGAGCAAATGTTCCTGAGCCAGAGCCTGCTCGCGTTCGGCGGCACGCTGTTCCTGGGGCCGCTGGTGGTGTCGCTGCTGGGCGCGGTGATCGCCAATCCGTCCAACCTGATCAGTTTCTCGGTGCTGTTCGGCCTGACGCAGAACCTGGGCGGCCTGCTCGGCTCGGCGCTGGTCGGCACCTTCCAGGTAGTGCGCGAGAAATATCATTCGTCAATGATCAGCGAAGGCTTGTCGAGCCTGGATCCGCTGGTTGCCAGCCGCATCCAGTCCGGGGCGGCGGCCGCCGGGCGCTTCCTGGCCGATCCCACGGCCCGTACCGCGCAGGGCTTGCAGTCGCTGGCGGCCAGCGCCACGCGCGAGGCCAACATCCTTGCCTACAACGACGTGTTCCTGGTGTTGTCGGTGCTGGCCGCTGTCAGCGCCACCTGGATTTTCCTGCATGCCGTGTGGCTGCATTATTTCCCGAAAGCGGCTGCAATGCCGCCGCCGGCGCCAAAGGTCGGCCCGCCGCCGCCTGAACCCGTCACCGACTGATTTCACACTATTTCATCGACCCGACCATGCCAGAATCATCGACCGCGCCATCGCGCTCCCGCCGCATCCTGCTCAGCGCACTCGCGTTCGGCGCCATCGCCATTGCCGGCGTGCTGCTGGTGCTGTACGCCTGGAACCTGCCGCCGTTTCGCAGTACCTTGCAAACCACCGAGAACGCGCTGGTGCGCGGCCAGGTGACCATCATCAGCCCGCAACTGAGCGGCTACGTGGTCGAAGTGCGGGTGCAGGATTTCCAGAAAGTGGCCAAGGGTGAACTGTTGATGCGCATCGACGACCGCATCCCGACCCAGCGCCTGGCCCAGGCGCGCGCCGAACTGGCCAATCGCCAGGCTGCGCTGAGCAACTTTGCCCAGAGCAACCGCAGCGCGCAAGCGACCATCGCCCAGAACCAGGCGCTGCTGGCCTCGAACGAGGCCCAGCAGACGCGCGCCCAGGCCGACCTGCGCCGCGTGGAAGAGCTGGCCGCCGACGGTTCGCTGTCGGCGCGCGAACTCGACGCCGCCCGCGCCACCCGCGCCCAGAGCACGGCCAGCCGCGACCAGGCGCGCGCCGCGCTCGAGATCGCGCGCCAGAACCTGCGCTCGGTCGACGTCAACCGCGCCGCGCTGGAAGCGGCGGTGGCAAATGCCGAAGCGGCGGTCAAGCTGGCCGAGATCGATCTGGCCAACACCCACATCACGGCGCCGCGTGATGGCCAGCTGGGGCAGGTGACGGTGCGCCAGGGCGCGTTCGTCAATGCCGGCGCCCAATTGACGGCGCTGGTGCCGGACACCATGTGGATCATCGCCAACATGAAAGAAACCCAAATGGGCAATGTGGCGGTCGGCCAACCAGTGACCTTCAGCGTCGACGCCCTCGGCAACGCGCGCCTGCGCGGGCATGTCGAGCGCATTTCGCCGGCGACCGGTTCCGAGTTCTCGGTGATCGCGCCGGACAATGCCACCGGCAACTTCGTCAAGATCGCCCAGCGCATTCCGGTGCGCATCAGCATCGACCCGAACCAGCCGCTGGCGCAGCGGCTGCGGCCCGGGATGTCGGTGGTGACCACGATCGACACCAGGCCGGTGGCGGCGCAGCCGCAGACGGCGCAGGCGGGGGCGCAGCGGTGAGCCGGGGCAGCATTTCCCTGACCGTGCTGGCCGCGGCGCTGGCGCTGGCCGGTTGCAGCATGGCGCCGCAACCGGCGCCCGAATCGTCGCTGACGGTGCCGCAAGGCTGGCGTACGGCGGCGCTGGGCGCCGGTTCGACCCAGGCTTCGGGGATCGTCGAACGCGACTGGTGGCGCAGTTTCGGCGACCCGGCGCTCGATACCCTGGTGCAGCGCGCGCTCGACAACAATGGCGACCTGAAAATTGCTCGCGCACGCTTGCAGGAATACGCGGCGCGCATCCGCGTCGCTGACAGCGCGCGCCTGCCGGCGCTGAACGTCTCGCTCGGCCCGACCCGCGGGCGCGCTATCGGCCCGTTCGGTACGCCGGTGGAAAGCACCTCGCTGGTCGGTTCGGTGCAGGCCAGCTACGAGCTCGACCTGTTTGGCCGCGTGGCCGGCACGGTCGAGGCGGCGCGCTTCGAGAATCTGTCGCAACAGGCGGCGCTGGACGCAGCCGCGCTGGCGATCGCAGCCAATACCGCGTCAAGCTACCTGAATTTGCTGGGGCTGGACGCCCAGCTGGCGCTGGCGCGCGCGACCCTGGAATCGCGCCGGCGCTCGTTCGAGCTGGCGCGTCACCAGTTCGAGGTCGGCTACAGCTCGCGCCTGGAAATGTCGCAAGCCGAAGCCGAGCTGCACGCGACCGCTGCCGCCGTGCCGCAGCTGGAACGCCAGATCGCGCTGCAGGAGCAATCCTTGAGCCTGCTGCTGGGCGCCAGCCCCGGTCCGGTGGTGCGCGGCAGCGACCTGCTGTCGCTGCGCGAGCCGGCGGTCACGCCAGGCCTGCCGTCCGCACTGCTGCGCCGCCGGCCCGACATCGCTCAGGCCGAAAGCCTGGTGGCGGCGGCCGACGCCAGCCTGGCGGTGGCGCGTGACCAGTTGCTACCGTCGATTCGCCTGACCGCCTCGGTGGGCGCCGCAGCGCACAGTTTCCCTGACTTGCTCAGTTCGCCAACGGAGTTGTGGAGCATCGGCGGCAGCGTGCTCGCGCCCCTGTTCGACGCCGGCCGCCTGCGCGCCCAGGCCGAGATCGCCGGCACGGTACGCGACCGCGCCATCTTTACCTACGAAACCGTGGTGCGCACCGCGTTTGCCGAAACCGACAACGCGCTGGCTTCGATCGACGGCTTGCAGCGTCAACTGGTCGAGGCCGAGGCGCGGCGGGTAGCCGCCAATGAAGTGCTGCGCGTGGCGCGCAACCGCTACGCCAACGGCTACGCGTCCTATCTGGAAGAACTGGATGCACAGCGCACGGCGTTCACCGCCGACCTCAACGCGCTGCAACTGCGCACCAGCTTGCTGGCTGCGCATGTCGACCTGTACCGTGCGCTGGGTGGCGGCTGGGCGCCGGCGCCACGCTGACGCACAAGCCGACGGCGCTGCTACAATCGGCGCCCCTTTATCGAGCGCACGTCGCATGTCCCAATCTTCCCCGAGGCGGCCCGTCTGCAACACCTGCCTGCGCGCCGCCTCCGCCTGCATCTGCCACTGGATCGCGCCCGTGCAAGCGCAGGCGTCACTGCTGATCCTGCAGCACCCGCTCGAAGTCGGCAACGCCAAGAACAGCGCCCGCCTGCTGCACCTGAGCGTGACCGGCAGCGCGATGGTGGTCGGCGAAACCTTCGACCCCGCCGCGCTGGGCAGCCTGCTGCACGCCGACGGTCGTACCCCAGTGCTGCTGTACCCGGACACGCCCGGCGAACCCGCACCACCGCTTCCGAAGCTGCCAGCCGCGCAGCTGCGCCTGGTCGTGCTCGACGCCACCTGGCGCAAGAGCCGCAAGATGCTGTACCTGAATCCGGCGCTGCAAGGGTTGCCGCGCCTGGCCCTGAACGACGTGGCGCCATCGAACTATCGCATCCGCAAGGCGCACGCCACGCACCAGTTGTCGTCGCTGGAAGCGGCAGCGCAGGCGCTGGGCCAGCTGGAAGGCGAGGCCAGGCGTTTCGAAAAGTTGCTGAGCGCCTTCGACGGCTTTGTGACGCAACAAGCTGCCTGGTTTCGCTAAAAATCCAGCTTGAGTTCCATCCGGGTGCGGCGTAATATACTGTATAAACATACAGTATGGAGCGCCAGACGTGGCTATCTCTTCCTTCCAGACCGTTCGCGAATCCCTGATCGAACAACCCGTGCCTGTACCGCCGCCGCTCGCGCGCAAGGGCCGGGGCGCGGTCTCCAACCTGCAGGGCCGCTACGAAGTCAACGGCCGCGAACGCTTCGACGATGGCTGGGAACATGACTTCGACGATGCGGGCGCCGTGCGTACCGTCGTCACCGACGAAGTCGCCAAAACCATCCTGTCGCGCAACACGTCGCCCGACATTCCCTTCAGCGTCTCGCTCAATCCCTACCGTGGCTGCGAGCACGGCTGCATCTATTGCTTTGCGCGGCCGACGCACAGCTACCTCGGCCTGTCGCCCGGGCTCGACTTTGAAAGCCGCCTGTTCGCCAAGGTCAACGCCCCGGAGCTGCTGCGGCGCGAACTGGCCAAGCCCGGCTACGTGCCCGAGCACATCGCCATCGGCGTCAACACCGACGCCTATCAGCCGTGCGAACGCGAACGCGGCATCACGCGCCAGGTGCTCGAAGTATTGTCCGAATGCCGCCACCCGGCCGGCCTGATCACCAAGTCGTCGCTGATCGAGCGCGACATCGACCTGCTGGCGCCGATGGCCGCCAAAGGCCTGGCCTGCGCCGCGATCACATTGACCACGCTCGACGCCCAGATCGCGCGCACGCTCGAGCCGCGGGCGGCAGCCCCAATGCGGCGTTTGCGCACCATCCGCACCCTGACCGACGCCGGCATCCCGGTCAGTGTCAGTGTGGCGCCAATCATTCCGTTCGTGACGGAGCCCGAGATCGAGCGCATTTTAGAGGCGGCGCGCGACGCCGGCGCGGTCGGCGCCCACTACACGGTGCTGCGCCTGCCGAACGAGGTCAATCCGCTGTTCCAGGAATGGCTGCAGGCGCATTTCCCCGAGCGCGCGGCGCGCGTCATGAACCGCATCCGCGACATGCGTGGCGGCAAAGACTACGACAGCGATTTTGCAAAACGCATGCACGGGGAGGGCGTATGGGCTGACCTGATCCGCCAGCGCTTTGAAAAGGCGGCCCAGCGGCTCGGCATGAGCGAACTGCGCGGCCGCTTCGGGCGACTGGACAGGACGCAGTTCAGGAAGCCGCTGGTGGTGCCGCCGATGGTGGGCAAGAAGTCGGCAACGGCGGCCGGACAGATGACTCTTTTCTGATGGCTGTGTGCTGGATGGATGATTGCGTCCCGGACAACCTGGGGCAGCACCTTGCGCGACAGCTTCACCTGCGGCGGTTGCCTGATTGTTGAATTGCGCGCCGAGCGGCACACCAACCCTGGCGTAACCGATCGCGCTCAGGACGGCGCCACCGACACCTCGACCGTATTGACCACGCTCCGGTCGCCGTCGCTGCAGCTTAATTTGAACGTCCGGCGCCCGCTGCCGTCGAGCAGGATGCGCTCGCTGCCGGAAACGGCTTTGGCGCCACGCCAGCCGTCGTCCGCTGTGCAAGACGACGCATCGTTCGACGACCAGATCAAGGTCACCCAGCCGCCCGATGTCATGACAGCAGGCGTGGCGGCAAACGACATGCGCAACGTCCATTTGTCGTCGCCCCCGCACGCGCTCAGAGCGGGCACGAGCAATACCAGCAAGCGTTTCAGGATGGGGCGCATGGTCGTCTCCGGCTGCGTCGGGCAAGGTGCTGAAGCATGGAAAAAAAACCCGGCAGTCGGTGTGGAGTAGCCGGAAAGTCTTTCGATGGTAGGCAACACTACCGGCGCGCACGCTGCATGTTTGTGACGGGATTGATTCCCGTCAAACACGGTCTGGCCACGCGCTGCGACCCGCAACATCCACAGGATCAGCTCGGCAATATTGCGGTTGACGCGAAATCAAGGTCGCCGTTGCCGCGAACCGGCAACGCTTCCTGCGCGATGTACAACTGGTCGTGGAGTGCTAAGCCGGCTTGGACGCGTCGCCCGCGCCCAGCGCAATCACTTGGCGCTCGAGCTCGAACACATGCGCATCCGGTTTGCCCAGTTCGCGCAACGCCTGCGCCAGCCGCAGCAGATACTCGCTGTTCGGCCCACTCGGGCCGTGCGCCGCCGCGATCTGGCGCGCGATGTCGCGTTCGCTCGCCGGCCCCAGATAGGCTGCATTGTCATGGGTGGCGATATAGACGATGCCTTCGGTGCTGGTGCCGTCCTCGAAATGCATGGCCGTCGCCAGGCGCAGGTAGCCGTTCTTTTCGCGGTGGTCGAGGTGGGCGAATTCTTCCGGCGTTACCAGATAGGCCATGCCATGGCACACCGCGCCGGCTTCCGGCGCCAGCGTCACCACGCGCCCAGGCGCGGTCTCGGTGCCACGGTGGTCGTGCGAACCCTGCCAGAAGCGTCGGGTCCAGCCGCCGATGCAGGCTTGACGCCGTTCGATAAAAGGAAAGTCGGCCTTGAAGATCAGCGAGCCATAGCCGAACAGCCACACGCTGGCGTGGTGGTCGAAGCGGTTCATCTGCTGGTTGATCGTGATGGTGTTGAGGGACATCGTCAAAGCCGGTCGATCGCCGGTCGAGATTCAAAACGTTCGATTGTAGCGCTGAACCCTATGGCAGCGCGCTCTCGCCAGAGGCCACATGCGCCAGCAGAAACGCGATGAACGCCTCGGCCGCCGGCGACAGCGAGCGCCCGGGCCGCGTATAGATGAAGAAGCGACGACTCAACACCGGCTCGACCAGCGGACGCAGCGCCAGCTGGTACTGCGCCACCAAAGGCGCCGCATACGGCAGGCAAACGGTGACGCCCAAGCCGGCGCTCACCATCGCCAGCGCGGTGGTCATGAAGGTCACCTCGTGCGCCGGCCGCACCGATACCGCGCGCGTTGCCGCATGCATGTCGTCCACCAGCCGCTCGGTAAACTGGCCCTGCAGCGAAATCAAGGGATGCTGCGCCAGTTCTTGCCAGCTCACTTGCGCCTGACGCGCCAGCGCGTGATCCTGCGGACAGGCCAGCGCGAACGGCATCTCGAACAATTGGCGCGCCTGCAGTGGCGGCGCCGGGGCGCGCTCGGGGCCGATGCCGAGGTCGGCTTCGCCGGACAGCACGCGGTTGACCACGCCTTCTACTTCGGTGTCGGCCAGGCGCACCGCGATCGCCGGATGCAGCTTGCTCCAAGCTGCGATGACTTGGGGCAGTAGCGTGCAGGCCATCAGTTGTGGCGCCGCGATGCGCACCACGCCTTTTTTAAGGCGGGTGTGATCGGCGACGTTAGCCAGCGCACCGTCCAGGTCATCGATCATTTGGCTAAATAGGGGAAACAGTTCGCGCCCGATCTCGGTCAGGTCGACGCGGCGCGTGTTGCGGTCGACCACACGCGCGCCGAGCGTCGTTTCCAGCTCCTTGATCAGCCCGGACAGTGCCGATTGCGTGATGTGCAGCGACTGCGCAGCGAGCGTGAAGTTGCCGCTCTTGGCCACGGCGACAAAAGCGCGCATCTGGCGCAGCGTTGGATTCATAAGATAGTCCGATAAATCGTGCGAAAAAAACCGGTTGAATGATAATTGGTTTTGTCCTGTAATGGCGGCTACTCAGCAATAGCGAAGGAAACGTCCATGAAACTCGCCACCATCAAGAACGGCCGCCGCGACGGCGCGCTGGTCGTCGTCAGCCGCGACCTGGTCACTTGCCAGGCCGTGCCGGAGATTGCCGCCACCCTGCAGGCCGCGCTCGACGACTGGGACACGCTCGCGCCGCAATTGCAAGCCGTGTACGACCAGCTCAACGACGGCGCGGCCGACAACGCCGAATCCTTCATCGAACAAGAATGCCACTCGCCGTTGCCGCGCGCCTACCAATGGGCCGACGGCTCGGCCTACATCAACCACGTCGAGCTGGTGCGCAAGGCGCGCGGCGCCGAAGTGCCGGCCTCGTTCTACAACGACCCGCTGATGTACCAGGGCGGCGGCGATTCGTTCGTCGGCCCGTGCGACCCGATCGCGGTGCTGTCCGAGGATTGGGGCGTCGACCTCGAAGCCGAGGTGGCGGTGGTGACCGGCGACGTGCCGATGGGCGCCTCGATCGAGCAGGCCGCGGCGGCGATCCGCCTGGTGATGCTGGTCAACGACGTCTCGCTGCGCAACCTGATCCCGAACGAACTGGCCAAGGGTTTCGGCTTTTACCAGTCCAAGCCCGCCAGCGCATTTTCTCCGGTGGCGGTCACGCCGGACGAACTGGGCGGGGCCTGGAGCGACAGCAAGCTGCACCTGCCGCTCACCGTCACCCTGAATCGCGAACTGTTCGGCCGCCCCAACGCGGGCGAAGACATGACCTTCAGCTTCGCCCGGCTGGTCGCGCACGCGGCCGCCACGCGCGAGCTGTGCGCGGGCAGCATCATCGGCTCGGGCACGGTGTCGAACAAGCAGGGCAACCTGCACGGTTCGAGCGTGCAGAACGGTGGCGTCGGCTACTGCTGCCTGGCCGAGGTGCGCATGTACGAAACCATCGAAGGCGGGGCGCCGAAGACGCCGTTCCTGGCCTTTGGCGACACGGTGCGCATCGAGATGTTCGACGCCGACGGCGCCAGCATCTTCGGGGCAATTGACCAGGAAGTGGTGCCTTATCACGGCAAACACCACGGCGCAAAGCAGGGAACCCAGCACAGGAGTCAGTGATGAAGCTCTTCACCTATTTCCGCAGCTCGGCCGCCTACCGGGTGCGGATCGCGCTCAACCTCAAGGGCTTGCACCACGACGCGGTGCCGGTGCACCTGCTGCGCGGTGGCGGCGAGCACCTGCAGATCGACTACCGCAAGATCAATCCGAGCGGCCTGGTGCCGTCGTTCCAGGACGATCACATCACACTGAGCCAGTCGATGGCGATCATCGAGTACCTGGAAGAGATCCACCCGCTGCCGCCGCTGCTGCCGACGGACGCGCCGGGCCGGGCGCGGGTGCGCGAGCTGGCCCAGATCGTCGGCTGCGACATCCATCCGGTGAACAACCTGCGCGTGCTGAACTACCTGGTCAAGCACATGGGCCTGACGGACCAGGCCAAGACCGAGTGGTACCGCCACTGGGTCATCGAGGGCTTCCAGTCGCTCGAAGCGCACCTGGCACGCGACCCTGGCGCCGGACCGTTCTGCCACGGCGACCATCCGACGATTGCCGACTGTTTCCTGGTACCGCAGGTGTTCAACGCCCAGCGTTTCGATATCGATGTCTCGGCCTACCCAAACATTGACCGCATCAATTCGCTGTGCGTCGAGCTGCCGGCGTTTCGGGCGGCGCATCCGTCGCAGCAGCCGGACAAGGAATAAGAGCGCCTGACAAAACCTTCAGGGCAAGGCGCATGGGCGAAGACAGTACGCCTGTACGGCGAGCCCATGCAACGCAGCCGTGGAGGTTTTGTCAGGGCTCTAAGCCCGGGCAGATGCTGGGCAGGTGCGAGGCAGGCAGCGCGCGCGCCGCAGGGAAGCGCTGCGCTACAATCGCGCCACTTCGACTTGCCTGCCCCCCATGTCCACCATGTCCACCCTGTCCACTCCGGAAATCCCCGCACCGATCCTGCAAGCCCTCGACCTGGCCGACGCCTCCTGGCGTCCGACGCTCGAGGCCGGCCTCGACGGCGTTGCCCGCACCACGCCCGGCTACCTGGCCGCGCTGGCGGTCGACACTTACGTCCCGACCGAAGGCCGCCTGTTCGCCGCGTTTGCGCAGCCGCTGGAGCGCGTCCGTTACGTGCTGGTAGGGGAGGGGCCGTATCCGCGCGCCGAGAGTGCGACCGGGGTCTCATTCATGGATGGGGCGGTGGGCGAATTGTGGTCCGACACCGGACTATCGAAGCCGGTAAACCGCGCCACCTCTCTACGCAACTTCATGAAGATGCTGCTGGTGGCGGATGGGCAATTGCAGCCGGGCGCGACCGGCGGCGCGGCGCTGGCGCCGGTGGCCGCGGCGGCGCGCGCGGGCGGGGCGATCCAGACCCTGCCGCAACTGCAGGCTAAATTGACCGACCAGGGGTTTTTATTGCTGAACGCGGCGCTGGTGTTTCGCAAGCACGTGGCGCCGGCGATCGATGCCCGTGCCTGGCAGCCATTCCTGCAGACCGTGCTGGCAGCGCTGGCCAAGCAATCCACGCCGCCGACCTTGGTGCTGTGGGGCAAAATTGCCGAGCAACTCAAGCGCCTGCCGGAAACCGGCGCCTTCCCGCAAGCCGCGGCCGAGCATCCCTACAACCTGACGTTCATCGACAACGCGGCTATGCACGCCTTGTTCGGGCCGATGCAGTTGCTCAAACCGTAGGGTGGACGGCGGCGCCGTCCACGCGTTCAACTTCAGTCGGCATTGCGGCAGCGCATCGACTGCTTGAACGCATGGACGGGGAACCCATCTACCCTACAAACCAGGGGCGAACGCAGCGGCCGTTTTTGGACCCGTCCAAGACAAGCAGCCCGCGATTTGCTATACTTGACTAAATCGTTCAACTAATCAGGTTATTCACCTGACCCGCTGCAGAAAATGCATCAGCGAGCGTGTTGAACAAGAGGAATATTTTAACATTAACCGGGGTTGTAATGCGTCTGACCACCAAAGGTCGTTTTGCTGTTACCGCGATGATCGATCTAGCCATGCGTCAAGGCAATGGTCCGGTCACGCTGTCGGGCATCAGCCAGCGCCAGGCCATTTCGCTGTCCTACCTGGAGCAGCTGTTCGGCAAGCTGCGCCGCCACGAGATCGTCGAATCGATCCGCGGCCCGGGCGGCGGCTACAGCCTGGCGCGCGCCGCCGAGAAGGTGACGGTGGCCGACATCATCATCGCCGTCGACGAACCGATCGATGCGACGCAGTGCGGCGGCAAGGAAAACTGCGCCGGCACCGCGGCCCACGGCGCCCGCTGCATGACCCATGAACTTTGGACCACGCTGAACGAAAAGATGGTCGATTACCTCGACTCCGTGTCCCTGCAGGATCTGGTCGACGGGCAACGGCAAAAAGAGCAGGCCGAGCAAAACGTCGTGCATGTGCACCGTGGCGCCCCCGCCGCCGCCGAACAAAATTGAAGCTTACTGGAGTGAACTGATGAACGCGCCTTTGGACAAGAAAACCGAGCAGAGCTTCGCGACTGCCCCCCATTTCCCGATCTACCTGGATTACTCGGCAACCACCCCGATCGATCCACGCGTGGCCGACAAGATGATCCCGTTCCTGCGCGAGCAGTTCGGCAATCCGGCGTCGCGCTCGCACGCCTACGGCTGGACCGCCGAAGCGGCGGTCGAAGAAGCGCGCGCGAATGTCGCCGCCATCGTCGGCGCCGACCCGCGCGAAATCATCTGGACCTCGGGCGCCACCGAAAGCAACAACCTGGCGATCAAGGGCGCGGCCCAGTTCTATAAAACCCGCGGCAAGCACATCATCACCGTGAAGACCGAGCACAAGGCCGTGCTCGACACCGTGCGCGAACTCGAGCGCGTCGGTTTCGAAGCGACCTACCTCGAACCGCAAGACAACGGCCTGATCACGGTCGAGCAGCTGGAAGCGGCGATCCGCCCGGACACCATCCTGGTCTCGGTGATGCTGGTCAATAACGAGATCGGCGTGATCCAGCCGATCGAAGCGCTGGCCACGCTGTGCCGCTCGAAGAACATCATCTTCCACTGCGACGCCGCGCAAGCGGTCGGCAAGGTGCATATCGACCTGGCCAACAGCAAGGTCGACCTGATGACCTTTACCGCGCACAAGGTGTACGGTCCGAAAGGGATCGGCGCCCTGTACGTGCGCCGCAAGCCGCGCGTGCGCCTGGAAGCCCAGATGCACGGTGGCGGCCACGAGCGCGGCCTGCGTTCGGGCACGCTGCCGACGCACCAGATCGTGGGCATGGGGGAAGCGTTTCGCCTGGCACGTGAAGAAATGGACGCCGAGCTGGTGCGCGTGAAGGCGCTGCGCGACCGCCTGGCCAAGGGCCTGATGGAAATCGAAGAGGTCTACATCAACGGCGACATGGACAACCGTGTGCCGCACAACCTGAACGTCTCGTTCAACTATGTCGAAGGCGAGTCGCTGATCATGGCGGTCAAGGAACTCGCCGTGTCGTCCGGTTCGGCCTGCACCTCGGCCAGCCTGGAGCCATCGTACGTGCTGCGCGCCCTGGGCCGCAGCGACGAGCTGGCGCACAGCTCGATCCGCTTTACCATCGGCCGTTTCACGACCGAAGAAGAAATTGATTTCGCTGTCGAGCTGATGAAGTCGAAGGTCGGCAAGCTGCGCGAACTGTCGCCGCTGTGGGACATGTTCAAGGAAGGCATCGACATCAGTTCCATCCAGTGGGCAGCCCACTAATGCGAAGCCTGATAAACCTGCTGCGCGTTGCACTGCTGGCCTGCGATGCTCGCTGTACTCAAGTACAGCTGCGCTTCTCGGCCAAGATTGCTGCCGCTCGCTACGGTTTCTCAGGGTTCACTAAATAATTCAAGGAGCATTACCATGGCATATTCGGACAAAGTACTGGACCACTACGAAAACCCGCGCAACGTCGGCGCCTTCGACAAGGGCGACGATGCGATCGGCACCGGCATGGTCGGCGCGCCGGCCTGCGGCGACGTCATGAAACTGCAGATCAAGGTCAACGACCAGGGCCTGATCGAAGACGCCAAGTTCAAGACCTATGGCTGCGGTTCGGCCATCGCCTCCAGCTCGCTCGTCACTGAGTGGGTCAAGGGCAAGAGCCTGGACGAAGCGCTGTCGATCAAGAACACGCAGATCGCCGAAGAACTGGCGCTGCCACCGGTCAAGATCCACTGCTCGATCCTGGCCGAAGACGCGATCAAGGCCGCCGTCGCCGACTACAAGGCGAAGCACGCCGACAAGGCGGCAGCCTAATCACCCGTAACTGTTGTTAGCAAGGAGCTGGAGAAGCACATGGCAATCACCCTGACCGAAAAAGCCGCGAAACACGTCAACCGCTACCTCGAACGCCGGGGCAAGGGCATCGGCTTGCGTTTCGGGGTGCGCACCACGGGCTGCTCCGGCCTGGCCTACAAGCTCGAGTACGTCGACGAAAGCGCCGCTGAAGACAGCGTGTTCGAGTCGCACGGCGTGAAGGTCTTCGTCGACCCGAAAAGCCTGGCCTACATCGACGGCACCGAACTCGACTTCGCACGCGAAGGCCTGAACGAAGGCTTCCGCTTCAACAACCCGAACGTCAAGGACAACTGCGGCTGCGGCGAAAGCTTCCGTATCTAAACGATGCAGAATCACTTCGACCTGTTCCAGCTGCCGGCCCGTTTCGAGGTCGACCAGGATGCGCTCGATTACGCTTACCGCGAAGTCCAGGGGCGCGTCCATCCCGACCGTTTTGTCAATGCCACCGACGCTGAAAAGCGCGTGGCGATGCAGTGGGCAACGCGCGCCAACGAGGCGTACCAGACCCTGCGCAATCCGCAAAAGCGCGCGCAGTATCTTTGTGAGTTGAACGGCGTCGATCTGCAGACCGAGTCGAACACCGCCATGCCGCCAGCGTTTTTGATGCAGCAGATGGAGTGGCGCGAAGAGCTGGAAGACGCGCGTGCGGCCAAGGATGCGATTGCGCTGGATCGGCTGGAAGCGCAGCTGCGCAGCGAGCGCAAGAATCTCTTGGGCACGGTCGGGCGCCAGCTGGATGCGGGCGACTACAAGGGCGCGGCGCAAGGCGTGCGCTCGCTGATGTTCCTGGATAAATTCGGCGACGAAGTTCAGTACGCGTTCGAAGCCATCGACGCGTAGGGTTGGCGGCGATGCCGCCGACGCGTTCAACTCCGGTATGCATTGCCACGGCGTTCGCACTGGTTGAACGCGTCGGCGGGGGAACGCGGGGCCGCCCAGGCCAACCCTACGACGGCGACCATCTACCGGCACACTCTCCCGATTCGGCGTATCATCGCGGCGCACAAAAACAAGATTGGTAATACGACTATGGCACTCCTCCAAATCGCCGAACCCGGCATGTCCACCGCCCCGCACCAGCGCCGCCTGGCCGTGGGCATCGACCTGGGCACCACCAACTCGCTGGTCGCCACCGTGCGTAGCGGCAGCCCCGAAGTGCTCAGCGACGAGGAGGGCCGCTCGCTGCTGCCGTCGATCGTGCGCTTTCTGCCAAATGGCAACGCCAATATCGGCCACAAGGCGCGCGCGCACCAGATCACCGACCCGAAGAACACCATCGTCTCGGTCAAGCGCTTCATGGGCCGCGGGCTGAAAGACATCGCCCACGCCGAGAACCTGCCCTACGACTTCGTCGACGGCGAAGGCATGGTGCAAATTAACACCGTGGCCGGCGTGAAAAGCCCGGTCGAAATCTCGGCCAACATCCTGGCGACATTGCGCCAGCAGGCCGAGGATTCGCTCGGCGACGACCTGGTCGGCGCTGTGATCACCGTGCCGGCCTATTTCGACGACGCCCAGCGCCAGGCCACCAAGGACGCGGCCCAGCTGGCCGGCCTGAACGTGCTGCGCCTGCTGTCGGAGCCGACCGCCGCCGCCATCGCCTATGGCCTGGACCACGGCAAAGAGGGTACCTACGCCGTCTACGACCTGGGCGGCGGCACCTTCGACATCTCGATCCTGAAGCTCTCCAAGGGCGTATTCGAAGTGCTGTCGACTGGCGGCGACTCGGCCCTCGGTGGCGACGACTTCGACCATCGCCTGTTTTGCTGGATCACCGAGCAGGCCAAGCTGGCGCCGCTGTCCGACCAGGACACCGCAACGCTGATGGTCAAGGCGCGCCAGGCCAAGGAACAGCTCTCGACCAACGAAGAAACGACGATCGAGGCGATCCTGAAATCGGGTGAACTGGTGCAGGTAACAATCACCGCGCAGGTGTTCTCCGAGATCACGAAGAACCTGGTTGGCAAGACCATGAACGCGATCCGCAAGGCGATGCGCGATGCCGACGTGTCGGTGGAAGACGTCGACGGCGTGGTGATGGTGGGCGGCGCGACGCGCATGCCGCACGTGCGCCGCGCGGTATCGGAATTCTTCCAGACCATCCCGCACGCGAATATCGATCCGGACCGCGTGGTGGCGCTGGGCGCCGCGATCCAGGCGGATCTGCTGGCCGGCAACCGCCTTGATGCCGACGACTGGCTGCTGCTGGACGTGACCCCGCTGTCGCTCGGTATCGAGACCATGGGCGGCCTGGTCGAAAAAATCATCCCGCGCAATTCGACCATCCCGGTGGCGCGCGCGCAGGAGTTCACCACCTTCAAGGATGGGCAAACTGCGTTGGCGGTACACGTGGTGCAGGGCGAGCGAGAGCTGGTGTCCGATTGCCGTTCGCTGGCGCGCTTCGAGCTGCGCGGTATTCCGCCGATGGCGGCCGGCGCAGCGCGTATTCGCGTGACGTACCAGGTCGATGCCGATGGCTTGCTGTCGGTGGCGGCGCGCGAGATGCGTTCGGGCGCGGAAGCGGCGATCACGGTCAAGCCGTCGTACGGCCTGGGTGACGACGACGTGGCGCGCATGTTGCAGGAGTCGTATTCGTCGGCCTCTGTAGACATGCAGATGCGCGCGCTGCGCGAAGAGCAGGTCGAAGCAGAACGCATCCTGCTGGCGACGCAGTCGGCGCTCGATAGCGATACCGATCTGCTGTCCCAAGAGGAGAACGGCGCGATTGCGCTGCAGTTGCAAGCGGTGCGCGATGCGATTGCGGCGTCGAACGACACGGCCGTCGAACCGGGTCAACGCCAGAACGCGCTGCACGACGCGGTGCAGGCACTGGCGCGCGGCACCGAAGAATTCGCGGCCCGCCGCATGGACAAGAGCGTGCGCAAGGCGCTGGCCGGCAAGTCGCTGGACGAGGTCTGATGTAGGGTGGACGGCTCTGCCGTCCACGCGTTCAACTACGCCTGCCACACATAATACAAATTAACGAGGTAACCCAAGTGCCACAAATCGTCATCCTCCCGCACCCGACCTTCTGCCCTGACGGCGCCGTGCTCGAAGCACCTGCCGGCAAATCGGTCTGCGACGTCCTGCTCGACAACGACATCGACATCGAACATGCGTGCGACCGCGTCTGCGCCTGCACCACCTGCCACGTGATCGTGCGCGAAGGGTTCGATTCGCTGAACGAGCAGGAAGAAAAAGAAGAAGACATGCTCGACAAGGCCTGGGGCCTGGAGCCCAATTCGCGCCTGTCGTGCCAGGCCATCATCGCGGACGAAGACCTGGTCGTCGAAATTCCGAAGTACACGATCAACCACGCCGCCGAAAAGAATCACTGATCCAGATGAAACGCGAAACCGTCGCCAAGAAAGCGCCGCCCGCCGCCCCTGAACTGCCGCCGGAAGTCCGTCCCGGCCAGTCGATCGAGCTGCTCAAGGAACTGCACATCCTGACGCGCGACGGCAAACTGAATCAAGACAGCCGCCGCAAGCTGAAACAGGTCTACCACCTGTACAACTTCATCGAGCCGCTGCTGCGCGATGTGCAGGCAGCCAAGGGCAGCGTGTCGCTGGTCGACCATGGCGCCGGCAAGTCCTACCTCGGCTTCATCCTGTACGACCTGTTCGTCAAGGCGCAACAGGGCGAGTCGCACCGCAGTTCCCATGTCTACGGTATCGAGACGCGCGAAGAACTGGTCGCCAAGTCGACCGAGCTGGCGGCGCGCCTGGGCTTTGAGGGCATGTCGTTCCTGCCGCTGTCGGTGGCCGAATCGACCACCTCGAAAGAACTGCCCGAGCAGATCGACATCGTCACCGCGCTCCACGCCTGCAACACCGCCACCGACGACGCCATCGACTTCGCCCTGAAGAAGAAAGCGAAGCACATGGTGCTGGTGCCGTGCTGCCAGGCCGAAGTCGCGAGCGTGCTGCGCAAGAACAAGGGCAAGGACGTGAAACGCAGCGCGCTGACCGAGATCTGGCGCCACCCGATCCACACCCGCGAATTCGGCAGCCAGATCACCAACGTGCTGCGCTGCCTGCAGCTCGAAGCGCACGGTTACCAGGTCACGGTCACGGAACTGGTGGGCTGGGAACACTCGATGAAGAACGAGTTGATCGTCGCGACGTATAAAAACCTGCCGCGCCGCCGGCCGAGCGAGCGTCTGCATGAAGTGCTGGCGGAAGTCGGCCTGACCGAGATGACGGATCGCTTCTACACCCCGCACGCCGAGACCGAGGAGTCAGCGCAATGAACCAGGACAAACAGCGCATGATCGACCTGCGCAGCGACACCGTCACCCAGCCCGGCGCCGCGATGCGCGCCACGATGGTCGCGGCCGATGTCGGCGACGACGTGTACGGCGACGACCCGACCGTCAACCGCCTGCAGGATTACGCGGCCGACCTGTTCGGTTTCGAAGCCGGCATGTTCGCCCCGAGCGGCACCCAGACCAACCTGATCGCCTTGATGACCCACTGCGGCCGCGGCGACGAGTACCTGGTCGGCCAGGAGGCGCACACCTACAAGTACGAAGGCGGCGGCGCCGCGGTGTTGGGCAGCATCCAGCCGCAGCCGATCATCAACCAAGCGGACGGCTCGATCGCGCTGGCGGATATCGAAGCCTGCATCAAGCCGGACGACATGCACTTCGCCCGCACCCGCCTGCTGGCGTTGGAAAACACCATCGGCGGCCGGGTGCTGTCGCAGGAGTACGTCGCTGCCGCGACCAGGCTGGCGCACGACAAAGGCCTGGCCACGCACCTGGACGGCGCGCGCATCTGCAACGCCGCCGTCAAGCAAGGCATCAGCCTGCGCGATGCCGTCAAGGGCTTCGACACCGTCTCGGTATGCCTGTCCAAAGGCCTGGGCGCGCCGGTTGGCTCGGTGCTGCTGGGACCAAAGGCATTCGTCGAACAGGGCAAGCGCTGGCGCAAGATGCTGGGCGGCGGCATGCGCCAGGCCGGCGTCATCGCCGCTGCCGCGCACTACGCGCTCGAGCACAACGTGGCGCTGCTGGCGCAAGACCATGACAACGCGGCCGCACTGGCGCGCGGGCTGGCCAAGATCGAGCAGCTCAACGTGGGCACCCCGCAGACCAACATCTTCTGGATGGACGTGCCGGCCGCCGCCTGCGCGCCGCTGCGCCAGGCGCTCGAACGCGCCGGCATTCGCGCCACCGTCGGCCCCAAGATGCGCCTGGTGACGCACCTCGACATCACGGCTGCCGACATCGCGCACACGGTCGACGTCTTCACCACCTTCTTTTCCGATTGGCGCGCAGCATGAATGAAATGAATACCGACGACGGCATCCGCCTGGCCAAGCGCGTCGCCGACATCGCGGCGTGCTCGCGCGCCGACGCCGAGCGCTATATCGCCGGCGGCTGGGTCAGCGTCGATGGCGTGCTGGCCGAAGATCCGGCCAGCCGCGTCACGCTGGCGCAGGAAGTCGTGCTGCTGCCGGGCGCCACGCCGGTGGAACCGGAGCCGGTCACGATCCTGCTGCACAAGGCGGCCGGGGTCAGCATGGACGACGCGCTGGCGGGCCTGAACGCCGACACCCAGGTGCTCGAGAACGGGCGCGGCAAGCCGTTCCTGCGCCGGCACCTGTTCAAGCTGCAGGCTGCTACGCCGTTGGAAGACATCGCGTCGGGCATGGTCGTGTTCAGCCAGGACTGGCGCGTGATGCGCAAACTGGTCGAAGATGCGCCGCGCAACGAATACGAATACGTGGTCGAAGTCGATGGCGAACTGCTGGACGGCGGCCTCGATAAACTCAATCGCATGTTCAAGGCCAGCTGGCAAAACGAGACGCGTCTGCGCATCGCCGGCAAGAACATCCAGCGCGGCCAGATCGCGCGCCTGCTCGGCGACGTCGGCCTCGAGGTAGTCTCAATGCGGCGCCTGCGCATCGGCCGCATCTCGATGGGCAGCCTGCCTGTCGGCGGCTGGCGCTTCCTGCGCGACGTCGAACGTTTCTAGGATTTTCAAGTTTTGTCCACACCCGGCAATCTGCGTATCGTCGCCACCAGCGTCCTGTTCTTCATCATCGTCGGCCCGCTGGTCCCGGCGATCGAATTCACCCTCGCTACGCTGTTCACCAAGGGCCGGTTCGAGATCATGCCGGCGTTTGTCCTGGCGGCCATCTGTTTCGGCGTCCTGATCGCGGCGGCGCTCGGCCTCGCACATGGCGTCCTGATGACGCTTGCGCTGCGCCTGCAGCCGCTACGCCGGCGTCTCGGCACGCAGCGCGCCCGCGTGCTGCTTGGCGCCTTGGCTTCGCTGCTATGCGGCCTGGCGATGGCTGGAGTCACGCTGTACATCGCGCGCAATTCGTATGGCTCGCTGTTGGGCGCGATGGACCCGAACCATCCGGACCCGTGGAAGATCATCCGCGCCTACATGGTGATCGAACTGTTCATCGCACCGGCCATCGTGTGCGGCATCCTGTTCCAGTTGCTGCCATGGTCGCGCCGCGTGATGCAGCGCGCGCTCGGTCAGGCCTGATCTGCGTTTCATGACAGCGCCGCGACCAGGTCATCGCGCTGTCATGATGGATGCTTATGCTGTCGTTTTTTCATCCTTGAAGAATCGACACTCATGCTGCATCGCACCCCATCGAAATACCTCCCCATGCTGAGCGCCATCGCGCTGGCTTGCACCCTGGTCGCCTGCGGCGGCGACGATGACGAGGACCGCACCCCGACCACGCTGTCGATGGAAAAAATCGGCAGCTTCAATGGCGGCGCGGTCGGCGCAGCCGAAATCACGGCCTTTGACGCGGCCAGCAAGCGCCTGTTCGTGGTCAACGGCGCCAACGGCACGGTCGACGTGCTGGACCTGGCTTCTCCAAACACGCCCAAGCGCCTCGGCACCATCAGCGTGAGCGGCATGGGCGTGACGGTCAACAGCGTCGCGGTACACGATGGCCTGGTGGCGCTGGCGATCGAAGCGGCGCCCAAGACCAGCCCGGGCACGGTGGCGTTCTACAATGCGGCCGACCTGAAACTGATTAACAGCGTCAAGGTCGGCGCCCAGCCCGACATGCTGGTGTTCACCCCGGACGGCAGCAAGGTGCTGGTCGCCAACGAGGGCGAGCCGAGCGGCTACGGCGTGGCCGGCGCGGTCGATCCGGAAGGCTCGATCAGCATCATCAGCGTCAACCGCGGCGCCACGCCGAGCGTCGCCACTGCCGATTTTAAAAGCTTCAATGGCCAGGAAGCGGCGCTGCGCGCGCAAGGCATCCGCATCTATGGCCCGGGCGCCAGTGCAGCCCAGGATTTCGAGCCGGAATACATCACCGTCAGCGACGACGGCCGCACCGCCTGGGTCACGCTGCAGGAGAACAATGCGATCGCCGTCATTGATGTGGCAAATGCCAAGGTCAGCGCGATCAAGCCGCTCGGCTTGAAGGACCATAACCTCGCCGGAATGGGCATGGACGTGTCGGACGAAGACGGCGGCGCCAATACCAACAGCGGTTCGACAAGCGTGAAGATCGCGCCGCAGCCGGTCAAGGGCATGTACTTGCCGGACGCGATTGCCAGCTACACGGTCGACGGCGTGCGCTACCTGATCACCGCCAACGAAGGCGACGCACGCGCCGACTGGCCGGGATTGAACGAAGAGACGCGCGTACGCGCCCATTGCACGGCGGGCCTGGACCCGGCCGTGTTCCCGGATGCGGCGAACCTGATCCTCGATTCCAACCTGGGCCGCCTGCGCATCACCAGCACCCCGAACGGCGGCAGCACGGGCAAGAACGCGGCCGGCCAATGCAACGAGCTATATGCCTTTGGCGCGCGCTCGTTCTCGATCTGGAATACCGACATCACCCGCGTCTACGATTCGGGCGACGACTTCGAACAGCGCACCAAGGCGCTGCCGAACGTGAAGTTCAACGCCAGCAACGACAACAACGAATTCGATGGCCGCAGCCCCTCGAAGGGTCCGGAGCCGGAAGGCGTCGTGGTCGGCAAGTTCGGCAGCAAGACCTACGCCTTCGTCGGCCTGGAGCGCGTGGGTGGGGTGATGGTGTACGACGTCACCAAACCAAGCGCGGCGTCGTTCGTGACTTACCTGAACACGCGCGATGGCGACAAGGGCGACCTGGGGCCGGAAGGCTTGACCTTCATCGCGGCCGACAAGTCGCCGAACGGCAAACCGCTGCTGGTGGTGGGCAATGAAGTGAGCGGCACCACGGCGATCATGCAGATCAACCTGAGCTACCAGTAACCTGGAAGAGGGCGGCGCCCGGCTGCAGGCTTGGGCGCCGCCGATGACAACAGCTTAGCCGCGCTTACGCAGCAGTTGCACGCCAAGGGCGGCTGCCACCACGGTCGCGCCGATCACCAGTGCCTTGTTGCTGCCGTTGCCAACTTGTTTGGAACGGCGGCGCTGGCCGCTGTACAAGCCATCGGCGCGCGCGGTCGGTTCGTACAGCGCGCCTTCCGTGATCGGCGTGCGCTTGGCTTTCTTCGACCACACACTCAAAAAGCGATTCATGCCCGCTGCAGCCAGGTGCGGCGTTGCGAACGCGCTGAACTTGAGCATGCTCGCCGGTGCGCCGACCGCGGTGGTGGCGCGCGGATGACGTCCCAGTTCGACGACAGCGTCGGCCACGGCTTCCGGCGCCAGTACGCCCGGCGGGAACTTCATGCGCGCACCGGTGTAGTTGGCGGCGTGCTTGAAGCCGGGCGTGTCGACGAACAGCGGGTAGACGTCGCAGATGTGGATGTGGCGCCGGTTGCCGACCTCAGCGCGCAGGGCTTCGCTGAAGCCGCGCAGCCCGAATTTGCTGGCCGAATAGGCTGCGGCGTAGGGCGAGGCGACAAAGCCGCCGGCCGAAATCATGTTGACCCAGATGCCGTGATCCTGCTCCTGGAAGATCGGCAGCACCGCGTGGGCGTCGTTCATGTGCGTGATCAGGTTGGTCTCGATCACACGATGATGGTCGGCCAGCGGCACGTCGGCGAACTTGCCGACCACGCCGGCGCCGACATTGCTGAACCACAGGTCGATCTCGCCCAGCGAGCAGCGCGCGAAGCGGGCAAACGCGGCGACCGCGTCGGCGTCAGTGGCGTCGACCACCCTGATCTCAGCCGAGCCGCCGGCCTGGTGGCAACGCCATGCCACGTCTTCCAGGCCTTCCTGGCCGCGCGCGCCGAGCACCAGCTGGGCGCCCTGGCGGGCAAAGGCGATGGCGGTGGCGGCGCCGATGCCGCTCGATGCGCCCATGATGACGACGCGACGTGTTGGATAGTTCATGTGCACCTTTCTGAAATGTTGGGAAGGAATTCCTTGCCAATGATTATTTCAGTTTTTGCACAAAGGGCGGTTCCGGGTGCCGGTAGGAAATTAAAGTGAGACCAGACGGGTGCCGGCCAGGCGATCGTGCAGGAACTGGCGTTCCTTGTCGAGCAAGGCCGTAAGCGACCAGGCCACGATGCCGACGGCCAGCGCGATCGCGATCTGGCCCCTGGCGTGGATATCGAACACGGCGCACATGATCAGCGCCGGCGCGAACCAGCCCCAGGCCAGCAGGTAGCGTTTGATGGCGGCGCGCCACGGCAGGCGCGCGTGGCCGGGCCGGACCACTTTGATACGCCAGGTTTTCATGGCCAGCGTGTGGCCGGTATTGGTCCAGCTCCAGGTGAAATAGGCGCCGGTGACCAGGAACAGGCACAGTTTCAGGCCGTGCTGATAAAGCGGTTCCTGGCGGTTGCCGGTGATCAGCAGGTACATCAGCACCGCCAGCATCTCGACCGCGAACAGCAGGAAAAATTCGTAGAGCATCGCCGTCAGGCGGCGTTTGATGGTCGGCACGCGGGGCGCGGGCCGATCGAGGGAGGCGCCGGTCGGCTCAGTTGCTCGCATTCGCGGCCTGGGCGGCGGACGCTGGCGCGGCCGGGGCCGTCGGCGGCGTGGCCACTGGCGGCGTGGCGGCGCTCGCCGCCGGCGCACTCGCTTCGGGCGAGCCGATCACGATACATTCGGCGCCGCGCCGCGTGGTATTCGGCGGACACGGCATCGGCACGATCAGGGCCGGCGCATCCGGCGCCACGCTCGGCGCGGGCTTGCCGGTGACGGCGCTGCGCGCCAGGCTGCGTTTCTGGTCTGGCGACAATTGCTTGTAGTTTTCCCAATCGGTCGCCTTGTCGCCCTGCGCCAGCCGGTTGGTCTTGCTGTAGTTTTCGCGCGCGCGGTCGCGCTGTTCCGGCGTCAGGCGCATCCACTGACGCATGCGCTCGTGCACGCGCTGCTGTTCGGCAGGCTGCATCGAAGCGAACTTGGACGACATCTCGATCCACTTGCGCTTGCGCATGCCTTCCATCCGGTCCCACTGTGGCTCGAGCGGGGCCAGCGCGACCTGCTGGCTGCTGCTCAGGTCGCGCCACAAGGGCTTGTCCAGGCTTTTCTTGAGCGGGCGCGCGGCATTGGCGGCGTCAGCCACGGCGGGCAGCACGGCCGGCGTATCGAAGCGCTCGACGATGACCCAGGCGAGGGCGCCGGCGGCCAGCACGCCGGCCACCGTGCGCAACACGGGAAATCGCGACTTCGATACGGTCTTCTTGGTCATTGCCGGCGCTGCTGCGACTCCAGATAGGCGTTGAAGCCAGGGTCGAGGTAAGCGGTCAGCGGCAGTTCGTCGGCCAGCACGGCTGCATCGAGCTCGGCCAATTCGGCCAGTTGTTGCTGCTGTTCGTGCTGGTAGACGCCGCCGAAGCCGATCACCAGCGCCAGCAGCGGCACGGCGATCGCCAGGCGCGAGATGGCCGGGCCGCGCAGCAGCGTGCCGAGCTTGCCCCAGCCGCTGACAGTCGGCGCCGATGCCGATGCCGGTTCCGGCTTCTTGCGCGCCAGTGCGGCGGCGCGTGCGGCGGCCAGCCGGTCGGTCGTCGATGCCGGCAGGGTTTCGAGCTGTTCGTTCAGCGCGTGGCGGATCTTGTACGCCAGGTTGATGTCGTCGGTATTCATAATGTGATTCCCTTGGCCTTGAGCGCTTCGGCGAGGGCGTGGGTGGCTCGCGAGCAATGTGTCTTGACGCTGCCCTCGGAGCATCCCATCGCTTCGGCCGTCTCGGCCACGTCCATATCCTGCCAGTAACGCATGAGGAAGGCTTCCCGTTGACGCGTGGGGAGCTTTTGTACTTCTTCGTCGATCAAGCGCAAGGTTTGTGCGCGCTCAAGCTGATCGGCAGTCGATTCTGCGGCAGCCGAGCCTTCTTCGGCTTCGTATGTGGCCAGTATATCAAAGTCGTCATCCTCATCGTCGCCGCGCCGGAAGCCCCCGAACAGGCTGACCCAGGTGTTGCGCACCTTTTCGCGGCGGAAGTAATCGAGGATGGTGGTCTGCAGGATGCGCTGGAACAGCATCGGCAGTTCGGCCGCCGGCTTGTCGCCATATTTCTCGGCCAGCTTGATCATGGCGTCCTGCACGATGTCGAGCGCCGACTCGTCCTTGCGCACCGCGTACACCGCCTGCTTGAACGCGCGCCGTTCGACATTCTCGAGAAAGTCGTTAAGTTCTTTGTCTGTGGCCATGCGGTTCAGGGGAGCGCGGGTTTGCGCAACTGGTGCTTTGAGGAAAACTGTCGAATCCTAGCAAAAAATGCCGCTGGCTGCACCGGAATCGCTCAGGGGCTGTTGCCGGCGCGCGCAAAGTGGGCGCTTCGGAAATCGCATGAGGATAGGCGAATTCATTCGTTTCCAAGCAAATGGGCGCTGGATACTCTGGCAATACGACCATTTGCGACACCTCATCATGCCTCTCGATAGCTACCAGCAGGATTTCGATATTCAACCGTTCGCCCGCGCTGCGCTCGGCGCCGAAGTGCTCGGCCTCGACCTGGCGCGCCCGCTGAGCGACGACGATTTTCAGCGTTTGCACCGCGCCCACCTCGACCATCACGTGCTGGTATTGCGCGACCAGCGCATCACCCCCGCCCAACAGGTGGCGTTTTCGCGCCGCTTCGGCGAGCTGCAGATCCACGTGCTGCGCCAGTTTCAATTGCCGGAAGCGCCAGAAGTCCTGATCATCTCGAACATCCGCGAAAACGGCGAGCCGATCGGCCTGGGCGACGCCGGCCATCTGTGGCATTCGGATCTGTCGTATAAAGAAACGCCGAGCCTGGGTTCGATGCTGCACGCGCAGGAGTTGCCCGAAGAAGGCGGCGACACCCTGTTCGCCAACCAGCACACGGCCTGGGAGACATTGCCGGAAGAGCTCAAGCAAGAGCTCGACGGCTTGCTGGCCGAGCATTGGTACCTGGCGCGCTATGAATACCTGCGCCAGCGTAATCCGTGGCGCCCGCAACTGACCCAGGCCCAGATCGACGAAGTCAAACCGGTGCGCCACCCGGTGGTGCGTACCCATCCTGAGACTGGCCGTCGCGCGCTGTTTGTCAGCGAACACTTTACGACCCGCATCCTGGGCGTGTCGGAAGCGCGCAGCCGCGAATTGCTCGACGCGCTGTTTGCGCACAGCACCCGCGCCGAGCACATCTATCGTCACCAATGGCAGCCGCACGACATGGTGTTCTGGGACAACCGCTCGCTGATGCACCTGGCAGCCGGCTGCCCCGACCACCTGCGCCGCAAATTGTTCCGCACTACCATCACAGGCGACGTGCCTTTCTGACCGAAAGATTTCATGAAGAACATTAAAAAACGTGCTGCCCTGGGCGCTGCGCTGGCGCTCGCGTTTTCCTCGAACGCACAGGCCGAAGGCAAGATCCGCATTGCCGGGCAGTTCGGCATCGTCTATCTGCTGCTGAACGTGGCGCAAGACCAGAAGCTGATCGAAAAGCATGGCAGGAGGCAGGGCGTCGATATCGACGTCGACTGGGTCAAGCTGTCAGGTGGCGCCGTGATCAATGACGCGCTGCTGTCGAACTCGGTCGATATCGCCGGCGCCGGCGTCGGGCCGTTGATGACGATCTGGGATCGCACCAAGGGGCGCCAGAACGTGCGCGGCGTGGCCTCGCTCGGCAGCTTCCCGTACTACCTGGTCAGCACCAATCCGGCGGTTAAAACCATCGCCGACTTCGGTCCGAAAGACCGGATCGCGCTGCCGGCCGTGACGGTGTCGGTGCAGGCGCGCATCCTGCAGATGGCGGCGGCCAGGCAGTGGGGTGTGGCGCAATTCAAGAAGCTCGACCCGATCACCCAGACCGTGCCGCATCCGGACGCAGCCGCAGCCCTGATCGCCGCCAAGACCGAGCTGAACGGCCACTTCGGCGGGCCACCGTTCCAGGAGCAAGCGCTTGCCGGTAACCCGAATGCCCACATCGTGCTCGACTCGTACCAGGTGCTGGGCGGGCCGTCGTCGGCGACGGTGCTGTATGCCACCGAGAAGTATGTCAAAGAGAATCCGAAGACCTACCGCGCCTTCCTCGACGCGCTGACCGAGGCGGCGCAGCTGATCGCCGCCAATCCAGAAGCCGCAGCTGACAGCTACCTGCGCGTTAACAAGACCACGACCGACCGCGCGCTGGTGCTGAAAATCATCAAGGATCCGAAGGTGCAGTTCCGCGTGGCGCCGCAGAACACGCTGGGGCTGGCGCAGTTCCTGCACCAGGTGGGCGCGATCCGCAACAAGCCGGCCAGCTGGCAGGATTATTTCTTTGTCCATCCCGCCATTGCCTCGGGGAGCTGATCATGAGTCCGCTGAATCTGGTGCAGAACCTGGCGCGACCCGAGCCGCTACTGCGTGCCGAGCACCTGACGCTTGCGTATTCGAGCGGGCGCGGCACCGTGCGCGCGCTGGACGACGCCAGCTTCGAAGTCTGGCGTGGCGACCGCTTCGTGCTGCTGGGGCCGTCGGGCTGCGGCAAGTCGACGCTGTTGAAAGCGATCGGCGGCTTTATCCAGCCGCGCGCCGGCAGCCTTAGCCTGGCCGGGAAACCGATCACCGGGCCGGGACCGGATCGCATCGTCGTGTTCCAGGAATTCGATCAACTGCCGCCGTGGAAGACGGTGAAGCAGAACGTGATGTTTCCGATGCTCGCTTGCGGCGTCAAGCGCAGCGAAGCCGATGGGCGCGCCCGCCACTGGCTGGGCAAGGTCGGTCTGGCGCGTTTCGCCAACGCCTATCCGCACACGCTGTCGGGCGGCATGAAGGCGCGCGTGGCCATTGCGCGCGCGCTGGCGATGCAGCCGGAAGTGCTGCTGATGGACGAGCCGTTCGCCGCGCTCGACGCGCTGACCCGGCGCAGCATGCAGGAACAATTGCAGACGCTGTGGGACGAGATTGGTTTTACGATGCTGTTCGTTACCCACTCGATCGAGGAGGCGCTGGTGGTCGGCAACCGTATTTTGTTGCTGTCGCCGCATCCGGGCCGCGTGCGGGCTGAGCTCAACAGTCACCAGTTCGGTTTGCAAAGCGCCGGCAGCCAGGAATTCCAGGGTGCGACCCAGCGCATCCATGACCTGCTGTTCGGGGCTGAACAAGCGCCGCCGGCACAGCAACCAGCCGTGGCGGTGCTGCCATGACGGCCTTGCGCGAACCACCGATCCGGGCCGAATACGTATTGCCGCTGCGCCCGGTTGCTGCTGCTGCAGCAGGCAGCGCGCCACAAGCGACTGCGCTGTCGCTGGCCAGCCTTGGCTGGTTGAACAAGCCCCTTATCCTGTTCGCCATCGCCCTGCTGTGGGAAGCGGCGGCGCGCTGGTTTGACAACGACCTGCTGCTGCCCGGCGCCTGGCAAACTGCGCAGGCGTTTGTCGATGGCCTGCGTTCGGGCGAGCTGGTCGGCTACGTGACGGTGTCGCTGGCGGTGCTGGTGCAGGGCTTCGTGCTGGGCGTGGGCGCCTCGTTCCTGCTGACCTGGCTGGCCGTGTCGAGCCGGCTCGGGCGCGAACTGATCGACACCCTGACGTCGATGTTCAATCCGCTGCCGGCGATCGCACTGCTGCCGCTGGCGCTGCTGTGGTTGGGCCTGGGCAAGGGCAGCCTGCTGATGGTGCTGGTGCACTCGGTGGTGTGGCCGTTGACGCTCAACGCCAGCGCCGGTTTCCGCGCCGTGCCCGAGACGCTGCGCATGGCCGGCCGCAACTATGGCCTCGGTGGGCTGCGCATGGTGCTGCAGATCCTGATCCCGGCGGCACTGCCGTCGATCCTGTCGGGCTTGAAGATCGGCTGGGCGTTTGCCTGGCGCACCCTGATCGCGGCCGAGCTGGTGTTTGGCAGCACCTCGGGGCAGGGCGGGTTGGGCTGGTACATTTTCCAGAGCCGCAACGAGCTGTTCACCGATAAAGTGTTCGCGGGGCTGGCGAGCGTGATCTTGATCGGCCTGGCGATCGAGCACTTCGTGTTCCAGACGCTGGAGCGCGTAACCGTGCGGCGCTGGGGCATGCAACGTTAATGGATGGGCGGCAAATCGGTTCATCGTCCCAGCGCAAAAAACGCGAAGATTCGGGACCCATTGCCAAATTTGTCGCACCATTTTCGGGCTTGGGGCGATTTATATCTTTCCTTCTTGACCAAAATGGTGCGGCGCGTTATGGTGTTCCCCACGCTTTGCACCCCCAAGGCAACCACGTCATCCGGGCCCGGCACACAAGGCCGCGTCCGGCTGTGACACGCTTTCATTTGTAGGCAGTTTGCTCCGACCCGCGCCACAAGCGCGAGAGATGCGACCGTCCACTACAAACACTCAAGCTCAACGAGTTGCGCCCAGCGCCAGTGCGTAAGGACCCTACGGCGTCCTGAAACATTGACGTGCACGCAGAAAGAAGGGAAGCCTGAGGGTGGTAGTGCACGACGCATATCGTTAGGAACGGGCATCCGATCAAACTCCCTCTGGGTATTGAAAGGAATGAACATGAGTAACGATTCAGCCGTCCCGATCACGGGCGCTGAGATAGTGGTGCGTTGTCTCGCGGAAGAGGGCGTCAAGCACGTCTTCGGTTATCCGGGCGGCGCGGTCCTCTATATCTACGACGCGATCTTTCAGCAAGATAAATTCCAGCACGTCCTGGTACGCCACGAACAGGCCGCAGTGCATGCCGCCGACGCGTATTCGCGCAGCTCGCAAACCGTCGGCGTCGCCATCGTCACGTCCGGTCCGGGCGTCACCAATGCCGTCACGGGTCTGTCCACCGCCTACATGGATTCGGTGCCGATGGTCGTGATCTCGGGCCAGGTGCCGAGCCACGCGATCGGCCAGGATGCGTTCCAGGAATGCGACACCGTTGGCATCACCCGCCCCGTGGTCAAGCATAATTTCCTGGTCAAGGATGTGCGCGAACTGGCCTCGACCATCAAGAAAGCCTTCTTCATCGCCCGCACCGGCCGTCCCGGTCCCGTGCTGGTCGATATTCCGAAGGACATTACGGTCAACAAGTGCCTGTTCGAGTATCCGCGCGAAATCGAAATGCGCTCCTACCGTCCGGTGGACAAGGGCCATGCTGGCCAGATCCGCAAGGCAGTGGCGCTGTTGCAAAGTGCCGAGCGTCCGATGATCTATGCCGGTGGCGGCGTGATCCTGGCCAACGCTTCGGATGAGCTCAACCGCATGGTGGACAAGCTCGGCTTCCCGATCACCAATACGTTGATGGGCCTGGGCGGCTCGCGCTCGTCGAGTCCGCACTTCGTCGGCATGCCCGGCATGCACGGCACCTATGAAGCGAACATGGCGATGCAGCATTGCGACGTCCTGATCGCAATCGGCGCCCGTTTCGACGACCGCGTGATCGGCAACCCCAAGCACTTCGCGTCGCATCCGCGCAAGATCATCCACATCGATATCGACCCGTCGTCGATCTCGAAACGGGTGAAAGTCGACATCCCGATCGTCGGCAACGTCAAGGACGTCTTGGTCGAGTTGCTGTCGCAGCTGGAGTCGAGCACGGTGCAGCCGAACACGAATGCGCTGCAGGGCTGGTGGAAACAGATCGCCGAATGGCGCGGCCGCGACTGCCTCAAGTACGCCGGTTCGGACACGCTGATCAAACCCCAATCCGTGATCGAGCAATTGCACAAGGTCACCGACGGCGACGCTTTCATCACCTCGGACGTCGGCCAGCACCAGATGTGGGCGGCCCAGTACTACCCGTTCGACAAGCCGCGCCGTTGGATCAACTCCGGCGGCCTGGGCACGATGGGCGTCGGCCTGCCGTTCGCGATGGGCGTGCAGATGGCCAATCCGGATGCGACGGTGGCCTGTGTCACCGGTGAAGGTTCGATCCAGATGTGCATCCAGGAACTGGCTACCTGCAAGCAGTACCACCTGACGCCGAAGATCATCCTCCTGAACAATCGCTTCCTGGGCATGGTGCGCCAGTGGCAGCAGATCGATTACGGCTCGCGCTATTCCGAGTCGTACATGGATTCGCTGCCAGACTTTGAAAAGCTGGCCGAGGCCTATGGCCACGTCGGCATGCGCATCGAAAAGCCGTCCGACGTCGAGGGCTCGCTGCGTGAAGCCTTTGCCATGAAGGACCGCCTGGTGTTCATGAACTTCATTACCGACCAGAGCGAGAACGTGTGGCCGATGGTCAAGGCTGGCCGTGGCCTGAGTGAAATGCTGCTCGGTTCGGAGGACTTGTGATGCGCCACATTATCTCTGTCCTGATTGAAAACGAAGCCGGTGCGCTGTCGCGTGTGGTCGGCCTGTTCTCGGCGCGCGGCTACAACATCGAAACCTTGACGGTCGCCCCGACCGAAGACGCGACGCTGTCGCGCATGACGATCGTCACCTCGGGTTCGGACGACATCATCGAGCAGATCACCAAGCACCTGAACCGCCTGATCGAGGTGGTCAAGGTGGTCGACCTGACCGAAGGCCAGCACATCGAGCGCGAGCTCATGCTGATCAAGGTGCGCGCGGTAGGCAAGGAACGTGAAGAAATGAAGCGCACCGCCGACATTTTCCGCGGCCGCATCATCGACGTCACCGAAAAGACCTACACGATCGAGCTGACCGGCGCCAAATCGAAACTCGACGCGTTCATCGATTCGATCGACCGCGCCTCGATTCTCGAGACGGTCCGCACCGGCGGCTCCGGCATCGGCCGCGGCGAACGCATTCTAAAAGTATAAAAAACCGTAGGGTTGGCGGCGTTGCCGCCGACGCGTTACGCCCGAACATCCCACCAAATTACGCAAAATACAGGACACCCAAATGAAAGTTTTCTACGACAAAGACTGCGACCTCTCCCTCATCAAAGGCAAGAACGTCGCCATCATCGGCTATGGCTCGCAAGGCCACGCCCACGCCCAGAACCTCTCTGAATCCGGCGTCAACGTCACCGTCGGCCTGCGCCGTGGCGGCGCCTCGTGGACCAAGGTCGAGCAAGCCGGTCTGAAGGTCGCCGAAGTCAACGAGGCAGTCAAAGCCGCCGACGTCATCATGATCCTGCTGCCTGACGAAAACATCGCCGAGGTCTACAAGCAAAACATCGAACCGAACGCCAAGCAGGGCGCGGTGCTGGCCTTCGCCCACGGCTTCAACGTCCACTACGGCCAGGTCGTCCCACGCGCCGACCTCGACGTGATCATGGTCGCCCCGAAAGCCCCGGGCCACACCGTGCGCGGCACCTACACGCAAGGTGGCGGCGTGCCGCACCTGGTCGCCGTGTACCAGGACAAATCGGGCGCGGCGCGCGACATCGCGCTGTCGTACGCCATGGCCAACGGCGGCGGCCGCGCCGGCATCATCGAAACCAACTTCCGTGAAGAAACCGAGACCGATCTGTTCGGCGAGCAGGCCGTGCTGTGCGGCGGCGCTGTCGAGCTGATCAAGGCTGGTTTCGAAACCCTGACCGAAGCCGGTTACGCGCCCGAAATGGCGTACTTCGAATGCCTGCACGAGCTCAAGCTGATCGTCGACCTGATCTACGAAGGCGGCATCGCCAACATGAATTACTCGATCTCGAACAATGCCGAGTATGGCGAGTACGTGACCGGCCCGCGCATTGTTACCGAAGACACCAAGAACGCCATGCGCCAGTGCCTGAAAGACATCCAGACCGGCGAATACGCCAAGAGCTTCATCCTGGAAAACAAGGCGGGCGCCCCGACCCTGATCTCGCGCCGCCGCTTGACGGCCGAGCACCAGATCGAAGAAGTCGGCGCCAAGCTGCGCGGCATGATGCCGTGGATTGCAAAGAACAAGCTGGTGGATCAGTCGAAGAACTAAGCGCGTCGTTTCGTTACTCGTTGCGTTGCATCGCAGGGTGGACGGTTCTGCCGTCCACCCTGCGTTACGTCGACGGTGAACGGGCGACAATTCGAGACACCCATTTCAAAAGCTACTCATTTGCAACTTTCCATTACAAAATCACGATAGGTGCGAGCCGGCCGGTATCGTATAACCAAGTCAGATCCCTGCAACTTACTTGGAGAATAATAATGGCCCTCTCGAAATCCATCGTCGCCGCCGCCCTGGTCCTGGCCTTCAGCGCCGCCCACGCACAGACCGCGCCAGTCGCAGCATCCACCTCCACCGCCGGCACCCTGGTGGTCGTGCCCGCCTTCGGTGAAGTCAAACACGCCAACGACCAGGCCACCGTGGTGTTCGCCGTCGAAGAACACGACAAGGACAAGAACGCCGCCGCCGACCGCGTCAATCGCAAGATGAAAGAGGGCACCGACATCGTGCGCCGCGCCGACCCGAACGCGCAGCTGAAAACCCAGGGCTACTACACCTACCCGGTCTACCCGGAAGTGCCGCCGATGCCGCAGCCGACCACGCGTGCGCCAGTAAAACCGGTGCCGATCGCCTGGCGCGTCGGCCAGTACCTGGAAGTCAAAACCACCAACCTGAGCGCGCTGCCGAAGACCGCCGCTGCCGCCCAGAAGGTTCTGCAGATTAATAACGTCGACTTCGGCCTGGCCCCGGAAACCGAGAAGCGCCTGGATGACCAGCGCATCGCCGCCACCTATAAAAACCTGAACGAGCGCATCGTCTCGATCGCGCGCGCCATGGGCCGCCAGCCGGGCGACGCCGTGCTCGATACGGTCGACTTCGAAGGCTCGGGCAATTACGCCGGCGACAATCAGGCGGCGCCAGCCATGATGCGGATGAGCGCCAAGCGCGAATCGGGCGATCAAATGGCCGAGCCGAGCTTCGAGCCGGGCGAGACCACGCTGCAGATGCGCCTGGTCGGCAAGGTCAAGTTCAAGTAAGCGCCACCGCTTCGCCAGTCGCGTTACGGTATTGGTTAGCTAACAAGTGTCCCCGCATCTATAATGCGGGGGAACTGCCGTAAGGCGCTATCCTAGACTGCGAATGCCTATGCCAACCTTTCCACGAAGAAGAACACCAGGGGCGCCGAAGACGCCACGCTTCGCGCGCCTGAAACGCTTCGGCCGCCGCGCCGAAGACCGCCAGCGCGGCCGCGGCATCTATCTGTTGCCGAACGCTTTTACCACTGGCGCATTGTTCTGCGGCTTTTACGCCATCGTCATGGCCATGAACCAGCGCTTCGAACACGCCTGCTGGGCCGTGTTCATCGCCATGATCCTCGACAGCCTGGACGGGCGCATCGCGCGCATGACCAACACCCAGTCGGAGTTCGGCGCCCAGTACGACAGCCTGGCCGACATGGTCTCGTTCGGCGCTGCGCCTGCATTGGTGATCTATGAGTGGTCGCTGCGCGGCCTCGGCAAACTCGGCTGGATCGCCGCCTTCATCTATTGCGCCTGCGCCGCGTTGCGCCTGGCGCGCTTCAACACCAATATCGAAGTGGTCGACAAGCGCTTCTTCCAGGGCTTGCCCAGCCCGGCTGCGGCGGCCTTGGTGGTCGGCTTCATCATGATGATGACCGATCCCGATATCAGCGTCAGCCCGCGCAAGGTCGACTGGGCGTCGTGGTGCATCGCCGTGTTCGCCGGCCTGACGATGGTCTCGAACGTGCCGTTCTACAGCTTCAAAGACATTAATTTTAAAAAATCGGTGCCGTTCATCGCCGTGTTCCTGATTGCACTGGTGCTGGCGCTGCTGGCGATCGACCCACCCAAGGTGCTGTGGCCGATCTTCGTGATCTATGGCTTGTCCGGTTACGCCGTGTACGCCTGGCAAAAGGCCAAAGGCAAGCGCGTGAGCATCATTCCGCTCGACGACGATGACGAAGGCGTGCGCCGCTGAGCATGTCTTGAGCAAGGCGATGGCGCACTCCCGGCCGCCATCGCCATAAAGTATTTCTTCAGTTAATCCCCTCGATCGGGCTCAAGTATTCCGCCAAACGCTGCCGGACCGATATACTCGTGGTGTGACCAGCTTCGATCGCATCCGATGAGCAAGTTCTACCTCGCAGCATCCGCCGCATTCGTGTTCCTCCTTGGCGCCACCCTGAGCGGCTGTTCGCCCCTGAAACTGGTCAATGCGGTCTCGCCCGGCGGCGCCGAGCGCTCGGTGGCGACGGTGGCCTACGGCGCCATTCCGCGCCTGGCGCTCGACATCTACCGTCCCGAAAACGGCGCCGACAACGCGCCGGTGATCGTGTTCTTCTATGGCGGCAACTGGGTCAGCGGCGAGCGCAAGGATTACGCCTTCGTCGGCCATGCGCTGGCGGCGCGCGGTTTCGTGGTGGTGATTCCCGACTATCGCCTGTATCCGCAGGTGCGCTACCCCGAGTTCCTGGACGACAGCGCGCGCGCCGTGGCCTGGGTCGAGCGCAAGATCGGCGCCTATGGCGGCGACGCCAAGCGCATCTATGCGATGGGCCACAGCGCCGGTGCCTACAACGCGGCGATGCTGGCGCTCGATCCGCGCTGGCTGCGCAAGCAGGGGAGCGATCCGAGCCACCTGCGCGGCTGGATCGGCATGGCGGGACCGTACGACTTCTTGCCGATCCAGAACCCGACCACGCGCCCGGTGTTCGACTATCCCGACACCCCGGCCGATTCGCAGCCGCTGAGCCACGTGCACCGCGGCGCGCCGCCGGCGCTGCTGATCGCGGCGAACAATGACGACACCGTCAACCCACGCCGCAATACCAGCGTGCTGGCCGACCGCCTGCGCGCGGCCAAGGTGCCGGTACGCGAAATCTATTATGACCGCGTCAGCCACACGACGCTGGTGGCAACCCTGTCGAACACGCTGCGCCGCCTGGCGCCGAGCCTGGAAGCGATCGAGGAATTCGTGCGCAGCGATGGCGGCCGGGCAGGGCGGCCGGCGGCGGCCGGATCGGCGCGCTGAGGCGCTACAGCGCGCCAGACGCCGGCCTGCCGGTCGCGGCGCCGGTGCGCTCGCCTACCAAACTCCGCGGTCGCGCGGCTCGTAGCGCGGATCAGGCCCGTTCAGCATCTGGCGCACCACCCCCTGCTCGTCGAAATGGACGTGCATCAGCGAATTCCACACGCCGGCCTCCTTGTAGCGGTACGACCAGACCTCGTAATTGTGCATCGCCACGCGCGAGCGTTCCGCCGGCCGGCCCACCGCGCGCAGCACATCGCCGTGCGTGGCCTGGTCGATCTTGATGGTGCCGAATTTCTCACTGGTCAGCACCTGTTCGTACGACACCAGCCGTCCATCCGGACCCAGGCGTGCCATATACGTGTACTGGCCCATCGGCCCGGTTGCGTATTCGAGCAGGCGCGCGTTGCCATCCTCATAGACGCCGGTTGGCGTCCCCATCTTGCTTTGCACAACCTCAGCCGGATCGCCCGGATTGGGCGCCTGGCGCAGCATCGTGCCGCACCCGCTCAAGAGCAGCACGGCGGCGAGTGTTGCAAACTTGTTCAACGGATTCATGTTGTCACCTTTAATTGTTCCGTCAGCATAGCCAAAAAGCCGGAAAACGCCGCGCCCGCGATGGTAAATACTGGCCGCGCGGCGCGTTTTGCCCTATACTTGCCGGTCTGTCGAATCCCGGCAGGCTAAATGAACAATCACGGTGCGCCGGGTTCCGACTCGTGCACCGCATGTGAAAGGTAACATCATGACCGTAGAAACTCTGAACAAAGCCGCGATCATCGCGGACAACGCACGTGGCGAAAAAGACACCGGTTCGCCGGAAGTGCAAGTTGCACTGCTGACCGCGCGCATCAACGACCTGAACGGTCACTTCAAAGAGCACAAGAAGGATCACCACTCGCGCCGCGGCCTGATCATGATGGTCAACCGTCGTAAGAGCCTGCTGGCTTACCTGAAGAACAAAGATCTGAACCGTTACCGCGATCTGATCTCGAAACTGGGCCTGCGTAAGTAATCTTTGCGCCAGACGGTTTAGTCAAAAAATGCCTGCGCCAGTTCTCTGTCGCGGGCATTTTTCGTTTTAGCAGTTCTGTAGTCCGTAGCAAAAGGCCGTCTTGACGATGGCCTGTAGTCAGAGGTGAACGACAGCACCTGGAAATCTGTCGGCATAATGAAAGGGAATACCCCATGTTTAATAAAGTTTCGAAAACCTTCCAGTACGGTCAACACACGGTCACCCTGGAGACGGGTGAAATCGCGCGCCAGGCAAGCGGCGCCGTCGTGGTGTCGGTCGAAGACACCGTCGTGCTGGCAACTGTGGTCGCACGCAAGGACGCCAAGCCAGGCCAGGATTTCTTCCCCCTGACCGTCGACTACCTCGAAAAAACCTATGCAGCGGGCAAGATCCCTGGCGGTTTCTTCAAGCGTGAAGGCCGTCCATCCGAAAAAGAAACCCTGACCTCGCGCCTGATCGACCGCCCGATCCGTCCGCTGTTCCCGGAAGGCTACCTGAACGAAGTCCAGGTCATCATCCACGTGTTGTCGGTGAACCCTGAAATCGATCCGGACATCCCGGCCATGATCGGCGCCTCGGCTGCCCTGTGCATCGCCGGCATCCCGTTCGCGGGCCCGATCGGCGCCGCGCGCGTCGGCTACGCCAACGGCCAGTACATCCTGAACCCGACCACCACCGAACTCAAGACGTCGCAGATGGACCTGGTCGTGGCCGGTACCGAAGGCGCCGTGCTGATGGTCGAGTCGGAAGCCAAGCAACTGTCCGAAGAAATCATGCTGGGCGCAGTCGTGTTCGGTCATGAGCAAATGAAAGTCGTGATCGATGCGATCCACGACCTGGTCGCCGAAGGCGGCAAGCCGGAAGTCGAATGGGCACCGGCGCCAAAGAACGAAGCGCTGATCGCACGCGTCGGTGAACTGGCCGGCGCCAAAGTGCGCGACGCCTACCAGACCCGCGAAAAATCGGCCCGCCAGCAAAAGCTGAAGTCGCTGTCGAGCGAAGTGATGGCCGAACTGGCGGCCGCCGGCGAAGCAGCCGATGCCGGCGACGTCGGCAACATCCTGTTCGACATGGAAGCCAAGATCGTGCGTTCGCAGATCCTGGACGGCGAGCCACGCATCGACGGCCGCGACACCCGCACCGTGCGTCCGATCTCGATCCGTTCGAGCGTGCTGCCACGCACCCACGGCTCGGCCCTGTTCACCCGCGGCGAAACGCAAGCCCTGGTCGTCGCCACCCTCGGCACCGCCCGTGACAGCCAGAAGATCGACGCGCTGATGGGCGAGTACACCGATGACTTCATGATGCACTACAACATGCCTCCGTTCGCTACCGGCGAAACCGGTCGCGTGGGCACCCCGAAGCGCCGCGAAGTCGGCCACGGCCGCCTGGCCAAGCGCGCGCTGATCGCCGCACTGCCTAACCCTGAAGACTTCAGCTACTCGGTGCGCCTGGTGTCGGAAATCACCGAATCGAACGGTTCGTCGTCGATGGCGTCGGTCTGCGGCGGTTGCCTTGCACTGATGGACGCCGGCGTGCCAATGAAAGCGCACGTGGCCGGTATCGCCATGGGCCTGATCAAGGAAGGCGGCAAGTTCGCCGTCCTGACCGACATCCTGGGCGACGAAGATCACCTGGGCGACATGGACTTCAAGGTGGCCGGCACCGCGCAGGGCATCACCGCGCTGCAGATGGACATCAAGATCCAGGGCATCACCAAGGAAATCATGCAGGTCGCACTGGCGCAAGCCAAGGACGGCCGCCAGCACATCCTGGCTGAAATGCAGAAGGCCATGCCGACCGTGAAGACCGAACTGTCGGACTTCGCACCGCGCCTGATCACCATCCGCATCAACCCGGAAAAAATCCGTGACGTGATCGGCAAGGGCGGCGCCGTGATCCGTGCGCTGACCGAAGAGACCGGCACCCAGATCGACATCAGCGACGAAGGCGTGGTCACCATCGCGTCGGTCGACGCCGCTGCCGGCCAGGAAGCCAAGCGCCGCATCGAAGAGCTGACCGCCTCGGTCGAAGTGGGCAAGACCTACGACGGCACCGTGCTCAAGCTGCTGGACTTCGGCGCCATCGTGCAAGTCATGCCAGGTAAAGATGGCCTGCTGCACATTTCGCAGATCGCCAACGAGCGTGTGAACGCGGTGGCTGACTACCTGAAAGAAGGCCAGCAAGTGCGCGTCAAGGTTCTGGAAACCGACGAGCGTGGTCGTCTGAAGCTGTCGATGAAGGCGGCTGATCCGGTTGAAGGCGCGGCGCAGTAATTTTGCACCCGCAGCGCTTCGCCGCTGAATGAAAAACCGCCAGCGCGCAAGCCTGGCGGTTTCTTTTTATTGGCTATGTGAAGAAAAATCAGCCTGGAATCTTCGGGCGATTCACGACGATTGAACGGGGTACTCGACCATGACTCAATCTGACATCATGGCTATCGGTAAGCGGGGTGGGTAGCCCATGCTGGCGTGCCAACCCGTGGGCTGCGTAAATTGCGAGAATTGCTTGACCCTCTAGCCGCTACAAGGTATTTAATGGCAAGGTGCATGTTACGACCGCTGGTCGTTTGCCCAACTGGGTCCTGGTTGATGAAACGTTTTCTGCTGATACTGCTGCTGATCATGATGCCGCTCCAGTCCGTCTGGGCGGCAGGCGCGGTCTATTGCAGCCACGACGAAGCGACGATGCATCCGGGCCACCACATGCACAAGCATCCGCCGTCGAACGGTCAAAACGATGACGGACCAAGCCAGCCCTGCGACGACTGCGATGCCTGCCATCACCTGTCGGCCAGCGCCATCCCGTCGGCGCAGCCGAACCTGCCGCTACCCAAGGTTTCTGCCCACATGCGTGGCGACCTGCGGCGCTACGTCTCCCACATCCCCGACCTGATCCCGCCGCCCGACCGGCCGTCCCGCGCCTGACCGGGCGGGATAGCTGACAGCGTCTGCGCGCTTTCCCTGAAGGCAGCGCCATCCCGCCGAATTTCCACCAATTCGGAGCATCATCATGAAACAACGATTCGCACTGCCGGTGCTGTGTCTGGCCGTGCTCGCCATGCCGTCCATGGCATGGGCGCAAACACCTGTCACGCTCGAAGCGGCCATCGAGCGCGTCCAGCAAGCCAGTCCCGCCGTGCGCGCCAGCGCCAACGAAGCCGCCGCCCAGGAAGGCGCGCTGGCCCAGGCCGGCGCTATGCCTAACCCGGAGCTGTCGCTGCTGCGCGAAGGCCGCGAACGCGACACCCGCACCTCGACCGTCACGCTCAGCATCCCGATCGAACTGGGCGGCAAGCGCGCCGCCCGCATCGATGCGGCGAACCAGGAACGCCAGCTGGCGCTGATCGAGGCTGACGCACTGCGCGTGCAGCTGCGCGCCGACACCGTCGCCGCCTTTTACGACGTGCACGCTGCCGGCGAACGCCTGCGCCTCACCGGCGAGATGGCGGCGCTGGCCGCACGCGCCCAACACGCCGCCGCGCGTCAGGTCGATGCCGGCAAGGTCTCGCCGGTCGAAGAGACCCGGGCCCGCGTGGCCGAGGCCAACGCACGCATCGACGCACTGCATGCGGCGCGTGACCTGGAAACAGCGAAGGTCAAGCTGGCCGCACTGTGGGGCGGCGATGGCGCCGGTCTCGAGATCGTGGCGCCTCCATCGACACTGCCGCAAGCGCCGCCACTGAACGCGCTGCTGGCCCGCCTCGACACCGCGCCGGGGATGCGCCTGGCGCGGGCCCAGATTGCGCAGCGCACGGCCCTGGCGCGGGTGGAACAGGCGCGCCGCACACCAGACGTCAACGTGATCGTCGGCGCGCGCCGCGAAGGCCCGGAGCAGCGCAACCAGGCGGTGCTCGGCGTCTCGGTGCCCCTGCCGCTGTTCGACCGCAACAACGGCGCGGTGCTGGCCGCGCTGCGCCGGGTCGACCGCGCGCGCGACGAGCAGGATGCGGAAAGCGTGCGCCTGCGCTCTGCACTGACCGAAGCCCACGCGCGCCTGCAAAGCGCAAGAACCGAAGCGCAGCTGATCGAGGCCGAGATCCTGCCCGGTGCACGCAGCGCATCACAAGCCGCGCAGCGCGGTTTCGAAGCCGGCAAGTTCGGCTTCCTCGACGTGCTCGACGCCCAGCGCACGCTGGTCCAGTCGCACACCCAATATCTGACTGCGGTAGCCGCATGCCACCGCGCCGCCGCCGACATTGCCCGCCTGAGCGGGCTGCCGTTAGAGCAGGAGACTCCATGAACAAGCAACAAGCCAAAATCGTCGCCGTCATGCTGGCGCTGGCCCTCGTCCTGGCCGCCATCGTGCTGGTGCGCGACCGCAGCGACGCCCCGGCCGAAACGCACACCGAACACGCCGACGGGCAGCATGCCAAAGAAGACGATGACCACAAGGACGAACAACACGACGACGGCGTGATCCGCTTCAGCGCCGCCCAGGCCAGCAGCGCCGGTATCGACCTCAAGACCGCCGGTCCACGTCACCTCGACACCTTCATCCGCATGCCGGGCCAGATCATGCTCAACCAGGACCGCACCGCCCACGTTACGCCGCGCGCTCCCGGCGCCGTGGAGTCGGCGCCGGCCAGCCTCGGTCAACGCGTCAAAAAGGGCCAGGTGCTGGCCACGATCGCCAGCGCCGACGTGGCGACCGGGCGCGGCGCACTGCTCACGGCAGAGCGGCGCCTGGCCACCGCGCGCAGCGTGCACACTTCAGAAAAAACGCTGTACGAAGAGAAAGTCTCGGCGCGCCAGGATTTGGTCCGCGCCGAGCAGGAGCTGCGCGAAGCCGAGATCGCGGTGCAATCCGCGCACCAGCAACTGCAGGCGCTGGGCGCAGGCAAGACGAACGAAGCCTCGAATCGCCTGCAGATCCGCGCCCCGTTCGACGGCGTGATCGTCGAAAAGCACCTCGCCCTGGGTGAAGTGGTCGGCGCCGACACCCGCGTGTTCACCATCAGCGACCTGGCCAGCGTCTGGGCCGACGTGGTGGTCCCGGCGCGCGACCTCGAAATCGTGCGCGAAGGCACCGGCGCCATCATCCGCTCGATCTCCGCCGGCACGTCAGCGCCGGGCAAGGTCAGCTACGTCAGCGCATTGATCGGCGAGGAGTCGCGCTCGGCCACCGCACGGGTGGTGCTGGACAACCCAGGCAACGCCTGGCGCCCGGGCCTGGCCGTGAACGTCGACATCGTCACCGGCTCGAGCGACGTGCCGGTCGCGGTCGAACGCGCCGCGCTGCAAACCGTGGAAGGACGCCAGGTGGTATACCGCCGGGTCGAGAACGGCTTCGTCGCCCAGCCGGTCGCCACCGGCCGCTCGGACGCCAGCCATGTCGAGATCACGTCCGGCCTGCAGGCCGGCCAGTCCTACGCCGCCGCCGGCAGCTTCGCCGTCAAGGCGGAGCAGGGCAAGGGCGAAGCCGGTCACGATCACTAAGCAAGGCAGCCATGTTCAACCGAATCATTCAAACCGCCATCGCGCGCCGCTGGCTGGTGATGCTGGCCACGCTGGCAATGGCCGTCATCGGCATCTACAACTACGGCCGCCTGCCGATCGATGCGGTGCCGGACGTGACCAACGTCCAGGTCCAGATCAACACTGCGGCGCCGGGCTACTCGCCGCTCGAGACCGAGCAGCGCATCACCTACCAGGTGGAATCCGTGCTGGCCGGCTTGCCGCAACTGGAGTCGTTCCGCTCGCTGTCGCGCTACGGCCTGTCGCAGGTGACGGTGGTGTTCAGGGAGGGCACCGACATCCACTTCGCGCGCCAGCTGGTCAGCCAGCGGTTGCAGGACGCGCGCGAAGGCTTGCCGGCCGGCGTGGTCCCGGCGCTCGGCCCGATCGCCACCGGCCTGAGTGAAATCTACCTGTGGACGGTGGAGAGCACGCCGGGCGCCAGAAAGCCCGACGGCAGCCCCTACACCCCGCTTGATCTGCGCGAGATCCAGGACTGGATCATCAAGCCGCAACTGCGCTCGGTGCCCGGCGTCACCGGCATCAATTCGATCGGCGGCTTCGACAAGGAGTACCTGGTCGCGCCCAGCACCGCCACATTGTCCTCGTACGGCCTGGAGCTGGCCGACGTGGTGCGCGCGCTGGAGCGCAACAACAGCAACGTCGGCGCCGGCTACATCGAGCGCGAAGGCGAGCAATACCTGGTGCGTGCGCCGGGGCAGGCGGCGTCGCTCGAAGACATCGGCAACATCGTGGTGGCCAGCGTGCGCGGCATCCCGGTGCGCATCAGCGACCTGGCCGACGTGTCGATCGGACGCGAGCTGCGCACCGGCGCGGCCACCGAGAACGGTCAGGAAGTGGTGCTCGGCACCGTGTTCATGCTGATCGGCGAGAACAGCCGCGCGGTCTCGAAGGCGGTCGATGCGCGCATGGTCGAGATCAACCGCAGCCTGCCGCCGGGCGTCAAGGCGGTGACGGTGTACGACCGCACGGTGCTGGTCGAACGCGCCATCGCCACGGTGCGCAAGAACCTGGTCGAAGGCGCGATCCTGGTAGTGGCGGTGCTGTTCCTGTTCCTCGGGAATCTGCGCGCGGCGCTGCTCACCGCATTGGTGATTCCGCTGGCGATGCTGTTCACGTTTTCGGGCATGGTCGGCAACCGGGTCAGCGCCAACCTGCTCAGTCTGGGCGCACTGGACTTCGGCATCATCGTCGACGGCGCGGTGGTGATCGTCGAAGGCTGCGTGCGTCGCATTGCCAGCGCCCAGACACGGCTGGGTCGCGTCCTGACGCGCGAGGAACGCTTTGCCGAAGTGTTCGAAGCGGCGCGGGAGGTGAGGAAGCCCCTGGTCTACGGCCAGCTGATCATCATGATCGTGTACCTGCCGATCTTCGCTCTCACCGGAGTTGAAGGCAAGATGTTCCACCCGATGGCGTTCACCGTGGTGTTTGCGCTGCTGGGCGCGATGATCCTGTCGCTCACCTTCGTGCCGGCCGCGGTGGCGCTGTTCATCGGCCGCTCGGTGCAGGAGAAAGAGAGCCGCGTGATGCACACGGCGCGGCGCTGGTATGCGCCGTGCCTGCATTACGCGCTCGATAACCGCCCGGTGATGCTGGCCTTCGCCGCGCTGGTGGTGGCGCTGACGGTACTGATGGCGAGCCGGCTAGGGATGGAATTCGCGCCGAATCTGGACGAGGGCGACATCGCGGTGCTGACGGTGCGCATTCCCGGCACCAGCCTCTCCCAGTCGGTGAAAATGCAGCAGCAGATCGAGGCCACGCTGCTGCAGAAGCACCCCGAGATTGCGCGCGTCTTCGCCCGTATCGGCACCGCTGAAATCGCGTCCGACCCGATGCCGCCCAGCGTGGCCGACGGCATCGTGATGCTTAAACCCGAGAACGACTGGCCGCGCCCGCGCAAGACCCGCGCCGAATTGCTGGCGGCGATGCGCGTCACGCTCGACGGCTTGCCGGGGCAGAGCCATGAATTCAGCCAGCCGATCCAGCTGCGCGTGAACGAACTGGTGTCAGGCGTGCGCAGCGATGTGGCCGTAAAGGTGTTTGGCGACGACCTGGCCGTGTTGGACGCCACCGCGCAGAAGGTGGCTGCCACCTTGCGCAGCGTGGCCGGCGCCAGCGAAGTGCAGGTCGAGCAGACCAGCGGTTTGCCGATGCTGCAGATCCGGGTCGACCGCGAGCGCGCCGCGCGCATGGGCCTGAATATCGGCGACGTCCAGGAGACGATTGCCACCGCCACTGCCGGGCGCGTGGCCGGCACCCTGTTCCAGGGCGACCGCCGTTTCGACGTCACCGTGCGCCTGCCGGAAGCGCAGCGCGCCGACATCGATGCGCTGCGCCGCTTGCCGATTGCGCTGCCCGGCTCGAAAGAGGGACAGGCGCGCAGCTTCATCACGCTCGGTGAAATCGCCGCCTTCGAAATCGCGCCCGGTCCCAACCAGTTCAGCCGCGAAGGCGGCAAGCGGCGGGTGGTGGTCACGGCCAATGTGCGCGGGCGCGACATCGGTTCCTTCGTCGGCGAGGCGCAGGAGCGCGTGGCGCAGGACGTCGCCCTGACGCCCGGCTACTGGCTGGGCTGGGGCGGCCAGTTCGAGCACCTGGCCACCGCTGCCGAGCGCCTGCGCCTGATCGTGCCGGCGTCGCTGCTGCTGGTGTTCGTGTTGCTGTATCTGGTGTTCGACCGCCTGCGCGACGGCCTGCTGGTGTTTTCCGGGATCCCGTTCGCGCTGGCCGGCGGGGTGGCGGCGCTGTGGCTGCGCGGCATCCCGTTGTCGATTTCGGCAGCGGTCGGCTTTATCGCCCTGAGCGGGGTGGCGGTGCTCAATGGCCTGGTGCTGGTGTCGTTTATCCGCAACCTGCAAGAGGGCGGCATGCGCTTGCCGGAGGCAGTGCGCGAAGGGGCGTTGGCGCGCCTGCGGCCGGTGCTCATGACGGCGCTGGTGGCCTCGCTCGGCTTCGTGCCGATGGCGCTGGCGACCGGCACCGGGGCCGAAGTGCAGCGGCCGCTGGCGACGGTGGTGATCGGCGGGGTGCTGTCGTCGACGATGCTGACCTTGCTACTGCTGCCGGTGCTGTATCAGTGGGTTCATGGCAGGAGCGATGATCCGCCCAAGCGCCTGTAACGCACAGGCGTTGCACGCTAGCCGCACGCTCATATGTTGCTTGGGAAAATGGTATAGTTGGACGTTTTGCTAAATATTGCCAGTTCCTCATTTTCAAGTGGCGGGTGTATCTGGCGCTACCATCATTTCAAGGAATAATAGATGAGCATGAAAGACTACGCGGACCGCATCAGCCAGATGATTCTGGACAATGAAGCCGCCATCGGTGCCGAGTGGCTCGCGCACCTGGAATCGCTGAACGTGCGCAGCACCGCGGCTTCGCGCGAGCAGCTGCGTTCGCACTGCCATCAATTCCTGAAGGCGTTCGCCGCCGCCACCCGCAGCGGTGAACTCGAGAACATCGAGCACCGCTCGTGGGACGAAGTGCGCGACCTGCTCAGCGAGATCTCGTCGACCCGCGCCAAGAGCGGCTCGAGCCCGAGCGAAACCGCAACGTTCGTGTTTTCGCTCAAGCAGCCGCTGTTTGCCGGCCTGCGCCAGGCCTTCGCCGCTGACGCCGAAGCGCTGGCCGCGGCATCCTGGATCGTCAGCACGCTGCTCGACAAACTCGGCCTGTACACGATCGAGGTGTTCCAGAAGACCAAGGACGTGATCATCGTGCGCCAGCAGCAAGAGCTGCTCGAGCTGTCCACGCCGGTGGTGAAACTGTGGAACGGCATCCTGGCGCTGCCGCTGATCGGCACCCTCGATTCGGCGCGCACCCAGGTGGTGATGGAAAACATCCTGCAAAAGATCGTCGACACCGGCGCCATGATCGCCATCATCGACATCACCGGCGTGCCGACCGTCGACACCCTGGTCGCGCAGCACCTGATGAAGACCATCGCCGCCGCGCGCCTGATGGGCGCCGACTGCATCATCTCGGGCATCCGTCCGCAGATCGCGCAGACCATCGTGCACCTGGGCGTGAACCTGGAAGACGTGATCACCAAGGCCACGCTGGCCGACGCCTTCCTGATCGCGCTCGAGCGCACCGGCGCTGAAATCTCGATCAAGAAGGCGTAAGCGAGACCATGGACCGTATCCCGATTCTGCGCATGGGCGACTTGCTGCTGGTGACGATCCAGGTCGACATGCACGACCGCCTGGCCATGCAGTTGCAGGACGACCTGACCCAGCGCATCGTCAGCGACAACGCCAAGGGCGTGTTGATCGACATCTCGGCGCTCGACCTGGTCGACTCGTTCATCGGCCGCATGATCAGCAACACCGCCGCCATGGCGCGCGTGCTCGATGCGCGCACCGTGGTGGTGGGCATGCAGCCGGCGGTGGCGATCACGCTGGTCGAACTGGGCCTGACGCTGGACGGCGTCAAGACGGCGCTGAATGTTGAAAAAGGCATGGCGCTGCTCGGAAAGAACGTCGGCTGATGAACGGCGTACCTACCGATGCAGTGCGGTTCGACACGCCGCTGCTGGATCATTATCGTCAGCACCGCACGGCGCGCGTGACGCTGCGCCTGCGCACCGACGAGGATGTGGTGCACTTGCGCAAGCAGGTGCGCGAACGGGCGGTGGCGATCGCGCTGTCGCTGGTCGACCAGACCAAGCTGGTCACCGCGGCGAGCGAACTGGCGCGCAACACGATCAAGTATGGCGGTGGCGGCGAAGTGCATTTCGACTCGCTCAACGATGGAATGCGCAACGGCATCAGCCTGTTGTTCATGGACGATGGCCAGGGCATCCCCGACATCGACAGCGCGCTGCGCGATGGCTTCACCACCGGCGGCGGCCTGGGCCTGGGCCTGGGCGGGTCCAAGCGGCTGGTCGACGAATTCGATATCGACAGCCGGCCGAAGGAGGGCACTGCGGTGCTGATCATCAAATGGAAACGCTGATCAGTTCAAGGACCGCGCAGCACAATTTCGCCATCGGCCACGCCAGCGATGTGGCAGCGGTGCGCCGCGTTGGCCAGAAGCTGGCCGAGTCGCTCGGATTCAACGAGGTGCGCGCCGGGCAGCTGGCGCTGATCATCACCGAAGCGGCCACGAATATCCTCAAGCACGCCGGCGAAGGCCAGATCCATGTCGGGCCGGCGCAGTCGGCGGCCGGCATTGGCGTCGACGTGCTGGCGCTCGACCGTGGTCCCGGCATTGTCGACCTGGCCACCAGTTTGCAAGATGGCGTGTCGAGCGTCGGCACTGCCGGCACCGGCCTTGGCGCGCTGCGCCGCCTGGCCGACGAATTCGACGTGTATTCGACGCCGGGCGACGGCGCCGCCTTCTTCATGCGTTTGTGGCGCGACGTGCCGCCGCCGGCTTCAGGCCAGATCGAAGTGGGCGCGCTGCGGACCCCGATCGCCGGCGAAGAAGCCTGCGGCGACGGCTGGGCGGTGGCGTGCGACGCCGATGGCGCCACGCTGCTGGCGTCCGACGGCCTGGGGCACGGCCCGGACGCGGCGCGCGCCTCGAATGCGGCGATCGACGCGCTGGCGGCGCGCGGCGCAATCGGCGCGGCCGAACTGGTGCACGCCGCGCACGATGCCTTGCGCGCGACGCGCGGCGCGGCGCTGGCGGCGGCGCGCATCGACTTCGACGGCGACGAATTGCGCTTCGCCGGTGTCGGCAACATCGCCGGCGTGGTGGTCGAGGACGGCCGGCGCGCGCTGGTGTCGCACAACGGCATCGTCGGCCACAATATGCGCAAGGTGCAGGAATTCGCGGTGCCGTTTGCGTCGGGCGCGCTGTGCATCCTGTGCTCGGACGGCATCCAGACCCAGTGGGACCTGAACAAATACCCGGGCCTGCAGGGGCGCAGCACGAGCCTGATCGCCGCAATCCTGATGCGCGACCACAGCCGCGGGCGCGACGACGCCATGGTGCTGGTGGTGCGCCGCCTGGCCGGGCAGGGGTAAGCGCAATGACGATCCGGCGCATCCTCAGCGTGGCCCTGGACAGCGACCAGGACGTGGTGCTGGTGCGCCAGCGCGCGCGCCAGATTTCAGCGCTGCTCGGCTTTTCGCAGCAGGACCAGGTACGGATCGGCACTGCAGTGTCGGAAGTGGCGCGCGGGGCCAGTCACCAGGGGCCCGGTGGCCGGGTCCAGTTCCAGCTGCGCGAGGAGGGCGCGCGCCAGCACCTCGAAGTGCTGGTCGGTGCCGGACGCGCAGGGCAGGGGCGCAATCCCGATGCCGCGAGCGGAGAACTGGGCACCGAATCGCTGCGTGAACTGGCGATCGTCACCGCCCATCGCCTGATGGACGCCTGCGAAGTCGATCCCGGCGAAAGCGGCGCCGCCACCGTCACGGTGCGCAAGGCGCTGCCGGCGCACCAGCACGTGGCGCCGGCGCGGCTGGCCGAAATCGGCATGCGCCTGGCCGACAGTCCGGTGTCGAATCCGGTGCACGAACTCGAGCTGCAGAACCAGGAGTTGCTCTCGACGCTGGCCGAACTGCGCGAACGCCAGGACGACCTGCTCTCGCTCACGCGCGAACTGGAAGACACCAACCGCGGCATCGTGGCGCTGTACGCCGAGATCGAAGACAAGGCCGAGCGCTTGCGCCGCGCCGATGAGATGAAGTCGCGCTTCCTGTCCAATACCAGCCATGAATTGCGCACGCCGCTGTCGTCGATCCGGGCGCTGGCGCAGCTGCTGCTGGACCGCATGGACGGCGACCTGACCGACGAGCAGGAGCGCCAGGTGCGTTTCATCGCCGGCGCCGCCAACGACTTGTCCGAGCTGGTGAACGACCTGCTCGACCTGGCCAAGATCGAATCGGGCCGGGTCGAAACCCACTTCGAACCGGTGCTGGTCGAAAACCTGTTCCGCGCGCTCAAGGGCATGCTGCGGCCGCTGGTCGACGAGTCGCGCGTGGAACTGGTGTTCGAGCCATCCGGCATCGAAGAGCCGTTCTTTTCGGACGAAGGCAAGATCTCGCAGATCCTGCGCAACTTCATTTCGAACGCCCTGAAATTCACCGAGCATGGTTCGGTGATCGTGTTCGCCGCGCACGACCCCGAGGCCGACACCATCACCTTCGCCGTGGCCGACACCGGGATCGGCATCGCCCACGAAAACCTGCAGCTGATTTTCGAAGAGTTCAGCCAGATCGAGCATCCGCTGCAGCGCCGCAGCAAGGGCACCGGGCTCGGACTGCCGCTGTGCCGCAAGCTCGCCGCGCTGCTGGGCGGCCGGGTCGACGTGGTCAGCACGGTTGGCATCGGCACCACCTTCACCCTGACTTTGCCGCGTACGTCGACTTTGCCGCGCACATCCCCGCCGGCCCCTGATGGAACCGAATCATGACAAACCTTCCGATGCGCATCCTGAACGTCGACGATAACGACGGTGCGCGCTACGCCAAGACGCGCATCCTGCAAAGCGCCGGCTTCGACGTGGTCGAAGCGGCCAACGGCACCGATGCCCTCGACATCGTCAAGCGCCTGCGCCCGGCGCTGGTGCTGCTCGACGTGAAGCTGCCCGACATCAACGGCATCGAAGTATGCCGCCGCATCAAGGCCGAATCCGACAGCAGCAGCGTGCTGGTGCTGCAAACCTCGGCCGCGCTGACCGGCCGCGCCGACAAGATCCGCGGCCTGGAAGGCGGCGCCGACAATTACCTGGCGGCGCCGATCGAAGCCGATGAACTGATCGCCAACGTCAATGCGCTGCTGCGCATGCGCGTGATCCAGGACGACCTGCGCGACAGCGAAGAACGGTTTCGCCAGCTGACCGACAACATCGACGACGTGTTCTGGATGTTCTCGGTGCCGGGGCGCGAGCTGGTCTACGTCAGCCCGGCCTACGCCGCGGTCTGGGGCGGTAGCGACGCCGCGCTGCGCGCCGATCCGGACGACTGGCTGGGCGCCGTGCATGCCGACGATCGCGCCCACATCGGCGCGCGCTGGGCGCAGCTGGCCGCTCAGGCGCACGACGATGTGCACTACGACGAAGAGTTCCGCGTCAACGCCGCCGATGGCCAGGTGCGCTGGGTGCGCGACCGCCTGTTCCCGGTGCGCGATGGGCGCGGCGACGTGTACCGGGTGGCCCGCGTGACCAGCGACATCTCGGCGCGCAAGGAAATGGAAGCGCTGCTGCGCGCCGCCGACAGCAACAAGAACCAGTTCCTGGCGACGCTGGCGCACGAACTGCGCAATCCCCTGAGCCCGATCCGCAACGCCGCCGCGCTGCTGGGCGCGACCGGCGACGGCGCGGCCGACCGCCAGGCGCGCGCGCGCGAGGTCATCACGCGCCAGGTCGACCACCTGGCGCACCTGGTCGATGATCTGCTCGACGTGGCGCGCATCTCGGAAGGCAAGATCGTGCTGCGCAACGAAGAGGTCGACCTCAAGGGCGTGATCAACCAGGCGATCGAAACGGCGTCGCCGCTGATCGCGGCGCGCGGCCACACGCTCGAGGTGCAGCAGCCGCAGGAATCGATCTGCGTGCTGGGCGACCCGGTGCGGCTGGCGCAATCGATCGGCAACCTGCTGCACAACGCCGCCAAGTTCACCCCGACCGGCGGCGCCATCGTGCTCAAGGTCGCGCTGGCGGAGGCAGAGTCGGGGGCAAACCAGCGGGTGCACGTGTCGGTGCGCGACAACGGCATCGGCATCGCCGCCGAAAACGTGCCGCGCATTTTCGACATGTTCGCCCAGATCGGCGCGCCGCCCGACCGCGCCCAGGAAGGCCTGGGCATCGGCCTGTCTCTGGTGTCGTACCTGCTCGAACTGCATGGCGGCCACCTGCGCGCCGAAAGCGGCGGCATCGGCCTTGGCAGCACGTTCACGGTCGACCTGCCGCTGCTGCGCGCGGGCGCGCCGGTGCAGCCGGCGGTCGAGGACACGGGGTTGCCGGAAGTGGCCGGCGGCATGCGCGTGCTGCTGGTGGACGACAACATCGACGCCATGGAGATGATGGGCTTTTTGCTGGCCGAGATGGGCTACGAAGCGCGCACCACGGCCGACGCCAGCGAGATCGAAGCGATCGCGCGCAGCCACCGGCCGCAGGTGATCGTGCTCGACATCGGTTTGCCTGGCGTGGATGGTTACGAAGTGGCGCGCCGCTTGAAGGCCAATCCCGAACTGGCGCACATCCGGCTGGTGGCGCATACCGGGTATGGCTCGCCCGAGGACCGCAAGCGCGCGCACGAGGCCGGGTTCGATGCGCACCTGGTCAAGCCGGCCGAGTTGGCGGATCTGGAAAAAGCGCTGCGCGGCGACTGACGTTGGCCGCTCCGAGGGGTTAAGAGCGCCTAACAAAACCTTCAGGGCAAGGCGCATGGGCGAAGACAGTACGGTTGTACGGCGAGCCCATGCAACGCAGCCGTGGAGGTTTTGTCAGGCGCTCTAAGCCAGCAGCGCCACCGCTTTTACTTGCGCCCAAACTTCGCGGCCCGGCTCGATCGCCAGTTCGCGCCGCGAGCGCTCGGTAATCCGCGCCAGCAGCGCTGTCTCGCCGATGCGCAAGCGCACCAGCACCTGCCCCGGCGCGCCGCCCGGCCCCACGGCGTCGACGCACGCCGGCAGGATGTTGGTGATGCTGCTCGCGCGCGGCTTTTCCAACGCCAGGCTGACGTCGCGCGCATGGATGCGGCAGCGCATGCGCTTGCCCACCGCGGCGTCGCGCCGCCCCACGAACAGCATCCCGCCCGCGAACGCCAGGTGCGACAGGCCGTCGGCGTCGTGGCCGGCGACGGTCGTTTCGATCATCGCGCCGGCGTCGTCCTCGAAATTGCCGGCGATGTCGATCCGCGCCAGCGTCTCGGCCAGCGGCCCGCTGGCGCGCACGCGGCCGGCGTCGAGCAGCACCAGGTGGTCGGCCAGGCGCGCCACTTCATCGGCCGCGTGGCTGACATATATCACCGGCAGCGCCAGCTCGTCGTGCATGCGTTCGAGGTAGGGCAGGATTTCCAGCTTGCGTTTCAGGTCGAGCGCGGCCAGCGGTTCGTCCATCAGCAGCAGGCGCGGCGACGCCAGCAGGGTGCGCGCGATCGCTGCGCGCTGGCGTTCGCCGCCGGACAGCGTGGCCGGACGGGCGCCCAGCAGGTGCCCGATGCCGAGCAGTTCGGTGATCGGCGCCAGCTCGAAGCGGCGTTCGGCTGCGGGCAGGCGCTGGCGTCCGAATTCCAGGTTGGCGCGCACAGTGAGGTGCTCGAACAGGCTCGGTTCCTGGAACACGTAGCCGACGCCGCGGCGGTGGGTTGGCACGAAGACCTTGCTCGCATCGTCCTGCCACACTTCGTCGCCAAGCGCGACGTACGCCCCGGGTGCGCGTTCCAGCCCTGCCAGCACGCGCAGCAGCGTGGTCTTGCCCGAGCCCGAGTGGCCGAACAGGGCGCTCACGCCGCGCCCCGGCAGGGTCAGGTCGACGTCGAGCGTGAAGGCGTCGCGCCGGATCGCGACGCGGGTACGGATCGCGCTCACCGGCCGCTCCCGCGCATCGACATCGATTGCGGATACAGCGTGTACAGTCCCAGCAGCACCACGAAGCTGAACACCAGCATGCCGCCCGAGAGCCAGTGCGCCTGCGCGTACTCCATCGCTTCCACGTGGTCGTAGATCTGGGTCGACACTACGCGTGTCTTGTCCGGGATGTTCCCGCCGATCATAAGCACGACGCCGAATTCGCCGACGGTGTGCGCAAAGCCCAGGATCGCGCCGCTGACGAAACCGGGGCGCGCCAGCGGCACCGCCACCGACCAGAAGGTGTCCCATGGCCCCGCGCGCAGCGTGGCCGCCACTTCGAGCGGACGCGCGCCGATCGCCTCGAACGCGTTCTGCAGCGGCTGCACCACGAACGGCAGCGAATAAAATACCGACGCGATCACCAGGCCGGTGAAGGTGAAAGCGAGCGTGCCCATGCCAAGCGTGCCGGTCAGCTGCCCGAGCGGGCCATCGGGGCCCATCGCCAGCAGCAGGTAAAACCCGAGCACGGTGGGCGGCAGCACCAGCGGCAGCGCCACCAGGGCCCCCACCACGCGCTTGAACGGGGAATGGGTGCGCGTCAGCCACCACGCCAGCGGGGTGCCGATCAATAGCAGCAGCAAGGTGACGGTCGACGCCAGCTTCAGGGTCAGCCAGATCGCGGCCAGGTCGGACGAGTCCAGCATCCTGCGCGACCCCTTAGATTTCGTAGCCGAACGAGCGGATCACGGCCTTGGCCTTGGCGCTGCGCAGATAGTCCAGCAGCGCGCGCGCAGCCGGGTTGGCGGCGCCTTTGCCGAGCAGCGCCGCGTCCTGGCGGATCGGGTCGTGCATGCTGGCCGGGACGATCCAGCCCGAGCCGGACGTGAACTTGCCGTCGCGCCACACTTGGGACTGGGCCACGAAACCCAGTTCGGCGTTGCCGGTGCTGGCGAACTGCCAGGCTTGCGCGATGTTTTCGCCTTGCACGATGCGCGGCTGCAGCGTGGCGCGCAGGCCCAGGCGTTCAATGGTCGCTACTGCTGCTACGCCATACGGAGCCGTCTTCGGATTGGCGACCGCGAGGTGCTTGAAGCTGCCCGATTTGAGGACGTCGGCATTGGCGTAATTGTCCGTGGCCGACCACAGCACCAGGCGCCCGACCGCGTAGGTGAAGCGCGAACCGGCCACCACCTGGCCTTCGCGTTCCAGTCGCGCCGGGGTTTCGTCGTCGGCCGAGAGCAGCACCTCGAACGGCGCGCCGTTGCGGATCTGGGCATAGAATTTGCCGGTGGCGCCGCTGGCGATGATTGCCTTGTGGCCGGTGTCGCGCTGGAAGTCGGCAGCCAGTTTTTCCATCGGCGCAGCAAAGTTGGCGGCGACCGCGACCTGGACCTCGGCCGCGTGGGACGCGCCGGTAGCGGCGAGCAGGACCAACAGACTGGCAAGACGTTTCATGTGTTCTCCGCAAAGGCGCGTTCGGGCTGGGCAGTGAGCGCTATATATGCGAGTATATAACGATTCTTTGGCTGAGAAGCAACACAACACGATGGACGAAGACAAGAAAGGCATCGCCCTTGAGGGCAAGCTATGGATGACCGTCGGCGGCGAGAACCTGGGCGGCGCGAATCGGGTCGAACTGTTGGCGGCGATCGCGCGGCTCGGTTCGATCACGGGCGCGGCCAAGGCGGTCGGCCTGAGCTACAAGGCGGCGTGGGATGCGATCGACACCATGAACAATCTCGCCGGTGAAGCGCTGGTCGAGCGCGTCACCGGCGGCAAGGGCGGCGGCGGCACGCGCCTGACGGCGCGCGGTGCGCAGCTGGTAGGCAATTTCCGAATGATCGAACAGGTGCACAATGACTTTCTCGAACGACTCAACCGGCAGACGGCGGCCGTGCCAGGCGCTGCATCGTTGGCCGACGACCTGGCGCTGTTCACGAGGTTCAAGATGAGGACCAGCGCCCGCAATCAGTTCTTTGGCAGCGTGGTGCGCGTCGAGCGCGGCGCCGTCAACGACGAGGTGCTGCTCGAGATTGCCGGCGGCCAGCAGATCGTGGCGATCGTCACACGAGACAGTAGCGAGAACCTCGGCCTGGCGCCGGGACGCCAGGCCTTTGCGCTGATCAAGTCGTCGTCGGTGATCCTGATGACCGATGGCGGCGGTGCGCGGCTGTCGGCGCGCAACCAGCTGCAGGGCACGGTCACGCGCCTGATGCGCGGCGCCGTCAATTCGGAAGTGGTGATCGCGCTGCCCGGTGGTGGCAGCGTGGCGGCCACCATCACCAACGACAGCGCCGCTACCTTGGCGCTGGGCGAGGGCGCGCCGGCGACCGCCTTGTTCAAGGCATCGAGCGTGATCCTGGGTGTACCTGACTAGCCAGCGTCCTCAGACCCCGATGCCGCCCGCGACGTCGATGACGTTGCCGGTAATGTAGCCGGCGCCGTCGACCTGGCCGACCGGGAACGTATAACCCCCGCTCGCGCGGGGGCATGGCAGGAAACGGCGGCGCTTACTTCTCGAGCACCGTGAATTCGCCGAACGCCTTCAGTTGCTCATCGAGCTTGGACGGATCGCCCACCACGATGATCGACTGCCGCTCGGGCGCGAAATACTTCTTCGCCACCGTGCGCACCTGTTCCGGCGTCACCTTCTGGATCAGCGGCACGTACTGCCCCAAAAACTCCGGCGGCAGGCCGACCAGCCAGTTGCTCGCCAACGTCGCCGCGACCGAACGCTGCAACTGGTTGCTGAGCAGGTAGCCGCCCGCCACATAGCGCTTGTTCATCTCCATCTCTTTGGCCGGCACGAGGTCGCCGCCGATGCGCTTGAACTCATTGAAGTATTCGGTCAGCGCGGCGCCGGTGACTTCATTGCGCACGTCGGCGCCGCCCACCATCATGCCGCCCACGCGGCTCATGCGCGCGCCGGCCGAGGCGCCATAGGTATAACCCTTTTCTTCGCGCAGGTTGGTGTTGATGCGGCTCGAGAAACCGCCGCCGAGGATGGTGCTGGCCAGGCGCAGCGGGATCTGGTCGGCGGCACTGGCGGCGATGCCGGGGCTGCCCATGCGCAGGGTCGACTGCACGCTGCCTTCGCGCTTGAGCACGATGCGCGCCGGCTTGGCGCTTGCGGCCACCGCCGGGGTGTCGGGCAGGGCCGGGCCGCTGGCTTTCCAGTCGCCGAACGCGGCCTGCGCCAGCTTCATCGCTTCGCTTTCGCCGATGCGGCCGGTGATGACCAGCAGCGCGTGGTCCGGACGGAAGCGCCGTGCGTGTTCGGCGCGCAGCAGCGCCGCGTCGACGGCGTTGATCGAGGTCACGCTCGGATCGGTGCGGCCATACGGATGGTCGGCGTACACCGCCGCCTTGATCGCACGTTCGGCGCGGAAGGTCGGCTGGGTTTCCGACACCCGCAGCGCCTGCAACGCATTGGCCTTGGCCAGCGTCACCTCGCTCTCGGGGAAGGAGGGCTGGCGCGCGACTTCGGCCAGCAGGTTCATCATGCCGGACGCGTGCGAGGTGAGGGCATTGGCTGACACGACGATGCCATCGGCCGCCGGGCTGGCGCCGACTTCGCCGCCCATGCTTTGCGCCGCTTCGGCGATCGCGCGCGAGTCGCGCTTGGCGGTGCCTTCGTTGAGCATGCCGGCCAGCATCGCGGCAAAGCCGGCCTGGTTGGCGTTGTCGGCGGCGAAGCCGGCGCCGCGCAAGGCCAGCACGTAGTCGACCCGTGGCAGGCCTTCGCGCGGCACCACCCAGACGGTCAGGCCGTTGGACAGGGTCTGTTTCGCGATTTTCGGCGCCGGAATGGTTTTTTCCTTGCCGAAGGCGGGCATGGCGGCCGGGGTCTTCACATCAGCGGCGGCGTGCACCGCCAGCGGCGCCAGGGCGGCCGAGACGGCCATTGCGAGCATCAGTTTTTTCATCGATGCGCTCCTTTATTTGGTGGCGCCGGCTGGCGCTTTGGTGGTGGCTGCGCCTTTGTCGGCGGCCAGCATGGCGGCCGGCTTGCGGTCGATCACGGTACGGTTGGTCGGCACGATATAGGTCTTCACTACGCGCTGGAGGTCGGCGGAGGTGACGCCTTCGATCCAGCCCGGGATCTTGTTGACCACGTTGGCGTCGCCCCACAACGTCTGCATGCGCGCCATGGTGTCGGCGCGGTTGACGAAGCTTTCCAGCTTGTTGTTCCAGTCGGCCAGCATGCGCGTTTTTACGCGCTTCAAGGTGGCGTCGTCGACACCATCCTTGGCGATCTTCGCGATCTCTTCATCCATCGCTTTCAGGATGGCGTCGGCGCTGCTGTCCGGCTTGTACAACGCGAACACCGTCATCAGGGTCGGGCCGTTGTATTCCCACGGGCTGGTCAGGCCGAACATGGTGTCCACGTTGAGCGCAATCTCGCGTCCCTTGACCAGGCCCTGGTAGAACAGCGAGGCGTCGCCGCCGCCGAGCAGCTCGGCCAGCACGGCGATCGGCGCCTGGTCGCGGCTGCCGCGCTCAGGCACTTTCCAGGCGGCGGCAATCGCCGGCACCTGGGCCAGGGCGTCGCTTTGCACGATGCGTTTTTCAGCCGTGTTCAGCGGCTCGGAAAAGTCGGTCGGCTTGGGCGTGGCGCGCGCCGGGATTGCGCCGAAATATTTTTGCGCCAGCGCGAAGCCCTGCTGCGGTGTGATGTCGCCGGCCAGCGCCAGCACGGCATTGTTGGGGCCGTAGTAGTCGCGGTGGAAGGCGCGCACGTCGTCCAGGCTGGCGTTTTCCAGGTCTTCGAAACTGCCGTAGCCGTCGTGGTTGTTTTCCCATTTCTGGAATGCGTGCTGGCCGATGTCGATCCACATGAAGCCGCCGTACGGCTGGTTCTTGACGTTGACGCGGATCTCTTCCTTCACCACATCCTGCTGGTTCTTCAGCGTGGTCGGGTTGAAGTCGAGCGTTTTCATGCGGTCCGCTTCCAGCCACAGGATCGGTTCCAGCGCCGTGCTCGGTGCAGTCTCGATGTAGTTGGTGAAGTCGGCGCGGGTCGAGCCGTTGTTCCAGCCGCCGCCGGCGGTGATGGTGGTGTCGAACACGCCCTTCGGCGCGTTCGGCGTGCCCTGGAACATCAGGTGCTCGAACAGGTGGGCGAAGCCGGTGCGGTTCTTCGGCTCCAGGCGCATGCCGACGTGGTACACCACCGATACGCCGACGGTGGGCGAACTGCGGTCTTCCGACACGATCACGGTCAGGCCGTTGTCGAGTTTCTTGACGTTGACCGGCAAGGTCCACTGGTCGGAGGTGGCCGATGGTGCGGCCAGGGCCGCCATCGACAGGGAAAGCCCGGCCACCAGGGCAGGGAGTTGGCGCATGCGCATGGTTTCCTCTTGGGTAAAAGCTGATCGGTGAGGGGGCGGCTGAGTCGCCGCCGGCGCAACGATCTTAGCGCACCGGCATGCTGACAAGTAATCTTTTTGATATGCATACGCGGGTGCTGTGGCGTGCATGCCGCTGTCATCGTGCTGTCATGCAGGCGGCATGAGTGGAACGTCCAGCTTGGGCGGCGTGCAATCCAGGCGCCGTTTCATGCAGTTCGTCGCACGCCGCTGGGGTGGCGCAGCCCTGGCCGTTATAGTCGCGCCATTGCCATTCCGGCCAAATTGTTTAGTTGAAATAATTTCGGTGGAGCGCTACCCGGCTTGCTGGTAGTGTGTGTGGCGGCTGCAAACAACAAGAATATGGGAGTACCGATGAACCAGATGATCAAGCTCGGCGCGGCAGCGGCCCTGCTGGGCGCGGCCAGCATGTCCGGCTGCGCCCAGGCTGCTGACTCGGCAACCGAGACGCGCACCATCGACGCGCGCGTGGTGCGCGTCAAGCTCGACGGCGTGGTCGACCTGCGTATCCGCCAGGGCCGCACGGCGAGCCTGGTGCTCAGCGGCGACCCACGCCTGCTCGGCAAAACGACGACGCGCCAGCGCGGCGACACCCTGAACATCGATACCGAGACGCGCCCGGCCAATTTGAACTTCGGCGGCAGCGAAGGCTTGCGCGCCGAACTGGTGCTGCCCGAGCTGCGCGAAGTGGCGTCGGACGGCGTCGGTTCCACCATGGTCAGCGGCTTTGCGGGCGAGCGCATCGACATCAGCCTCGATGGCGCCGGCTCGATGAGCGTCACGTCCGACTACCGCTTCATCACGGCCAGCCTGGGCGGCGTCGGCAGCCTGAAAGTGCATGGCGTGAACAGCGAGATGATCGAACTGAACCTGCACGGGGCGGGCTATGTGACGCTGTCCGGACGCAGCAAATCATTGCGCGCCGAACTCGGCGGACTGGGCGGACTCGATGCGCGCCAGTGCGCGGTCGAGTCGGTGGCGCTGGAACTGTCCGGCCTGGGCAACGCCACCGTGTACGCCCAGAACAGCGCCAGCATGACGCTGTCGGGGATGGGTTCGGTGACCGTGTTCGGCAAGCCCGCCAACCGCAAGGTGGTGCTCGACGGGCTGGGCAAGGTGACGTGGCGCTGACCGGCGCAGCCCGAGCGCTCGCAAAATGACGAGGTATCGACAAGATCCTGATGGCCGTGCACGAGACATGAAAAAACCATTTTTGGCGTTCGCCCTGGCGCTTGCCCTACAGTTCGGACTGCAGCCGGCCGCCGTGGCCGGCTTTGCGGAAGGGGCGAGCGCGTACAACGCCCGCAACTACGCGCTGGCGCTGAAAGAAATCACGCCGCTGGCCAAGGCCGGCAGTGCCGACGCCCAGCACCTGATGGGCTTGATGTACTACATGGGCCGCGGCGTCACGCGCGACTACAAGCAGGCGTTTGCCTGGCACCACAAGGCGGCGCTGCAGGGCAAGGCCGACGCCCAATACGTGGTCGGCGCCATGTATTACACCGGCAACTCGGTGCCGCAAGACCAGAAACACGCGGTGACCTGGTTTCGCAAGGCGGCCGAGCAGGGCCACGCCGAAGCCCAGCATGCGCTGGGGCTGATGTACCGCTACCGCGTGGCCGGCATGCCGCAGGACACGGTGCTGGCCTATATGCTGTGGAACCTGGCCGCCGCCGGCGGCAACCGCAATGCGGTCGACCAGCGCGCCGCCATCGCCAAGCGCATGACGCAAGAGCAGATCGAAGAAGCGCAGGCGCTGTCGCGTACCTGGAAGCCGGGGACGGCGCTGCCGACGGCGTCGCGCACCGGCGCCGAAGGCTAGGGAATTAGCGCTGGCGTGCTTCGCGGAAGAATTCGAGCGGCACCGCGTTGCCCATCGCTGCGTAGCCGAGGTCGCCCGGGTGCAGGTGGTCGCCGCTGTCGCAGGCCGGCAGCAGGCGTGACGGCTGCGCCGGGTCGCGCATGACGCGCTCGAAGTCGGTTACCGGATTGGCAGCCGAGCTGTTGCCGATGTCGTCGATGCCGACCAACAGCACCAGGTGGCGCACGCCGCTGGTGGCGAGCACGTCGCGGTCGAACCGTTCCTGGGCGCTGCGGCCGGCCAGCAGGTTGGCATTGTTGGTGCCCAGCAGCCGGTTGCCGCTGATGCCGCGATTGATGACGCTCGGGAGAGAGGGCATTTCGCGTGGCGCTTGCAGGCGCCGCGCCCCAGGCGCCTTGCCAGCGTGCGTTGTCCCAGTGCTGGGCGCCCACCGCTGCGCCGGACAGGAACAGGGTGCCGGCCAGCGTGGCGCTGCCCGGCAACAGGCGCCGGCGTGCAAGAAAGAGGATGCGGTTCATGATGCGCCTGGTCGAATGGCCATGCAAAAAGCATGCGCCCGCCAAGACAATCTGGCGCCGGCCCCGCTTGCGGTACAGACAGCGACGTGTGCGTTCGTTGCCTGACATCGACGCGTCCTCAGGTTGTAATTCCATCAAGAAAAATGCATCTCGGTAGCAATCATTGATCGATCTCTACAGTACAAGTGCAATGTCCACGCGAACATCCGTAGTGCGAGCTAGCGAACTGAAACGATTCGAACGGGCGTTCAGTATGGAATAGTACAAATTGCAAGGAGGCCGACATGGCTACAGTACGACTCTCATTGGCAACCAAAGTACCGGTCTCCACCCAGGAAGCCTGGTCCTGGTCGACCTCGATTCGCGGCATCAAGTCCGAGATGTGGCCAGTCCTGAAGATCACCTTTCCCAAGGACATGACCCACATCGGCAAGGAAACCATGCTCGGCAAACCCTTGTGCCGCTGTCAGTTCTTGCTGCTGGGCCTGTTCCCGGTCGATATGTCGAAGCTGACCTTTGCCGAAATCGAGCCGGGCCACCGCTTCGTCGAACAGTCGCCGCTGCTGTCGATGCGCGCGTGGCGCCATGAGCGCGTGGTGACGCCATCTGGCGACGGCACCCTGGTCACCGACAACCTGGAATTCACGCCGCGCTTCGCTGCGCCGGTCGTTGGCTGGTTCGTGAAACTGTTTTTCGAGCATCGCCACAAGGTGCTGTCGCGCAGCCTCGGCGCCCCGCAAGCCGGCACCGACGTGGTGCAAGGCAAGGTCGAGCGCCACGGCGTACGAGCGCGATGACGCGGTCCGGCCCGCCGGCGTGGTAGGCTTCGCCTTTGCAAAATTCGTCCGTACCTGGCCTGGCCAAGCGGGCTGCCATTTGGAGCTTGTATGTTGATTGCCACTCACGGCGGCAAATTCCACGCGGATGACGCGTGGGCGGTCGCCGTCCTGAAGGTGTTGTTCCCTGACGCGGACCTGATCCGTACGCGCGACATGGCCCGTATCGACGGCGCCGATTTCGCCATCGATGTCGGCGGCATCTGGGACCCGGCCAGCGGCCGCTTCGACCACCACCAGAAGGAATTCGACGGCGCCCGCAGCAGCGGGGTGCCGTATGCCAGCGCCGGCCTGGTGTGGAAAGAATACGGCGCGCGCTGCGTCGCCGCGCTGGCCGAACGCCATACCGGCCAGCAGATCTCGGACGACACCGCCCAGCAGATCGCCTATGCGATCGATGCCGACGTGGTGCAATACCTCGATCTGTCCGACGTCGGCGTGGCGCGCAGCGCGCCGGGCAGCTACGGCTTGTCGGCAGTGGTGTCGGGCTTTAATCTGGGCTGGATGGATGAGCAGCGCCTGGGCTCGGGCGAAGCGGTGGAAGCCCAGCGTATGGCCCAGTTCATGCGCGCAGTCGAATTCCTGACCGACATCATGAGCAACGCCGTGCGCTACCGCGTCGGCGCCATCCTGGCAGTGAGCCAGGTGCGCAGCGCCGAGGTGATGGAAGACGGCCGCGTGCTGTTCCTGAAAAACGCCGCGCTGCCGTGGAGCAGTGTGGTGCGCAAGGAAATGCCGAAGGTGCTGTTCGTGATCAGCTACAGCATCCTCGAGAACCGCCACATCCTGCACACGGTGTCGGTCGACGCCGAGAGTTTCGACGCCCGCGCCGACCTGCCCGCAAGCTGGGCCGGCCTGCGCGACGCCGACCTGGCCGCCGTCACCGGCGTGCCGGACGCCGTGTTCTGCCATACCGGCCGCTTCATCGCCGCCGCCCGTTCGTACGAGGGCATCCGCATCATGGCGCGCCAGGCGCTCGATGCGGTCGATGCCGAGGCGCGTCAAGCCAATTGAAATCATCAGGCCCGGGATGGCGCACGAACTATCCCGGCCAACCCATACTTCGCGCCAGTCCCGTACAATTGCGGTTTTAGTAACTTTACTAAACGGGAGCCTCGTATGCGCGCCATCGAAATCACCCAGCCGGGGAAACCCGACGTCCTGCAACTGTGCGAACGGCCTCAGCCGGTCCTGAAAAGCGGCGAAGTGCTGATCCGCGTGCACGCGGCCGGCATCAACCGTCCGGACGTGCTGCAGCGCCTCGGTCACTATCCGGTGCCGCCGGGCGCCTCCGACCTGCCGGGCCTGGAAGTAGCCGGCGAAATCGTCGATGGCGATGTAAAAGACAGCGGCTTCAAGAAGGGCGACATGGTCTGCGCGCTGGTGCAGGGCGGTGGTTACGCCGAATACTGCGCGGCGCCGCTCGAACAATGCCTGCCGCTGCCCGAGGGCTTGACGCCGCTCGAGGCGGCGACCCTGCCTGAAACCTATTTCACCGTGTGGAGCAATGTGTTCGACCGGGCGCGCCTGTCCGGCAAGGAAAGCCTGCTGGTGCAGGGCGGCAGTTCGGGCATCGGCGTCACCGCGATCCAGCTCGCCACGGCGCTCGGCCACCGCGTGCTGGCCACCGCCGGTAGCGACGACAAGTGCCGCGCGGTCGAAGCGCTGGGCGCCGAACGCGGCATCAATTACCGCAACGAAGACTTTGCCGCCGTGGTCAAGGAACTTACCGACGGCAAAGGTGTCGATGTGATTCTGGATATGGTGGCGGGCGACTACGTCGCGCGCGAGATCGATTGCCTGGCCGATGACGGCCGCCTGGTCGTGATTGCGCTCTTGGGCGGTTCGAAAGCCAATCTGGACATGGGTCAGGTATTGCGCCGCCGCCTGACGATTACCGGCTCGACCTTGCGCCCGCGTCCGGTCGCGTTCAAGGCGGCGATCGCGCGCCAGCTGCGCGAGCAGGTGTGGCCGCTGTTCGCTCAAGGCAAACTCAAGCCTGTGATCCACAGCACCTTCCCGCTGGCGCAAGCCGCCGAAGCGCACACGCTGATGGAATCGAGCTCGCACGTTGGCAAGATCGTGCTGCAAGTGGTGTAAAGCCCACAAGCTTGCGGCGGCCGCGCGGGCGCCGCAGCGCCGCAGGGCAGGGCGGGTCGGCTTGGCGCGGCCACAAATTCACTATACGTGGTCAGGCCATGGCGTGCGCTATCGCTCAGCCATTGTTTGACCGTCAGATTATCGACCGCTAGAATAGCGGGTTATTCATCGTGGGGTAGTATGCGTTCCAAACTCGTCGTAGGTAACTGGAAGATGAACGGCAGCCGTGCAGCCAACGCTGCGCTGCTGGACGGCATCCTGGCGGGCCTGGACGGCCAGGGCGCCGCGTGCGCCGTGTGCGTGCCGGCGCCGTACCTGTTCCAGTGCGAGCAATTGCTCACGGGCAGCGCGGTGGCGTGGGGCGCGCAAGACGTGGCCACCGAACCGTGCGGCGCCTACACCGGTGAAGTGTGCGCCGAAATGTTGCGCGACTTCGCCTGCCGCTACGTGATCGTCGGCCATTCCGAACGCCGCGCCTACCACGGCGAAACGAACGAACTGGTGGCGCGCAAGGCCAAGTCGGCGCTCGACGCCGGCCTGAGCCCGATCGTGTGCGTGGGCGAAACGCTGGAGCAGCGTGAAGCGAATGAGACCGCCGCCGTGGTCGGCGCCCAGTTGCAAGCCGTGCTCGATCTGCTGGGCGCAGACAATGTCGGCAAGCTGGTGCTGTCGTACGAGCCGGTGTGGGCGATCGGCACCGGCAAGACCGCGACCCCGGCCATGGCCCAGGAAGTGCACGCTGCGTTGCGCGCCCAGCTGCGTGCCTGCAACGCCGATGCGGCGGAAAAGGTACAAATCCTTTACGGCGGCAGCATGAAGCCGGAGAATGCTCGCGACTTGATGGCGCAGCCGGACATCGACGGCGGGCTGATCGGCGGCGCAGCGCTGAAGGCGGCCGATTTTCTCGGGATTATCCGGGCGGTAGTATAAGTAATGCGAATGCGCGCGCTGCCGACTAAACAAGCCGGCGCGACGCTAAACAGGTTTTGCATCAGGCATTAAAACGCCAGTTATAAAAATGCAGTAATTTTCGAAGCTTTCGAAAATAAGAAATTTAAAACGCAGTTAAACCTTGGAATGGAATTGCAATGATCCACAATCTGATTATCGTCGTGCAGGTTATTTCGGCCCTCGCCATTATCGGTCTGGTGCTGATGCAGCACGGTAAAGGCGCCGACATGGGCGCGGCGTTCGGTTCGGGCGCTTCGGGCAGCCTGTTCGGCGCAACCGGCTCGTCGAACTTCATGTCGAAAGCCACCGCGGTGGCGGCGGCAATCTTCTTCGGTTCGACCCTGGCGCTGGCCTACATCGGCAACACCCGTACCGGCACCGACCAGGGCGTGATGGGCCGCGTCACTGTGCCGTCGAGCCAGGCGCCTGCAAGTGGCATCCCGGCCACGACCCCGGTCCAGACCGCACCAGCCGACGTGCCGACCCTGCCGGCGGGCAGCGCCGCCCCGGCTGCTGCAGTCCCGGCAGCCCCGGCGCCTGCCGCTCCGGCGCCAGCTGCACCGGCTCCGGCCACGAACTAAGTATCGACGGCGCCTGCGGGCGCTCGATGTGGGAACGACAAGCAGCAAATGACAAACGCGCCTTCATCGGCGCGTTTGTCGTTTCTAAGCCAGTTTCTTTAGCCCCATGTTTATATGGCTATTTTGATGCAGTGCAATAAATTGCCATCTCGGGCGTCACATATCTGTAAGTAATTAAGCGTATCAATGGAGGGCAGGGCAGTAATTGAAGCCGGCTATTATGAAAATCGCGTCTAAGCTAAAATATCCTTGTGATATCGCAATTTGAGCATTGAAATGTAGTGCTAAGACAGGGTAAAATACTGGTCTCCAGCCGACGTGGTGAAATTGGTAGACACGCTATCTTGAGGGGGTAGTGGCGCAAGCTGTGCGAGTTCGAGTCTCGCCGTCGGCACCAAGAATTGATGAAAGAAAGCCAGCAAGGGCGCATGAGGTTTTATCTCCTGCCTGAGCTGGCTTTTTTACGAGGATTGTTCGTACGATCCTGGTGGCAACCTTTGCCAGGTTCGCGCGATTCGGCGCCGCATCCCATGCGGTGTGTCATTAACCGATCGTTCAAATAGGCATCAGCGTGAACCTCGAAAATTATCTCCCCGTCTTACTCTTCATCCTGGTTGGCATCGGTGTCGGTGTCGCGCCCCAGGTGCTAGGCCGCCTGCTCGGTCCCTACCGTCCCGACGCTGCCAAGCTGTCCCCGTATGAATGCGGCTTCGAAGCCTTCGAAGACGCGCGCATGAAGTTCGACGTCCGGTACTACCTGGTCGCGATCCTGTTTATTTTGTTTGATCTTGAAACGGCATTCTTCTTCCCATGGGGCGTCTCGATGCGCGAACTGGGCTGGACCGGTTTCATCACGATGATGGTGTTCATCGCCGAATTCGTCGTGGGCTTCTGGTACATCTGGAAGAAAGGTGCCCTTGATTGGGAATAAGCCATGGCAATTGAAGGCGTTTTAAACGAAGGTTTCATCACCACCACAGCCGACAAGCTGATCAACTGGGCGCGCACCGGGTCGATGTTCCCGATGACGTTCGGCCTGGCCTGCTGCGCGGTCGAGATGATGCACGTGGGCGCGGCCCGCTACGACATGGACCGCTTCGGCATCGTGTTCCGCCCATCGCCACGCCAGTCGGACGTGATGATCGTGGCCGGCACCCTGTGCAACAAGATGGCGCCGGCGCTGCGCAAGGTCTATGACCAGATGGCCGAGCCGCGCTGGGTGATCTCGATGGGCTCCTGTGCCAACGGTGGCGGCTACTACCACTATTCCTACTCGGTGGTGCGCGGTTGCGACCGCATCGTCCCGGTCGACGTTTACGTCCCGGGCTGCCCGCCGACCGCCGAAGCCCTGCTGTACGGCATCATGCAGCTGCAAAACAAGATCAAGCGCACCAACACCATCGCGCGCTAAAAAGAATCGGTCTACTCCATGACGACAAAACTCGAGACCCTTGAACTCGCCGTGCAAAAAGCACTGGGCGAGGGCGCTGTCATTTCTGCGGCGCTGGGCGAACTGACGGTGGTGGTCAAGGCCGCCGACTACATCCGTTCGATGCAGACCCTGCGCGACGACCCGACCTTGCGCTTCGAGCAGATGATCGACCTGTGCGGCGTCGATTATTCGCAGTATGGCGAAGGCAGCTACGACGGTCCGCGCTTTGCGGTGGTCGTGCACCTGCTCTCGCTCGAACACAACTGGCGCGTGCGCGTCCGTGTGTTCTGCCCGGACGACGACATGCCGCTGGTCGAATCGATCACCCCGATCTGGCGCGCCGCCAACTGGTTCGAACGCGAAGCATTCGACCTGTTCGGCATCCTGTTCGACGGCCACGGCGACCTGCGCCGCATCCTGACCGACTACGGCTTCATCGGCCACCCGTTCCGCAAGGACTTCCCGATCTCGGGCTACGTCGAAATGCGTTACGACCCCGAGCAGAAGCGCGTGATCTACCAACCGGTGACGATCGAACCGCGCGAGAACATCCCACGCGTGATCCGCGAAGAAACCTACGGGACGAAATAATGGCTGAGCTTAAGAATTACACCCTGAACTTTGGTCCGCAGCACCCGGCAGCGCACGGCGTGCTGCGCCTGGTGCTCGAGCTCGACGGCGAGGTGATCCAGCGCGCCGACCCGCACATCGGCCTGCTGCACCGCGGCACCGAGAAGCTGGCCGAAACCCGCACCTATCTGCAGTCGGTGCCGTACATGGACCGCCTCGACTACGTGTCGATGATGTGCAACGAGCACGGCTACGTGCTGGCGATCGAAAAGCTGCTCGGCATCGAGGCGCCGATCCGCGCCCAGTACATCCGCACCATGTTCGACGAGATCACCCGCATCCTGAACCACCTGATGTGGCTCGGCGCGCACGCGCTCGACATCGGCGCCATGGGCCCGTTCCTGTACTGCTTCCGCGACCGCGAAGACCTGTTCGACGTCTATGAAGCGGTGTCGGGCGCGCGCATGCACGCGGCCTACTACCGCCCGGGTGGCGTCTACCGCGACCTGCCGGACACCATGCCGCAGCACAAACAGTCGCCGATCCGTAGCGCGAAAGCGATTTCGGAGCTGAACGAACACCGCCAGGGTTCGGTCATCGACTTCCTCGACGCGTTCACCAAGCGCTTTGATGGTTACGTCGATGAATACGAAACCCTGCTGACCGACAACCGTATCTGGAAACAGCGCACGGTCGGCATCGGTGTGGTGTCGCCGGAAGACGCGAAAGCGATGGGCTTTACCGGCGCCATGCTGCGCGGTTCGGGCATCGCCTGGGACTTGCGCAAGCAGCAGCCGTACGCGGCCTACGACAAGGTCGACTTCGACATCCCGGTCGGCACCAACGGCGACTCGTACGACCGCTACCTGGTGCGCGTGGAAGAGCTGCGCCAGTCGAACCGCATCATCAAGCAGTGCCTGACCTGGCTGCGCGCCAACCCGGGCCCGGTGATGATCGACAACAACAAGATCGCGCCGCCGAACCGGATGGACATGAAGTCCAATATGGAATCGCTGATTCACCACTTCAAGCTGTTCACCGAAGGCTTCCACGTGCCGGAAGGCGAAGCGTACGCGGCGATCGAGCATCCGAAGGGCGAGTTCGGCGTGTATATCGTCTCCGACGGCGCCAACAAGCCATACCGCCTGAAGCTGCGCACGCCGGACTATGTCCACCTGCAAAGCCTGGACGAAATGGCACGTGGCCACATGATTGCTGACGCGGTCGCGATCATCGGTACCCAGGACATCGTGTTCGGCAGCATCGATCGGTAAGAAGGGCAGAGAGAAAACTATGTTATCCCCGCAGTGCTATCAAAAAATCGATCGCGAGCTGGCCAAGTACCCAGCCGATCAACGCCAGTCGGCCGTGATGGCCTCGCTGGCCCACGCCCAGGTCGAACTGGGCTGGCTGTCGCCTGAAACGATGCAAGAGATCGCCGACTACATCCGCATGCCGGCGATCGCCGTGCAAGAGGTGGCGACCTTCTACAACATGTTCAACATCAAGCCGGTCGGCCAGCACAAGATCACCGTGTGCACCAACCTGCCATGCGCGCTGTCGGGCGGCGAACGCGCCGGCCAGCGCATCAAGGATGCGCTCGGTATCGATTACCGCGACACCACCGAAGACGGCAAGTTCACGCTGCTCGAAGGCGAGTGCATGGGCGCCTGCGGCGACGCACCGGTGATGCTGGTGAACAACCACCGCATGTGTTCGTTCATGAGCGACGAGAAAATCGACGCTCTGCTTGAGGAACTGAATAAATGACCAGCCTGCACGATCGTCACATCAAGCCGCTGATCCTCGCCGATCTGAACGGCGACAACTGGCACCTGACCGACTACGTCAAGCGTGGCGGCTATGCGGCCCTGCGCCGCATCATCGAAGAAAAGATCACGCCCGAGCAGATCATCGCCGACCTGAAAGCGTCGGGCCTGCGCGGCCGCGGCGGCGCCGGTTTCCCGACCGGCCTGAAGTGGAGCTTCATGCCGCGCCAGTTCCCGGGCCAGAAATACCTCGTCTGCAACACCGACGAAGGCGAGCCGGGCACCTTCAAAGACCGCGACATCATCCGCTACAACCCGCATGCGCTGATCGAAGGCATGGCCATCGGCGCCTACGCGATGGGCATCACCGTGGGTTACAACTACATCCACGGCGAAATCTTCCAGGAATACCTGCGCTTCGAAGAAGCGCTGGAAGAGGCGCGCGCCGCCGGCTTCCTGGGCGAGCGCATCCTCGGTTCGGACTTCTCGTTCCAGCTGCACGCGCACCACGGTTACGGCGCCTACATCTGCGGCGAAGAAACGGCACTGCTCGAGTCGCTCGAAGGTAAAAAGGGCCAGCCGCGCTTCAAGCCGCCGTTCCCGGCCTCGTTCGGCCTGTACGGCAAGCCGACCACGATCAACAACACCGAGACCTTCGCTGCGGTCCCGTTTTTGCTGAACATGGGCCCAGAGAACTATCTGGCGCTGGGCAAGCCGAACAACGGCGGCTCGAAGATCTTCTCGATCTCGGGCGACGTCGAGCGTCCGGGCAACTACGAAGTTCCGCTCGGTACGCCATTCGCGACCCTGATGGAACTGGCCGGCGGCATGCGCGGCGGCAAAAAAATCAAGGCCGTGATTCCAGGCGGCTCGTCGGCGCCGGTGGTCAAGGGCGACCTGATGATGCAGACCGACCTCGACTACGATTCGATCGCCAAAGCCGGCTCGATGCTCGGTTCCGGCGCCGTGATCGTCATGGACGAGACGCGCTGCATGGTCAAGTCGTTGCTGCGCCTGTCGTATTTCTACTACGAAGAATCGTGCGGCCAATGTACGCCGTGCCGCGAAGGCACCGGCTGGATGTACCGCATGGTGCACCGCATCGAGAACGGCAAGGGTCGTCCGGAAGACATGGATCTGCTGAACAACGTCGCTGACAACATCAAGGGCCGCACGATTTGCGCCCTGGGTGATGCCGCCGCGATGCCAGTCCAGGCCATGATCAAGAACTTCCGCGAAGAGTTTGAATATCACATCGAGCACAAGCACTGCTTGGTGCCGAGTTACTTCTAAGCCAGGTCAGGTAACGAAATGGTTGAAATCGAATTAGACGGCAAGAAAGTCGAAGTCCCACCGGGTTCCATGGTGATGGACGCCGCAAACAAGCTCGGCACGTACATTCCGCACTTCTGCTATCACAAGAAATTGTCGATCGCGGCCAATTGCCGTATGTGCCTGGTCGAAGTGGAAAAAGCACCGAAGCCACTGCCAGCCTGCGCGACCCCGGTCTCGCCTGGCATGATCGTGCGCAGCCACAGCGACAAGGCCGTGCAGGCGCAAAAGTCGGTGATGGAATTCCTGCTCATTAATCACCCGCTGGATTGCCCGATCTGCGACCAGGGCGGCGAATGCCAACTGCAGGATCTGGCCGTCGGCTACGGCAAGAGCGGCTCGCGCTACGATGAAGAAAAGCGCGTGGTGGCCCCGAAAGAAGCGGGTCCGCTGATCTCGATGGAAGAGATGTCGCGTTGCATCCAGTGCACCCGTTGCGTGCGTTTCGGCCAGGAAGTGGCCGGCGTCATGGAATTCGGCATGCTGGGCCGCGGCGAACACTCCGAAATCACGACTTTTGTGGGCAAGACGGTCGACTCGGAAGTGTCGGGCAACATGATCGACCTGTGCCCGGTCGGCGCGCTCACCAGCAAACCGTTCCGCTACAGCGCGCGTCCTTGGGAACTGCAGCGCCGCAAGTCGGTGTCGCCCCACGATTCGCTGGGCGCCAACCTGATCGTCCAGGTCAAGGGTGGCAAGGTCATGCGCGTGCTGCCGCTCGAAAATGAAGCGGTCAACGAATGCTGGCTGTCCGACAAAGAGCGTTTCTCGTACGAAGCGCTGGACAATGCCGATCGCCTCGTCAAGCCGATGATCAAGCAGGACAACAAGTGGATCGAGACCGAATGGTCGACCGCCCTTGAATACGTCGCTCACGGCCTGCGCAATATCCGTCACGAACACGGCGCCGACAGCCTGGCCGCCGTCGCCACGGCCCACTCGACGGTGGAAGAGCTGTACCTGTTGAACAAGGCCATGCGTGGCTTCGGTTCCGAGAACATCGACTTCCGCCTGCGCCAGAGCGATTTCGCGCTGGATGGCACTGTTACGCCATGGCTGGGCATGCCGATTGCGGACATCAGCAAGCTGAAACGCGCCTTCGTCATCGGCTCGTTCCTGCGCAAGGATCACCCGCTGGTCGCCACCCGCCTGCGCGGCGCTACCAAGGGCGGCGCACGCCTGTCCCTGCTGGCGGCAAGCGACGAAGAACTGCTGATGCCGATCGCCCACAAGCTGATCGCGGCCCCTGGCGACTGGCTGGTGGCGCTGTCGGAAATCGTGGTTGCCGTGGCTACCGCGAAGAATATTGCTGTCCCGGCCGGTTTCGAGAACATCGAAGCCAGCGCGATCGCCACCTCGATCGCCGCCTCGCTGGTGGTGGTCGGCGACGCCGATCTGCCAGGCGCTGTGCTGCTCGGTAACGCTGCTGCGCAACATCCGCAAGCCTCGCAGCTCCACGCTGCGGCGCAATGGATTGCAGAACAGACCGGTTGCACGTTCGGTTACCTGGTGGAAGCGGCGAACAGCGTCGGCGGTCACCTGGTGGGCGCCACCACGGGCAAGAAAGAGTCGCTCTTCGCGTCGCCGAAAAAAGCCTACGTGCTGCTCAACGCCGAACCGGAACTCGATGCGGCCAACCCGCAGCAAGCGGTCGCTGCACTGGCAGGCGCCGAGATGGTGGTGGCGATGTCGGCCTTCAAGCACGGCATGGACTACGCCGACGTGCTGCTGCCGATCGCGCCGTTCTCGGAAACTGCCGGCACGTTCGTCAACTGCGAAGGCCGTGCACAAAGCTTCAACGGCACCGTGCGTCCGCTGGGCGACGCGCGTCCGGCCTGGAAAGTGCTGCGCGTGCTGGGCAACCTGCTGGGCTTGACCGGCTTCGAGTACGAAACCTCGGAAGCGATCCGCGACGAAGCGTTCGGCAAGGGCAATACCGACCTGTCGGCCAAACTGAACAACGTGTCGACCCTGGCGCCAACCGTGGGCGCCTACGCCCCGGCCGGCCAGCTCGAGCGCGTGACCGACGTGCCGGTGTACTTCACCGACGCCCTGGCGCGCCGTTCCGAGCCGCTGCAGCGCACCGCGGACGCGAATGCGCCGCTGGTGACGCTGTCGAAAGCGGTCGCCGAATCGATCGGCGTGGTCAGCGGCGACAAGGTCAAGGTCACGCAGGGCAGCGGCTCGGCCGTGCTGGTCGCGAATGTCGACGCACACTTGCCATCGAACGCGGTGCGTGTCGCTGCCGGCCATCCGGCCGTCGCGACCCTGGGCGCCATGTTCGGTTCCATCCAAGTTGAAAAAGCAGGGGAGGGCAAGTAATGGCAACGCCCGGTTTTATCGATTCGTTTAGCGCCGGCGGGGCTGACCTGCTCGGCCCGGCCTGGCCAGTGGCCTGGACCCTTCTGAAGATCGTCGCGGTGCTCGCGCCGCTGATGATCTGCATCGCCTACGCCACCCTGTGGGAACGTAAACTGATCGGCTGGATCCAGATCCGCGTCGGTCCCAACCGCGTGGGCCCTGGCGGCTTGCTGCAGCCAATGGCCGACGGCCTGAAGCTGTTGATCAAGGAGATCGTGATCCCGGCGAAAGCCAACCGCAACCTGTTCATCATCGGCCCGATCATGACGATCATGCCGGCGCTGGCGGCTTGGTCGGTGATCCCGTTCGGTCCGCAGTTTGCGCTGGCCGACGTGAATGCCGGCGTGCTGTTGCTTCTGGCGATTACCTCGATGGAAGTCTACGGCATCATCATCGCCGGCTGGGCCTCCAACTCGAAGTACTCGTTCATGGGCGCGATGCGCGCCTCGGCCCAGATGATCTCGTACGAAATCCCGATGGGCTTCGTGATGGTCGTGGTGCTGATGGTGTCGGGTTCGCTGAACTTCTCGAGCATCGTCGGCGCGCAGCAGCTCGGCATGTTCGCCGACATGGGCGTGACGTTCCTGTCGTGGAACTGGCTGCCGCTGTTCCCGCTGTTCATCATCTACATCATCTCCGGCCTGGCCGAATGTAACCGCCACCCGTTCGACGTGGTCGAAGGCGAATCCGAGATCGTGGCCGGTCACATGGTCGAGTACTCGGGCATGTCGTATGCGATGTTCATGCTGGCCGAGTACGGCAACATGATCCTGATCGCCTGCATCGCTTCGCTGCTGTTCCTGGGTGGCTGGTCGGCGCCGTTCGCCTTCCTCGACTTTGGCGGCACCCTGGGTGGTTTCGTCGGCTTCTTCTGGCTGTTCCTGAAGACCTTCTGCATCGTCTCGCTGTTCATCTGGGTACGCGGCACCTTCCCGCGCTACCGCTATGACCAGATCATGCGCCTGGGCTGGAAAGTGTTCATCCCGCTGACCCTGATCTGGCTGGTGTTCATCGCTGCCTGGATGCAGACGCCGTTGAATATTTGGAAGTAAGGAACGGATAATGTCACGAATGAAAGAAATCCTCGGCAGCCTGATGCTGACCGAGTTGGTCAAGGGCCTGGCCCTGACCGGGAAATATGCGCTTTCGCGCAAGATCACGGTCCAGTACCCGGAAGAAAAGACGCCGATGTCGAACCGCTTCCGCGGCCTGCACGCGCTGCGCCGCTACCCCAACGGGGAAGAGCGCTGCATCGCCTGCAAGCTGTGCGAAGCCGTATGCCCGGCGATGGCGATCACGATCGAATCGACGCAGCGCGAAGACGGCACCCGCCGCACCTCGCGCTACGACATCGACCTGACCAAGTGCATCTTCTGCGGCTTCTGCGAAGAATCGTGCCCGGTCGACTCGATCGTCGAAACCCACGTGCTCGAATACCACGGTGAAAAACGCGGCGACCTCTACTACACCAAAGAGATGCTGCTCGCCGTGGGCGACCGCTACGAAGCCGACATCGCCGCCGCCCGCGAGGCGGATGCGAAGTACCGCTAATAACTACAGGCTCGGGAAATGACATTTACTTCTGTTTTGTTCTACGTGTTCGCGGCCGTGATGGTGCTGGCCAGCCTGCGCGTCATCACCGCCAGGAACCCGGTCCACGCCGCGCTGTTCCTGGTGCTGGCCTTCTTCAACGCGGCCGGCATCTGGCTGCTGTTGAAGGCCGAATTCCTGGCCATCGTGCTGGTGCTGGTGTATGTCGGCGCCGTCATGGTGCTGTTCCTGTTCGTGGTCATGATGCTCGACATTAATATCGACCGCATGCGCGAAGGGTTCTGGGGCTACCTGCCACTGGCCGCCGGTATCGGCATCCTGATCGTGCTCGAGATGGGCGCCGTGCTGTGGAATGGCTACGCCAATTTCGAGCAGACGCCGGAAGCGGCCGCGCTGAACATCGGCGGCACCAAGGAGCTGGGCCTGCAGATCTATACCAAGTACATCTACGGCTTCGAAATCGCCGCCGTGGTGCTGCTGGTGGCGATCATCGCCGCGGTTGCCCTGACCCTGCGCAAGCGCAAGGACACCAAAGCCATCGACCCGGGCGTGGCCGTTCGTGTCAAGCGTAACGACCGCCTGAAGATCGTCAAGGTCGCCACGGTCAACCAGCGCGCCATCGACGCAGCGAACGTCGAGGCCGCAGCTGCCGCAGCCGCAGCCGCAGCGCCTGCTACCCCAGCTGATTCCAAGGAGCAGAAATGACCGTATCGCTCGCACACTACCTGATCCTGGGCGCGATCCTGTTCGCAATCTCGGTGGTCGGCATCTTCCTGAACCGGAAGAACATCATCATCCTGCTGATGGCAATCGAACTGATGCTGCTGGCGGTGAACCTGAACTTCATCGCGTTCTCCCATTACCTGGGCGACGCGGCGGGGCAGATCTTCGTGTTCTTCATCCTGACCGTCGCGGCCGCCGAATCTGCAATTGGCCTGGCGATCCTGGTGGTCCTGTTCCGTAATCTGGACACGATCAACGTGGAAGACCTCGACAGCCTCAAAGGCTGATCGGTCTCGCTCGATAACTTATAACGAATAAGGTTCAACAATGGCGGGGCAAATTTCAACCTCTCTCTTACTGGCGGTGCCGCTGGCGCCGCTGGCAGGCTCGGCAATCGCCGGCCTGCTCGGCACCAAGTTCCTCGGCAACGTCGTCGGCCGCAAGGTGTCGCACACGGCAACCATCCTGGGCGTCGCGATCGCGCTGGTGATCTCGGTCATGACCCTGATGGCCACGCTCGACGGCTTCAAGATGAACCAGGACCTGTACACCTGGATGACGGTCGGCACGCTCAAGCTGGCCGTCGGCTTCCAGGTCGACACCCTCACTGCGATGATGATGTGCGTGGTCACGTCGGTGTCGCTGATGGTCCACATCTACACGATCGGCTACATGGCGGAAGACGACGGCTACAACCGCTTCTTCTCGTACATCTCGCTGTTCACGTTTGCGATGCTGATGCTGGTCATGTCGAATAACTTCCTGCAGCTGTTCTTCGGCTGGGAAGCGGTGGGCCTGGTCTCGTATCTGTTGATCGGTTTCTGGTACACCCGTCCGACCGCGATCTTCGCCAACATGAAGGCCTTTCTGGTCAACCGCGTCGGCGACTTCGGCTTCATCCTGGGTATTGGACTGATCCTGGCCGCCGCCGGTTCGATGAATTATGTCGAAGTGTTTGCCAAGGCCGACCAGCTGGCACTGATGACGGTGCCCGGCACCGACTGGCCACTGCTGACCGCTGCCTGCATCTGCCTGTTCATCGGCGCGATGGGCAAGTCGGCGCAGTTCCCGCTGCACGTCTGGCTGCCGGACTCGATGGAAGGCCCGACCCCGATCTCGGCACTGATCCACGCCGCAACGATGGTTACCGCCGGCATCTTCATGGTGTCGCGCATGTCGCCGCTGTTCGAGCTCTCCGATGGCGCCTTGAGCTTCATCATCGTCATCGGTTCGATCACCGCGCTGTTCATGGGTTTCCTGGGCATCATCCAGAACGACATCAAGCGCGTCGTCGCTTACTCGACGCTGTCGCAGCTCGGTTACATGACCGTGGCTCTGGGCGTGTCGGCCTACTCGGTCGCCGCCTTCCACCTGATGACGCACGCGTTCTTCAAGGCGCTGCTGTTCCTTGGCGCCGGTTCGGTCATCATCGGCATGCACCACGACCAGGACATGCGTAACATGGGCGGCCTGCGCAAGTACATGCCGATCACCTGGATCACGTCCCTGATCGGTTCGCTGGCCCTGATCGGTACCCCGTTCTTCTCGGGCTTCTACTCGAAAGATTCGATCATCGAGGCGGTGCACGCAAGCAATCTGCCAGGCGCTGGCTTTGCCAACTTCGCGGTGCTGGCCGGCGTGTTCGTCACGGCGTTCTACTCGTTCCGCATGTACTTCCTGGTGTTCCATGGAGAAGAGCGTTTCGGCAAGGCGCATGCGCATGACCATCATGCACACGATGCCCACGACAAGCACGCTGTCGCAGCTGCCGCTCATGACCACGCCGATCCGCACGCGCTGCACGATTCGGGCGCGCACCACGAAGAAGATGCGCACGACGACCATCACCACGGCCTGGCCCCTGGCCAGAAGCCGCACGAGTCGCCATGGGTCGTGACCCTGCCGCTGGTGCTGCTGGCAATCCCGTCGATGCTGATCGGTTTCTTCACCATCCAGCCTATGCTGCACGGCACGTTCTTCGACGGCGTCATCACCGTCAATCCGAGCCACCCTGCAATGGCTGAACTGGGCGAGATGTTCCACGGCGCCGGCGCCATGGCGCTGCACGGCCTGCAGACTGCACCGTTCTGGCTGGCATTGGCGGGCGTGGTGGCTGCGTACTACTGCTACATGATCAATCCGCGCGTGCCGGCCTGGTTCTACGCCAAGCTCAAGCCGCTGCACACCCTGCTGGACAACAAGTACTACATGGACGCGTTCAACCAGAAAGTCTTCGCCGGCGGCGCACTCGGCGTCGGCAAGGGCCTGTGGAACGTGGGCGATCGCGGCCTGATCGACGGCCTGGTCGTCAACGGCAGCGCCAAGGTGGTGGCATGGTTCTCGACGGTCACCAAGACCGCCCAGACCGGCTACATCTATCACTACGCGTTCGTGATGATCGCAGGCGTGCTGGCGGCGATGCTGTACTTCTTCCCGTTCTGGCGCGGTTAATCAGAGGCAGAGACAAAAAAAATGACGCAGTTATCTACATTTCCACCGTACCTGAGCCTGTCGATCTGGCTCCCGATCCTGTTCGGCGTGCTGGTCCTGGCCATCGGCCGCGACAAGAACGCCGGCATGGTTCGCATGATGTCGCTGGTCGGCGCCATCGTCAGCCTGCTGCCGACGATTCCCCTGATCACGAACTTCGACAATGCCGCCCACGGCATGCAGTTCTTTGAGCAAGCCGCCTGGATCGAGCGCTTCAACATCTTCTACCGCCTCGGCGTGGATGGCCTGTCGCTGTGGTTCGTGCCGCTGACCGCCTTCATCACCATCATCGTGGTGGCGGCGGCGTGGCAAGTGATCGAAGAGCGCGTGGCCCAGTACATGGGTTCGTTCCTGATCCTGTCGGGCCTGATGATCGGCGTGTTCTGCGCCCTCGACGGCCTGCTGTTCTACTTCTTCTTCGAAGCCACCCTGATCCCGATGTTCATCATCATCGGGGTGTTCGGCGGCCCGAACCGGGTGTATGCGGCCTTTAAATTCTTCCTGTACACGTTCTTCGGTTCGCTGCTGACCCTGGTCGCGATCGTCTACCTGTACAACAAGTCGGGTTCGTTCGACATCCTGGAATGGCACCGCCTGCCGCTGACGATGAAAGAGCAGATCCTGATCTTCATCGCCTTCTTCATGGCCTTCGCCGTCAAGGTGCCGATGTGGCCGGTGCACACCTGGCTGCCCGACGCCCACGTCGAAGCGCCAACCGGTGGTTCGGTGGTGCTGGCTGCGATCATGCTGAAACTGGGCGCATACGGTTTCCTGCGCTTCTCGCTGCCGATCACCCCGGACGCCAGCCAGTACCTGGCCCCGGTCGTGATTGCGCTGTCGCTGGTGGCCGTGATCTACATCGGCCTGGTGGCACTGGTGCAGAAGGACATGAAGAAACTGGTGGCGTACTCGTCGATCGCGCACATGGGTTTCGTCACCCTGGGCTTCTTCATGTTCAACGACCTGGGCGTGCAGGGTGGCCTGATGCAGGCGATCTCGCACGGCTTCGTGTCGGGCGCAATGTTCCTGTGTATCGGCGTGCTGTACGACCGCGTGCACTCGCGTGAAATCGCCGCCTACGGTGGCGTGGTCAACACGATGCCGAAGTTCGCTGCATTCGCCGTGCTGTTCTCGATGGCCAATGCCGGCCTGCCGGCGACGTCGGGCTTCATCGGCGAATTCATGGTGATCCTGGGCGCAGTCGAGTTCAACTTCTGGACCGGCGTTGCCTCTGGCACCGCGCTGATCCTGGGCGCCGCCTACTCGCTGTGGATGGTCAAGCGCGTCATCTTCGGACCGGTCGCCAACAAGCACGTCGCCGAACTGACCGACCTGAACGGCCGCGAGTTCGCCATCCTGTCGGTGCTGGCAATCGCCACCCTGGCAATGGGCCTGTATCCGGCGCCGATCGCCGAAACGCTGCAGGTGTCGGTCACCGACCTCCTGCAACACGTCGCAGTCAGCAAAGTGCCTCAATAAACTGCCATGAATGAAATGAACTCCACATTGCTCGCGGCCACCGACACCAACCTGGTGCCGGTGTACGCCGAAATCTTCCTGCTGATCGCGGCCTCCGCGATCCTGCTGATCGACATGTTCCTGAAAGAGGGCAAGCGCAACCTGACCTATGGCCTGTCGCTGCTGGCCATCGGCGGCTGCGCCGCGTTCTCGTTCGTCGACTTCAGTTCCGGCGCCACGGTCTACACGTTCAGCCACATGTACGTGTCGGACCCGATGTCGAACCTGCTCAAGCTGTTCACCTACCTGGCCACGGCGATGACCCTCGTCTACTCGCGCCAGTACACGGATGACCGCGGCATGATGTCGGGCAACCTGGGCGGCGAGTTCTACGTGCTGGCCCTGTTCTCGATGCTGGGCCAGATGATCATGATCTCGGGTAACAGCATGCTGTCGCTGTACCTGGGCCTGGAACTGATGTCGCTGTCGCTGTACGCACTCGTGGCCCTGCGCCGCGACCACGCGGTCTCGACCGAAGCGGCGATGAAGTACTTCATCCTGGGCGCACTGGCTTCCGGTTTCCTGCTGTACGGCATCTCGATGATCTACGGCGCCACCGGCACCCTCGACATCAACGCCATCAACGTGGCCGCGTCAAGCGAAGGCGTCAACCGCACCATCCTGGTGTTTGGCCTGGTGTTCGTGGTGGCCGGCCTGGCCTTCAAGCTGGGCGTGGTGCCGTTCCACATGTGGGTGCCGGACGTGGTGCAGGGCGCCCCGACCGCGGTCACCCTGCTGCTGGGCGGCGCGCCGAAAATCGCCACCTTCGCGATCGTGATCCGGATCCTGGCCGAAGGCCTGCCGTCGATGGCCTTCGACTGGCAACAGATGATGATGGTGCTGGCCGTGCTGTCGCTGGCATTCGGCAACATCACCGCGATTGCGCAGACCAACATCAAGCGCATGCTGGCTTACTCGACCATCGCCCAGATGGGCTTTGTGGTGCTGGCTATGGTCGTGGGTAATGTCGATGGCGACACTACCAATGCTGCAGCTGCCTACAGCGCCGCGATGTACTACACCATCGTGTACGTGCTCACCACCGTCGGCACGTTCGGCCTGATCATGATGCTGGCGCGCGCCGGCCATGAAGCCGAGCTGATCAGCGACTTCAAGGGTCTCGGCAAGCGCAGCCCATGGTTCGCGATCGTCGCCACCATTTTGATGTTCTCGCTGGCCGGCGTGCCGCCGGCGGTGGGCTTCATCGCCAAGTACGCGGTGCTGCAGGCGGTGGCGAATGCGGGCATGGTGTGGCTGGCGGTTGTCGCGGTGATGTTCTCGCTGATCGGCGCGTTCTATTACCTGCGTATCGTCAAGACCATCTGGTTTGACGAAGCAGTCGATGCAAGCGCCATCGCGACCCCGCTTGATGCGCGCGTCATCATGTCGCTCAACGGTGTTGCGGTCGTGGTGCTGGGTATCATCCCGGGTGGTCTGCTGGCAATCTGCTACAGCACCATGCAGGCTACCCTGGCAAACTAAGCTTTGGATAACGCCATTGCTGCCTGGCTGGTGGTCGCCCTCGCGGTGGCCGCAGCCAATCTTCCTTTCCTCAGTGAGCGGGTCTTTGGCCTGATTCCAGTTCCTGGCCGCAGCAGCGGTCAGGAAACAGGGGAGGCGCGCACGAAGCGCTTCCCGCTGCGCCTGCTCGAACTGATTGTCTTATACTTCCTCGTCGGCTTCGTCGCACGCCTGCTCGAATCGCGTATCGGTTCGGTCTATGTGCAGACCTGGGAGTTCTATGCGGTGACCGGGTGTTTGTTCCTGGTGCTGGCGTTTCCGGGGTTTGTGCTGCGCTATCTGCGCAAGCGGCGCGGCTAGGCCCTTGTTCAACCCTTCCCGGAGCGCATAGTGTCGGAACTGAAAGAAACCCGCCTCGACGGCGGCCTGGTCTACGACGGCCACTTCCTCAAGGTCGAGTGCGACCGCATCGAACTCCCCAACGGCAAGACCAGCCAGCGCGAATTCATCCGCCACCCCGGCGCCGTCGTCATCCTTCCCTTGTTGCCCGACGGCCGCGTGCTGCTCGAGCGCCAGTTCCGCTATCCGAACTCGCAAGTCTTCATCGAATTCCCGGCCGGTAAAATCGACCCGGGCGAAGAACACCTGGCCTGCGCCAAGCGCGAACTCAAAGAAGAGACCGGCTACACGGCCGGACGCTGGCGCTTCGTCTGCACCATCCACAACGCCATTGCCTACTCGGACGAGCACCTGGAACTGTTCCTGGCCGAAGACCTGGTCGCCGGCGAGCAAAAGCTCGATGACGGCGAGTTCCTGGAACTGTTCACGGTCACCGTGCCGGAATTGCTGGAGATGGTGCGCCGGGGCGAGATCACCGACGTCAAGACCCTGATCGGCGCGTTCTGGCTGGAGAAAATCGTGGCCGGCGACTGGACGCCTGCCTAAGCAGGATGCGGCGCCGGATTGCACTGGCGGCGTTGGCGGTCTCGAGCGTCGTCTTGCTGGCGGCCCCGGCCGCCGCGCAAACCCGCACCCCGTTCCAGGTGCGCTGCGAAGATACCATCGGCGAAACGGTGTCGGTGCTGTCGACCCAGCAGCAGGGCTACCGCGTCGACACCAGCCGTTCGTTCTACGACCTGACCCGGCTCAAGGGCCAGGTGCGCCCCAACGCCTGGGTGCTGGGCCTGACCCACACCGACGCCCGTATCCAGATCCAGGCCGGCGGCCGCATGCTGCAAGACCGCAGCAGTGGCTACGAATGCATCGCCCCACGCATCGACGTGTCGCTGACCTATCTGCCGATCGTGGTGTACGTCAGCCGCGAATTCCCGCCCAACTCGTGTTCGTACCGCGAAGTGATGGCGCACGAAATGCGCCACCTGAAAACTTATCAGGACTTCCTGCCGCAGGCTGAGGCCCGAGTGCGCGCTGCGCTCGCCAAGCGCTTCGCCGGCAAGCCGCTGTATGCGCCCAGCGGCCAGGCGCAGGCGTCGCTGCAACGCGAAATCGACCGCAGCTGGATGCCTTTCATCAAGCGCGAAATGGCGCGGGTGGAGCTGTTGCAAGCCGCGATCGACACCCCGCAAGAGTACGCGCGACTGGGCAAGGTATGCGCAGGTGAGGTACAGTCCTTGCTTCAACCGCAACGCCGACGCAACTGACACGCTACTGAATGATCGAACACCAGACCACTTCTTCTCGTAACGCGGCCGTGCGCCACGTCGCCCTGATCCCGGCCGCCGGGGTCGGCGCACGCATGGCCGCCGCCAGTCCCAAGCAATACCTGCCGATCGGCGCCAAGCCGATGCTGCGCCACACGGTGGACGCGTTCCTTTCCAGTGCCTTGATCGACCACACTTATGTGGTGGTCAGCGCCGACGATCCGTTCATCGATGGCGTCTTGCCCGATGCGCTGGAGGAGGGGGCGCGCGTTTCCGTACTGCGCTGCGGCGGCGCAACGCGCATGGAATCGATCCGCAATGGCTTGCGCGCACTGCACGGCGCGATCGGCCTGAACGATTGGGTGCTGGTGCACGATGCCGCCCGTCCGGGACTGGATGCAGAGCTGATCGAACGCCTGATTCTTGAAACCGGCGAGCATCCGGTCGGCGGCTTGCTGGCCTTGCCGGTGGTCGACACCGTCAAACGCAGTGTGCAGGATGAAGTGACCACGGTCCCGCGCGACAGCCTGTGGCTGGCGCAAACCCCGCAAATGTTTCGCTATCAATTGCTTGGCCGCGCGCTCGATGCCGCGACCGATCCGTCGGCGATTACCGATGACGCCAGTGCGGTTGAAGCCCTCGGCCTGGCCCCCAAGTTAGTGGAAGGACATCCGCGCAACCTGAAGGTCACGCTGCCGTCCGACATCCGCATTGCCGACATGTACCTGGCCGCGGCGCGGCAAGCCGCATCCGACTGAACGACAACAACGAACACCACCTGACCACACCATGGCACTCGCATCCTACAATCCTACCCCACCGTTTCGCATCGGCACCGGCTACGACAACCACCGCCTGGTCGAAGGACGCAAGCTGATCGTCGGCGGCGTCACCATCCCGCACCGCCTGGGCCTGCTCGGCCACTCGGATGCCGACGTGCTGCTGCACGCGATCATCGATTCGCTGCTGGGCGCGGCCGCGCTGGGCGACATCGGCAAGCATTTCCCCGACACCGACCCGATGTTCGCCGGCGCCGATTCGCGTACGCTCTTGCGCGAAGTGGCGCACCGCGTGCTGAACGCGGGCTACACCATCGGCAATATCGACGCCACCATCATCGCCCAGCAACCGAAGATGGCGCCGCACATCCCGCAGATGGTTTCGCGCATCGCCGAAGACCTGGGCGTGTCGCCGCAGCAAATCAACATCAAGGCCAAGACCAACGAGAAGCTGGGCTACCTGGGCCGCGAAGAAGGCATGGCGGCGCAGGCGACGGCGCTGCTGATCCGCATCGCCGAATAAGCCCGGCGCACGGCGAGCAGCCGTGCGCAGCCGAACCGGTCAGCGCGGCGCGTTGACCTGCGCGAATACTTCACGGTAGCCGGCCTGGTCTTGTCCGGCCGCGAAACGCAGGTGCTGGACACGCTGCACCAGCACTTCCGCCGCGTCCGGCCTGGACGCCATCAGCCCCATCACTTCGGCGATGAACTCGGCAAGCGGCATCGCGTGCGGGTCGCTGGCCTGGTGCGCGCCCATCAGTTCGGTCTGGACATAGGGTGGGGCGATTTCGATGACGTCGACGTTCGTGTCTTTCAACTGGTGGCGCAGCGACTCGCTGAACGAGTGGATCGCAGCCTTGGTGGCGCTGTATGTTGGCGTCGCCGCCAGCGGCAGGAAGGCCAGGCCGGACGAGACATTGATCACGGTCGATTGTGCTTGAGCGCGCAGTTGCGGCAACAGGCCCGCTGTCAGCAGGATCGGCGCCAGCAGGTTGGTGGCGATGGTGGCGTGCGCGGTCGCCGTGTCGACCTGCTCCGAGGTCCAGTCCTCGGGGCGCATGATGCCGGCGTTGTTGATCACCACATTCAGGGCCGGATGGTCGCGCCCGACCTGCGCGATGAAGCGGTCGATGTCGGCCGCATCCGTGACGTCCAGCACGGCCGTTGCCATGCCGGGGTTGGCCGCGGCGACTTCGTCGAGCATGCCTTGGCGCCGTCCTGCGATGATGACCTGGTTGCCGTGTTGATGAAACGCTTCGGCCAGAGCGCGGCCGATACCCGAACCGCCGCCGGTAATGAGGATGGTGTTTCCAGTCGTTTTCATGCCAGTTTGCTCCAATGGTTAAACGGTTTTCCGAGGCGCCATCGGCCCGGATTCATGCTAGCCTAGCGCTATTACTCTCATTCAGGAAGTAGGCACTTATGTGTGCTATACGCACTTTCTGGTAACTATTGGATCGGTCATGGTCGGCAAGGCAGACAAGCGAAGCGTCGTATTCGAGCCGCTGCAACAGGACGGGGCGACGGCGCAGCCGCGTCCGGAATTCGACGCACTTGTGCTGGACGTGCTTGGCCGCGTGGCCGACAAGTGGACCATGTGCGTGCTCGAAGTGCTGCACCAGCACGGCGTCCTGCGCTTCACGCGCGTAGGTCAGCTGGTCGGGACGATCAGCCAGCGCATGCTGACCAAGACGCTGCGCCAGCTGGAAACCGACGGCCTGGTGCTGCGTACTGTCTATCCCGAAGTACCGCCGCGCGTGGAGTACGAGTTGACGGCAATGGGCGCCAGCCTGTGCGCGGCATTCTGCAGCCTCTGGACATGGGCAGAACGCCATGAACCCGAGCTGCGTGCACGCCGTTCGACGCGGGATGACGGCTGACGGGATGCGCTCTGCCGTATCTCTTGCAGCTCTTGCAGCAAGTACCGCAAACGGTTTTATAATCGCCGGATGACCACCGCCACTGCCCATTCCACGCGTGCCGCCTGGATCTTGATCCTCGCCGCCAGCGCGATCATGATGATCACGATGGGCGCGCGCTTGACCAGCGGCCTGTTCCTGTCGCCAATTAACACCGCGACCGGTCTGGGCGTGGCCAGCATCAGCTTCGTGATGGCGGTCGCGCAATTGATGTGGGGCGTGGCGCAACCGGTGTTCGGCGCCGTGGCTGACAAGTACGGGCCGGGCAAGGTGATCGCGCTGGGCGGCGTGATGCTGGCGGCCGGCACCGCCGCCACGCCGTTCGTCGATTCGCAATGGGCGCTGCTGCTGACCATGGGCATCCTGTCGGCGGCCGGGGCCGGCGCCGGCAGCTTTTCGATCCTGATCGGCGCCACCGCCGGGCGCCTGCCGCCCGAGCGGCGCGCCTTCGCGTCCGGCTTCATCAATGCCGGCGGTTCGTTCGGCCAGTTCGTGTTCGCGCCGCTGATGCATGCCATCATCGCCGGCGCCGGCTGGATCGTGGCGATGCTGACCATGGCCGCCGCCACCTTGCTCACCATTCCGCTGGCCTGGCCCTTGCGCGGCAAGCGCGCCGCGCCGCCACCGATCACAAACACCACTGCGGCGCCTGCCACCCCGGCGCCGACGATCACGCTCGGCGCGCAATTACGCCAGGCACTGCGCGAGCGCAGTTACCTGTGCCTGCATCTTGGTTTCTTTACCTGCGGCTTTCACATCGCTTTCCTGGTCACGCATTTGCCGGGCGAAGTCGCACTGTGCAGCCTGCCGGCCAGCGTGTCGGCCACCTCGCTGGCGCTGATCGGCCTGTTCAACATCGCCGGCAGCCTGAGTGCGGGCATGCTGGCCTCGCGCTATCGCATGAAGTCGCTGCTGGTGTGGATCTACGCCAGCCGCGTGGTCATCATTGCCATCTACCTGCTGGCCCCGAAGACCGCCTGGACCTTCTACCTGTTCGCCGGCGCGCTCGGCTTTACCTGGCTGGCCACGGTGCCGCCGACCGCCGGCCTGGTCGGCAAGCTGTTCGGCGTGCGCTACCTGGCGACCTTGTTCGGATTGACCCTGCTATCACACCAGATCGGCGGTTTCTTCGGCGCCTGGCTGGGCGGCCTGGCGGTGGTCAGGACCGGCGACTACAGCTGGATGTGGTATGCCGACATGGCGCTGGCCGCGCTCGCCGCGCTGGTCAACCTGCCGATCCGCGAAAGCAAGATCGTGCGCACGCCGGCCATGGCGCCGGCAGGCAGCTAGCATGGCGCGCGACGCCTGGGCCTACCGCGAGGTCGCGGTCGAATCCGTCATCGATCCGCGCACTGGCCGACTGCAGATCCGGCCGCTCGGCGGCCAAGCCATCTCCACCGGCGTGCGCGTGCAATGCTCACGGCGCTTGCTGGACTACCCGCCCGGCACCCGCTTCCTGTTGTCGGCCAAGCTGACCGATCGCATGGGGGGCGAGCCGTTCCTGTACGCCTGGCATGGCGACCCGGTCAAGGTGCTCAGCAAAGCGGCCGCGAATCGCTTCCTGCAAGCCTATCGCCGCCTGCGGCTGTAAGCACGCGCGTGCGGCCACGAAATCTTGTGAAAATGGTTATCATCGAGCATCGTCAACGATCTCACAAGAAGGGAACACCATGGCCACCAAACACATCGCCGTCCTGGTCGGCAGCCTGCGCAAGGATTCGTTCACCCGCCGCGTAGCCAACAGCCTGATCGCCGTGGCGCCGGGCGAGCTGCAACTCGAGATCGTGGAACTGCGCGACTTGCCGCTGTACAACGAGGACGACGAGACCGACACGCCGCCGCAGTCCTTCACCGTGTTCCGCGACGCCATCCGCAAGGCGGACGGGATCCTGTTCTGCACCCCGGAATACAACCGCTCGGTGCCCGGTTCGCTGAAGAACGCGATCGACGTCGGCTCGCGCCCCTACGGCAAGGCGGTGTTCGCCGACAAGCCGGCCGCGATCGTCAGCGTTTCACCCGGTGCGCTGGGCGGCTTTGGCGCCAACCACCACCTGCGCCAGATGCTGCCGTTCCTGAACATGCCGACCATGCCGGCGCCGGAAGCGTATATCGGCGGCGTGGCCAGCAAGTACGACGGTCACCAGCTAACGGATGAATCGACGCGCGCGTTTTTCCAGAAATTCATGGCGGCCTATGGCGAGTGGGTCATGCAGCATGCACGCTGAAGTACCGAAAGCCATGCCGGACCGGCCAGCGCACAGGGCGGCGTGCGGCCGATGAGCCGTTCGCTCGATACAAAACTCACGCCGACCCCGCCGCGCGACCTGCCGGCGCTGCTGGGCCGCCCGGCCGGCGGCTGGCGTGCGCGCATGTTCGACGTCATCTTCGGCAACGACACCCCGGCCGGGCGCCGTTTCGACATTGCGCTGGTGTGCCTGATCCTGCTCAGCATCCTGGTGCTGGTGCTCGACAGCGTGCCGGCCATCGGCGCCCGTTACGCCACGGTGATGACGGCGCTCGAATGGACCTTCACGCTGCTGTTCACGGTCGAGTACATCGCGCGCCTGGCCTGCGTCGGGCGCCCGGCGCGCTACGCCACCAGCTTCTATGGCGTGATCGACCTGGTCTCGGTGCTGCCGACCTATCTGTCGCTGCTGCTGCCCGGCAGCCAGGTGTTCCTCGACGTGCGCATCCTGCGCCTGCTGCGCGTGTTCCGCATCTTCAAGCTGACGCTGTACATCGAGGAATACCACAAGCTGGGTCAGGCGCTGGTGGCCAGCCGGCGCAAGATCATGGTGTTCTTGTCGGTGGTGCTGATGCTGATCCTGATCCTGGGCACCGTGATGTACGTGATCGAGGGACCTGAAAACGGCTTCACCAGCATCCCGATGGCGATGTACTGGGCCACCGTGACCATCACCACGGTGGGTTACGGCGACCTGACCCCGCACACCCACCTGGGCAAGGCGATTGCCTCGTTCATGATGCTTCTGGGCTGGGGCATCCTGGCGGTGCCGACCGGCATCGTCACCGCCGAGATGACGTCGCAGAAGCTGTCGCGCCAGGGACCGCGCGGCGAACCGCGCCGCTGCACGCGCTGCGGCAGCGGCAACCACGATCCGCGCGCCCATTTCTGCAAGGATTGCGGCGCGGCGCTGGCGCCGGCCGAGGCGGCGCAGGAAGAAAACTAAGGCGCTGTCATCGTTAGCTATGGATGAGTACTGAACTGCCGAGCTGTCAGCGCATCGCTTCTGTTGAGCAATTGCTTCGTATTGCGATCAAACCCGTCAATAGTTAACGCTGACAGCGCCAAACTAAAGCGCGCCGGCCTGCTGCGCGAAGCGCGCCAGCGCCGAAGCCGGCGTCGGCCGCGGGCGTGCGGCCAGCCCGGCCGCGTTGGCGAGCGGCTCGGGGATCGAACCGTCGCGGTCGAGCCAGTAGCTGAACTGGCCGTAGGTCGGCACCAATCCCGGGGCCTCGCCCTGGAAGAATTCCTCAAGCATCATGCGATACGCCGCGCGCCGCGAAAAGCCGTCGTGGCTGGCGGCGTAGCGCGCCGCCGCGGCGCGGAAAATCGCGCGGATGCGCTCGTCGGCATTCAAGCCGGTGGCGGCATCCTTGCGCGGCCGTCCGCGCTTGATGCCGATTGTCACTGCGCGTGTGCGGCCCGGGGCGCCCGAGTTGCCGTAGTCGGGCAGCAGCGCGTCCGGGGTCTGGCCGCGTTCCCAGTAGCGCCGCAGGTAGCGCAGGATGCTGGACTTGGAAATGCCGTGCGCCGTGGCGTACCCGGCCAGCAGCACGGCGCGCCGGCGCGGATCGTACAGCGCACGCCGGTCGGCGTGCAGGGCGCGCACCGCCGACCAGGCCTTGGCCTGCAGCGCCAGGTAGCCGGCCGGCATGCTGTCGGGCGGGGCCGGCGCTGCGCACGGGTCGACCAGCAGCTGGCGCGCGCGTCCCTGCGCCACATCGTCGCGCAAGGAGCGCAGCGGCACCGGCTGCGGCACCGCAGCGCGGCTGCGCAATTCAAAGGTATAGGCCAGCGCCTGTTCGACGTCGATCCACAGCACGCGGACCGCGCGGCCAGGCGCCGCCATATATTTGAGCACATCGTTTTGCACCAGCATCGTCTTCCCCCGGACGCGTTCTCGGTGCTTTCTGCTATGCAAGGATCGCGCCAGCCCGCTATGCATGGATGCGGATTCGTTTGTTTTAAATCAAACGTAGAGCACGCTGGGCCCTTTAGCCTTCAAGGCTTGTGTCGCAAGCGGCGTCGGCCGCAGCGCGATTGACCGGAAATCAGCGCAACGTTGCCCATAGTCGGGCGCGCTTGCTCCGGGATCGCCCGTGCCCGTGCACTGTCCAGGTGCGCGTGGTGCGGGAGCGCCGCGCCGGGGCTGCCGGCGGCACGCCTTCCAATCACACCAGAGAGGTTTACCATGTACCCATTCCCGCAATCCGTGACGCCGGCCGTGCGTACCCACATGGACGCCCAGACTGCTTTCGTCAACGACATGTCGAAGTCGCTGTTCCGCTCGTTCCAGCAGATGTGCGAACTGAACATCCAGCTGGCCCAGACCATGCTCGAAGAAACCACGCTCACCAGCCAGCAAGTGCTGAGCGCCGACCGCCAGTCCGAAGTGCTGAGCGCGGCATCGTCGCGCGCCCAGCCGGCCACCGAGAAGCTGCGTTCGTACCAGCAGCACATCGCGCGCCTGGCGTCCGACGCCCAGGTCGAACTGGCGCGGGTGACCGAGCAGCACGTGCAGAACACCACCCGCACCGCACGCGCGCTGGTCGATGAAGTGGCGCGCACCTCGGCCGAAGAAGCCGAGCGCGGCATCCGCACCCAGCAGGAAGCGCTGCGCAACATGGCCGACCCGTTCGCGCGCCCGGATGGCGCCACCCAGAGCCGCGCCGGCGACAGCGCGTCTCAGCCGAGCGCGCAGTCGAGCGCCCAGCCGAACGGCCAGGCCGGTCAGGCCAGCTCGGCCAGCCAGGCCGCGCAGTACGGCCAGAACAGCCCGGCCACCCAGCAGGGCCGCCAGACTGGCGCGTCGCATTGAGTCGCAACTGAATCGCAACCACGTCGGTAATAAGCCGGCGCCGAGCCGGCATGGGAAAGGTTGATCACGCTGCAGGCGCCGACCGCGTGGCCGCATCACGGGCTGGCCGGTCGGCGCGCCAAAGCAGGCCGAACAAGGGTCGCAGCACGGCCACCCGCCGCACCGCCTCATACAGGGCGAAACTCGCGCCTGCCGTCAGCGCCATCAACAGCGCCGCTTCCAGCCCCGGGGCCAGTCCCAGCGGCTTGAAGCCATGCGCCAGCACCACGATCAAGGTCTGGTGCGCGATATACACCGGAAACACCGCGTCGGTCAGGTAGCGCCGCGCCGGGCCGTCCGCATTCAGATGGCGCCGTGCAAAACCGCAGGCGGCCACGATCGCACCCCAGGCGCAGAAGCCATACACCAGGCGGATCAGTGGCACCATGATCGCCATTTGCTGCGCGCTGTGCCGGTCGTGGTCGGCCGCGAACCACAGCACGATGCCGACCCAGCCGGCCAGCGCCATTGTCAGCGCGGTCCAGCGCCGCGCCTGCATCGCTTGCCACAGCGCGCTGGAACGCGCCACCAGCGCGCCCAGCAAGAAGAAGGGCAGGTAGGTCGCGTGGTTGTGCCAGTCGTCGAACAAGCCGTGGGTCGACGGAAAGCGCTCGGCCAGCAACTGGTGCATCAGGGCCAGGAACAGGGCCGGCAACACCAACAGCTGCCAGCCTTCCAGCAGGCGCGCCGCGCCGGTGCCGATGGCCGCGATGCGTGGCATGCCGAATAGTGTCGCCACCAATCCCAGCACCAGCGTGTACACCCACAGGTAGGCCACGAACCACAGGTGGTTCCAGGTCGGCAGGCTGAGGCAATCCTCGCGGCAGAAGCCGTCGTAGCCGCTGATGTACAGGCGCATGAAGTCGCCGTAGCCGCCCGTGTAGCCGAGCTTTTCGACCACTTCCAGGTAGGCCTGCGGCGGCACGATCACCAGCATGCCGAAGATGAGCGGCAGCAGCAGGCGCATGCTGCGCCGGCCCAGGAAGTTTAGACTGCCCATTTTCTCGAGCAAAAAGCGCGAGGCGACGCCGGCCACGAAGAACAGCAGCGTCAAACGCCATGGCGCCGACAGCAGTATGAACGGCTCCGGGCCGTGGCCGGCATGCGGGCTTTTCACGTGCCAGTCCCAGCTTACGTAGTACATGCCGACGTGGTAGGCGATCAGGACGAAGAAGGCCAGGATGCGGACCCAGTCGAGGAAGAACAGGCGTTGCCCCGCCGGCGTAGCTTGCGCGTGCATGAAGAACTCCAGGAAGTGGACACTCCATGAAGCATTGCCCAGGGTGGCCGCCCGGCGCCAGAGCGATGGGGCGAAGCGGTTCTCAGGCGGGGCGAGCCGGCGTCAAGGCAGCCAGCACGGCGGCGCGGTACTGGCGGCTGCACGGCACACGCGCACCGCCGCGCAGCACCAGTGCGCAGTCGCCCTTTTCAAGCGGTTCGACGCGGATGATCACCGCCACCCGCACCGCCGCGCGCCGGTGGCAACGTACGAAGGCCGGGCCGAGCTGATCGAGCAGCGCGCCCAGGGTCTGGCGCAACAGGGGTGCGCCGTTCGCCGTGTGCAGGGCGACATAGTTGTCGGCCGTTTCCAGCCAGTCGATGTCGGCCACGACGACCACCCGCGTTGCGCCGCGTTCGCTCACCAGGAGCTGGCGTGGTGGTGCATCCGGCGGCAATGCGCGCTTGACCTGCGCCAGCCGCGCACGCAGCCGCTCGAGCGAGCGCCGCAGGCGCGCCTGGTCGAACGGCTTGAGCAGGTAGTCGACCGCCTCGGTATCGAACGCGCGCAGCGCGTAGTCGTCGTGCGCGGTGACGAATATCACCAGCGGCGCCGGCGCGGAGCAGTTCGCTGGCAGGGCAGCGGCGAGGTCAATCCCGGACAACTCGGGCATGTCGATGTCGAGCAGCAGTGCATCCGGCGGCGCCGCGCGCACCAGTTCGAGCGCCTGCAACGCGTCGGCCGCTTCCTCGATCGCCTCGATGCCCGGCTCCAGCGCCAGCATGCGCCGCAGGCGTTCGCGCGCCGGCCGTTCGTCGTCGACGATCAGGAGGCGCATGGCACCCGCATCTCGGCGCGCACGCCGCCCGGTGCCAATGCGGCCAGTGTCAGCCCCGCTTGCGCGCCGTGCAGCGCCGCCAGCCGGGTGCGCAGGTTGGCCAGCGCGATGCCGCTGCCGTTCGCCGCCGCCGGTCGCACCTCGTCCAGCGTCCCGGCATCGTCCTCGACCTGCAACACCAGCGCATCGCCATCGCGCGCGGCGCGGATGCGGATCGCCACCGGCCCGCGGCGGCGCTCGACCGTGTGCTTGAACACGTTTTCCAGCAGCGGCTGCAGGCTCACGGCCGGCAACGGCACGGTGAGCGCGTCCGGCGCGATGTCCCACGCCAGGCTGACGCGATCGTCGAAGCGCTCCAGCATCACCGCTACATAGGCCTGCGCCAGGTGCAGTTCGTCGCCCAGGCTCGCCTGCGGCCGCTCGCCCAGCGCCAGCGTGGCGCGCAGCACCTCGGCCAGGCGCACCAGGGTGGCATCGGCGCGCAGCACATCGGTATGCATCAGCGACGAGATGGTGTTGAGGGCATTGAACAGGAAGTGCGGCTGCATCTGGCGCGTCAGCCGCGCCAGTTGCGCTTCGCGCAGCAGGGCGTTGGCCTGTTCGGCGCGCACCCGCGCATCGAGCAGCGCGCGAAACGACAGCAGCCCGAAGCCGATGGTGGTGAACAGCCCGACGAACAGCGTGATCTTGAGCGCTTCATAAAAGAACACGTCAAGCCATGGCTCATGGTCGTAGCTGGCGCCGGCCAGCGCATAGATCGCGTGGCGGATCGCGAACACGACCGGCGTGAAGCCGAACCAGTACAACGGCAGCCAGCGCGCCTGCAGCGCAAACCAGCGCAGCGGCTGCGCCACCAGCGCGTCGTGACGCCGGGTGGCACGGCGCTGCAGCGTGAAGAGAAAGGTGGCGACGCAGGCCGACGAGGTTTCCCACAGCACCGGCTGCCAGATGGCGACGCCGCCGTCGCGCCGGAAGTCTTCCACCGCGACCAGCACCATCAAGGTCCAGAACAGCACCCAGGCCAGGCTGGCGGCGATCTTGCTGGAAGCGGGGCGGGGTAGCATGGGCGGTGGCGCGCGGGTTTTTGGAAGCCCAATCGTCGCGCATCGGGCCGGGCTTGTCAAAGTGCAATCGAGAATGTGAACTGGGTTATTTGATGCATATAACATATGACGTCCCCATGCCACGCAGAGTTCAAGATTGCCTATGGTCAATGATGGTTCGTGCGACAATGGGGCGATGAACGATCACGGCCAAGACTCCTCCGCCTGCCTGCCCGGCGACGGCATGCGTGCGCTGCTGCGCACCCACCCCTGGGAGTCGAGCGTGCTCGGCCCGATGGACAGCTGGCCGCGCGAGCTGCACACCGCGCTTGACATCATGCTCGACGCCCAGCATCCGGCGCTGGTGGGGTGGGGTCCTGATGCCATGATCCTGTACAACGACGCCTACGCCAGGCTGCTCGGCGCGCGCCATCCGGCCGCCCTCGGCCGGCCGTTCAGCGCGGTGTGGCCGGAATTGTGGCCCAGCGTCGGCGCGCGCGTCACCGGCGCCCTGGCCGGCACGTCCCAGCACGTGGTCGACGAGCCGGTCGAGTATGTCGTCGCCGGCGTCGTGCGCCGCTTCTGGTTCAGCGTCTCGTATGCGCCGCTGCGCCTGGCCGACGGCACCGTTGCCGGCTTCTTCCATAGTGGCTTCGACAACACCGCCCGCGTGAACGACAACCGCTGGCGCGCATTCCAGCTGGCGCTGGGCGCGCGCCTGCGGGGTGTGACGACCTCGCACGACGTCGTCGCCGAGGCCAGCGCCATGACCGGCGCCGAACTGGATGCGGCGCGCGTGCTGTACGTCGAGGTCGATGAGAGCAACGCCGGCCCCGACCTGCTGGTGCGCGCCGAATGGGTGCAGGGCGATGTGGCGCGCGTGGCCGGCACCCTCGGCCGGCTGGACGACTTCGGCCCGGCGCTGGCCGCTGCCCTGCGCGCCGGCGAGGTGGTGACGGTGTACGACGTCGCGCGCGACGAGCGTACCGCCAACAACAGCGCCAGCTACGCCAGGCTCGGGGTCGGCGCACTGCTGGCGCTGCCGCTACTCAAGGCGGGACGGCTGGTGAACGTGCTGTCGGTGCAATCGGCCGCGCCGCGCGATTGGCAAGAGATCGACGTGCGCCTGCTGCAGGATGTGGCCGAGCGCACCTGGACCGCGCTCGACGCGCTGCGTTCGCACCAGGCCCTGCTTGACAGCGAAGCGCGCCTTGCGGCGCTGTTCGACAGCCTGCCGGTCGGCGTCGGCGTGGCCGACCTGGAGGGCAGGCTGGTGCTGTCGAACCAGGCGATGCGGCGCTACGTGCCGAACGCGCTGATTCCGTCGCGCGACGACGCGCGCCACATGCGCTGGACTGCGCTGCATCCGGATGGCAGGGCGCTCGGGCGCCATGATTTTCCGGGCGCACGCGCCCTGCGCGGCGAGCGCGTGGTGCCGGGCATCGAGGCCTTGTACCGTGCTGACGACGGCGTCGAGATCTGGACCCATATCGGCGCGGTGCCGATCTTCGATGCCGAGGGGCGTGTCAGCGGCCAGGTGTCGGTGGTGACCGACATCGACCGCGTCAAGCGCACCGAAGCGAAGCTGCGCGAATCCGAGGACAAGTACCGCAACCTGTTCGAGCGCATCGACGAGGGATTCTGCATCGTCGAGATCCTGTTCGACGACGAAGGCAGCCCGCGTGACTTCCGCTACCTGGAACTGAACCCGATGTTCGAGAGCCAGTCCGGCCTGACCGACGCGCGCGGGCGCACCGCGCTCGAGATGGTGCCCGAGCTGGAGTCCATCTGGATCGCGCGCATCGGCGCCGTCGCCGTGAGCGGCCAGTCGGACCGGTTCGAGGCCTATTCGCCGGTGCTGGGGCGCTGGTTCGAGACCAACGCCGCGCCGCTGGGCGCGCCCGGGGCGCACCAGGTGGCGCTGATCTTCCGCGACACCACCGAACGGCGCCAGGTCGAGGAAAACCTGCGCCGCCTGGCCGAGGAGGACGCCGAGGCGAGCCGGCGCAAGAGCGAATTCCTGGCAGTGCTGGCGCACGAGCTGCGCAATCCGATGGCGCCGATCCGCACCGGTCTGGAGATCATGCGCCTGCGCGCCGACAGTCCCGAAACGATCGAACGCGTGCGCGAAATGCTGGAGCGCCAGACACGCCAGATGACGCACCTGATCGACGACCTGCTCGACGTCGCGCGCGTCACCAGCGGCAAGATCGAGATCCGCAAGCAGCTGGTCGACCTGAACCGGGTGGTGGCCAGCGCGGTCGAGACCAGCACCCCGATCATCCAGGGCGCGCGCCACACGCTCGAGGTCGAGATGTGGAATGAAGCGCTGCTGCTCGACATCGACCCGACACGCATCGGCCAGGCGATCAACAACCTGCTCACCAACGCCGCCAAGTACACACCGCCGGGCGGGCGCATCGCGCTTTCGGTGCGCAAGGAAGGGCACGAAGCGCTGGTCTCGATCAGCGACAGCGGGGTCGGCATCCCGCCGGAACACCAGCAATCGATCTTCGAGATGTTCAACCAGGTCGGCCGCAATCTGGGCCTGGCCCAGGGCGGCCTCGGCATCGGCCTGTCGCTGGTGCGCCAGCTGGTGATGCTCCACGGCGGACGCGTGAGCGCGCACAGCGCCGGCGTCAACCAGGGCAGCACCTTCACCGTGCGCCTGCCGCTGGGCGTGCAGCAGGAAGCCGGGATCGACGAGCCGGCGCTGCCGGAGCGGCGCATCTCGCAGCGCCGCTCCTTCCGCATCCTGGTGGTGGACGACAACACCGACGCCGCCGAAAGCCTGTCGCTGCTGCTGCAACTGAACGCGCACGAGATCCGCACCGCCACCAACGGCCGCGACGCGCTGTTGATCGCGCGCGAATTCAAACCCGACATCGGCTTCCTCGACATCGGCATGCCGGGCATGACCGGTTATGAACTGGCCAGCGGCCTGCGCGCCATGCCCGAACTGGCCGGCATGACGCTCATCGCGGTGACCGGCTGGGGCTCGGACGAAGACCTGGCGCGCTCGCGCGAGGCGGGGATCGACCATCACTTTACCAAGCCGATCGCGGCCGAGACGGTCAATGTGCTGCTGAGCCAGATCGACTGAGTGGGTGCGCAGGCGAACGGATCGCGTGCTGTGCATACTGTTACGATGGGCCGATGAATAACATCCTGTTGGTCGATGACCTGGGCCTTGACCTGATGCTGACCCGGCTGGCGCTTGAGGAGTGCTGGCGTGCCGGTAGCGTCAGCATCAGCACTGCCGGCGACGGCGAAGACGCCTACCAGGCCATCCTGGCCGGCGGCATCGACCTGCTCCTGCTCGACATCAAGATGCCGCGCGTCGACGGTTTCGAGCTGCTCGAACGCCTGCGCAACAACGCGGTCGCGCATGCCCCGGTGATCATCCTGTCCGGGTCAGGCCTGGCGGCCGACCGCGAGCGCGCCGCTGCGCTGGGCGCGCTCGACTACGTGCAGAAGGCAGTCGACTACACCGGCTTCAAGCGCGAGTTGAAAGAAACGCTCGGGCGCCACGGCTTTCTTTGATACGCAGGCGTCGGATGACGCCCCATCTCTTCGCACCCGCCAGCGCCGCCGACCCCCGCTACACTGGCCGGATGCTGGACAATCCGGTCTTGTTGCAAGGCTGGCGCTCGCTGTGGAAAGTTCGTCCCAGGCTCGAGAGACCTTTGGGCGCGCGCCGGCATGCTCCTGAGCGCGCCGGCGCTGGGCGCCATCATCCTCGAGCCACCAGACGGCGTTGACGTCGCCCGAATTGGTAACGGCGGCGGCGCCTGAGGTGCTGGCGGCGTCGGATGGACAGGTTGCGCTCGGCGGCAGCCGCTAGCACGCCGGGTGGATCGCCAGTTCGTCCCAGCCTGAGTCAACATCCGGCGCGCGGCGGAAGCGGTAATCAGGCAGGGCAGCGATCAGGATCTCGGCAGTGGTGCGCACGATGCATCCCGGCGCCACGTGGCCGCCAATGACGCGGCCCTCGGCGTCGGACACCGTGATGTGGAGGTGGGCGCCGTCGGGCGACAGCGAGCCGGCCAGCGTCAGGATTTCCAGGTCGCCTGTCAGCTCGGTCGCCTCGCTCATGCCGGCAAAGCGGATCCGGGCGACGCTCAGGCTGCCGATGCCTTGCAGGACGAAGGCGGCGTCAAGCCGCTGTTCTGCCAGCAGGGCTTGCAGCGCGCTGCGTAGATCCTGCTGCGGCCGGAGGCGGATAGGAATTGTGTGCACGTGGAATGGGCAGAAGATCGGAGAGGGCCGTCGATTGTAGCGCCACTCTATGCCACTACCGTCCTCACTATTGTCCGCCACGCTCCGCATCGATCTCCTTCTTCATCGCCCCCACCTGATTGATGTACTGCGCCACCGGCGCATCGGGACTTGCACGCAGTTCCGGCGGCAGCAGCACCGGCATGTACAGCTCGTCGGCCATGATCCCATGCCGCTGCTGGTTCCCGGCCAGTACCAGCACCGATGCGATCACGGCCAGCACCGCGCACACGATGCGCAGCCGGCGCCGCAGTTGCGGGGTGACGGTGGCCAGGTGAAAGTAGATCATGCCGGCCACCGTCACCACCGCCGCATGCGAGGCGTAGCCGGTCACCCATTCGAGCGACCAGGCATACGCGATCACGCTGGCCAGCAGGCGCACGCCCAGCAGCACTGCCAGCCCGCAGCCGAAGATGAAGTAATGGCGCCCCAGGCGCGCGCGGCGCCCGAACAGCCGGTTGCCGAACGACCACAGCCCGCTCCACACCAGCCCGACGCCGATGGCGGCGGCCGGCCATTGCACATAGCGCTGCAGGTCGATGTTGTTGCGGTCCGTCAGCCAGGCCGCCAGCAGGGCGCTCAGGATCGTCAGCACGATGCCGGCCAGGCCGGGCACCATGCCTTCCCAGCCGTGCATGGTGCGGTCGCGCAGCTCGGGCGGCACCGGGTGCGAGGCGGGGCGGATGCGCAGCGTGGTATGGCCCATGCGCACCACAGTGTCGCCGCCCATCGCCAGTTCTTTCACGCGCCGCTTCTTGTGCACGATGCCGTTGCGCGTGCCGAGGTCGCGCAGGAGCAGCTTGCCATCCGGGCCGGTGTCGACCAGCGCGTGGTGCGGCGCGGCGTAGTCGTCGTCGACGATGAAGTCGTTGTCGTAGGCGCGGCCCATGCGGATCGGCAGTGTGGCCACGCGCTGGCGCTGCAGCACTTCGCCGTTGCGCGCCAGGGTTTCGATGGTCCACGGGCCGACCGTCGGTGCGCCCTGCGGCGGGGCCGATCGTGCCTCGGTCGCCGGGGCCGCGGGATTGTCGGTGCGCGCGCTCATCTGCTCACCCATTTAGCGGCGCCCGCTGCGACCGAAGGCGCCGAGGAAGGCACGCGTCACGCGCAGCCCGTTTTCGTACGAGACGCCGGAGACGTCGAGCCGGCTTTGCAGGCTGGCCTGCGAAGCGTCGGTGCTGGCCGTGAGCAGCGTGAAGTTATACAGCCCTTCGAAGTTGCGGTAGGCGCGCACGCAGGTCACGGCGCGCAGCGGCAGGGTGCGGGTGTGCACGAAGCGCTCGGTGCAGAACGGCTTGGTCAGGCGCGCGTCGCCGATGCCCAGGTTGTCGACCTTGAACAGGTCGCTGGCCAGGGCGGCGAAGCGCAGCGGTTCCATGCTGCCGGAGCGGATGTACTGGTGGGTCATGGCGACGTTGCCGGTCTGCTGCGAGTCGGACACGAACACCGCCGACTGCATCACGCAGCTCATGGCGTCGGTATTGAAGGCGGCGCCGCGCTTGACGCTCGAACGCCCCCAGCAGCGCACCTGGCCCGACTCGCGCACCGGCACCAGGTATGGTCCCATGCCCTTCAGGCTGAGGGGTTCTTCCAGCAGCTTGTCGACCATGCCGCCCTGGTGCGCCAGCAGCTGCTGGCCGATCAGCGGATTGAAATCCTCGGGCGGGGCCGCTTGCGCGGCGACCTTGCGCAGCAATTCCTGGGCATACGCGACGGGCACCAGGAAGCTGACCGATTCGCCGTCGCGCCGGCGCGCCACGTTGATGCCGGCCACGGTGCCGCTGGCCGTCACGCTGGGGCCGCCGCTCATGCCGGAATTGATCGGGCCTCCGAAGATCAGGCGGTCGTAGAAACTGCGCGTGAGAACGCCGTTATACGCGCCCTCCGAAATGGCAAAGCCGAGGTCGAGCGGATTGCCGAGCGAATACAGCGGCTGGCCCTGGCGCAATTTCACTGCTTGTTCCGGCACCTTGAAGAAGCCGCTGCCGTTGCGGTTGACGCGCACCACGGCCAGGTCGTGCAGCACGTCGACCGCCATCAGTTCGACCGGGCCGGTGTTGCCGTCGGTATCGATGTACTCGGCCGTGTAGACGTCCGGGTCGAGCGCCATCTGCGACACCACGTGGTAGTTGGTCAGGGCCAGGTTGCTGGTGCCGACCAAAAAGCCCGAGCCGACAGTCGATTGGGTACGGCCGTTCTTGAGCAGCATGCGGATCTGCAACAGGTCGCCGCGCGCCGATTCGTACAGGTCCTGGGCCGCCGACGATGGCTGCGGCAGCGCGTCCTGGGTTTCGACTTCGCCGGCGATGGGCGAGGTCGGGGTGGCGGCAGGCGGGGTCTCGGCCGGCATCTGCGGCGGCGGCGAGACCGCAGGGCGGGCGCCATTGGCGTTATTGCCGGCGTTGGCCGCGTTCGCGGACGCCGGGCGCGCACCGGTCGAGGGCGCCGATGCCTGGGGGGCGGCGCCGGCGGCCAAGCAAGACAGCAACAGTGCGATAACGGCCCGTTTCATGCAATCTTCATAGGGGAATCGAAGATGCTATCTTGCCACCGGTTCAAGCAGCGGTGCGCGCGTTAGCGATTGTCTGGATCGGAACGTCGTTCGGGAGGATCACCCTCCTCGAAGCCGGCAACGAACACCATCAGCACATCGCCGGCAACCTTTTCATGCCCCGCTTCGAGCAAGTCATTTGCCATCCGTGCCAGCTCGACCGGGTCGATCGTGCCGTTGGCATTATCGATCGCACGACGGGTTACCTTGCCAAGGTTGAATGCCAGTTCGGCAATCGCTGTATTTGCTTTGTCACTCATGAAACATCCTTTCATTCAGGGTGCATGATTGTGACACGAATGAACATTTGAGGCCGCTAGCGGACGAGCGCCTGGCTTGGCACTCGAGCCAGTGCTACAGGAGCAGGTAAAGCGCTGTTCGAGACGCGCTCAATCCTGCTTGACGACCGCCTTCTCGTCCTGCTCCAGCGTCGGCAGCGGCGCCATCATGTGGCCCAGCTTGGCCTGCTTGGTGTTCAGGTAGCTGTCGTTGTAGGCGTTGCGGTTGACCAGCAGCGGCACCCGCTCGCTCACCACGATGCCAAGGCGGGTGAGGGCGTCGATCTTGCGTGGATTGTTCGTCATCAGGCGCACCGCCTTGATGCCGAACTGCTCCAGCATCGGCCGGCACAGCTCGTAATTGCGGGCGTCGGCATGAAAGCCCAGCTGCAGGTTGGCCTCGACCGTGTCGGCGCCGGCTTCCTGCAGGCGGTAGGCGCGGATCTTGTTGACCAGGCCGATGCCGCGGCCTTCCTGGCGCAGGTACAGCAAGATGCCGCGGCCTTCCTCGGCGATGCGCTGCAGCGCGCCTTCGAGCTGGGCGCCGCAGTCGCAGCGCTGCGAGAACATCACGTCGCCGGTCAGGCATTCGGAGTGCACGCGCGCCAGTACCGGCTCGCCGTTCGACAGGTCGCCCAGGGCCATCGCCAGGTGTTCCTTGCCGGTGGCCGGCTCGACCCAGGCGTGCAGGGTGAACTGGGCCCAGGGCGTGGGCAGCGCGCACGAAGTGGCGTATTCCAGAATGGCGGCGTTGGCGGCGGTGGCGGTGGCTTGCATGACGGTGTTCCAATCGGTGCGATGTGGCGCTAAGACCGACAAGTTTACCGGAAATCAGGCATGGCCGTGGGAAATGCCCGGTTTTGCGCCGGCGTCGCCAGGGCAAACGAAGGCACGTCCGATGCCACGACACGACATTGTCACGCAACTACGTATGCTTGCCGAATATCTAGGGAGTTTCTTGCTTCACATCAAAGAGCCCTGTGATACGCTGTGATTTCCCAAATAGCCGTATTCAGCATGCCTCATTCGCGCCGCTTCCTTCACCGTTTCATACCCCGCGGCCTTGGCGCCTGGCTGGCGCTGGCTTTCTCGCTGCTGACGGTCGTGCTGACGCTGCTGCTGGTGGAAGTGGTCGAAAGCGCCGCCACCGACCAGGTCAAGAGCAGCATCGGTTATGGCCTGGGTGAGATGGCGAACCAGACCGCCGACAAGCTCGACAGCGGCATGTACGAGCGTTTCCGCGAAGTGCGCCTGATGGCGCGCCGCAACGACCTGATCGCGTCGAACGCCAGCCAGGAACAGCGCCGCGCCATCCTGCACGACATGCAGGTCACCTACGGCTACTACGAATGGATCGGCATGGCGCAGCTGGACGGCAACGTGCTGGTCGAGGCGCGCGGCATGCTGGAAGGGAAGAACGTGGCCAAGCGGCCGTGGTTCAGCAACGCGCTCAAGGGCAATTTCGTGGGCGACGTGCATGAGGCGGTGCTGCTGGCCAAGCTGCTGCCGGTGCAGGAAGGCGAGCCGCGCCGCTTCGTCGACGTCGCCTTCCCGTACCTGGGCGCCGACGGTCAACCAGCCGGCGTGCTCGGCACCCATTTGTCGTGGCAGTGGGCGCGCGACGTCGAGCGTTCGATCATCGCGCCGGTACAGACCCGCAACAAGGTGCAGGCGATGATCGTCAGCGGCGAAGGCGTGGTGCTGCTCGGCCCCGAAGGCGTGCAGGACACCACCATCGACCAGCCCAGCCTGCGCGAAGCGCGCCAGGGCCGCACCGGTTACGCGGTCGAGCGCTGGCCCGACGGGCGCGACTACCTGGTCGGCTACGGCGCCACGCGCGGGCGCGGCGATTATCCGGGCCTGGGCTGGTATGTGCTGGTGCGCCAGGACGTGCAGGATGCCTACGCCCCGGTGCGCGAGCTGCGCCGGCGCGCGCTATGGAGCGGCCTCGGCCTGGCGCTGCTGTTCTCGCTGGCCGGCGTGGTGGTGGCGCGCCGCATCACCCGTCCTCTGGCGGCGCTGGCCGCGTCGGCCGAAGGCCTGCGCCGCGGCGACAGCACTGAGCTGGTGCCGGGCGGGCGCGGCTACACCGAAGTGCGCAAGCTCTCCGGCGCGCTCAATGCACTGGTGGCGGCGCTGGTGCAGCGCCGCGCCGATCTGCAGACCCTGAATGACACGCTCGAGCAGCGCGTCGACCAGCGCACGGCGGAACTGGAGCGCGCGCTGTCGTCGGTGCGCGCCAGCGAGCAGCGCATCGCCGCCATCGTCGAGGCGGCGCAGGACGCCTTCATCGCGGTCGACCAGCGCGGCATGGTGATCGACTGGAATCCGGCGGCCGAGCGCATGTTCGGCTGGGCGCGCCACGAGGTGGTGGGCTGGCCGCTGGCCGAAATGATCCTGCCCGAGCGCTATCGCTCCAGCATCGCCAGGGCGCTGCACTCGCTGCGCCAGCTCGGACCCGACGCCCAGGTGCGGCGCCGCCTGGAGCGCATCGTGATCAACCGCCAGGGCGCCGAGTTCACGGTCGAGACCACGGTGGCGCTGGCCGGCACCGGCGGCGACGCCTTCTTCAGCATCTTCCTGCACGACATTTCCGAGCGCAAGAAGGTCGACCTCATGAAGACCGAGTTCGTCTCCACCGTCTCGCACGAACTGCGCACGCCGCTGACGTCGATCCACGCGTCGCTGTCGATGCTCGACCAGGGCATGGCGGGTGAATTGCCGGCCGACGTGGCAGGCCTGATCAGCATCGCCAGCCAGAGTTGCGAGCGCCTGATGCGGATGGTGAACGACCTGCTCGACATCCAGAAAATGGAATCGGGCCTGATGAGCTATCGGCGCACCCCCGAGCACCTGGCGCCGCTGCTGCGCCATGTGGCCGACGTGATGAAAGGCCAGGCCAACCTGAACGGCGTGACGATCAAGCTCGATCTGCCGCCCGGGTCGGACGGGGTGCAGGCCGAAGTCGACCCGGACCGCATGGTGCAGGTGCTGAGCAACCTGGTGTCGAACGCAGTCAAGTTCACGCCGCGCGGCAAAGAGGTGACGATCGGCCTGGCGCAGCGTCCGGGCTGGGCGCGTTTGAGCGTGACCGACGAAGGGCCGGGCATCGCGCCTGCCTTCCAGCCGCGCGTGTTCGAGCGCTTCGCCCAGGCCGACGCCGCCGATTCACGCCAGCGCGGCGGCTCCGGGCTGGGGCTGAACATCAGCAAGACGATCGTCGAAGAGCATGGCGGGACGATCGGGTTCGAAACGCATGCGGGGCTGGGGACGCGGTTTACGGTGGAGCTGCCGTTGGCGTGATGGGGCTGAGCGCTCAGCGCAATTCGTGCAACGCCATCCCGTCAAAACTGTTCCACGCGCCGAACACCTTTTCCAGCTGCGGCAGCAAGCGCAGCATCGCCGCCTTGTCGCGGTTGAAGGTGGTCGCCGAGCCGTCGACGGTGCGGCTGCCTGCCGCCAGCGCGCGATGGTGACGAAGGTGCCGGTCGACCGGGCGGGCACGTCGCCGATGCCGTCGGCGCGTCAGGCGCCGAGCTTGAGGAAGCGCCGCACCCGCGCCAGCAGTTCGTTCGGCTGGAACGGCTTGATGACGAAATCGTTGGCGCCGGCGTCGAGCGCGCGCACGGTGTCGCGCTCGGTGTTCTTGGCGGTCAGCATCAGGATCGGCACGCCGGCCCATTCGGCGCGCGCGCGCGCCTGCGCCACCAGCTCGAAGCCGTCGATGTAGGGCAGCATGACGTCCAGCAGCACCAGGTCGGGCAGGGCAATGGCGGCACTGCCGGCGCCGGCGATGTAGTCGCTCGCCGCACGGCCGTCGGCCAGGTGCGTGACGCGGTAGCCCTGGCGTTCGAGCATGAAGCGCAAAACCTGGGCGATGTGGTCGTCGTCTTCGACGACCAGCACCAGCGGTGCGGGAGCGGAATCGTTATGCATGATGGATCTGTAATGAGGTCACAAGATTATACCGATGACCGGCCTTAGGATGACAATCCGCAATGACATACTTTGTTGCTAGATAGCATCAACTTTTGGTCTGTGCGCAGGGGTGACCAGGCAGGTTCAGCCGCGCCGCAGTGGATCGAGCAGGCTGCGCAGGTCGTTATGGTCGAGTTCGTACATCAGGGCCAATAATTGCCCCAGCTCGCCGCGCGGAAAACCTTCACGCGCGAACCAGCCCAGGTAATGGCCCGGCAAATCGGCGATCTTGCGGCCTTTATATTTCCCGTACGGCATTTCGCGGGTCAGTAACAGTTGCAGGTGGTCGGTATTCATCGTGCGGGACTTTAGCAAACAACGGCGACGTTGTAGCATTCCCATGACACAAGGGAGGGGCTATGGACAGCAATTACGATCTCGAGCGCTTCGTGCAGGCGCAAGCGCCGGTGTATGCCAATGTCGTGAACGAGCTGCGCGCCGGCCGCAAGCAAAGCCACTGGATGTGGTTCATCTTTCCGCAGATTGCCGGTCTCGGCCGAAGTGAGATGGCGCAGCGCTACGCCATCGCCAACGACGACGAAGCGGCCGACTACCTGGCGCATCCGGTACTGGGCGCGCGCCTGCGCGAGTGCGCCGGCATTGTCGCGGGACTCGATGAATCCGATGCGAATGCCATTTTTGGTGCGCCCGACGACATGAAGTTCCGCTCGTCGATGACGCTGTTTGCCGACACGGCGCCGGACGAGGCCGTGTTCCAGGCCTGCATCGACAAGTACTTCGACGGCGAGCCGGATCCGGAAACGCTGGCGCGGCTCTGACGCTGACTGGCCGCGTCAAGCGTCCGCGAACTGCTCCAGCAGTTCGTCGGGCCGGCCACGCGCGGCCACGTGCAGGATCACCACGTCCGAAAAGCGCAGGGCCGGGTGGCTGGCGCGGTGGCGCGCGAACCAGAACACTTCGTCCAGGTCTTCGTCGTCGTGCGCGGTCGCCATCACGGTCTGCTCGGGCGCGACGTCGTCGTAGTCGAAGGCTTCGTCGGCGGCGTCGTCGAACGCGTCGCGCCAGCTTTCGCACTCCTTGCCCCAGGCCAGCAGGAAGCGGCAGCCGGACGTGACCAGGTGGCGCGCCACGTCCCAGCGCCACATTTCGTCGCTGTCGTCGTCGATCACGGCGATCGCCATGAACGGTTCCAGCTGCGTGAGCTCGGGCAGTTCGCCGTGCGGGCGCAACTGGATGTAATGGGCTTTGGTGGTAATGGTCATGGTGTAGCTTTAAAAAAGGAAGCGCATTATCGCCGCTGGCGGCCGTGCGCGAAAATGGCGCGCGTGTCAGTCCGGCTGCGCAGGCGGCGCGCCGGCCAGCAGCGCGCGCAGGCGGGCGCGCCGTTGTTCCAGGCCGGCCATTTCGGATTCGATCGCGGCCAGCAAGCGGTGCTGGGCCGGCGCTGTCTCGGGGCACATGGCGGCGCCTTCGACCGCCAGCATGCAGTTCGGGAAGGCGCGGATCTCGGCCAGGTTGAAGCCGGCCGCGATCAGGCGCTGGATCTGGCGCACGCGCGTCACGGCGTCCGGTGCGAACACGCGGTAGCCGTTGGCGGCGCGGGTCGAGGGCAGCAGGCCGTGCGCGTCGTAGTGCCGGAGCGAGCGCACGCTGGCCCCGGTGCGGTGCGCCAGTTCGCCGACCGGCAGCGCTGCGTGGTCCAATGCGATGGACTTGTTCATTGGCTTGACTCTCACACTAATGTCAGGCTTCAGGATAGCACTTCCTTTATTTCGGAGTGAACCATGAACCTGATCTTGCCGCGTGGGCCTCGCCACGCGACCCTGTCCTTTTTTCTTGCCGCGTTGCTGCTGGTGGCGTGTTCCTGGCTGCAGGCCGCGACCAGGCATCATCAAGTCGCCGCCCCCGACGGCGTGCAGCTGGCGCTGCAGGAGTCGGGCGACCCCAATGGCCCGCCATTGATCCTGATCCACGGCCTCTTGGGCAGCCACCTGAACTGGGATGCGCAGCGCGTCGACCCGGCGCTGCAGCGCTACCGCCTGATCAGCTTTGACTTGCGCGGCCATGGCCTGTCCGGCAAGCCGCAAGGTAGCGCCGCCTACAGCGAGGCGCGGCGCTGGGCCGACGACCTGGCGGCGGTGATCGCGGCCACACGCGGCGCGGGTCAATCGGCGGCTTCCGTCAAGCCGGTGCTGGTGGGCTGGTCGCTGGGCGCGGCCGTGATCACCAATTACCTGGCCGCGTATGGCGACGACGCCATCGCCGGCGCACTGTACGTCGATGGCGTCATCGAGATGGGCAACCCGCAGCAGATCACTGCCCATCCTGCCGTGTACCGCGACCTGAATGCGCCTGAGCTGCGCACCCGGCTCGATGCCCAGCGCGCATTCCTGGCCCTGTGCTTCCATACGCCGCCAGGCCGGGCCACGTTCGAGCGCCTGCTGGCCAACGCCGCCCTGGCGTCCTGGGACATGACGCGCGCCGTCTTCAAAATGGAGGTCGCGGCGGGCGCAGGGTTGGCGCGGATGAAAGCGCCGCTGTTGCTGCTGTACGGCGGACGCGATGCACTGGTCAAGGCCGGGCCGGCGATCGCGCGTGCGCGTCAGCTCAACCCACGCGCGACCAGCATCCTGTACGCCGAATCGGGACACGCCCCCTTTCTCGAAGAGTCGCAGCGCTTCAACCGCGACCTGGCGCGCTTCGCCGACGCCGCGCAAGCAGGGCGCGGCGCCGCAGGTGGGCGATGAACGGCGGGTGACAGGGCAATAGCCGGTCAGGCGACCTGCGGTGCTGCCTGGCCGAGGAGTACGAACAGGTGCTCGGTATCGATCGGCTTGACCAGGTGATGGTCGAAGCCGGCCGCCAGCGCTTGTGCGCGGTCGCTGTCCTGGCCATAGCCGGTCACCGCCACCAGCAGCGCATTGGCGGTTTCGGGCCGCGCGCGCAGGCGCCGCGCCAGTTCCAGGCCGTCCATGTCGGGCAGGCCGATGTCGAGCAGGCAGGCCTGGGGCGCGTTTGCCTGTGCGCGCGCCAGCGCGTCGTGGGCGTCGTGTTCGATCAGCACCTGGTGGCCGTGGGCTTCGAGCAGCATGCCGAGCGTGACGGCGGCGTCGACATTGTCGTCCACCACCATCACGCGCAGCAGCGCGGCGTCGAGCGGCATGGCGGCGTCGCTATCGGCCGGGGGCGGGACCACATCAAGCTGGGCCAGCAGCGGCAGGCACACCGAGAAACGGCTGCCGTGGCCGACGCCGGCGCTTTCACACGACACGCTGCCGCCATGCAGTTCGACCAGGCTGCGCACCAGCGCCAGGCCCAGTCCCAGGCCGCCCGACGAACGGTCGGACGAGCGCTCGGCCTGCGCAAACAATTCGAAGGCGCGCGCCGCCAGGTCGGGCGCCATGCCGATGCCATTGTCGAGCACCTCGATACACAAATCGTGGCCGTGCGCGCCGGAGTGCACACTGGCGTTGAGCGCCAGCCGGCCGCCTTCCGGCGTGTACTTGGCGGCGTTGCCCAGCAGGTTGGCCAGCACCTGCACCAGGCGCTTGCGGTCGCCCAGCACCCGGGTGCCGGCCGGCGCCAGGTCGAGCGTCAAGGCATGCCGGCGCGCCTGCACCAGCGGCATGACTTGCTCCACCGCTTCGTGCATGACGCCGTCGACCTCGAGCGGCGCATTATCGAGTTGTACCAGCCCGCGCGTGACGCGCGAGACGTCCAGCAGGTCGTCGATCAGTTCGGTCATGTGACCGACCTGGCGCCCGATGATCTGGCTGGTGCGCTTGAGCATCGCTTCATCGGGCTTGATGCGCTGCAGGAGCTCGGCCGCGGCGCCGATCGGCGCCAGCGGGTTGCGCAGCTCGTGCGCCAGCATGGCCAGGAACTCATCCTTGCGGCGGTCGGCTTCGCGCAGCCGCTCCTCGGCCGCCTTGCGCTTGGTGATGTCGCTGGCGGCGCCGATCCACTCGACCAGTGCGCCGGCCGCGTCGAACATCGGCACCGCGCGCGACAGCGTCCAGCCGGCGCTGCCGTCGGCGCGCCGCACCCGGTGCTCGAGCTCGAAGATCGAGTTGTCGCTGAGCGCGCGCGCGATTTCGCGGTGCACCTGCTGCTGGTCTTCGTAGGGGACGTAGTCGTCGAGCCACAACGCGTAGGGCTGCGCCGCATCTTTCAGGAAGCCGCGTCCTTCGAGCTGGCGCATCTCGCTCCAGTCGGGACTGACGCGGTAGATGACTTCGGCCGTGGCATTGGTCAGCGCCCGGTAGCGCCGCTCGCTTTCGCGCAGCGCGGCCTCGGAGCGCACCTGTTCGGTGACGTCGGTGTTGCTGTGCGAGATGCAGACGATGGCGCCGTCCGGGCCGAACAGCGGCGTGCTGACCGCGGTCCAGAAGCGTTCTTCGAAACCCGCTTGGCCGTTCGGCAGGATCACCGGAATCGGATAGCGCACCGCGGGCAGGGTGTCGGGCAGGCCGCTCGCCAGGACCTTGGCGAACGAGGCGCGCAGGCGCGCTTCGCCGGTGTCGAGCGGGTCGTCCGGGTTGCCCGGGAAGGCCGTGAACAGGCTGATGCCGACCAGTTCCTCGCGCGTGCGGTTGGACGCCTTCAAAAACGCGTCGTTGACCGCCAGGATCACTGCCTCGGGCGTGGGCGACAACAGGTAATGGCCGAAGGGCGAGCTGTTGAAAGCGGACTCGAAAAGGTCAGGAGGAAGCATCGTTTCGGCTGCCGGTTAAGTATGGCGCATTATAGGACAGAACCGGGTCATGTTAAAACGAGCAATTACGAGCAATTACGAGCAATTGTATAGTTCAAAAACCGTGGGGGAAACTGCTAACCGGCGCAAGGCATAAACCTCGTGGTGTGCAGCCGCTCCGGTCACCGACACCAGCCAGGTATAGGCAATCCGGGCTGGTTGCGTATAATCGGCGTCAGCTTGTCTTATCAATACAGAAAACAACAACTCATGGCCTCATCTTCCGACAACATCAGCATGGCGGTGTTCTGCGACTTCGAAAACGTCGCCCTCGGCGTTCGCGACGCCAACTACGAGAAATTCGACATCCGCCCGGTGCTCGAGCGCTTGCTGCTCAAGGGCAGCATCGTGGTCAAGAAGTCGTATTGCGACTGGGATCGCTACAAGGGCTTCAAGGCCGCCATGCACGAGGCGAACTTCGAGCTGATCGAAATCCCGCACGTGCGCCAGTCGGGCAAGAATTCGGCCGACATCCGCCTGGTGGTCGACGCGCTCGACCTGTGCTACACCAAGTCGCACGTCAACACCTTCGTGATCATCAGCGGCGACTCCGACTTCTCACCGCTGGTCTCGAAGCTGCGCGAGAACGCCAAGCAGGTGATCGGCGTCGGCGTCAAGCAGTCGACCTCGGACCTCCTGGTCGCCAATTGCGACGAATTCATTTTTTACGACGACCTGGTGCGCGAACAGCGCCGCACCGCCGCCAAGCGCGACGAACGCAAGAGCCAGCCGCAGGCGGCCAAGCGCGGCAGCGCCAGCGACGACAAGCGCAAGGAAGAACTCGAGGCGCGCAAGGTGCAGGCGCTCGAGATGGTGGTCGAGACCTTCGACGACCTGGTCTCGGAACGCGGCGACACCGGCAAGATCTGGGCGTCGCTGCTCAAGGACACGCTCAAGCGCCGCCGTCCGGAATTTTCGGAAACCTATTACGGCTTCCGCACCTTCGGCAACCTGCTCGAAGAAGCGCAGACGCGCGGCCTGTTCGAGTTCGGGCGCGATGAAAAGTCGGGCACCTATGTGTATCGCAGCGCGAATGCGCCGGCCGCCGTGCCGTCAAGCGACAGCCCAGCAGCCGACGTGACCCAGGCGCCGGACGCCGTGGTGCAGGACATGATCGACGCCGCCGCGCCGGTCGAAGGCGCGCTCGAAGAACCGGCCAAGGAAGGCCGTCGTGGCCGTGGTGGCCGCGGTCGCAAGCAGGGCGGTCGTGGCGACGCGCAGGCTGGCGGGGCGATTCCTGCGCTGCTCGAACCGGTGCCGCAGGAGCCGGTGTTCGAGCCGGTGGCGGACATCGCCGAAGCAGCAGCGGCGGTCGCAACGCCGGCCGTGGCCGAGCTGGAAGCGATCGCGCAGACGCAAGACGCCCCGGTTGCTGAAGAAGCACCGGCGCCAGCCAAGGAACGGCGTCGCGCACCACGCAAGCCGGCGGCCAAGAAGGCGGCTGCTGCACCGGCGGCGCAAGACGTCGTGGCTGCGTCGAACGTGGCTGAAGTGGTCGAGGCGCCTGTGGTCGACGCGCCTGTGGTCGAAGCGCAGGCCGAGACTACGGCGACCGAAGCGGATGGCGACGAGTCGGCCACGCCGCGCAAGAAGTCGTCAGCGCGCCCATCGCACAAGGCGCCGGCGCGCAAGGCCGCCCCACGCAGCCGCCGTCCGGCCAAGCCGAAGGCGGGCAGCGAGAACGGCTAACGGCCGGCGGCGCCAGGGCGCAGCACCGGGCCCCAGAACCCTCCGTCATCCCCGCGCAGGCGGGGACCCAGGTTGCCAGCATGTCGAAACGCAGGCAATACTTGGGTCCCCGCCTGCGCGGGGATGACGTTTTGGGGCTAACGATATAAATCATCGATCATCTCTTCAAGCACCGCACCACCATGTCCCCGCTTCTCCTGTTCTGCATCCTGATCGCCTACTTCCTGCTGCTGCTCGGCGTCGCCCACGTCACGTCGCGCGGCGCCGACAACGACAGCTTCTTCATCGGTAACAAGAGCAGTAACTGGATGCTGGTCGCCTTCGGCATGGTCGGCACCACGCTCTCGGGCGTCACCTTCGTGAGCGTGCCCGGTGCGGTCGGCGCCGGCGGCTTCGGCTACGCCCAGATCATGATCGGCTACGTGATCGGCTACCTGGCCGTGGTGTGGCTGCTGCTGCCGCTGTACTACCGGCTGCAACTGACTTCGATCTACCACTACCTCGACCTGCGCCTGGGCCGGCGCGCCTACCAGAGCGGGGCCGGCTTTTTCATCATCTCGCGCCTGCTGGGCGCCACCGCGCGCCTGTACCTGGTGGTGAACATCCTGCAGGCGATCATCCTCGACAGCCTGGGCGTGCCGTTCTGGATCACCACGCTGGTGGTGCTTGGCATGATCCTGATGTACACCTACCAGGGCGGGGTCAAGACCATCGTCTGGACCGACACCCTGCAAACGGGCTGCATGCTGTTCGGCCTGTTCGCCTGCGCCTGGTTCTTGCTCGGCGAACTGAACCTGTCGCTGCCGCAAAGTCTCGACCGGATGCAGTCGCAAGGCCTTGCCGACGTGTTCGATTTTGATGTCGACAGCCCGAACTTCTTCCTCAAGCAGATACTGGCCGGCGCCTTCATCACCATCGCCATGACCGGGTTGGACCAGGAGATGATGCAGAAGACCATTTCGGTCAAGACCCTGCGCGATTCGCAAAAGAACCTGTTAACCCTGACCGCGGTGCTCACCGTGGTGCTGCTGGCGTTCCTGTTCCTGGGCGGGTTGTTGTACCTGTACGCGCCGACGGTCGGCGTCACCGCCAGCGGCGACAAGATCTTCCCGGCGGTGGTGATGGGCCACATGCCGGCGGCGCTGCAGATCGTGTTCCTGATCGCGCTGATCTCGGCCCTGTTTCCCAGCGCCGACGGGGCGATTACGGCGCTGACCGCGTCGTTCTGCATCGACATCCTCGGCATCAAGCGCAGGAGCGACTTGGGCCAGCACGATGCAGAACGCCTGCGCCGGCGTGTGCACATGGCGTTCGCCTTCCTGTTCTTGCTGCTGGTGCTGGGCTTCAAGGCGGCCGACAATCCGAGCATGATCGGGGTGATCCTGAAGCTGGCCGCCTACACCTACGGTCCGTTACTCGGCCTGTATGCATTCGGCATGATCACCACTCGCATGCCGCGCGACGCGCTGGTGCCGTATGTAACGATCGGCGCGCCGCTGTTGTGTGCGATCCTTGAGTACAATCAGTCCTATCTACTTGGTCGTTACCGGCTCGGGCTGGAATTGCTTATGGTTAATGGCTTGCTGGTGTATCTCGGTTTGCTGGCGATTTCGCGGCGCATGCCGGCCGGCGCCGGCCAGCCTCATTAATGTGGTCAACCTTCTGATGGAGTTTCGATGGCCTTCAAGCCTTTGAGTGCCCTGCGGCGTGCAATCGTCTGGTTGTGGAAGGCGCTCGACGTCACCCGCCGTACGTTCTTCAACCTGATCTTCCTGCTGCTGGTAGTGATATTGGTGGCGGCGTTCTTCAGCGGCGGCGTCAAGCCGGTGGCCGATAAAACCGCGCTGGTGCTCGACGTGCGCGGCGACCTGGTCGAGCAGTACGAGACCACGCTGCGCGACACGGTGCTGGATAACTTCGGCGGCGATAGCAAACGCACGGTGCGCCTGCGCGACGTGATCACGGTGCTCGACACCGCCGCCAAGGACCCCAAGATTACCGGCGTGGTCGTGATCCTCGACGAAATGAACGGCGGCGGCCTGGCCATGCTGCGCGAATTCGGCGCCGCCATCGGGCGCGTCAAAGCCTCGGGCAAGAAGGTGGTGGCGTGGGCCGGCAACTACGACCAGAAGCGCTACCTGGTCGCCTCGCATGCCAGCGAAGTGTATGTGCACCCGATGGGCTCCGTGCTGATCGAAGGCTTCGGCGGGCGTCGCAATTACTATCGCGAGGCGCTCGACAAGGTCGGCGTCACGGTCAACCTGATCAAGGTCGGCACCTTCAAAAGCGCGGCCGAACCGTACATCGCCAACGGCCCGTCGGACGCCGCGCGCGAAGCCGACACCTTCCTCTACAACGCCCTCTGGTCCGGCTACACCGGCCTGGTGGAAAAGAACCGCAAGCTGCCCGACGGCGCGCTGGGTTCGATGATCGACAACCTGCCGCAGCGCATGGAAGCGGCCGGCGGCAATGCCGCCAAGGTGGCGCTGGAGGCGAAACTGATCGACGGCGTGATGACGCGCGATGGGCTGCGCACCCTGATGACCAAACGCGGTGTGTACGATGACGACATCAAATCGTTCCGCCAGATCGGTTTTCATGACTACCTGTCGCGCCATCCGCAGCGCCAGTTCGGCGACGCGGTCGGCGTGATCGTCGCTTCGGGCGGCATCACCGATGGCGACGGCGGCCCCGGCCAGGTCGGCGGACGCAGCACCTCGGAACTGATTCGCCAGGCGCGCGAGGACGAGTCGATCAAGGCCCTGGTGCTGCGCATCGATTCGCCCGGCGGCAGCGCCTATGGCTCGGAACTGATTCGCCGCGAACTCGAACTCTCGCGCGCCGCCGGCAAGCCGGTGGTGGTGTCGATGGGCAGCGTGGCGGCGTCGGGCGGCTACTGGATCGCGATGTCGTCCGATGAAATCATCGCCGACCCGGCCACCATCACCGGCTCGATCGGCGTGTTCGCGCTGCTGCCAACCGCCGAAAAAGTGGCCGACAAGCTCGGCATCCGCACCGAAGGCGTGACCACCACCTGGCTGGCCGACGCCTACAATCCGCTGCGCCCACTGGACCCGCGCTTCGGCCAGCTGCTGCAAAGCAGCGTCAATAACGTCTACAGCGAGTTCACCACCAAGGCGGCCGCGGCGCGCAAGACCACCCCGGCCAAGATCGACGAAGTGGGCCAGGGCCGGGTCTGGACCGGGGTTCAGGCCAAGGAACGCAACCTGGTCGACCGCCTGGGCAGCTACAACGACGCGCTGGCCTCGGCCGCCGGGCGCGCCAAGCTGGGCAAGGATTACCGTGTGGTCTATGTCGAGCGTCCGGTGACGCGCGTCGAGCGCTTCCTGCAGATGGCGCGCGCGTCGGCGGCGCAGGCGATGACGATCCAGGTCAAGCTGGGATTGATCGATGCGGCGATTCCCGCCGGGCCCGTGACCAGGGTGGCCAAGGACATGGCGTTCCTGTCCGAACTGACCGAGCAGCGCAAACCGTTCTCGGCAGTGGTTCATTGCCTGTGCGGCGAGCTTTAGCGATGTAGCGACTTTGTAACCGAATCATACAAAGCCACGACGGGCGCGGAACCAATCCGCGCCCGTTTTGTTTGGGCTGGCGTTTTCGTCGGCCATTGTGCGGCGAACGGTGTTAATCGGTGTAAAGCGCCCCCGGCCGAGCTTGTTTAGTGGCTAACACAATGTACGTTACGAAACATATCGTTAGAAAGCCTCATGCTAAAGTCATTGTGAGCCGAATTGTGCAATTGGCATATATATCGAACGAACAAGGACAAGCATGGACCAGCATTCCCCGATCAATCCTTCCACCGGCCGTCCGGTGCGCACCCGTCGCACCCGCATCATCGGCAGCGTTATTGCCGTGCTGGCGATGATCGCGCTCGGCTGGCTCGCCTGGTCGCTGACGCATCAGCCGGCGGGGCAGGGCGGGCCTGGCGCCGCCGCCGGTCCTGGCGGTGGTGGCGGTCCGGGCGGGCGTGGTCCTGGCGGTGGTGGCGGTCGCGGCGGTCCGGCGACGACGGTCGGCGTTGCCACCGCCGAGACGGCCAGTATCCCGGTCACGCTCGACGCACTCGGCACCGTGGTCGCGGCCGCTACCGCCACCGTGCGTCCGCAGGTGTCGGGCGTGGTCCAGAAGATCCACTTCACCGAAGGCCAGTTGGTGAAACCGGGCCAGGTGCTGGCCACGATCGACCCGCGTCCGTTCGAGATCGCACTGCTGCAGGCGCGCGGCCAGCGCCAGCGCGACGAAGCGCAGCTGGAAAGCGCACGCGTGATCCTGGGCCGCTACCGCACCTTGCTCGAGCAGGACTCGATCGCGCGCCAGGAAGTCGACACCCAGGCAGCGCTGGTCAAGCAATTCGAAGGCACGGCGATGACCAACCGCGCCGCCGAGAGCACGGCCCAGCTGAACCTGAGCTACGCCACCGTGCGTTCGCCGATCGGCGGCCGGGTCGGCCTGCGCACGGTCGACGTCGGCAACCTGGTCGGTAGTGGCGACGCCAACGGCATTGCGGTGATCACCCAGCTGTCGCCGATCGACGTCGAATTCGCGGTCCCGCAAGACAATCTGCCGGTGCTGCAGCAGCGCATTGCGGCAAACGTCCAGCTGCCGGCGGCGGCGCTGGACCGCACCCGCACCGAAAACCTGGCCACCGGCAGCTTCATCGCGCTCGACAACCAGGTCGACACCCAGACCGGCACCGTGCGCGCCAAGGCGCGCTTTGCCAATACGGACAACAAGCTGTTCCCGAGCCAGTTCGTCAACCTGCGCCTGACCGTCAATACGATCAACGATGCCGTGATGGTGCCGGTGACGGCGCTGCGCCACGGCGCCAACGGCGACTATGTGTACGTGCTCAACCCGCAGGCGCGCACCGTCGCCCTGCGCAACGTGACGCGCGGCGAATCGACCGTCGACAAGGTGCAGATCCGCACCGGCCTGAAAGCCGGCGAGCAGGTGATTACCGAAGGCGCCGACCGTTTGCGCGATGGCGGCAGCGTGGTGTTGCCGGGGGATCGTCCGGCCGGGGCGCGCGGACAAGGCGGCGGGCAGGGTGCCCGTCAGGGCGCGGCGCCGGGCGAAGGCCAGCGCCAGGGCCGTCCGGCGCAGGGGGCGGCGCAATGATGTTGCAGGTTCCCGGCTGTAGCATCGGCGTCATTGTGGCCCGCTCCCCCAGCCCGTCATTCCCGCGCAGGCGGGAACCCAAGTTTGCAAGCGCCGCTGTCAACGCGTGTGCTTGTGGCTGCGCGACGAACTTGGGTTCCCGCCTGCGCGGGAATGACGTTGGTTTTGGTAGTGGAAACCGGGCTTCGGTCGGTGCCATCCATTCGACCGGAGGCCGTGCATGAGCCCCTCCACCCCGTTCATCAACCGCCCGGTCGCCACCGCCTTGCTGATGCTGGCCATCGTCCTCTCGGGCCTGGTCGGCTACCGCTTCCTGCCGTTATCCGCGCTGCCGCAGGTCGACTTCCCGACCATCCAGGTGCAGACCTTGTACCCCGGCGCCAGCCCGGAAGTCATGGCGCGCACCGTCACCGCGCCGCTCGAACGCCAGTTCGGCCAGATGGCCGGCCTGACGCGCATGAGTTCCACCAGCGCCTCCGGCGTCTCGATCGTCACGCTGCAATTCGGCCTGGGCGAGACGCTCGATGTGGCCGAGCAGGAAGTGCAGGCCGCGATCAATGCCGGCGGCTCGCTGCTGCCGACCGACCTGCCGGCGCCGCCCGTGTACGCCAAGGTCAACCCGGCCGACGCGCCGGTGCTGACGCTGGCCATCACTTCCGACACGCTGCCGCTGACCGAGGTGCAGAACCTGGTCAACACGCGCCTGGCGCTCAAGATCAGCCAGGTGTCGGGCGTCGGCCAGGTGTCGCTGTCCGGCGGCCAGCGCCCCGCGGTGCGGATCCAGGCCGACACCGAAGCCCTGGCCTCGTATGGCCTCGGCCTGGACAGCCTGCGCACCGCCATCACCTCGGCCAACGCCAACAGCGCCAAGGGCAGCTTCGACGGCCCCACGCGCTCGTATGCGATCAACGCCAACGACCAGCTGGTGACGGTCCCCGATTACGAAAGCCTGATCGTCGCCTACCGCAACGGCGCGCCCGTGAAACTGCTGGATGTGGCGCGCGTGGTAGACAGCGCCGAGAACGTGCGCCTGGGCGCCTGGGCCAATCTGAAGCCGGCCATCATCCTCAATGTGCAGCGCCAGCCGGGCGCCAACGTGATCGCCACGGTCGACGCCATCAAGGCGCGCCTGCCCGAATTGCAGGCCGGCCTGCCAAGCGCGCTGCGCATGGACGTGCTGAGCGACCGCACCGCCGGCATCCGCGCCTCGGTGCACCACGTCCAGATCGAACTGCTGCTGGCCGTGGTGCTGGTGGTGCTGGTGATCTTCGCCTTCCTGCACAGCCTGCGCGCCACCATCATCGCCAGCCTGGCGGTGCCGATCTCGCTGATCGGCAGCTTCGGCGTGATGTACCTGCTCGGCTACAGCCTGAACAACCTGTCGCTGATGGCGCTGACGATCGCCACCGGCTTCGTGGTCGACGATGCGATCGTCATGATCGAGAACATCGCGCGCTATATCGAAAAGGGCGAAGCGCCGATGGCCGCCGCCATCAAGGGGGCGAGCCAGATCGGCTTCACCATCATTTCGCTGACCGTGTCGCTGATCGCGGTGTTGATTCCGCTGCTGTTCATGGGCGACGTGGTGGGGCGATTGTTCCGCGAATTCGCGGTGACGCTGGCGATCACGATCCTGATCTCGGGCGTGGTGTCGCTGACGCTCGTTCCCATGATGTCGGCGCGCTGGCTGCGCAGCCATGAAGAAGAAAAGCCAAGCCGCTTCGCCTTGAAATTCCAGGCTTTCTTTGACCGCGTGATCGCGCGCTACGACGTGCTGCTGGGCTGGGTGCTGGCGCGCCAGGGCCTGACGCTGCTGGTGGCGCTGGGCACCCTGGTGCTGACCGCGGTTCTCTGGACCATCATCCCGAAAGGCCTGTTCCCGACCCAGGACACCGGCCAGCTGCAAGCGCGGGTGCAGGCGCGCCAGTCGATCTCGTACACCGACATGGCGAAGATGCAGCAGGAAGCGGCGCGGAGAATCATGGCCGACCCGGAGGTGGCTTCGGTGGCGTCCTACGTCGGCGTCGACGCCGCCAACAACACCATGCTGCACACCGGCACCATGCTGATCAACCTGAAGGCCGATCGCGGCAACCAGAACGAGATCATGACCCGCCTGCGCCAGCGGGTATCGAGCGTCGCCGGCCTGAATCTGTTCTTGCAGCCGACCCAGGATTTGACCATCGACGCCGAAAGCGGCCCGACCCAGTACCGCGTCTCGATCGAAGGCGCCGACAGCGACACGGTCAACGAATGGGCGCGCAAACTGACCCAGAAGCTGGGCAGCGTGCCGCAGCTGCGCAACGCGGTGACCGACGCCGGCGCAGTCGGCGCTGCGGCCTTCATCGACATCGACCGCGACACCGCCTCGCGCCTGTCGATCACGGCGTCGGCCATCGACGACGCCCTGTACAGCGCCTACGGCCAGCGTATCGTCTCGACCATCTTCACCGAGACCAACCAGTACCGCGTGATCTTGGAAGCGCAGCAGGACGAAGCAATGTCGCTCGATTCGCTTAGCCGCCTGCAGCTGCGCACCGGTTCGGGTTCGCCGACGCCGCTGTCGGCGATTGCCACCATCAGCGAACGCGCGGCGCCGCTGCAGATCAACCACGTGGCGCAGTACCCGGCGGCGATCGTCGGTTTCGACACCGCCTCAGGGGCGTCGCTGGGCCAGGCGGTGGATGCGATCCGCGCCGCCGCCGAAGAACTGCAGATGCCGGCCTCGGTCAGCATGACCTTCCTCGGCGCCTCGGGTGCGTACGAAGCGTCGCTGTCGAACCAGCTATGGCTGATCATGGCGGCCGTGGTCTGCGTCTACATCGTGCTGGGCGTGCTTTATGAAAGCTATATCCACCCGCTGACCATCCTGTCGACGCTGCCGTCGGCCGGCGTCGGCGCGCTGTTCGCGCTGTGGGTCAGCGGTCAGGGCCTGGGCGTGATCGGCATCATCGGCATCATCCTCCTGATCGGTATCGTCAAGAAGAACGCGATCATGATGATCGACTTCGCGATCGAGGCCGAGCGCGACGGGGGCAAGTCGCCTTTGGACGCGATCCGTCAGGCCGCGCTGCTGCGCTTCCGCCCGATCCTGATGACGACGCTGGCGGCGCTGTTCGCGGCGGTGCCGCTGATGCTGGGCTGGGGCGAGGGCGCCGAGTTGCGCCGTCCGCTGGGCCTGGCGATCTTCGGTGGCCTGATCCTGAGCCAGCTCCTGACGCTGTTCACGACGCCGGTCATCTACCTGGCGTTCGACCGCACCGCACGGCGCTGGACCGGCAAGGCGCCACACAAGACCGAAGGGGCCGGCGCATGAATCTGTCGGGTCCTTTCGTGCGGCGTCCGATCGCCACCGTCCTGTTGACGCTGGGCCTGGCGCTGGCGGGCATCGCCGCCTTCTTCGTACTGCCGGTGGCGCCGCTGCCGCAGGTCGATTATCCGACCATCTCGGTGTCGGCCTCGCTCCCGGGCGGCAGCCCGGAGACGATGGCCTCGAGCGTGGCCACGCCGCTGGAACGACGGCTCGGCGTGATCGCCGGCGTCAACGAGATGACGTCGTCAAGCAGCACCGGCTCGACCCGCATCAACCTGCAGTTCGAACTCAATCGCAAGATCGATTCGGCCGCGCGCGAAGTGCAGGCCGCGATCAGCGCCGCGCGCGCCGACCTGCCGGCCACGCTGCGCAGCAACCCGACGTATAGAAAAGCCAATCCGTCGGATGCACCGGTGATCATCCTGGCGCTCACCTCGAAGACGCGTTCACCGGGCCAGATCTACGAAGCGGTCTCGAACCTGGTGCAGCAACGCCTGGCGCAAGTCAAGGGCGTAGGCGAAGTCGAAATCGGCGGCGGCTCGCTGCCGGCGGTGCGGGTGGAGCTGGTGCCATATTCGATGAACCGCTATGGCGTCTCGAGCGAAGACGTGCGCGCGGCGATCCAGGCCAGCAATCCGAACCGCCCGAAAGGCGAAATCGAAAGCAGCGGCAACCGCCTGCAGATTTACTCGCAACCGGCCACCGCCGGCGACGGCCGCACCGCCGCCGACTACCGCGACCTGGTGGTGGCCTGGCGCGACGGCGCCGCCGTGCGCCTGCTTGACGTGGCCTCCGTCTTCGACGGCCCCGAGAACATCAACACGCTTGGCCTGTTCAATGGCGAGCCGGCCGTGATCGTGCTGGTCACGCGTCAGCCCGAAGCGAATGTGATCGAGACAGTGGACGGCATCCGCGACCTGCTGCCGAGCCTGCAGGCGCAGCTGCCGGGCGATATCAACCTGGCGGTGGCGTCCGACCGCACCAATTCGATCCGCGCTTCGCTGCACGAGATCGAGTTCACCTTGATCTTGTCGATCGTGCTGGTGGTGCTGGTGGTGAGCGTGTTCCTGCGCTCGCTGCGCGCCACCGTGGTGCCGGCGGTGGCCACCGTGGTCTCGCTGCTGGGCACCTTCGGCGTGATGTGGATGCTGGGTTTCAGCCTGAACAATCTGTCGCTGATGGCGCTGACCGTCGCCGCCGGCTTCGTGGTCGACGACGCCATCGTGGTGCTGGAAAACACGGCGCGCCATATCGAGAACGGCATGGACCGCATGGAAGCGGCCCTGCTGGGCGCGCGCGAAGTCGGTTTTACCGTGCTGTCGATTTCGCTGTCGCTGGTGGCGGTGTTCATTCCGCTGCTGTTCATGGGCGGGCAGGTCGGCCGCTTGTTCCGCGAGTTCGCGGTGACGCTGTCGGCGGCGGTGATGATCTCATTGGTGATCTCGCTGACCACCACGCCGATGATGTGCGCCTGGCTGCTGCGCAAGGAAGACAAGGAGAACAAGCCGGGCCGCCTGGCGCGCTGGTCGGAGAATGGCTTTGGCCGCATCCTGCGCACCTACGAGCACGCGCTGGATTGGGCGCTCGACAGCAAGCTGTTGGTAATGATCATCCTGCTGTTCACGGTGGCGCTGAACGTGTACCTGTTCTCGGCAGCGCCGAAGGGCTTCTTCCCGCAACAGGATTCGGGCCAGATGAATGGCGGCATCCGCGCCGACCAGAGCATCTCGTTCCAGGCCATGCAACTGAAGCTGCGCCAGCTGGTCGCCATCATCAAGAAGGACCCGGCGGTGGACACCGTGGTCGCCTTCACCGGCGGTGGACGCGCCGGCGGCGGCTTCATGTTCGTCAACCTCAAACCCGTGGCCGAGCGCGACGTGGCGGCGCAGGCCGTGATCGCGCGCCTGCGGCCGCAACTGGCCAAAGTGACCGGTGTGTCGATCTTCCTCAACCCGGTGCAGGATTTGCGCATGGGCGGGCGCTCCAGCAATTCCACCTACCAGTACACGCTCAAGAGCGACAACGCCGAAGACCTGAAGCATTGGGCGGGTCGCCTGGCCGACGCAATGAAGGCGCAGCCGGCGCTGGTCGACGTCGACACCGACCAGGCCGAGAACGGCGTCGAGACCTTTGTCACCATCGACAAGGAGACCGCATCACGGCTGGGCATCAGCACGCGCGACGTCACCAATGCGCTGTACAACGCCTTCGGCCAGCGCCAGGTGGCGAACATCTACGATGAACTGAACCAGTACCACGTGGTGATGGGCGTGGCCCAGCGCTATGCGCAGTCGCCCGAAGCGCTGCGCGACGTGTACATCCCGGCGCGTGGCAGCACGTCCAGTACCGCCACCACCAGTTCCGGCATCAGCGTCGCCACCGGTACGGTCGGCAGCGTGACGGCCAGCGCCAGCGCGGGCGCCGGCGCCTCCACCTCGAACCTGACCGCCGCGCGCGATCCGTCTGCCGGCGAAGCACTGGCCAGCAGCGCCGCCACCATGGTGCCGTTGATGTCGGTGGCAAAATTCGCCGAGAGCTCGACGCCGACCTCGGTCAACCACCAGGACGGTGAATTGGCGACCACGGTCTCGTACAACCTGGCCGAGGGCTTCAACCTGGCCGATGGCGAAGCGGCCGTACGCCAGGCCGAAGCCGACATCGGCATGCCGAGCAATGTGCGCGGCAGCTCGCAAGGCACGGCGGCCGCTGCGCAAGAGTCGAACAAGGAGCAGCCGATGCTGATCGCGGCCGCCATCATCGTCATCTACATCGTGCTTGGCATCCTGTATGAAAGCCTGGTGCATCCGGTCACGGTGTTGTCCACGCTGCCGTCGGCCGGCGTGGGCGCGGTGCTGGCGCTGTTGCTGTTCAAGATGGAGTTCTCGATCATCGCCCTGATCGGGGTGTTCCTCCTGATCGGCATCGTCAAGAAGAATGCGATCCTGATCATCGACTTTGCCCTGGAAGCCGAACGTGCGCGCGGCTTGTCCGCAATGGAAGCGGTGCGCGAAGCGTGCATGCTGCGCTTCCGTCCGATCCTGATGACGACCCTGGCCGCTGCCCTGGGCGCGCTGCCGCTGGCGATCGGCTTCGGCGAAGGCTCCGAGCTGCGTCGCCCGCTGGGCATCGCCATCATCGGCGGCCTGATTGCCAGCCAGCTTCTGACGCTGCTTACCACGCCGGTGGTCTACGTCCTGCTCGACAAGCTGCGCACCAAGAAGCCGGGCGAACACCAACTGAGCCGCCATCCCCACGAGGGCGACGGCCCGTCCTTAGCGAAAACCTGATTTATGCAAAATACCGTTCCTTATCGCCTGTCCTTGATCGTCGTTGCGTTGGCGCTGGCCGGCTGCACCGTCGGTCCCGCCTACCAGCGTCCCGACCCGCTGCAGGCCGGCACGCTGCCGGCCAACTTCAAGGAACTCGAAGGCTGGGTGCCGGCGGCGCCTGCCGATACGCTCGAACGCGGCCCATGGTGGCGCCTGTTCGCCGACCCTGAACTCGATCGCCTGGCGGCCGAAGTCGATAGGGCCAACCAGAACGTGGCGGTGGCGGTGGCCAACTACAACCAGGCGCGCGCGCTGGTGGCGCAGCAGCGCGCCTCGCTGTTCCCGGTGGTGTCGTTGGGCGCCGGCGCCGATCGCGCCGGGGGCGGGGAGCGCAGCAGCGACAATGCCTACCGGTTGCAGATCGGCGCCAGCTGGGAGCCGGACGTGTTCGGGCGCCTGCGCAATGCCGTCACCGGCGCCGAGGCCAGCGCGCAAGCCACCGCCGCCGACCTGGCCAGCGCGCGCCTGGCGGCGCAGGGCGAACTGGCGATCAACTATTTTTCGCTGCGCCAGACCGACGCCCAGCGCGAGATGCTCGCGTCCACCATCGAAGGCTACGAGCGCGTGCTGCAGATCACCTCGAACCGTTTCGCGGCCGGCGTCTCGGCCAGGTCCGACGTGCTGCAGGCCCAGACCCAGCTGGCCAGCGCGCGCAGCGAAGCGCTCGGTTTGGAACGCCAGCGCGCCCAGCTCGAACACGCGATCGCGGTGCTGGTCGGGCGCACGCCGTCCGATTTTTCGCTCGCCGCCGCGCCGTGGCATGTGGCGGTGCCCGAGGTACCCACGGGCGTGCCATCGACGCTGCTGCAGCGCCGTCCCGACATTGCCGCCGCCGAACGCGATGTGGCGGCAGCAAATGCCGACATCGGCATCGCGCGCTCGGCCTACTTCCCGAACTTCGGCCTGAGTGCTTCGTACGGCAACAACACCAGCCGCGTGGGCGATCTGTTCTCGGCCTCCGCCGCGGCCTGGTCGTTCGGGCTGTCGGCGGCGCAGACCATCTTCAATGCCGGCGCCACCCGTGCCAGCGTGGAAGGCGCCGAAGCCAGGCATCAAGCGACCGTGGCGCGCTACCGCCAGGTGGTGCTCGATTCGTTTGCCGACGTTGAAAACCAGCTGGCCGCGACGCGCGTGCTGGCGCAGCAGCAGGTGCTGCGCGCCGAGGCGTCGGAAGCGGCGGGGATGGTCGAAGAACAGATCCTGAACCGCTACAAGGCAGGGCAGGTGAGCTACACCGAGGTCGTGCAGGCCCAGGTCACGGCGCTCAATGCGCGCCGCAACCTGGTGCAGGTGCAGGCCGACCGCCAGACGGCGGCGGTGGCGCTGATCCAGTCGCTCGGTGGCGGCTGGAGCGATGCGGCGCTGCGGTAGGCGTTAGTACAGCACGACCGAGCGGATCGACTCGCCGCTCTTCATCAGGTCGAAGCCTTCGTTGATGCGTTCGAGCGGCAGGCGGTGGGTGATCAGGTCGTCGATATTGAGTTTGCCTTCCATGTACCAGTCGACGATCTTCGGCACATCGGTGCGTCCGCGCGCGCCGCCGAAAGCCGATCCCTTCCATTCGCGGCCCGTCACCAGCTGGAACGGGCGGGTCGCGATTTCGGCGCCGGCTTCGGCCACGCCGATGATGAACGACTGGCCCCAGCCTTTATGGGTGCACTCGAGCGCCTGGCGCATGGTGGTGGTGTTGCCGATGCACTCGAAGCTGTAGTCGGCGCCGCCGTCGGTGATCTGGACGATGGCGTCGACCACGTTCTCGACCTCGCGCGGGTTGATGAAGTGGGTCATGCCGAACTTGCGCGCCATGTCCTGGCGCGCCGGGTTGATGTCGACCCCGATGATCTTGTCGGCGCCGACCATTTTGGCGGCCTGGATCACGTTCAGGCCAATGCCGCCCAGGCCGAACACCACCACGTTGGCCCCGGCTTCGACCTTGGCCGAGAACAGCACGGCGCCCACGCCGGTGGTCACGCCGCAGCCGATGTAGCAGACCTTGTCGAACGGCGCGTCCTCACGGATTTTCGCCAGCGCGATCTCGGGCACGACGATGTAGTTCGAGAAGGTCGAGGTGCCCATGTAGTGGAACAGCGGCTTGCCGTCGAGCGAAAAGCGCGAGGTCGCATCCGGCATCAGGCCGCGCCCTTGCGTGGAGCGGATCGCCTGGCACAGGTTGGTCTTGCGCGACAGGCAGAATTTGCACTGGCGGCATTCCGGCGTGTACAGCGGGATGACGTGGTCGTCCTTTTTCAGGGTGCTCACGCCCGGGCCGACATCGACCACCACGCCCGCGCCCTCATGGCCCAGGATGGCCGGGAACAAGCCTTCCGGATCGGCGCCCGACAGGGTGTAGTAATCGGTGTGGCAGATGCCGGTGGCTTTCAGTTCCACCAGCACTTCGCCCGCGCGCGGGCCTTGCAGGTCGACTTCTTCGATGGTCAGGGGTGCGCCGGCGCGCCATGCTACTGCTGCTTTGGTCTTCATGGTGTGTTGGTGTCGAATGATGGGAGTGCCGCGATTCTGGCGCTGCGCGCGCACCAGCGACAGGGGGAGGGCCGGAGAATGGCAGGATTTGGTGCAATAATGACCGGATCGTCAGTCTGCAGCGCGCCTTTTCCATGAAACGAACTCCCATCACCGTCGACATCATCGTCTATCCCGGCTTCAAGGCGATGGAGGCGATCGGCCCGATGTCGGTGTTCGAGTACGCCAACCTGCACCTGCAGCGCAAAGGCCAGCCAACCGGCTACGATGTGCGCGTCGCCGCCGAACGCGTCGGGCCGGTGCGATCCGATACCCTGATGTCGCTCGAGGCGACCAAGGCCCTGAGCACCCTGGCGCTACCCGATAACGCGATCATCGTCGGCGCGCGCCACATCGACGCCGCGCTGGCCGCAGGCGGTGCGCTGGTGGACTGGGTCGCTGCCAGCGCGCCGCGCATTGGCCAGCTCACGGCGCTGTGCTCGGGCGCCTTTTTCCTGGCCGCCGCCGGTGTGCTCGACGGCCACCGCGCCACTACCCACTGGAGCGTGGCCGAGCGCCTGCGCGCCGGGTATCCGGCGGTCGACGTCGATGCCGACGCCATCTTCGTGCGCTGCGGCAGCATCTGGACCTCGGCCGGCGTCACCGCCGGGATCGACCTGGCGCTGGCGCTGGTCGAACGCGATTTCGGCCGCGAGCTGGCACTCGAAGTGGCGACCGAGATGGTGGTGTTCTTGAAGCGCCCCGGTGGCCAGTCGCAATTCAGCGCCCACTTGCTCAGCGAACGCACGACGCGCCCGAACATCCGCGAACTGCAAGCCTGGATCCTCGATAATCTGCATGAACGCTTGCCGGTGGCCCAGCTGGCCGAGAAGGCGATGATGAGCGAGCGCCATTTTGCCCGCGTGTTCCAGCAAGAGGTGGGAATGAGCACCCAGGAATTCATTGAACAAAGCCGCTTCGAGCGCGCCACCCGGCTGCTGGCCAACCTGGACCTGGCGCTCAAGACAGTCGCCGCGCGCGCCTGCTTTCACGACGAGCCGCACATGCGGCGCGTGTTCATGAAAAAGCTCGGCATCACGCCAAAGATGTACCGCGAGCGTTTCGTGACCACCGGCGTCGATGCGCAAGCCCTCGTTTAGCATGTACACGGCGCGCGGCACAGCACCATGCCGCGGGCATATAATGCGTCCATCTGATGCAGGGCTGACGCTATGAAAAAATGGATTGATCGTATGCTGGGCGGGGACGACAAGACGGCGCGCGCGCAAGCGCCGGCCATCGACGAGAGCGATGCCGCGCCGGAGAGCATGGCCAACGAAGTCGACGCCGCCTATTACCGCTGGCTGACCGCATCGAGCGGCTACCAGGCCACGCTCGAGGCCGAGGACCACATCCTCGACCTGGTGCGCACGCTGGCGGCCGACCCGTCCGCCGCCGCCGGCCTGGTGCCGCGCATTCCCGAGCTGATCCCGCAACTCTTGCGCGACCTGGCCGACGACGCCGTCTCGGCCGGCGACCTGGCGCGCCAGGTCGAGCGCGACCTGGTGCTGGTGGCCGAGGTGATCCGCGAAGCCAACAGCGCCTATTACCGCCCGCTGCAGCCGGTCAAGTCGCTCGACGCGGCCTTGATGATGATCGGCCAGAACGGCCTGCGCATGCTGCTGGCAAGGATCGCCTTCCGCCCTTTGATCACGATGCAGGAGAGCGGCTTCGCGCGCCAGGCGGCGCCGGTCATCTGGAACCAGTCCGAGAAATGCGCGCTGGCCGCCAGCCTGATGGCGCCGGGCCTGGGCGCCGGGGTGTTCGAAGCCTACCTGGCCGGCCTGATGCAGAACCTGGGACTGATCGTGGCGCTGCGCCTGGCCGGGCAGGCCGATGCGTCCGGCAAGGTCCCGGGTTCCAGTCAATTCGGCCTGCGCCTGCTGGACGTCAGCCGGCAACTGTCGGCCGCCATCGCCGGCCACTGGGAATTCCCGCAGGACGTGGTGGACGGCATCGCCGGCGTCGGCCGCCTGGATGCCACGACCTTGTCGGCGGCGCTGGTGCGCGGCGACCAGATCGCCAAGCTGCGCCTGCTGCTTGACGCGCACGTGGTGGACGAGGACGATGTGCTGGTCACCGACAGCCTGGACAACTTCGAGCGGCGCTGCCTGGGCAAGATTGGGGCGCTCGACAGCGCCCGCTGACCCGCGCGCGCAGGCCGCGCACACCGTGGAGGAAGCGTCATGAGGATGAGCACCGAACACCTGGAGCAGCTGCGCGAAGCCAAGCGCCTGCTGGAGCATCCCGGCCTGGCCGCGCGCATGAGCAATATGATCGGTTCGCCGATCGAAGCGGCCATCGGGCGCCTGCCGGCGTCCTGGCAAAAGCGCGTCGGCGTGGCCACCGAGAACGCGCTGCAGCACGCCATGCGCGGCGCCTTGTTGACCCTGGACGATGCACCCGACAAGGAGCGCACCGCCTCGCCGCGCCTGCACAAGTTCGCGGCCAGCCTGTCGGGCGGCGTCGGCGGCGCCTTTGGCCTGCCTGGCTTGCTGGTCGAGTTGCCGGTATCGACCGTCATCATGCTGCGCTCGATCGCCGACATCGCGCGCGCCAATGGCGAGGCGCCGGGCGAGGCCGCGACCCGGCTCGAATGCCTGCGCATCCTGGCCATGGGCGGTCCGAGCCAGGCCGACGACGCGACCGACTCCGGCTATTTTGCCATGCGCATCGCGCTGGCGCGCGCGGTCACCGAGGCCACGCAAGCGCTGGCAGCAAGGACGGTGAATGCCGCCACCGCGCCGGCGCTGCTGCGCCTGATCGCGATCGTGGCCGGACGCTTCCAGGTGCAGGTGACGCAAAAGGCGGCCACGATGCTGGTGCCGGCGCTTGGCGCAGTTGGCGGGGCCGGCATCAATTTGCTGTTCATGGACCACTTCCAGGCCATGAGCCGCGGCCACTTCACGGTGCGCCGGCTCGAGCGCGAGTATGGGGATGCGTTCGTGCGCCGCCAGTACGAGCGGGTGGCGCCGCACGACGCGCCGGCGGGCGGCATGCCGCAGCTGTCGTTTTAACGCTCGGCGCGGGGCGTCAGGGCGCCGGGCAAATCCGATTGCGGCCGCCTTCCTTGGCGCTGTACAGCATCGCGTCGGCGCGCAGGAACAGTTCGTTTTCGCTGCGCCCCTCGGGGAAGCCAGCCAGCCCGCCGCTGAACGAGAAGCGGCGCATGTCGCCACGCCCGACCTCGAATTCGATAGCGCCGAAGCGATGCCGCATCGCGTCCAGCCGCGCCCACCCCGCAGCCGGCGTGCAATCCCAGAACACGGCCACGAATTCCTCGCCGCCGAAGCGGCTCAATAAATCGCGCTCTTTCATGTGCGGCGCGAGGCTCAGGCACAATCGCTTGATCACGATGTCGCCGAAATGGTGGCCCCAGGTGTCGTTGATGGTCTTGAACTTGTCGATGTCGATCACGGCGAACGCCAGCGGCTTGTCTTCCAAGGTCGCCTGACGGATCAGGTCTTGCGTCTTGCGCTGCAGGCCGATCTTGTTCAGCAAACCAGTGGCGCGGTCCTTGCCAATCAGGTCCTTGTTGACGCGGATCTTGGCGGCGCGGTTGACCAGTTGCGCGGTGAGCAGGTCGGCATCGGTCAGGTACAGGATGGCGTCGAAGCCGCTGGCCAGGGCGCGCCGGGTGAGGGCAGCGTCAATGCTCCTTTGCAGCAGCAGTGTCTCGCGCACCGGATCGGCTTCGATGTTCTTGCGCAGCACGCGCGCGATCGCATCCAGGCGCACGAATTCGCTGTCATTGACCAGGACCAGATCGGGCTGCAGTTCCTTGACCCGCAGATGGAGCGTCGTCGCATCGGGATGGTGGACCACTTCGAGCTGTTGGCGCAGCAGCGCGGCGTCATCGAGTTCCCCGGCCGCGCCCAGCGCCACCAGGCGCACCGTGTCGCCGCGCTTTTTTTGCACAAACAGGTTAAACAGTTTATCCACCAGCACGTCGTTGGCGATCGGCTTTTCGGCGTAGGCCAGGCAGTTGCTGTCGACCAGCCGTTGCTGCAGCAAAAAGCGCCCGCCCTGGCGCGCCGACTGCAGGTAGACGTACTCGCGGCCGGGCGGCAGGCGCGCCAGCAGTTCGCCCAGCATCAGGGTCTTGCGCCCGTCGCCAAGGTCGGACTGCATATTGTGCAGGGCGTCGAGGTCGATCACGAACAGGCTGCCGTTGCCGTCCGCCTCGACGGCGGCGACGAACTGCGCCAGTTCACTGTGAAAACCGATGTCGAAATCGTACTTGTGGGCGTGCAGCAGCAGCTCGGCGCGGTTGTCCTTGATGAAGAAATTCTGCGACAGGAACTGTACGCGGTGGCGGTAGAGGGGCGCGTCGCTGGTCATGGTGCGGGGGCTTTCGTGGTCTGTCTATCGCTGACGTTGCATTGATTAACGTTCGATATTGCCATCCGAATGTGACGCCGTGCTGACCCCCATTTTTGGGCGGCAGGGCACTGTCATTACGCCAGAAAACACCACCGACTATAACCCAACGGCGATATACTCCGGGCTTGCTTTTTTTCATGCCGGGGTTCTACCGTGTTCAAATTCATCGTACTGCCAGTCGCCCTGCTGGGCGTGGCCGCAACCGCCCACGCCGACGAAGGCCAGTGGCAACCGCACCAGCTGCCACAGCTCAAATCCGAACTGAAACGCATCGGCATCACGATGCCGGCCGAGAAGCTGGCCGACCTGTCCAAACACCCGATGAGCGCGATCGTCTCGCTGGGCGGCTGCTCGGCCTCGTTCGTGTCGCCCGACGGCCTGGTGGTCACCAACCACCACTGCGCGTACGGCGCCATCCAGCGCAACGCGACTCCGGAAAAGAATTACATCATCAACGGCTTCCTGGCCAAGACCCGCGCCGACGAGCTGCCGGGTGGCCCGAATACGCTGGTGTACGTGACCGAGAAGGTCGAGAACGTGACCGAGCGCGTGCTGAAGGGATTAAGCCCTAATTTGTCGGGCCGCGAGCGTCACGAGCTGGTCGAGTCGCGCGTCAAGGCGCTGGTGGCCGAATGCGAAACCGACAAGGCCTACCGCTGCTCGGTGCCGGCCTTCCACCGCGGCCTCGAGTACTACCGCATCAAGCAGCTGATGATCCGCGACGTGCGCCTGGTGTACGCGCCGTCGGACCGCATCGGCAACTACGGCGGCGACATCGACAACTACGAGTGGCCGCGCCAGACCGGCGACTATTCCTTCCTGCGCGCATACGTCGGCAAGGACGGCCGCCCGGCCGATCCGTCGCCGAACAACGTGCCGTACAAGTCGAAAGACTTTTTGGTTGTGTCGGCCGAGGGCCTGAAGAACGGTGATCCGATCCTGCTGGCCGGCTACCCGGGCCGCACCAGCCGCTACAAACTGCCGAGCGAAATCCGCTTCGCGCGCGATGTCGACTTCCCGGGCAAGGTAGCGACCATCACCGCCGACCTGTCCGTGATCGCCGCTGCGACCCAGGGCAACGCCGCCTGGGACGTGCGCTACGCCAGCGTGGCCAAGGGCCTGAACAACGTGCTCAAGAAAACCCAGGGCCTGCTGGACGGCTTCGCGCGCAAGGACATCGCCGCCATCAAGGACGTGCAGGATGCCGAATTCCGCGCCTGGCAGAAGAGCCACCCGAGCGGTTCGGCCAACCTGCTGGCGGAGCTGGACAACGTGATCGGCCAGGACATGGCGGCCTCGCGCCAGGAAGCGGCGTGGCTGGAAGCGACCCACAGCGATTTGCTGAAAAGCGCACGTACTTTGTACCGCCTGGCGCTGGAACGCCAGAAGCCGGACGCGCAGCGCGAAGCCGGCTACCAGGAACGCGACCTGTCGTTCATCCGCGCGCGCCTGACGCGCCTGGAGCAGTCGTTCGTGCCAAGCGTGGACGAAGCGCGCTACAAGGCCGCGCTGGCGCGCTACGCCCGCATCGACGCCAAGCTGCATCCGCAGGGCGTGGACGCATTGCTGCCGCAGGCGAGCATGCTGGCGGCGATGTACAAGGCCAGCGATTTGTCGAACACGACTAGCCGCCTGGCCTGGATCGGCAAGGATCCGGACGCCTTCCGCCTGTCGAACGACCCGTTCATCCAGCTCGCCGTGCGCCTGCACGACGCCGGCATGGCGCTGGAAAACCGCCGCAACGACATCGACGGCAACCTGGAACGCGTGATTCCGCAGTACATGGCGGCCGTGATTGCGTGGAAGAAGTCGCAGGGCAAGCCGGTGTATCCGGATGCGAATTCGACGCTGCGCGTGACCTACGGTACCGTGTCGCCGTATGCGCCGCGCGACGGCTTGCTGAAGGGGCCGTTCACCACCGTCGACGGCATCCTGGAGAAGGAGACGGGCAAGGACCCGTTCATTGTTCCTGCACCGCTCAAGCAAGCGATCCAGCAGAAGCGCTTCGGCGTGTTCAAGGACCGCGCGCTGGGTACGGTGCCGGTCAACTTCCTGTCCAGCGCCGACACCACCGGCGGCAATTCGGGGTCGGCGGTGATGAACAAGAACGGTGAACTGGTGGGCCTGAACTTCGATTCGACGTATGAATCGATCACCAAGGACTGGTACTTCGACACGGCGATCACGCGCGCGATCCACGTCGATATCCGTTACATGCTGTGGGTGATGAAGGAAGTGGACCGGGCGGATAATCTGCTCAAGGAAATGACGATCAAGTATCCGAAGAAGTAAGCATCTTCGCTGCCTGATTTGGCCTGCCGGCCGAAAGACCGTCATCCCCGCGCAGGCGGGGATGACGTTTGCAAGCCAACGATGTTTCTGGTGTAGCTACCCAAACGACCGCATGAACGAACCGCTCATCTTCGCCGGCTTGACCACAACGCCCCTCGAACTGGTCTCGTTCGTCCTCGCCGCCATCACCGTCATCCTGAACATCCGCCAGAAACACTGGGCCTGGCTGTTCTCGATCGTGTCGTCGGCGACCTACGCGGCGGTGTTTTTCGAAGCGCGCCTGTACGGCGACATGGGTCTGCAGTTTGTCTTCATCGCGGTGTCGGCCTGGGGCTGGACCCAGTGGCTGCGCGGCGCCGGCAACGCGCCGCTGGTGGCCACATGGCTGAAACCCGCCAACCGCGCCTGGTCATTGGCCGCCTGGCTGGTCGGCTTCGTGCTGCTGGCAACCTTCCTCGACAACTTCACCGACACCGACGTGCCGCACGCGGACGGTTTCCTCACGGCCGGCAGCCTGGTGGGCCAGCTGCTATTGGCAAAGAAGAAGGTCGAGAACTGGCACGTCTGGATTGCGGTCGACATCCTGTACGTGGGCCTGTACCTGTACAAGGGATTGATGCTGACGGCAGTGCTGTACGGCGTGTTCGTGCTGCTGGCGATTGCCGGCCTGCGCACCTGGGCGGCCATCGCGCGCAAGAAGGAAGCTGCATGACCGTGCAGCGCATCGCCATCCTGGGCGCCGAATCGTCGGGCAAGTCGACCTTGTCCGAAGCACTGGCGCGCCGCTACCGCACGATCTGGGTGCCTGAATACCTGCGCGAATTCGTCGACACCCACGCACGCGTGCCGCATGAGGACGACCAGTTCGGCATCGCCCGCACCCAGCGCGCACGCGAGGACGCGGCTGTCGAGAGGGCAAACCGCTTCCTGTTCTGCGACACCACGCCGCTGCTGACGGCGCTGTACAGCCGCGTGTACTGGGGCCGGGTGGACGCCGAACTGGCCGCGCTCGATACGCGCCACGATTACGCGCTGACCCTGGTCACCGCACCCGACACGCCGTGGGAGCCGGACGGCCTGCAGCGCGAATCCGAGGAAGTGCGCCAGCGCGTGCACCGCATGCTGCTGGGCACCCTGGCCGCACGCGGCATCGACTACCTGCTGCTGGAGGGCGACCTGCCGCACCGGATGCAGCAGGTCGAGGCGCAGCTGGGAGCAGCGTGACGCCGCATCAAGCCTTCGGCAGACCGTTGGCCAGGTCGACCCACGATTGCGGCTGCGGCTTGCCCGGTATGCGCACGCCGAAGAACGTCACCACCAGGTCGCCGCGGTTGTCGTAGAACTCGACCGAGGTGATGCCGGCGCGCCGCACCACATAGCCGCTCCGGAACGCGCTGTCGCGCAGGTGCAGGTTGAAATCGGGATCGAGCACGTTGAACCAGCCTTCCGCCGCCGCCACCTTGTCGATCTTGCCGCTGTAGATCTGGATCACGGCGCCGTTGCCGACAAAGGCCATGATCGCCACGCCGTTTTTCGCGGCGCCTTCGAGCAGCGAGCGCACCGCCAGCGGCGTGACGCGCGTCGTCATGCCGTTTGGGGCCAGGCGCATTGCCTGCTCGCGCGTGAGCTTGAATTCGGACACGATGCGGTTGAACTGGTGGACGTCGGTCATGTCCTGCCAGGCGTTGTGAAATTCGGCGACGTCGATCTGGCTGTCCGGCTTCTCAGGCGTCTTTGGCGCGGCGGCGGTGACGCCCAGCTTGCCGTCCTGGCGCGGGTGCCTGAAGTCGGCCACCAGCTTGTCGAACACCGGCACCCCGGCTGCGCTCTTCAGGTACAGCTTGTGCACCGCGTTGCCGCTGGCGTCAAAGAACTGCAGGCTGCGGTTCACTGCGCCGTCGCGGCCCGGCTGGGTCACGGCGAACAAGTACTTCCATTGCCCGAACTGGAAGCGCAGGTCGATCGGGCCGCCCAGATAGCCGCCGGCGATATTGAGCATGCGCGCCTGGCGCTCGCTGTCGTCGGCGCTGCCGAGTGCCGTTTCATCCTCGCGCTTGATGCGGGTGGCCACGCCGGTGGTTTCGATCACGACGTTTTCGTTGCGGCTCAGCGCCATCACCTTGCCCAGGTCGAGCGCGCGGCGCATGATTTCGCGCGGCGCATGGTCGCTGTCGCGCAATCGCACGACGGTCGAACCGATGCCGGTGGCGAGCAGCTCGGCTTCGGACACGTTCAACTGGCGCGCCGCGTCGCGCGTCTGCAGTTTGGGTTGCTGCGCGCGCAGGGTGTTCCATTGGTCCGGCAGCGGCTGCGCGGCGTAGGCCTGGCCCAGGGCCAGCACCAGTGCAGCGGCCAGAATGTGGCGGGTGGTTTTCATGAGTTCTCCTTGTTCAGTACATCAGTTTGAAGGTGACGGCGGCGTAGCGGCCAGGGCGCGCCAGGCGTTCGATGTCGGCGCTCGACACCGCATTGGTGGCGGCGGGCAGGCCGCGCACCGAGGCGTAATCCCAATATTTGCGGTCGGCCAGGTTGTAGATGCCGGCGGTAAGCGCGGCGTGGCGGTTGATGTTCCAGTACGCGCTCAAGTCCATCACGGTGCTCGACGGCACCGCAAAGCGGGGCGTTGCGACACCGGCAATCGGATCCGGCGCGGCTTGCTTGGCGCCGACGTAGACCACGGCCAAGGCTGCGCCGCCGCGCTGCGCCGGATCGTCCCAGGCCGCGATCAGGCTCGATTTCTTCGGCAGCGTGGACGCCAGGGCGCTCTCTGAGCCGGTCTTTTCGTTACGCGCCTTGCTGCGCTGGATGCCGCTGGCAAGCGTCAGGCTGGCGCCAGCGAGCGTGTTGGACCACGCTCCCAGATCGGCATCGAACGTCAGCTCGCCGCCCCAGGTGCGCGCGCTGCCGATGTTCTCGGGGCGGTACAGGCCGAAGGTGATGGTGGGGTAGTTGACCGGGTCGTTGGGCTGGATCGCGTACTCGATCAGGTTCTTGTAGCGCGTCTCGAACACGGCCACATGCAGGCGCAGGCCGCGCGCTACGTCTCCCTTCAGGCCCAGTTCATAGGCATTGCTGGTTTCCTTGTCCAGGTTCGGGTTGCCGATTACCGCATAAGCGTTGCCGGTCGCCGTGTAGCTGAGCGAATCGTAGGTGCCGGTGCGGTCCGACGCCGAGGCGAGGCGCGTGCCGCGGCTGTACTGGACGTAGGCGTCCAGGTTCGACGCCACGCGCGCGGTCAAGCTCAAGCTGGGCGTGGTGTAGCCGTCGGTTTCCTTTTGCAGCTCGCGCCCGGCGTTGGGGATGCCGATCGCGTAGTTATCGAGGTTGTCGGGTTTCAGCTCGCGCCAGTTGTAGCGCACGCCGGGCGTCGCGGTCAGCCAGTTCGACACGGCCAGGTCGGCGCGCACGAAGGCGGCCAGCTTGAGCGAATCCATGTCGGCCATGCGGTTCTTGCTGGTCTTCTGGTGCGCGCCGGTGGCGATGATCAGGCGGTCTTCGCGCCATGGCCGGCTGTTGTCGGCCTTCTCGGCACTGACGCCGTAGGCCAGCGCGTGCTTGTCGAAGCGCTTGCTGGCATTGCTGGCAAAGCCCACGCTGCGGTTGTCGAAGGCGGTGTAGATATCGCGCAGCGTCGGCTGGTTGCCGGTGATGTAGCGCGCCAGTGTGCTGTCTGCGGTAATGCTGTCCTGGATGAACAGGCGGCTTTCCAGGGTGTCGAACCATATGCCACCGCCGCTGAACAGGTGGTCGATGCTGGCGCGGTCGCGCCGGATGCGCGATGTCATGTTCGAGCCATCCGGGTACAGGTTGCCCTGCTTGTTGTCGTACTCGCGCGCGTGGCGCGAACGGAAGGCGTCGAGCGTCGCCGTGAAGCGGTGTCCGGCCCATGGCGTCCAGGCCAGCTTGGCCAGCAGCGCATCCGAATCCCAGTCGTCCGGGTTGACCGGTGCGCTTGCCTTTGATTCCATCTGGCGGCCGTCGCGGTGTACCAGCACGGCCAGCGTCTGCAACGCTCCCATTTGCGCGGCGCCGCTGAGGGCGTGCATGCGCATCTGATTGGCGCCGTCGTAGCCGAACTTGTAGTGCGCGTAGCTCGGGCGCTCGGCGCTGACGTAATCTTCCGGCGCCTTGGTCACGAACGAGACGTTGCCGCCCAGGCCTTGGGCGCCGGCGCCTGCTGGGGCGGTGCCCGAGACGATCGTCACCGAGCGGAAGGTTTCGGGATCGAAGTAGTCGCGGCCGACGCCGAAGCTGTTCAGGGTCGACGCGTCCGGCTTGGGCGCGGCTTCGGGCAGTTCGATGCCATCCAGTTCCAGCCCGACCCGGTTGCCTTCGACGCCACGCACATTGAAGCCGGTGTTGCCGGCGCCATCCCACACGTTGCCGCTGCCGCTGGCGGCGCCGGGCACACTGACCAGCGGCGAGTAGCGCGCCATATTGGCCATGTCGATCACGCCGCGGCGATTCAGCGCCGCTTCATCGAGCACGGTGACGCTGCCGGCTTTATCGAGGCGCTGGCCGGTGATGACGATGGTGCCACTGTCGCCGCTGGCGTTAGCGTTGGCCGCATTGTCGGCAGCCGGTTGCGCATGGGCCGGGGAGGCAAACCCGCAAGCGGCGGTGGAGACGAAGGTGGAGACGACAAGTGCGGCAAGTGGTCGCAGGCCGGGAAGGGAGGCTGCCATGGTGTCCAGTCAAGAGGGTTATCACAGGCCACCGGGTCGGTTTTGAGGCGTTTCGGTAGCTCTTCAATAAATGAGAATGATTCTCATTTGCGACGTATACTAAATGATAATGATTCTCGTTCGCAATCTGTTATTGAAAATTTTGACGCAGATCATCACGGCATCAGAAAGCAATGAAAACTTGGCGAAGAACAAGAAATCTTTTTTTCAGGACGACTTTTTGTTTCTTTATGGCATTACAATTCAAGGATTTGCTGAAGCACGGCGGGGCGCTATGAAAAAATGGATTGGCCGCTTGTTGGGCGGGACCGAAAAAGAAATCGAGACTGGCGCCGCAAGTGCGGTGGCACTCTCAAACGGCGCACAAGAACAACTGGGCGCCGACCTGGACGCCGCGTTCTATCGCTGGCTGACCGCCTCCGCCGGGTACAACGCGCGGCGCGAAACCGAAGAAGCGGTGCTCGCCGAAGTGCAGGCATTGGCGCTCGACCCGGGCGCCGCGTCCGAGCTGGTGCCGCGCATTCCCGAACTGGTGTCGCAGTTGCTCACCGCGCTCTCGGACGAGAACATCTCGACCGGCGCGCTGTCGGCGCAGGTGGGACAAGACCTGGTGCTGGTGGCCGAAGTAATCCGCGAAGCCAACAGCGCCTATTACCGCCCGCTGACGCCGATCGAAACGCTCGAAGGCGCGGTGACGATGCTGGGACTGAACGGCCTGCGCATGCTATTGGCGCGCATCGCGTTTCGGCCGCTGGTGCGTGCCCAGGGCCAGGGTGTGGCGCGCCAGCTGGCGCCGGTGATCTGGGGGCATTCAGAGCGCTGCGCGTTTGCCGCCAGCGTGATGGCGCCGGGGCTGGCGGCCGGTGTGTTCGAAGCGTTCCTGGCGGGCCTGATGCAGAATCTCGGCCTGCAGGTGGCGCTGCGCATCGCCGAGCGCCACGGCGACGGCGGCAAGGTGCCCGGCTCGGGCGTATTCGGGGTCGAGTTGTTCGCGGCCAGCCGTCAGCTGTCGTCGGTGATCGCCAGGCACTGGGATTTCCCGGCCGAGGTAGTCGATGCCATCGCGCACGTGGGCGAACCGGATGCCTCGCATCTGGCGCAGGCGCTAGGCCAGGGCGACCGCATTGCCAAGCTGCGCCTGCTGCTCGACGCCGAGATCATCGAAGACGACGATGCGCTGGTAACTGATGGATTGAACGGCTTCCAGCGTCGTTGCCTGGGCAAGCTGGCCGACCTGGCCAAATAAAAAGGCGCTGTCAGCGTTAACTATTGACGGGTTTGATCGCAATACGAAGCAATTGCTCAACGGAAGCGATGCGCTGACCGTCGAGCGCCCGGCGCCATCCCAGATAATTCGGCAGGTAGCGCGAGGCCACCCCATGAAAGCGGGCGATCCACCCGCGCAAGCGCCCGTGGTACGCGTTGACGTTCTGCACGTGGATTGCGACTGCGCTGCCTGAACGAACCCGCTCGCCCGCGCTCAGGTTGAGCGCCCGGTGCGCAATGCTGTGTTTCCGGGCGAAGCGACGGTAGGCCGCGTTGGCGTCGGTCACGAGCAGCACCTGCGGGTCGAGCACCGGCAGCAGGTGGCGTTCGGCCTGGGGCACCGTCAACGGCCCGCGTCCCGCGACGGCATCGATCGTCTGGCCTGCGCGGTCGCGCGCGACCAGTATGCAGTCGAGTTCGCACGAAATGCCGCGCCTGCCTGCCGCGCCACCCCGCTTGCGCGCCGGCCGGTCGAGCTGGCGCGATCCCTTTTGCGATTCGCGCATGAACATTTCGTCGGCCTCGACGATGCCGCACAGGCGCTGCGGCCGATCATCCTTGACCCGGTGCAGGAAGCGGTGGCGCCAGCGAAACGCCGTGTTGC
>Ga0308169_10000119_pt1 | contig 163353 bp, 144 predicted proteins | sample PhyBR1_2_FD_202139 | JGI IMG/M metagenome (GOLD analysis project Ga0308169, IMG submission 202139) | Phyllosphere microbial communities from UC Gill Tract Community Farm, Albany, California, United States - DLSLSB.R1 | ecosystem: Host-associated > Plants > Phyllosphere > Unclassified | place... | reverse complement strand
TGATCGGTTTCACATTGCAGCATATGATGCGCCGCCGCAGCGATCGCTTTACCCGTCAGCTGGTGCAGCAACTCTATGCGGAGAAAGAGAGCTACAGCGATCTCAGCATGCTCGATCCGCTGACCGGCCTTTATAATCGCCGCGGCCTGAAAAACCGGCTGGCAAACCTGCCGGGCGATGGCACCAGCAATCACTTCGTGCTGCTGCTCGATATCGATCATTTCAAGGCATACAACGACAATTACGGTCATGCGATGGGCGATCAGGCACTGGCGCGCGTCTCGGTCGCCATTCGCGATGCGGTACGCTCGCGGGATATTGTTGTGCGTTACGGCGGTGAGGAATTTCTGGTGCTGCTGACCAATGTGGATGCCGCCATCGCCATGAAGCTGGCCGAGCGCATTCGTCAGTACGTGCTTAACCTTGAGATACCGCATCTGTTCAACGATCGGGTCGCCACTCATGTCACGCTCAGCGCCGGGATTGCCCCGCTGAATGAAGCGGGCTTTGAAGCGGCACTCGCCAACGCCGATCGGGCGCTTTACGTCGCCAAACATCAGGGTCGCAACACCCTTCTCGCTTGGGAAAACCTCTCATCGGCGCGCGTTGTGCAAACGGCCAGCGCGCGTTAATCCCTTCCGGCTCGCTACCGCGGGCCGGGCAATTTTTATGCATAATCTTTTTTGCCGCTATTGTGAGCCTGGTTTTTTATGGATAGAATCAAGAACGATTATCATTTGTTTTCGTATCCCGATTCCCTATACAGGATGTCGCATGGCCACTCTCTCTCGTCAGGTACAGCAGTTCAGCAGCGCACCGCTGATCTTTCTGCAAAGCGATCGGCCACTGGCGACATCCATCGACGCGCTGCTGCATGAGCATCGCGCCTACTTCATCGATACGCTGCACCTCAACGGCAATGCGCCCGCCGACAGCCTGACGCTGGGCGAATGGTCCACCAGCGCCTGCTGGCAGGATCTGCAGCAGCGTTATGGCGATGACGTTTACAAGCAACATCCCGATCAGTTACGCGAAGCCAAGCCGCTGCAATCGCTGTGGGCACAATGGTATTTTGGCCTGCTGGTACCGCCGCTGATGCTGGCGCTGATCCTCGAATCCCGCGCGCTTGACTGCTCGCCACAGCATATCCGCCTGCAACCGCACGCTATCGGTCGTCCGGCCGCGTTCTGGATTGATGTGCAGGAAGATGAAAACGCGCGCTATCTTAATGCGGTGCAGCGTATCGATCGCCTGGTGCAGCACACCTTAATCCCGATGGTCGACGCAATCACCCGCCACGGCGACATCAATGCGCGACTGATCTGGAACAACACCGGCTTTTTGATGCACTGGTTTTTAGGCGAACTGAAAGAGAGCATTCCGGAACTGACCCGTCTGGCACTGGAACACGCACTGTTCTTCAATAAGCAGCTGATCGACGGCAGCGACAACCCGCTTTATCGCACGGTGATTCCACGCAACGGCACCATGGAACGCCGCAGCTGCTGCCAGCGCTATCGCCTGCCCGACGTGCAGCAGTGCAACAGTTGTACACTCGCCGCCAGCTAACCAAAATTTCATCCTGACGACATTTACACTTCAGGCTGCTTATGGCAGCTTTGTTGCCTTCTTTTTGCCTGGAGAACAGCATGAGCCTGGAGTCGGTACGGCGCTTTTTCGCCGAACATGCGCCTGACATCGACATTATTGAGCTGGCCGAAAGCACCGCCACGGTGGAGATGGCCGCACGCGCGCACCATGTCGCCCCGGCGCAGATCGCCAAAACCCTGTCATTGAAAGTGAAGAATGAGGTGATCCTGGTGGTGACCTGTGGCGACGCGCGGCTCGATAACCGCAAGCTGAAGCAGGCGCTGGGTGCCAAAGCACGCATGCTCAGCGTGGATGAGGTGGTGAATTATACCGGCCATCCGGTGGGTGGCGTGTGCCCGTTTGGCCTTGAACAGCCATTGCAGGTTCTCTGTGATATTTCGCTGCAACAATTTAGCGAAGTCTTGCCCGCCGCCGGTTCAATCCACAGCGCGGTGCGTATTTCGCCAGCGCGCATGGCCGAACTGACCGATGCGCGCTGGGTAGATGTCTGCCAGTAAAACGCGACTTTGCGCTGCCTTTTCAGAAGCGATCGCGCTTTATGAACAAGGCAGCGCAATTCATTAATCCATCATTCCAGCAATAGCATCGCTCGCCGGGCATCTCACACTTATTCCTGAAATAAGAAATATCCGTATTAACAGCTCGGTTAATACGCTTCTTTCATCACCGCAAAATAACCCTTAATAACCTTAAGTGGACGCCATTAATAAACGGCATACCGACACTGATAATATTCCGCTTGCAGATCGTTTAAAGCAGAAAGAGAGCGATACTTTAAGAACAATCGCAGCATTGAAATGGCAAATAATGTGATATAAATCACCACCAGAACACTCTTTCAGCTTCCTGATTTTGACCCGCCTCGTTGCGGCAAAGCTCAGCTTAATTGCAGGTCAACTATGCCCAGTTTGTTTGCCATTTACAGGAAATTCAGATTTCCTTTCAAATTCATGCATGCGGCGGTTAAGTATCCTGCTGCCAACGCCAGCGTGAAAAAATACTCGGTGATGTCGATCGAAGAGACTATCGATCGTCTGCTGAGTGATAAAACGGTGTCGTTAGCGCGTTATGGCGATGGCGAGCTGGAGATGACCTACTACAAAAACATCGGCTTTCAGCCCTTTGATGCACGCCTGTCAGAGCGCCTGAAAATGGTGCTGCGCGATGCGCGTAACAACCCGAACTGCCTGATCTGTATGCCGGATGCCTTCCGCAACATGTCGAGCATGCGTTCAGGTGCCGCACTGTTCTGGTTCTTCCATAAGTCTTTCTATTTCAAGCGCTATCAGGGTCTGCTGGATCAGAGTTACCAGTACGGCAACACCTCGGTGACGCGCCCGTATCACGATTACAAAGACAAAACGCTGTCACGCACCATCTTCGAAAAATTCAAACTGCTGTTCAAAGATCAGCGCGTGCTGATCGTTGAAGGTAGCGGAACGCGTTTAGGTCTGGGCAACGATCTGATGGACAGCGCCAAAGAGATTAAGCGTATTACCACGCTTAACCGCAACGCGTTTTCGGTCTATGACAAACTGCATGCGGCGATTGTTGAGACCGCGCCGAACTTCGATCTGGTGCTGGTTTCACTGGGCCCAACCGCCACCCTGCTGACCTACGATCTGAGCAAACAGGGCATTCGCAGTATTGATACCGGCCACATCGACATCGAATATGAGTGGATGCGCGCGATGGCCACGACTAAGGTGAAAGTGGAAGGCAAAAACGTCAACGAAGTGGGTTCACTGCTCACCGATGATAATGCCGTGCAGGATTTGACTTACCAGCAGCAGATTCTGTTTCACGTGGGTGAAAACGGCAAGCCTGCGGTGGCACCGGCTACCGTCTGATTCTGCCCGCGAACCTGCCCTTGACGGGCAGGTTTACTCCCCGGCTTTCAGCGCACAGCCACATGAAGCGCCCATCTCCATGTAGTACGAAATCTCCCGCACTTCTCCCGCATGATTCCAGTTAATCAGCATCTCAATCGCCGTTTCCGCCAGTTCATGAATATGCTGCCGCACGGTGGTTAATTTCGGCTGCTGAAACGCTGCCAGATCGGTGCCGTTAAAGCAAACCAGCGCCAGCTGTTCAGGCACACGAATATTCTGCTCCGCCAGCGCCCGCAGGCAACCCATCGCCTGTGCCTCATTACTGATAAACAGCGCGCGCGGCACGTTATCCTGCTGCAATATCTGACGCATCACGGCGTAGCCATCGTCGCGATGGTAGCGCGCCGGCCAGATCCAGTTTTCATTGATGGTTAATCCTTCCGCCTGCATCGCATCGCGCCAGCCGTTAACGCGATCGCGGGCGTTCACCATCTCTGGCGGTCCGCAGAGAATGCCGACCTCACGATAGCCATGCCCAAGCAGATGTTCGGTTAACCGGCGCGCCGCGCGGCGTTCATCGACGCGCAACACGCTGACGCCAGCCTGCGGATCGGCGCGATCCAGCATGATCAACGGCGTGCCGCTGGCTTTGATCAGATCGATCTGCGGATCGCTGTCGACGCTGGCGTAGAACAGCCCGTCCACCTGCCGGTTAAGCAGCGCGTGGATCACCTCAATTTCGCGTTGCCGATCTTCACCGGCGTCGCCCAGCAGCATCACGTGCCCGGCTTTCAGCGACTCCTGCAACAGCACATGCGCCATTGAGGCCACAAAGGGATTCGCGATACTGGGCACAATCAGGCCAAAGGTTTTGGTGCTGCCGAGGGCCAGCGCGCGCGCCACGCCGTTGGGGCGATAGCCGATGCGCTGAATGGCATCCAGCACACGTTGGCGCGTTTTTTGCGCCACCGGACGTGGACCATTATTAATGACGTAGCTCACCACGGCGACCGACGTTCCCGCCAGCCTGGCGACATCGGCACGGGTGACACGTTGAGAAGGTTGCTGTTTTGCCACGAGAAATTTTATCCTTAAAATTGTCGTCCATATCATCAGTCGCACCAGCGTAACGTACCGGCGCGGCGCAGGCTACGCGTTGCGGCAATATAATCGGCGATGCGGGCAGAAATGTAGCGGGTAATGCGGACAGCGGGATAAAAATGCAGGTGCGACTGCCCCTCCCTGGGAAGCATTCCTTCTATATGGAAGCCATCTCATTGCTTGCCTGAGCGCTGCACCGTCGGTAACGGATCCCCTGGTATTGGCTCTGTGTATTGCCTGCTGGCGGAGCCGCAATCGCGATTCAAAGGCCATGACAGACAATCACTGACGCATGCAGCGTGGATCGGACACGCGTTGAACGGCTTCACTTGTTCAGTGTATCTACGCGCGTAGATTATTCAAGGGATGAAAAATAAATAATAAGGTTTTCTTTACAGTTAGCCGTAGCCAGAAGAAACAATAAACAGGCTTATCAAGGTGATGGGCTACACTGCTTTTATCAGGCAAAGTGTAACCGAATTTTATCGGCATCCGCACTTAACCTTTGTGTGAAATTTGTGCATGCCTGACGCGGACTTTTTATCCTGCCAGGTCACAACGACGCATTTGCCCGCTATGCTAGCCGCCCTGCCCGCCTGTTAATGTGAGGACAACTGACATGGCTATTATTCTGATGCGCCACGGCAAGCCGGATCGACAATCTTCATCCCGACTGACGGCGCTGGCCATGGCGGAGTGGTGTGAGCAGTACGATCTGTCGCTGGTGTGCGACCTGCCGCCGGCGCGCAGTGAGATGATTGCCCGGCAGGCGGATTATGTCATCGTCAGCAGCCTGCCCAGAGCGCAATCATCGCTGGAAAAGTTACAGATGCAACCGCAGGAAATATCGCCGCTGTTTGCTGAGGTCGATCTGCCGATTATCGCCTTTCCGCGCTGGCGGCTGCCGCCGTTTCTCTGGCTGTCGGTACTGCGGGCGCTGTGGTTTTGCGGCGTCTCTGGCAGCGTGGAATCCTATCGTGACGCCAGCCAGCGCGCGCATCAGGCAGCGGATCGGCTGATTGAACGATCGCACTCTGGCACCGTGCTGCTGGTCGGCCACGGCATCATGAATAAGATGATCGCCCGCGAACTGCGCCGCCGCGGCTGGCAGGCGGAGAAACACGCCAGCAGTCGCCACTGGAGCACCGCCATCTACAATCGGCCTTTTATCTAACCGTCGTGCCGCGCCTCGCTGAACCGGGCGCGCAGCCAGTAGATAAATTCGCTGACCGCCCGCGGCACCTGCGCTGCCCACGGGCGCACGATCCACAGCCGTTCGGCAAACACCTCCACTGGCCGCCATGTCGGCAACAGCTGCGTCAGTTGCTGCTGCTCTAGCGCCGCCTGTGCGCTGAAATCGGGCAGCAGTGCAATGCCCAGCCCCTGCAAAGCCGCATCGCGAATTGACTCACTGTTGTTGGTGGCGAACGGGCCGCTGACGTCAACTGCCAGCTTCTCCGCGGGATTGTCAGCGCTGATAAAGCGCCAGCGAGGCGATTCATGGCCGCGCGGATAACAGAGGCACTGATGCTGCGTCAGCTCGGCTGGCGTTTGTGGCGTACCCTGCCGTTGCAGATAGGCGGGCGCGGCCACCAGCACGGCGCGGGTATCGCACAGCCGCTGGGCGACGTGCGTCTCCGGGATCTGCTCGCTGTGGCGGATCGCCAGATCAAACCCTTCACTGCTCAGTGACACCAGCCGATCGGACACCTCAAGCTGAATACGCACCTGCGGATGCAGCACCAGAAACGCGGTGATATGGCTCACCAGCTGCTGACGCGCAAACGCCACCGGCGCGGTAATGCGGATCACGCCGCGCAGCGGGCCAGCCTCATCGCGCACGCTGACAAAGCTGCGCGCGATATGGGCAAACGGCTCGCGCAGATCGTCCACCAGCTTTTCACCCGCCGAGGTCAGCCGCACGCTGCGGGTGGTGCGCTGCACCAGCGGTACGCCCGCAGCCGCTTCCAGCTCGCGAATTTTCTGGCTCATCGCCGCTTTGGAAATATCCAGCCGTTCCGCCGCCCGGGTGAAACTGCCCTGCTCCGCCAGCATCACCAGCGCATGCAGATGAAACCACAGCGCATCCGCCTTAAGCTCTTTCATCTTGATTGTTCACTGTGGTGAATAATGATTTCAAGTATAGCGCTTTTTCTCCTCGCCCATCATTGCCAGAATGGTCGAAATCGCCTATCCCATCAGGAGCACACTATGCCGCTATTACAGTTCGATATTATTGAAGGCCGCAGCGAAGCGGAGATTAAAACGTTGCTGGATGCGGCCCACCGCGCGGTGCTGACCGCCTTTAAGGTGCCGCCGCGCGATCGTTATCAGATTGTTCATGAAAACCGCGCCAGCAATATGGTGTTTCTGGATACCGGGCTGGGATTTTCCCGCAGCGATCGGCTGGTGATGGTGCGTGTGTTTACCAGCCCGCGCAGCGACGAGCAGAAGCAGCGGTTTATGGCGGAGCTGGCGCGCGAGCTACAGGAGAGCTGTGACATCGCCGGAGAAGATCTGATGATCTCCTTTATCACCAATGAAAAAGGCGACTGGAGCTTTGCTCACGGCGTAGCGCAATACGTTACCGGCGACCTGTAAACTCATGCTGATAAAGCTAATAATGACAACGTTATTAATATGTTAGCTATTTGACAGCGCCCTGTGCACCGGACACATTATCGCCTCCCCGTCATGATAAGGAGATAATGATGAGATTTACCGGTTATGTTTTTGCGTCGTTGCTGTTGGTATCGCCCTGGGCGCTGGCCGATGAACATCCGGCCAGCGTGCGGCTGGAATCGCTGTTAAAAGCGGATAAATCATGGGATGGCACGCGCTATACGCACTATCCCAGCGGCCAGCCCGAACTGTCGGTAGTGAAAATCACCCTGCCACCGCACGCGTCGTTACCCTGGCATCAGCATGCGGCGCCCAATGCCGCGTACGTGCTCTCCGGTGAATTAACCGTAGAGAAAAAAGCGGATGGTAAAAAACTGACCCTGAGAAAAGGCGAAGTGTTGCCTGAAATGGTCGGTGAGATCCATCGTGGGCACAGCGGTGCCGAGCCGGTTGAACTGATCGTTTTCTATGCCGGTCAGGCTGACGCGCCGTTATCCACCGCCGAATAGCCCATCCTGCGCGGGCGTTGGTCCGCGCATTCTGTTTCCCCGTAGTGCCATTCCCTTCTGCAGCCCGCCTTCATGCTGCGTGACCACCGTTATAATTGCCACAGGGATATGTTGCAGCACCATGACAGCCGCGCTAGATTTAGCCGCTATCCTTTCTGAGGATGAATCAATGCGCGATTACAGCGCGATCTCAACGAGGTATCGACGTTGTCTGAGTTTATTTCTGTCATCCTTTTTATGGCATCGATTGTCATTTACAGCACCAAAGCCGGGCGAAACATTTTTTGGTTCATTCTCATTCTGATCATTCTGGGCCTGTTTGTGGTGCTGAATGCCACCCTGCTCGCCAGCAACTATTTTACCGGTGAAGGCATTACCGACGCGGTCATTTACACGCTGACTAACAGCATGACCGGCGCGGGCATCAGCAAATATGTGCTGCCGGGCATCGGCTTGTTTCTGGTGCTGTTTCTGATCTTCTGCCTGTTGTCGTGGATCCTGCGCCGCAAAAAGCACGCGCCGCATCGCTGGGGTTACAGCGTGCTGGCGGTGCTGCTGGCGGCAGGGTCGATCAAAGCGACACCTGCTTTTCAGCAGGTTAGTGCGCTGATCGCCTCACAAATTCGCCAGGACAACTCCGACTTCAGCAGCTGGTATCAGGTGCCGAAAAAGAGCCTCGCCGGGCCGAAGCTGAACGTGGTCTATATCTACGGGGAAAGCCTCGAACGCACCTATTTTAATGCGCAGACCTTTCCTGGCCTGGCGCCGGAACTCAGCCGCTTAAAAGATCAGAGCCTCGATTTCAGCGCCACCGAGCAGCTGCCCGGCACCGACTACACCATTGCGGGCATGGTCGCTTCGCAGTGCGGCATTCCGCTGTTTGCGCCTTTTGATGGCAACGCTTCTGCCGCGCTGTCGACCTTCTATCCACAGAACATCTGCCTCGGCGATATTCTCAAAGCCTCCGGCTATGAAAACGTCTTTATGCAGGGCGCCGACCTGCGTTTCAGCGGCAAAGATGTGTTCCTGAAGTCCCACGGTTTTGACCAGATGTTTGGCGCGCAGGAGCTGAAATCGTTGGTTGCCGATCCGACTTACCGCAACACCTGGGGCTTTTACGACGATACCGTGCTTGATGAGGTGTTTGAAAAATATCAGGCGCTCTCTGCCGCCGGTAAGCCGTTTGCCCTGTTCGCCTTAACGGTGGACACGCATCATCCCGACGGTTTTATCTCCCGCACCTGCCAGCGCAAAAGCTACAGCTACGAAGGCAAACCTAACCAGTCGTTCAGCGCTGTGGCCTGCAGTCAGGAGCACGTGGCGCACCTGATCGAGCGCATCATGGCGTCGCCGGGTTTTAAAAACACGGTGATTGTCGTCACCTCCGATCACCTGGCGATGAACAACACCGCGCATCGCTATCTGATGAAGCAGCCGCGTCACGATCTGTTCTTTGTGATTCGCGGTGATAAGCCGGAGCAGCGCGTCATCGACGTGCCGCGTAGCACGCTGGATAACGGCGCTACCTTGCTTGATATTCTCGGCGGCGATAACTTTATCGGCCTTGGCCGCAGCAGCCTGTCGAGCCAGTCGCTCTCCGCACAGTTCCCGGACCTGAAAACCAAAATCAACGACTGGAAGCACGACATTATTCAGCTGTGGAACTTCCCAAAAAGCATTGATGCTTACCGCATCGATAAAGCGGATAACAGCATCAGCTTTTCCGGCTCGCGCTTTAAGCTGCCGATTCTGCTGCGGGTTTCGCCGAATAAAGTGGAGCCGCTGCCGGAAGGCGAATATGCCGAACCACTGCGTTATCAGCTGGCGAAATTTACGCCTGAGCAAAAGTTTGTCTGGATCGATCGCTGCTACAAAATGGCGCGGATGTGGGATGCGGCGCTGGCGCTGAGTACCGATATCTGCGTGGCCAACGGCCAGATGGGCAGCCAGCCGCAGGTGCTGCGCGTGCCGCAGGATAAATATGACGGCAACATTCGCTTTGGGACTTCGCCGCCGCTTAACGATAAGCAGTATCAGCAGAACGTTGAGCAGCTGCGCATCGCCGATAATGACATTCGCTATCACGCGGACAGCTTCCTGTTTGCGGTGCCCGGCGCGCCCGATATTGTGCGTCGTTATGAGGGCGTATCGCGTCATGAAGAGTGGGGGCGCTGGTCGAACGCCAACCTCGCGCCGCAGGTGAAGATTGAGTATGTCGAGCCGCTGCCGGCGCGCTTTGATTTGACCATTACCGCGCGGGCTTTCGGCCCTAACGCGCACCGGCCGATTCCGGTGAAAGTGGGCGATCAACAGCAGACGTTAATGCTCAGCCATGAGAACAGCACCACTACGCTGCACTTCACCAACCCCACCGGCAGCAACAGCGTGATTCTGGCGCCGCCGGAGCCGGAGCTGTCGAACGTCGGCAACATCGCCGGCTTCGATCCACGCAGGCTCGGCATCGGCATGGTGGAGATCAAAATCACGCCGACGCCGTAAACGTCACCCACAAAAAGGCTGCCGCGCGCAGCCTTTTTTTATTCAGGCGTTGTTCACTTCCTCACGCAAGGTTTCCAGACGCTGGCGCTGCTGACCGTCGGCGCTGAAATTGTCGGCGGCCAGCCAGCGCTGCATCGCAGATTTTACGCGTGGCCATTCGCCATCAATAATGGAAAACCAGGCGGTATCGCGATTGCGACCTTTATAGACCACCACCTGACGGAACACCCCTTCCGGCTGAAAACCGAGTCGCAGCGCGGCCGCTTTTGATGGCGCGTTGCAGTTGTCACATTTCCATTCATACCGACGATAGCCCAGCTGCTCAATGGCGTACTGCATCAGCAGAAAGTGCGCTTCGGTAGCCGCCGTGCTGCGGCGTAACAGCCGGGAAAACGTGACATGGCCGACTTCAACCACACCGTTCTGCGCATCAATACGCATCAGCGCCAGCGTGCCGGTGGGCTGGCTGCTGCTGAGATCGATGACGGTAAAATGTAGCGGATCGCGGCTCGCCTCCATGTTGCGCGCCCAGGCAAGATAATCCTCTTCACTGGCAAAAGGTTCGACCGGCATCCACGTCCAGTCACGACCATCAGGCGCCAGCTGCCACGCCTGATACAGTGCCCGCCCGTGCGCCTCGACGCTGAAAGGCTCCAGCCGACAGGTGCGGCCCAAAAGCGTAACCCGCTGTGGCAGCGCCCGCAGCTGCCATTCCGGCAGTGGAAAACCCACCGGCTGCTGATAGTGATTTAGGTGTTGGGTCATGGGGTGTCCTGTTGGCAAAGGGTGATCTGATGCTGGCCTGCGTGACGTGTTGGCGATGTGCTGAGGTCGCTTTTATTGAGATAGCATGCTCACAGCAAAGCTGCCGGCGAAAACATCGGGCCCTGTCTAACGGATGTTACTGATAATTTGTTAGTTAGAACAACGCTTCTTCATGAGCATGCCTTCGCTTTTTTGATGAGGAAATTACTGACATCGCTGTGCATTAACTAATGAAGCTAATGCCAGGCAAAACAGACTCTCTGACATGAAGCAGGGTGAACTCTTATCCGTATCTTAACTATATGTATGTTTAAGCGTCGCTCAATCTTGGTTGCATCCTACTTGTAGTTGCTTTCTGAAACTCGAAGATTTCAAATGCGGCACGTCAAACAATACTGTACATTAAAACAGTAAATTCAAGTTCGTGATGGAATTTAGAAAAAATTACGTTAAAAATATATAAAATAAACACAAATTACGTAAAATAAAACGTAACCACTAGTTTTTTAAAACCGGATAATTGTATGGCTAACATCGATGTCGACTACTGCTACTCCTTCCCTGCTATCCGTGGCATTCAGGCAGGAAAACCTTTTTACGTAGCTATGTGTCGTATGCGCGTCATTCCAAAAATTTTCAGCTTTGACGAAAATGAGGTACCGCCAGAACTACGATCTCAGCGAATCTTAAACAAATCCCGAATTCCTGAGATGGCAAAGTATCTAATTGATAATCCTAGTGATTATATTTTTTCTGCGCTGACGGCGTCTATTGCTATTGATATACAATTTGATGAATTTCCCGGTTCAAATAACCTTGGAACGCTACGTGTACCAATGGAAGCGCAGATACTAATTAATGATGGCCAACATCGTCGCAAAGCCATTGAAGACGCTTTGGAACAACGTCCAGAACTTGGTCAGGATAATATCCCAGTACTATTTTTTGTAGATGAAGGCTTAAAACGAAGTCAACAGATGTTCGCAGATCTGAACAAATATGCTATTCGACCAAGCCCTTCACTGTCCGCGCTATATGATCATCGCGATACCAGCTCAAATCTTGCTCGTTATTTAGCAATGACTATCGAGCCCTTTGTCGGGCTTACAGAGATGGAAAAATCAAGCATCAGTACGTTATCTAACAAACTTTTTACTCTTAGCAGTATTAAACAGGCTACGAGAGCACTATTAGGTAAAGATCCAAGAGAAGAGGATTTTGATGAAAGTACCCATATGGCCGCACTGTACTGGCAAACTATGTTTCAAGTTATGCCTGACTGGCAACTTGCAGCAAAAAAAGAAGTATCACCAGCGCAGTTGCGCCAGGATTATGTGCATGCTCACGGCATAGGCCTTCAGGCATTAGGGTTACTAGGACGCAGCCTGATAGCTGAAAATCCTGATTGCTGGCAACAAAAGATGAACGAAATTAAGAAATTCGACTGGCGAAAAAGCAACCCAGAACTCGTCAAGCGAGCTATGCAACATGGTAAGCTGAGCAAGTCTAGTGCATCGATCCAATTAACATGCAATGCTCTAAAAATCGCATTATCACTTCCCCTCTCAAACGAAGAACAAGAGCTTGAAGCTCAACTGGCTACCTCATGAGTAAACTAATTCAGGCCCACGATCTGGCCGATTACGAAGATTTCATCAATGAAGAAAACTTTGCTGGAAAGCCTTTGGCAGAGTATGTATCTGAAGTGCAGCGTATCTATTGTGCTGATAAGCGCCCATGGGTAATTGGCTATAGCGGAGGCAAAGATTCCAGCGCTGTCATTACTCTGGTATACCTCGCACTTTTAGGATTACCGCCTGCCATGAGGCAAAAAGACGTATTTCTTGTTTCATCCGACACACTGGTAGAAACTCCTGTCGTCGTCGATTTAATCAAGAAAACCATGTTGCGAATTGAAGCTGGTGCTAAACGCGCTGGGCTACCGATAACACAGCATTCAGTCATGCCGAAAACTCATGAAACCTTCTGGGTTAATCTGCTGGGTAAAGGTTATCCGGCTCCAACTCGTAGTTTTCGCTGGTGTACTGAGCGAATGAAAATCAACCCGGTCAGTGATTTTATCAAAGATAAAGTCAGCCAGTTTGATGAAGTCATCGTGGTACTCGGTTCACGCAGTAGCGAAAGCGCATCACGCGCGCAGGTTATAGCCAAACATAAAATTGATGGCACACGGCTGGCGAGGCACACCACTCTCGCTAATGCCTTTATATATACCCCTATTGATACCTGGGACACTGAAGACGTCTGGAAATTACTTCGAGGTGCATTCCGTTATTCCCCAGATGATATCGATGAGTGGGAAAATCCATGGGGGGGTAACAACCGCCCGTTGTGGACGCTGTATATGGACTCTTCCGCGCAAGGAGAATGCCCACTCGTTATTGATGACAGTACTCCATCTTGCGGAAGTTCTCGTTTTGGTTGCTGGACCTGTACCGTTGTTACAAAAGATAAGGCGATGGAAAGCCTGATCCAAAATGGAGAAGTCTGGATGTCGCCGTTGCTGAAATACCGGGATCTTCTGGCATTCACCACCGATCCTGTAAATAAGGACACTTACCGAAACTATAAGCGTCGTAGCGGCAAGGTTAGCTATCAATACGCTAAAGACGGTGAGGAAATAAGCGCTGAACGCAAACACGTTCCTGGTCCTTACTGGATGAAATACCGCCAACAATGGTTGAAAGACCTACTTGAAATCGAAAGAGATATGAATGCTCAGGGTCATGCCATCACTCTGATCACTCAACCTGAACTACATGCTATACGTCAGGAATGGTTAAAAGATCCTAACGAGCCGGACTGGTACGACACGCTACCTGGTATTTACCGCGATGTATATCAGCAGGATCTGGAGTGGGTGGTTGATGATCAGTCGCGCTTTGACGCCAGCGATGCCGATTTGCTGGTACAGATAGCTCAGGGGTTTGATGTCGTGCCAGAGATGGTTATGAAGTTGATTGAATTGGAAGTTTCAATGGAAGGATTAAGTCGCCGCCAGGGGATATTTGACAAACTCGGCACAATTTTAAAGCAGGACTGGGGCAGTCTGGAAGAGATTCAGCAACAACAGGTAACGCTACAAAAACGCAACGATCGGGATATTCATCAAGAAGACGTTGCCAGACTGGAGGCTGAACTCCAAATTTTACAACGTAGAATTGTCGATGCCAGTGAATCATCTGTATTTGCCGATGAGGAAAAAGAACGTGCTCATTAAACAACTGGTGTTACATAATTTTCGGGTATTTAACGGTACACACACGATTGATCTAGCTCCAAAAAAGCGCCCAAATGATGTGAATGCACGCCCTATAGTGCTGTTTGGTGGTTTAAATGGTGCAGGAAAAACTTCGATTCTATCGGCGATCCGTCTGGCGTTGTATGGTCGGCTGGCGTTTGGCCTTGCGACTCAACAACAGGACTATATTGAACAGCTTAGCTTATTGATTCACAACGGTACGAACTATATTGAGCAACCAGAAGAAGCGGCTGTCGAACTGACCTTTACCTATAATAAAGGAGGCCATGAAGCGGAATTTACCGTAACGCGAGCCTGGAAAAAAGGTAAGAAAGATCGTCTTTCTCTACATCAAGATGGGCAACTGCTCAGTGAGTTGGATTACGATCAATGCCAGGGGTTTCTTAATGAATTAATCCCGCATGGTATTGCGGATCTGTTCTTTTTTGACGGCGAGAAAATTGCGGAACTGGCGGAAGATGATTCCGGCAATATTCTGCGCACCGCAGTACGACGTTTATTGGGTCTGGATCTAATCTCCAAACTGCATAATGACTTGATGATTTTTATTAAGCGCCAGCAATCCAGCCAGCTAGCGAGTTCTCAGCAACAACAGATTGCCGAACTTGAAGAACAGGGTAAAAAATTAGCTTGTCAGACAGAAGAGCTGCTGGAAAAAGCGGATTTTGCCAAAACACGAATTGAGTTCTTATCTAAAGATATTACCCGCTATGAAGGTTTGTTGAATGCACAAGGTGGTGCATTTGCCCAAACTAAAGCGCAGGAAAAACAAAAAGTTGAAACTCTTTTAAAAGATAAAGAACGTCTGGAAAAGTCATTACGACAGGAGTGTGATGGGGCGTTGCCTTATGCGCTAGCCCCTAATACCTTATCTGAATTGTTGGAAAAAATTGCTGACGAAACGCAGATCAAACAAGCTCAGAGTTTTGAAAAAGAATTGGGGCAGTTTTTGGCTCTACTACAAAACGATATCGCATTGCGATCCAGTACGACGAGTAAAATTGCGACTGAAGCGATTACCGATAATTTAAAAGTGTATATGGCAGCCAAACCTAAGGGCGATTTGCTGTTTGATATCTCTGAGCGTGAAGCCGGTATGCTACAGCAGTCTATTGAACAAGACAGCAAAAAGGCATGGCAGCGCTTCGACCTTTACCGCGCTCAGTTAGCTGAGATCGAACAGCAGCTAGAGCAGGCTGCTGCTAATATTGCCCGCGCCCCGGAAGACGATCAGCTAATGGATCTCTTTGAGAAACTGCGCGATTTGGATAAGCAGCGTGAAAAACAGCGACAAAAATACCTTTCGTTACTGGAAGAGGCTAAGCAGGTTAAGCAACAGCAACTGGATTGCGTCCGCCAGGTGCAAAAAGCGCATGATGTTAGGCGTCATCAGCATGGTTTTAGTAGTGCCTTTAAAAATGCGCAAGAAACTATTAATTTGCTCGACCGGTACAGTGATGTATTAACTCAAGCAAGAGTGAAAACGCTGTCAGCCAACTTTGAAATCGCCTATCGAAAACTGGCTCGTAAAGAAGATCTACAGCTTAACGCGCATATTAATCCAGAGACGTTTGATGTCGAATTGGTGGATGAAAAGGGTACAGTGATTAACCGTAAGTTGCTCTCCGCTGGTGAAAAACAGATCTATGCGATAGCGATCCTTGAAGCTCTGGCAAAAACCTCTGGCCGTGATTTACCTGTGATTATTGATACTCCGTTAGGACGTCTGGATTCCCAGCATAGAGATAAGTTAATTAATCACTATTTCCCGTTTGCCAGTCATCAGGTGGTGCTGCTATCTACCGACACCGAAGTAGATGAGCGTTATTTTGTCGATCAGTTGCGCGATGACATCTCTCATGCTTATGAGATTGTGTTTAATGCACATACCAAATCGTCTGCACTGAAACCTGGCTATTTCTGGGAATTAACTAAGGAGGCGATCTGATGCTCCCGAATCGAATGGTGCTTAGTCGTCAGACTGAAGAGCAGCTTAAAAAATTGAAAGGATATACAGGGATTACGCCCAATGTCGCTGCTCGACTGGCATTTTTCCGTTCGGTAGAGAGCGAGTTCCGTTATTCGCCTGAGCGGGATACCAAGAAGCTGGATGGCTCGCTGGTACTGGATAAAATTACGTGGCTGGGGGAGACATTACAGACTACAGAATTGGTGTTGAAGATGCTTTATCCACAGATGACGCAGAAGGATATGATTAAAGCTTGGGCAGCACATGTTGAGGATGGGATTGCGGGGTTAAGAAACTATCGCTCGGTAAAAGATTTTGTATATGGAGTATACAAATAATGGAAAATAATAAGTCGATATTCACCCCATCTTTGCTAACAAAGCATGAAAATGGCACACTAACAACGGTAATCTGTATTAGTCGCGACTTGATCTGACATATGGTAATCCCCCCGAAAAATCGATGCAGGCATAAGTAGAATTTTCTCCTAACCTGAATGCAGGGGGGGTTACCAGTGCATATAACAACATCAAAGGATTATGAGGGCCCCTTTAGTCCCCTCGCCGCCAGCACGAAATTAACTAAATTTTTCAGAAAGCTAAGATCCATAGACCTACCAGGCTCAACCCTTAGAATTGTTCAGGCGGGATAACATGGAGGAAACCTTCACTTTCTTAACACTCATCTTCAACTGACCGTTATCCAAATGGTAGCCAACTGATAAACACTGTCCTTTGGATAGGTCTCCTAGTTGCTTTTCCCACTCAGCCTGCTTTGTACCTGGCATGCTCAGTTCAAGAATTTTCGCGTACGTCTTTGTCTCTGTTTTTGCTGGTGCAAAAATCAGCTTGTGACACGCTTGGAATAAACGATCTTGCTCATCTTTACGCAGCATACTTAGCGTTTGAGTCGCCAGAATTAGGGATACCCCAAACTTGCGTCCTTCCGTTAACATTTTGCCCAATGGGCTCTCCAGGCGATGATCGAGGTTCTGCACTTCATCCAATACAATAGGAATCGGTTTTTCCTTACTACCGTAACTACATGCGTAGGAGTATAGATCCCAAAGTAAAAACTCAGTACAAAGCATTGAAATATCGTGGTTAAGCGACGCAAGTTGCATAATTGTTGAGCGGTGATGTTCACTCTCAAACACATCATTCCAACTTTTATCACTGTCAGATGAAAACAAGTTAGACTTAACAAGAGGAGCCAGCTTGCTTGCAAGTGCTGGTCCTGCAGTTTCTTCCTCGTTTAGGTCATCCAACATATTCTGTAAGCTATAAGCACTACCATATCGTTGGACACCAGATTCAATCACTTCATTGAGCACTGCGATCTGGCGCTCGCCAATTGTCGAATATACCTTGTTAAAAACAGAGGCTACCCTTCCAGCCACCATATGAGGCTTCTCTTCGAGAAAAATCCCGCCAAAATCTTGCTTTTGAGCTCTAAATGGCGACATACCAAATGGCTCATTACAAAGAATATTGGATTTAGGATTTGTTCGTTCAATAAACTCCGGCTCAAGGTGATTCGGCAAGAATCCGTTTGTATAATCAATCACCAGCGACCGAATTTGAGCATCGGCCAAGCTCATCAACAAACCTTGTATACAGTAGGTCTTACCCTGCCCTGAGCTACCAAAAATGATCAGGTGACGGTTTGCTAAATCCTTGTGCCCGTACTCCCAGAAAACTTTTTCGCCGGTAAGCGTATTCTGACCAATTTCAACTCGGCATTCACTCGCATAATCTGGGGTTGGCTCTGCAGCTAACTTTGACGGCTCCTCTGTTTGGAGGTTCGGTTTTAAATCCTCTGGCTTATCGACCACAACGTCTAATGGAACGAGCGACTCTCTTTTTTTCAAAGCTGTCTGCCCCACCAACATATACTCCGCCGGCACATGGCAGATCTGTGCGATGTCCTTTTCGTTCATTAATACTTGAAGCGGGTGTTGCACCAGTGAAGGCAGCAAAGACATAGGAAGGTCAACCTTCAACACGCCATCCTGCATGTTATAGCCAGGTTCGAAACAGCTTCCGCTTTCAAGGTGGCTAACCACTAGACCTGCTGGATAGTTCTCAAGCTCCGCAATCGCGTAGTTACCGCGTAGCCACTCTTCTTTCTCTGCCAGCAGGGCTTCGAAATAGTCATTGCTGAATACGTTGTACAGACGGTATTTGTCGATTTGCATCAACACTTGGCGGATAAACAAGCCTCGGTATAGCTTCGACGCCAGTGTCTCGTCGCTCAAAAGCTCTGTTAGATAGCGGCGAAGCTCATTCGCTTGCTGTACTGCTTTTTTGTAGTCTGGCGTGGAGCCTGCTTTCACTTCGACAGGAAGCAAATAAAGGTTACCCTCTTTAAAGCCCACCAGCAGTATATCATCTGAAATCGCGCCTTTTTTATATCTCTGCACATTGCGTGAGAAGTCACTGTCGGTCATTTTCAGGCCGATGTTACCCGACACGCGGATCATTTCACCAACTGAGAGCGGAACCCAGGTGATATCAGATTGGTGCACCAGACACGTCGCAAATTTATAGGCGCCGATAATGCCAGTTCGCTCTTTGCGAATGGTGTCGTTGCAAGTCAACATCTTCAGTAGCCAATCACCATTGAAGGCATTGAACTCGTTAATCTGCTTGCCGCCACTTTGTGCAACCACCCTTTCGAACAAACCACGCTGTGCCGTCACGGTTATCGCATCGTAGCTGGCTGAGCAGGTGTACTGATCAGAATAATGAATAAGCACGATACATTGATTGGCGTGGAAGAAGTCTAGCGTCACTTTCGGGTCGATGATGGTGGTCCAAATCGAGCTGTCATAAGAGCGCGCTAGCAGAGATTTAAAGTCTTCACTGACCGCAAGAGCAGGAGCATTGGCCCCCGTGTATTGTGTGCTGGGCTTAAATGCTGGTTCTATTAACGAGCCAACATACTTCGCTATTTCCAAGTGTGGTTGGTTACTATATTGAACGTTTTGCAAACCAAATGCAGTGAAGTATGAGCCTTCATCACTTTTAGAAGCGTCGCCCGTCAGCAGACCATCACACGCAATACCACTAGGCATGTCGTCAACGCTCAAGGTCGTTAACTTCACGTTGTCGTTGTTTCTGAAAAAAGACAGGTGCGAGTAGACTTGCCCTTCGCGTTCACTTTGAGCATTGGTAAACTTGCTGTAAGTTAGCCGGGTTCGCAGAATATCGATAATGGTGTCGGCATTTTCTCGCACTTTCTCTCGGTCCAATTCCAACCAAGACTTTAATTCTTCGTAATTGAACGTTTCTGCAAACTGGTCAAATGCATTGAAAACCAGCTCATCATCGTAGAGGTTGACATGAATTGATGCCGCTTTATCGAGGTTATCTTTTACATAGTCAACCAAACCGAGGAATAACTCTTCTGCACGATCTTGATTCACGGCATTCACCAACACACTCTTCTCTGAGCCGGTAAACAAGTGGCGAAACGCTTTTTGGAACTCGTTGATCTTTTCTTTAACCAGCTTGCGAACGAACTTCAGACAACTTTTCTGGTGAGGGACACTTTTAACCCAAAACCCGTTTTCTGTTACTTGCTGGTTGTAGGCAAACCCATGCTTGGGATGATAGACATACGGAAGCAGTCCACTTGGCCCCAAGCGATTGAACGTGACAGTTGGCAAGTCAGCAAAGCTGTCATCTTTTTGCATTTCATTACAAAGATTTAAGTAGTAAGCCAACACCATTGGGTGGAATGGCGAGTAATATTCTTCACCATTCTCGCGAACCAAACCGATTTGCATCACAAGCTTTTGCTCTTTGGTAAGCATGCCACCAGTTGGGATCGCGTTGAAATAATCAAGGAATGCATCCACGGTCGCTTTCACGAGTGCCGTAAATATAGGCCCCCACGAAACCAACGAAATAGTTGTTCGTCGGCTCGCTAGATAGTCAAACAGTGCTTGGTATGCTGAGTGAAGACCGTCATCAATAGACCTTAACTGTTCCAACGCCATGCTGTTGGATTCCGCTAGGTAGACTTGCTTTTGCTGAACGAAACACTCTTCCCAACGAAGTAGGCTAATGCGCGGCTCCATGACGCGAAATTCACTATGATCGATCGCGACAACGTCTTTACTCGGATAAAGCTCGCCAAACACGTGATCGTCAAACAATTTGTGGAAGCGAGATTGGTTAAGCAGCAATGGAAAGGACAGGCTGCTTTCTACCTGTTCACCCTCAATATAAAATGTCAGGGAATTATCACCTGATTTCACCACAAAGCTGATTTCTTCTGACTCGTTGGCCAAAGATTCAAAATCGACAACACCAAATTCTGCGCGGTCAACCACTTCACCGACATCATCTAGGCTTCGGTTTGCAGTTAGCGCCGGGTTAATAACCAAGCTGTTGTCTACCGTTTTCAAGGTAAGGCGTTTTTTTGAAGGCTCAACGGCGAAAATGTTTTTGAATGCCTCGAGGTGAAACTCGCCTTTTCTGACAACCAAGCAACGGAAGTTATGGTGTTCAGAGGTATTGTCACGCTTCAATGCTAGCGTGAAAAACAAAGGCTCATTGGCATAACTAGCTGCTAGAGTAGCGTTTGCCCCTTTACTAGTTAGGCGCGTGCTGATGACTTCTTGTTTGCCAAGTGCATTCGCTGGCGAGACTTTAAACTGCTCTTTTCTTAAATCGCTGATGCCAGAAAAGCTCAGTTTAAGTTCAAACTCACTTTGCCCTTCTTCCAGTGCAATAATCAAGTGACGGTCACGCAATCCTGCTTTAGTTTCTTTTGGGTAGCGACCAATCACTTGCGCATTATTGGTCTCGTCTTCACCTTCATGCTTAAGGTTCTGAATCTTATTCCTTTTGATCTCTTCTCGATAATTTTCAAACTCCACATCTTTCCAACCATCGTCAGAAAAATGTTCTTTGATAAACCTACTACTAAAGCCTTTCAGCCTTTCTTCGAGTTGCTGACCAAAATGCTCTACTTCAAACGACAACTCTTGGTAAAGCGTACGGTTTTCTTCTAGGCGCTGTTTGATCTGTTTTTTATTGCCCGATAACTCAGCAACAAAAGGATCCTCAAACATGCCTAGCTCGCTGAAACACAGCTCGCCATCCTCAACTGCCTTGTATAAAGACTCGAAACCGAACATGGTCGCACCATCTTCCAAAATCGCGTCAAATTGGTCGTCCAAAAGGCAAAGCGAAACGTCTCGAGATTTGTCAGATTGCTCAATAAAGCCACTAAGAGCGAATTTGATTTTCCCTGGACTCCACACCTGGCCAGACTGGCCAAGATCTTCCGCCGAGTTGATGAGAGTATCTAGGCGACTATTGTGAATCACCACCAGTGCACAGCCCTTCAACGGACCTTCCTGGCTTGCTATTTCGTCACGCAAATTAGAGATGTAGTTTTCGGTAAAGCCCGTTTCACACGCATCTTCGCTATGAAGCACTGGCACCACTTTGCAGTCTTCTAGGTCTAAATAGCTCAGCGCTACACCATTGCGAGCTTCGCTCTCTCCTCCTTTTCGCGCTAAGAGCGCATCGAAAAGTCGCTGACTATTAGCATGGTCAGGAGAGTTAAACTGGTAGCGATAGCCTGCGCGGATGTTTCCTTTCGCGTGCAGTAAAAACTGCTCAACCAGAAACGATTCAAATTGTTTTGCGCACATACACTGCATCTCCACTATCACTCATGCGTTCAACGTTGCCAATTCGCTCATAGAACTTAATAAGCTCTTGTTCTGTCTGCTTATCAACAAAAATCCCCCTTTGCTGTAAGCCAATTATCAGCTCATGGAAGCGAAGCTTTTCTTCCTTACCCACCACCAGGTTAGTAAGCAAAATAATGTGGTCTTGAGTGAGTACTAACACCCGACCAGAGCGACCACGAGCTTGCACGAAGCCAGTAGCCATGTTTTCTTCAACCGCTTTAATATATTTTTTGATAGTCCCCGGACGGTCGGTTTTAGGGTCTCTGAACTGTTCTTCAGCAAGCTTCAAAGCATATTCCAACCAATCAATTGCGGTTTCTGCTTTTTCAGGTATTGCTGTTTCAAGTTTTCTGTTGTGGCGAAACATTTTTGCGTAATTTTCAATATACCCAGCTAGATCACTCCGCTCTGAACTCTTAATATCCTTTGCCAATTGCCACAAAGGTTTTTTTAATTTTTCTGGGTTTGGTTGAAGATTTTCCAGCATAGAGAGGAAGGGAAACAGCTTGAAAGACGATTCGCTAAAAAGCTTGTAACCGTGCTTTTTGATATGGATACGTTCACTGCTGGCGCGCTCATGATCCATGATGAAATACAGCGGTTTCGCGGTTGGGGCTTCACCTGTTTTCCAATCCGACAACGATAGGCTTAATTGAGCCGTGTAAGCAAAGCCATAGAATGCCAAGAAACGCTCGAACTCATCCAACAGGTATTTCGGATAACCAGTTAAAAACTCGAGGTCACGTTTAAACGCCTCTGCTATATAGGGCAAATATGGTGACTCGGTCAATTGGAAGTCCTTGTCACGATCTGACTTTGTTTTGTCTAAAAGCGTTTTAAGAAACTCCTCTTCGAGGAAGTTCAAGTTAGATTCAAATCGTTCAATTTGCTGTCCTTGAAGTAAGTTAATGAACAAGGATGCCATTCGCATGTCGCGCGTGTACTTGTTATCTTGACTCTTCTGGCTCTTAAACAACAGAAACTCAGGGGTTACCGAGAATATATTTTCATTAGTGAAATACATATCTTCAAGTACACTCCAAAATTCCTCTTCACCCAATTTGTTTTGTAAGTTATTTTTGCAATCCGCAGTAAAATCTTGGTAATTGTACTTTTCTATTTTTTTACAAAGTAATCCACGCAGGACTAAGCCCACGACTGATGACCAGTCAAAATCATTGCCTTGCGTACGAATGGGAATGTAACTGCTCAACGTATTCTTATTTTGGAACTTATCAGCTACCGTTTGTGGCAAACCGGCCTTTATCGGTAATGTGAAATTATCGGTCGTCATTAGTGCATACCACTCACTTCAAAATAGTCACTTTCTTCTTTCACGATTTTGTAGCGCTTATCACCCTTGAGAATAAAAAAGGTCTCTTTTTGCTTAGCTACTGTCAGCATCTGTTCCAATGCTTCATCAAGTAACAAAACAGCATTTTTGTCGTGCTTGTTAGGGCGATACCCCTGCCCAATCTTGACCAAAAGCTCAAGTAGTTTGACGCTAATTGGCATTGGCTTAAGCGATTGTTCATCGACTTTCAGATACACATTGAAGGTGCCTATTTTTTCGAGTGTACTGTTTTGTATTGCTGAAAAATCGGCCTTAACTTCAAGAGACACCGCCGTTTTGTAGCCATTAAGCTCAGAAACTAAATACTCGTCTTTGTCGAGTGTTGGGGCATGACGATTACAATAGCGGTGAAGCGCTGCGATCAGCGTTTCTTTGTAGAAACTGCCAAGCAGTTTGCGCATCTTTCCTGAACCATCGAAATCACGATGTCGCATCCAGACAGATGCATAGGTTTCTACCAGATTGTTTGTGAACTCGTTTTGGATAGGCGTTACAAACTCATTGCTGAGCTCTTTGTCACCCCGAAGCAAATAGAAAAGGCGAAGAAAAGACGTTGCTTTGGTTACCTCGTAAAAACCAAGCTCGTTAATTTTAGATCTAAACGCATTGAAACGCTCATCTTCAATGCCCAGCTCATGCTGAAGCACAAACTCATCGACGGTGCGCGTGTGCAGATTACTTGGGTCAAAACCCTGTATACGGGATAACAGCTCGTTATCACTGCCTGCAAACAAGTTGTCGAACAAGTAGCCATCCGCCGCGAGCAACTGGAAAATGAAATCCAGTAACGCTCGGGCCGTGAGGAACTGATCTTTGATAAGACGGGCTTTGAGTAATAAGCCGATCAGAGATTCCTGAACTGAAGGGCGACTCAGCAGCGCATAGTTTGCCGTCAGGCGAGTATGACCTAGAGATTTGAGCTCTTTGTCATAAAGCGCATAGAAAGGATTCTCAAGCGTTTGTGCTGTCAATCTTTTTAGAAATTTTTCTGCAAAGTCTGATGCACAGCCCTCAGCATTGAAGGTGAATTTTGGATAGTCTTCAAAATCCAAGAATACGTACTGCTTTGGAATTGCTGATCGCTTACGAGAGAGAAAGTCTCTGAGCACCTTTTTGATGTCGCTATGCTCTTTGGAACCTTCTTCTGCATAATTGCCGAGCATACCAACGTTAATACCCACAACAAGTGGTTTATGACTTTGCTTGAACTGGGTGAATCTTTGATCAAGAGCTTGAATGGCTGTCTGGCTTGGATTGAAGCTGTGAGTCGCATCCAAATGGAAGTCATGAGTCACTTTGTGCTTTTGGCTGTACTGCGTCAAGATCTCAGACTTGCCATCACCACTACTTCCGCATAGGAAGATGACTTGATTGGACTTAGCAGATAGGAGTGCTTTTTTAAAATCCGCTTCTATATCTGTCGTGATGTATATGTATCTCTTGAATCCAACGAGGTGATCTTGATAGTGCTCTCTCTCGGTACTGACCGCATACGGTGAAGACTTTGAGAGAATGCTGAGAGCTTGTGCAAATTTCAACGGTCATTATTCCTTGAAATAATTAATAGGTTAAATATTACTAAAAAATGCACTGTATTACTGTGATTTCAATACGAATATAGAGTGTCATCATAATGGACAAAAATCGATGAAAGAGACTGTAATTTAAATTGTGTATCTGCCTGTTTTTGATATGTTCCTCCTGTGACCTGCTCCCCGTTGATTAATACACCGCGATGTTAGTAATGTCTTCATAAGCCACATGAGGACATCCCCATGAAGAAGCGATTTTCCGACGAACAGATCATCAGTATTCTCCGCGAGGCAGAAGCCGGGGTTTCGGCCCGGGAACTCTGCCGCAAGCATGCCATTTCAGACGCCACCTTCTACACCTGGCGTAAGAAGTTCGGTGGCATGGAAGTCCCCGAAGTGAAGCGGCTCAAGTCACTTGAAGAGGAGAACGCTCGTCTCAAGAAGCTACTCGCTGAAGCCATGCTGGATAAGGAGGCGCTTCAGGTGGCCCTGGGCCGAAAGTTTTGACGACAGACCAGAAGCGGGAAGCCGTGGAAGTCATGTGTGAGACAACGGGTCTGTCGCAACACCGTGCCTGCAGGCTGGCTGGTCTGTCACTTTCAACCTGCCGTTATTCGGCTCAGCGTCCGGCTGCTGACGCACAACTGTCTCTACGCATCACAGAGCTGGCACTTGAACGCCGCCGGTTTGGTTACCGGCGCATCTGGCAGTTATTGCGCCGGGAGGGCCTTCACGTCAACCACAAGCGCGTTTACCGCATCTATCACCTTAACGGTCTGGGTGTAAAACGCAGGCGCCGCCGTAAGGGTCTGGCGACTGAACGGCTTCCGCTTCTTCGCCCGGATGCGCCGAACCTGACATGGTCGATGGATTTTGTCATGGATGCACTTGCCAGCGGCCGCCGGATTAAGTGCCTGACCTGTATGGATGATTTCACGAAGGAGTGTCTGACGATCACCGCCGCTTTCGGGATTTCAGGTATTCAGGTCGCGCGTATTCTGGACAGCATTGCGCTGTTTCGTGGATATCCTGAGACGATAAGAACCGATCAGGGCCCGGAATTTACCTGCCGCGCGCTGGATCAATGGGCCTTTGAACATAGTGTTGAGTTGCGCTTAATCCAGCCGGGCAAGCCAACTCAGAACGGATTTATTGAGAGTTTCAACGGTCGCTTTCGGGATGAATGCCTGAATGAGCACTGGTTCAGCGATGTTCTTCATGCCCGGAAAATCATTAATGACTGGCGGCAGGATTATAACGAGTGTCGACCTCATTCATCGCTGAATTACCAGACGCCATCTGAATTTGCAGCAGGCTGGCGAAACGGGAAGCATGAAGAAAAATCAACCGACATTACTAACTGAAGGTTGTATCTAATACTGGGGGCAGGTCACCATTACCCCGGTTGATCTTCGCATAGTCAAACGGCGTAATCCCTTTCTCCCGGTTCGCATCCAGAAAATCAGCCCACCACTGCAACATCAACTTGCGCTCATCCAGATGTTCCGCTTTATGGATATACGCCGCCCGCACCGAATTGCGTTCCATATGGCTCATCTGCCTTTCAACCGCATCCTTCGACCATAGCCCTGACTCAATTAACGAACTACAGGCCATTGTACGAAAGCCGTGACCGCAAACCTCAGCTTTAGTGTCATAGCCCATCACCCGGAGCGCACTGTTTACGGTGTTCTCACTCATTGGCTTACACGGATCATGATCGCCAATAAAGATCAACTCATGTTCGCCACAGAACTGTTTTATCTGCTTCAGGATCGCCAGCGCCTGCTTTGAAAGCGGCACCAAATGAGGTGTACGCATTTTTGAACCGCGATGAGAATGTTTCACTCCAGGAATAGGCTCTCGTTCCGGCGGGATTGTCCACATTGACGTTTTAAAATCTATCTCTGACCAGCGGGCAAAACGCAGCTCACTGGAGCGAATAAAGATAAGCAAAGTAAGTTCTGTTGCCCAGCGGGTTAGCGGCCTGCCGGTATAGCCATCTATTTTCTCAAGTAACTCAGGGATGCGCTTTAACTCCAGTGCCGGACGATGTTGCCTGTTTCCAGAAGCAACTGCCCCAGCCATCTCCTGAGCGGGGTTATAATCAATCAATCCACTCTGCACAGCATAACGCATGATTGCTGTGGTTCGCTGTTGAAGACGGGCAGCAACCTCAAGACGTCCAGACATCTCCACGGCTTTAATAGGTGCTAATAAATCGCGAGTCTTTAATTCCGTGATATTACGCTCCCCGAGCTCTGCGAAGAGATTATCTTCCAGGCTTTTTAGCACACGATGGGCATGATCTTCAGACCACTTTTTATTGGTGCTATGCCACTCAATCGCCACCTCTTTAAAAGTATGGGCTTTTCTCTGCTCAACCTTATCACTTTTCTTTTTGTCTCCTGGATCGACGCCATTCGCCAACAGCTTACGCGCTTCGTCGCGGCGTGATCTAGCATCCGCCAATGTGATTTCAGGATATACCCCAAGTGCCAGCATCTTTTGCTTGCCGTCAAAACGGTACTGCAAACGCCAGTACTTAGAACCATTAGGATGGACGAGAAGATGCATACCGTTGCCATCGGTCAGCTTATATTGCTTATCCATTGGCTTGGCTGTTCTGACTTTGATATCTGTTAGAGCCATGCTTATCCCCTCCCTGTTGGTACAAGCATTATCGAATCGGAAATACCATCATCTGTACCAACATGTGTTGGTAGATGTACGTTGAAGTCGGTTGACCTTGAGAGAGTTAATATAGCGAGAAAGGTAGGTAAATACTGGATTTTAGACATAAAAAAAGACCTCAGTTGAGGTCTATTTACATACTAATGGTGCCGAAGGCCGGACTCGAACCGGCACATCTTTCGATGGTTGATTTTGAATCAACTGCGTCTACCGATTTCGCCACTTCGGCACGAAGAGTTATGCGGAAAACGTTGGGGATTATACCTTTACCGGCCAACTGCGCAAGTCTAAACCACCAGCCTGTGCGCCAAGTGCTGAAAAAATCACCTTACGCAGTTTTGTTCTGGCGACAGCAAAATCGAGGCTGTCCACCCGCACCGGCTCCAACGCGACTCAACCACAGCTCAAACTCAGCTCAAACTCAGCTCAAACTCAGCTCAAACTCAGCTCAAACTCAGCTCAAACAGAATTTAAACGCCAGACACACGCGCGTCAAACACAACAAAGCCAACCTTGCGGCTGGCCTTGTCGATAGTGCAAATACGCTGAAAAGTGTTACGTGTTGTCAGACAGATAATGCACTTTTCACACAGGCTTAATGGCTATGGTCGTGCTGCTTGAGTTTGCCTTCCACCTTGTCTTTCGCTTCGCTGACCTTCTCACTGACTTTTTCAGCCATGCCCGGTTTGCCATTGTTCTGGCCATTACCGGTGGCATGTGCGGAGCCGGTACGCGTGCTGTTGAGTCCGGCGTTATCCGCTTCGATAAAATCGCGTGATGCACTGCCCGTTGTGTTTGCCGTGCTGGCGGTATTCGCGCCGCCGGTCAGATTTGCGGCGTTGGCTGTGGTTGCCGTGGCGTTCGCCGTGCCGGTCCGGTTCGCGGTATTCGCTGTCGCGGTGCCGGTTGGGTCGGTAACGTTAGCGGCGCCTGGCGTGCCAGTTTTATCGATATCGATTTCCTGACGACGCACGGTGTCGTTGATGGTCTCAACGTGGTCACGGGTATCTTTGCGCACCACCACTTCTTCTTTAACGCGGGCAGTTTTGCTGATTACCGGCTGTTCATGGCTTTCCGCAATCTCAACGGTTTTCTCAGACCAGTCGATATCACCGTGGTAAGCCGGTTCGTCGACGCTGCGACGGAAGATGTCGGCGTGCTGCTCGTGCAGGGAAATATCTTCCGAGACCTGATCGGTAACCACATAGCGGCGGACGCGTGTTGAACCTTCGCTGATCAGGCGCTTGCCAACCTCGAGTTTTTCCTGGGCGAGGCGCAAAATCTCCTCTTCGCTCTCGTCGCCGGTCAGCGAGGTACGCGGTTCACGATCATTGGTTTCACCGGCGAACTCACGGTTCTGGCTGGTGTTATCAGCCACCACATCACGACGTGCACGAGAAGGGACATCCACCGAATCGTGGGAGTAGAGAATGGTCATCGCTTTTGCGACATCCTCTTCTGCTGCACGCAATGAGACAATCACGCCGCCTTTATCCATCGCTTCGCTGTAAACGTCGGCATATTCGCGGTCGACGGTTTCGCCGAACAGGCGCTGCCAGATGCTGGGGTGACGAATTGCTTTGCCTTCAGACTGCAGGCGCTCACCGCTGATTAAACTGATATCCCGATCGGGGAAACCTGCTTTGATGAGATTTTTTTTCGCGGCTTCTGCCTGAGTAGCTGTATCAAACAGGGTGACGATTTTTTCGTGTGCCATGATAAATTCCTCTCTGTTGGGCTGTTATTACCGATCGTTCTCTTTCGCTTTGGTTTTCTCTACCTGAACCTGCTGTTAACGTAGTGTTACTACCTCTTCAAAGGGCACGGTTTCCTGCACTTTGTGAATGTGTAACTCCTCTTTCAACACCAACTTTCTGATGATATGAATCTCTTCTTCCACTACCGGCACGATCATTACGCCCTCTTCTTCCCTGATTGCTGGCATCTCATCGACGTACTGCATTTTCGGTACATGCTTAACCTCAACGCGATCCTTGTTCAGTAACGTACTGACCACTTCCTGCTGCTCGATAGTTGAACGGGTAACTGAAACATGACTATCCACTACTCGCTGTTTAGTGAGCTCAACCTGTTCTTCAACGCGATTCAGCACAACGTCATCGGCGTCGTGAATATCAGGCTGCCGCTTTGTTTCTTCAGGCTGCCCGGCCATATATTCTCCCGTTAGTTACTGCTGATTTAAATAACGTTTTACACCGACACGATACATATTATCTCGCTGCAACACGTCGCTGCGTTGTTATTAATGCTAGACAAAGATTGCGACTTGCCAAGTAAAAAAACGCAAAAACATCTTGCTAACAGTGGAAATACTTAGTCATAAAATCACTAAGCGAAGCGGCAGATGAATAACACAAGCCTTTGTTTTTTAATCATTAAAATCAAAATCCACTGCCAGTCACATTCAAGGCGACGGTAATATTAACTGGCCGTGGCGTGCTTTTTTATCGTTAATACCAGGAGCATTCCGACTAATATTCACCTTCTTTGAAATGCTTAACGCTAAATATCAACTACAACACAAGATGGCTAATTAACCTTGTCGGAGAAACGGCTGATTAAATAGTAAATAAGCGCATCGGCAACACATTCCAGGACGCGTCTTAAAACCGCCGCCGCAGGCATTTTTGAATGAACTTCTCACGTATGATGTCGTCTCAGCATTTCTGAGCGCGCCGTTCCTGCGCTGATACGTCCATTGAGGTTGATATGAAATACGCACAACGCACATTAACAAGTCTGGCAGCGGCCGCGCTATTGGTTGCAGGCAGCGCTTCAGCAGCAAGCTGGCAGGATCAGCTCAGCAGCGCCGCTACGCAGCTCAGCCAGCAGAACAACACCAGCAATACCGGCAACACTGCTGCGGCACAGAATGGCGGCCTGTCGCTGTCGTCACTGAGCAGCCTGCTCAACGGCGGCGATAAAACCGTAGCCTCTAACAGCATGACCAATGCCGCAGGCATCATGCAGTACTGCGTTGAGCACAACGTCGTGAAGAACAACGTGCAGTCGGTGAAAGATCAGGTGCTGAGCAAGCTCGGCCTGAGCGCACCAGCCGCGCAGGAACAGAAAACCGATTATCAACAGGGCATCGCCGGCCTGCTGAATACCGGCAACGGTCAGCAGCTCAACCTGCAAAGCCTCGGCAATACGCAGCTCGGTGAGAAGTTAAAAACCAAAGCCTGCAACGTGGTATTGAAGCAGGGCAAGAACTTCATCTCCTGATCGCTTTACCCGATCATCGTGAATAAAAAAGGGACGCCTCGGCGTCCCTTTTGTTTATTGCATGCCCGATTACTCGTGATGCAACGATTTGCGCACTTCGGCTACCTGTTCTTTGGTCACTGCCGGTGCTTTGTTGCTCCAGCCCTGACGCACAAAGGTCGCCAGCTTCGCCACTTCATCATCGTTCAGACGATTGCCAAAGCCCGGCATCGCCAGCGTGGATGGCGCCTTCTCGGTAGATGGCTGCTGCGCACCGACCAGGATAGTGTGAATCAAACCGGTAGGATCGCCTGCGTTAACCAGCGTTGCCTGATCCAGCTCCGGGAAGATGCCCGGTGCGCCTTTGCCGGTAACAAAATGGCAGGCGCCACAGTTATCCAGATAGAGACGCTCGCCTTCGCTGAGGTTTTTCGCCGCGGTGAGTTTCGCTTCGGTGGCCTGCGCCGCGTTAGCATCGCCAGCCTGCAGCGGTGGGTTACCGCCAAGGAACTTGAGGTAAGCGGCAATCGCCTGCAAATCGGCGTCGGTCATGTGTGAGCTGCTGTGCTCAACCACTGACGTCATCTCACCGCCCACCGCCGCTTTATCGTTGCGGCCAGTTTGCAGGTAATCGACGATCTCTTTCTCGTTCCAGCGTGGTAAACCGCGCAGCGATGGCACTTCCCAACCGTTGAGGTTGCCACCGGCAAGGAAATCACCGTCGCCGCTGTCCAGCGCCTTCTCATTCATGCCGAGGCCGCGTGGCGTGTGGCAGCTACCGCAGTGGCCCAGGCTTTCAACGATGTAGGCACCGCGGTTGATCTCAGCCGAAGCGCCGCCAATAGGTTTGAACGCCTTGTCGCTGGTAAATGCCCAGTTCCAGAAGCGCATGCCCCAGCGCTGGCTGAACGGAAAACTCAGGCTGGTTTCCGGCGGCTGTTCGGCGCTGGGCTGCACGCCTTTCATAAAGTAGGTGTAGAGCGCGTGCATGTCCGCGTCGCTGATTTTGGCGTAATCAGGGTACGGCATTGCCGGATAGAGGCCGGTGCCGTCCGGCAGCACGCCTTTACGCACCGCATCATTGAACTGTTGTTCGCTGTAGTTACCGATGCCGTGTTCTTTATCTGGCGTGATGTTGGTGGAGTAAATCCGCCCCAGATTGGAATCGATCGCCAGACCGCCGGAATAGGCTGGCTTGCCCGCGACCGAGTGGCAGGCCATGCAGTCGCCGAGCCGGGAAAGGTATTCGCCCTGCTTGATCAGCTGCGCCTCATCTTCCGCCTGTGCCTGCACGGAAACCGCGCCCAGCAGCATGGCGTTGGCGAGAAAAAAGGTTTTAAGGTTCAACAATTTCATTCGCTTATGCCTGTACCAGTGGGCCGGGGTTTTTCAGATACTGATCTTTGATCGCCTGCGCCGCCATCAGGGTAATCGCGCCGATGGTGTCGGTCGGGTTCGCCTGGAAGTTCTGCGGGAAGGCGTTGCCGCCCGGCACAAAGACGTTATGCACATCCCAGCTTTGCAGATACTTGTTCAGCGCCGAGGTACGCGGGTTGTCGCCCATCACCGCGCCGCCGACGTTGTGCGTCGAGACATATTTGGTCAGGTCAAAGTTCGCTTCCATCGGCAGGAAGCTCATGCTCATGCTGTCCGGGTTAAGCTCTTTGGCGATGTTGCCAACCACACCTTTCAGATACTGCTGCAGTTTCAGCTCGTTCTGTTTCCAGTTAAAGGTCATACGCAGCAGCGGATTGCCATGCTCATCGTTGTAGTTCGGATCGAGATCCAGATAGATATCGCGATAAGACTGGCAGGTGGTGGTGATGCTGATCTTCATCGAATGGCCGTACCACTCTTCCATGCCCTCTTTCCAGCCGGTACCCCAGCTTGGTGTGCCTTTTGGCAGTGAGGTGGAAATTGGCGTGCCGGTGGCCTGCGAGCTGTGAATTTTCGCGCCGCCGAGGAAGCCAAGGCCTGGGCCATCAAAGTTGCCTGGCGAAACGTCGTTAAACATCTGGCCGGTGGCGCCTGCGGTGGCAAACGGATTGAAGTTTTTATCTTTGAAGAACAGTGTCGCGCCGCCGTTGCTCAGGAACGCATAGTTGCGCCCTACCACGCCCTCTTCACTGACCGGATCGTAAGGCTTGCCGATGCCGGAGAGCAGCATCAGGCGCACGTTGTAGAGCTGGAAGCTGCTGAGCACAACAATCTTCGCTGGCTGGAAGCACTCGTCGCCGTTTTCGTCGATGTAGATCACGCCCTTGGCGGTTTTCTTATCGTCGTGCAGCACCACTTTGATCACTTCCGCGTGCACTTCGTAAGAGAAGTTAGACATGCGCTTCAGAGAATCCATGACCGCGGTTTGCGGCGAGGCTTTCGAGTAGTTCAGGCACGGATATTTACTGCAGTAGCCGCAGTAGTTACAGGGTGCAATCTGGTTGCCGTAAGGGTTGGTCCAGGCGCGCGATACGCAGGCTGACGGGTTCGGGAACGGATGATAGCCCAGTTTGGTGGCCGCTTCGGCGAACATGGTGTTGTTCAGCGTGTCGTCCAGCGCAGGCAGCGGATACGGGTTAGAGCGCGGGCCTTCAAAGGGATCGCCGCCCGGCAGGATTTTGCCGCGCAGATTGCCGGTTTTGCCCGACTGACCGCAGATGTTTTCAAATTTGTCGTAGTACGGCTCGATCTCGTCCCAGCTGAACGGGAAATCCATCACCCGCATATCTTCCTGCAGAATACCCGGCTTGTACGCCTGATCGGCGTAGGTTTTCAGCTTGATGTCAGTTGGCGTTGGACGGATCAGTACCGCCGTCCAGTGCAGACCTGCGCCACCCACGCCGGTGCCTGGCGCAAAGGCGCCCCACTTGCGGGTCGGCAGTGCGGTTTCGCCGACGTTGTAGCGTACGGTGACCGCCGCTTCAGCGGGCGTGGCGAACACTTTATTACGGACGTTATAGGCGTATTCGTCAGCCGGTTTTGGATAGGCGAAATCGTCGTAACCCCGGTCGGGGCCGCGCTCCAGTGCGCGAACGGTGAGTCCTGCCATTGCCAGCTCGATGCTCATCAGCGAGCCCGCCCAGCCGAGGCCGCAGACTACGACGTCGACTTCTGGTTTAGTTACCTGTGCCATTGTAAACCCTGTAAAAATGCAAAAACGGAGAGAGACGGCACGCCGATCAGGCGCGCTCACCCTTGACGCTGATCGGACCAAGCGGATACGGCACGTTGTGCTGTTTCACCCATTCGATGTAGCTGGCGCGTGCGCCAGGGAAGCCGATGGCAATCCAGGCCTTCATGCCTTTGTTGCCGCCGTACATCGGATCGGAGAGATAGCCGTGTTTGGTATCAGAAAGCAGCTGGCTGAAGAGGTGCGACGACTTCATGTTGCTTTCCCCGAGCGCGGCGAAATCAATGCCGTTTTTCTGCATTTGGGTCAGGGCGTCATCTTTTTGTTGCTGCGTCAGCGCATGGAACGGCTGCTGATGGGTATTCTGGCTCCACTGATCCACCAGCTTGATGCCGGCTTTGTAGATCTGCTGTGGGTAGTAAGGGATCTGATAACCCATGGTGGCAGGCGCATTCAGGTCAAACGGTCCGGCCATGTAGATCTCTTTGCCGAAGTCGTCGGTATGCAGCTGCTGATCGATAAAGATCGGCACGTTGGTTTCCAGTGCGCCAGGTGCTTTGCCTTTCCCACCGGCGGGAATCAGACGATCGCAGGCGGCGAGGATAAACTGCCACTCCTCAGCGCTGAAAAAGATGGGTTTATAGTCGGTTAATTCGGGTGCAGCCATTTCGGCTGCCTGGGCGGCGGTCAGGCCTTTATAAATCAGGCCGCTTAATGGCAATGCCATTAACGACCCCATCAGAAATTTACGTCTGGAGGTTTCTTTTTGTAGAAGCATCAGTACACGGCTCTCACATGCCAGGAAAGTAATTCAATTGTTAATTGGGGTTATAATCGGTAAACATCCCGGCAATCTTAGGGATACAGACATTTCAAATTGTAATAATAAAATTCAAAGTGTTTTTCATAAAGAAAGCATGCAGATCGCCTTTTAGCGCATTGAACGATTCGGCGGTAAAGGCAGAATAAAATGTGGGAAAATTAAGTGAGGAAGGTTTTATCCGTCAGCGCAGCGGTAAATCGCGCTTAAATGATTCCTGAAAGAAATAATACCCACATTAAACCTATGAAAATAAATCACATTGCCTTAAACAGCTGAAACGCCGAAAAGCAACACTAAATTAACAAAATAAACGCAAATATATAAATTTAGCGCAATGCAATTAACACTATAAAAAGCGTGCAAGACGTAATTGTTTAAACCGGTTACAGCGGCTTTACCCATTTTTGCTGGCTGATATTCACGCAGATTTCATCACTTATATTCGATTATGCTCAAATAATGATATTCCGTTGCCCAGCAGTTATTATTCAGGCCAGGTAATAAATAATGGCTACCGACGACGGGGTGATAAAACAGTAATCACCTTTTCACGACGAGCCGGACACCTCTACCGCTCACAGGACGCGCTAAACTCTCTCTATGGATAAAGAAACTGAACTGAAACGCGTTAAGCGCATTGCCCTGTTGCTGCTCTGTCTGGCGGCGGCAACGTTTGTGGTGACCCTGTTTTTACCGCCGGGTATCTGGGTTAGCGGCATCAAAGCGGTGGCCGAAGCGGCGATGGTCGGCGCACTGGCGGACTGGTTTGCGGTGGTGGCGCTGTTTCGTCGCGTGCCGGTGCCGTTTATCTCGCGTCATACGGCGATTATTCCGCGTAATAAAGATCGCATTGGTGAGAACCTCGGTCGCTTTGTGCAGGAGAAATTCCTCGATACGCCGTCGCTGCTACAGCTGATTCGACGGCACGATCCGGCGCAAATTGTGGCGAACTGGCTGAGCGTGCCCGCCAATGCCGAACGGGTCGGTTATCACCTGTTACAGCTGATGCGCGGCTTCCTCGATCTCACTGACGATGCGCGCATTCAGCGCTTTATGCGCAAGGCGGTGCATGCCGCTATCGATAAGGTCGATTTAACCCAGTCGGGCGCGATGATTCTGGAAAGTCTGACCAAAAACAATCGCCATCAGGCGCTGCTGGATGCTGCGGTGGAACAGCTGCTGGCGCTGCTTAACCGCCCCGGCACGCGTGAACAGATTGCCCGGCAGATCGTTCGCTGGCTGAAGCGTGAACATCCGATGAAGGCGAAGATGCTGCCCACTGAATGGCTGGGCGAGCACAGCGCCGATCTGGTTGCCAATGCGGTTAACTCGATCCTTGATGATGTCAGCCAGAACAGCGGTCACGAAGTGCGGCTGGGCTTCAACCGCGCGGTAGAACGGCTGATTGAGAAGCTGAAGCACGATCCGGAAATGGTTGAACGGGCAGAGACGCTGAAGAGCTGGATTAAAGAGGATGAGGCGCTAAATCGCTATATCGGCGAGCTATGGCAGGATGTGCGCGGCTGGTTGAAGGCCGATCTGGATAAAGAGGATTCGCGGTTGCGCCAGCAGGTTGCCGCCGGTGCCCGCTGGTTCGGTGAAACGCTGGTTAATGACAGCGCCCTGCGCGCCTCGCTGAATCAGCATATGGAACAGGCCGCCAGCAGCGTGGCGCCGGAGTTTGCCAACTTCCTGACGCGCCATATCAGCGACACGGTGAAAGGCTGGGATGCGCGCGATATGTCACGCCAGATTGAGCTGAATATCGGTAAGGATCTGCAGTTTATTCGCATTAACGGCACGCTGGTCGGTGGCACGATCGGACTGATTTTGTATTTGCTGTCGCAGTTGCCGCAGTGGATTGGGGGATAGAGTTTGGGGCCATTTCGTTTTGACTTGCTGGCGGGCTTTTAGGGTCAAGGTCTTAAGGTCAAGGTCTTTAGGTCAACGGCTGTTTCGTTCTGCCCTGCGGGCCGACCGAGCAGGGGCGGCATGCGCCCCGCCCCTGCACCCCGGCTATCCGGCAAGCACAACCGCCCGCTAAAGCGGGTTCCCTCAGCAAAACCCTTTTCCTGACGGACCGGACGCGATTCGCTCCCAGCTCAGCGCGCCCTCTCGCCGCATCCCTGCGGCTCGCCCTGGAAAATGCTTTTGCCTCGGCGTTTGTGATGCCTCCTCAAGGTCAAAAGCCAGGTCAAAACCAAAAACACCAAAAACACTGAAAAAATTCAAGACACTCAAGACACTCAAGACACTCAAGACACTCAAGACACTCAAGACACTCAAGACACTCAAGACACTCAAGACACTCAAGACACTTAAGACACTAAAAAGACTGAAAAGACTGAAAAGACTGAAAAGACTGAAAAGACTGAAAAGACTGAAAAGACTGAAAAGACTGAAAACATTAAAAGCTTAACGCCTGACGAGTTAGTTCAGGGGTAATTCAGGAGCAGTGTGAAATTGGTGGGAGTTGCGAATTGTGAGCCTGGTACGTGCGGGTGGCGTTTGAGGGCTGGGTTGTGAGGATGACGTTCGATGTGGGTTGAGATTGAGTTTGGGGAAGGGAGTGAGGACGGGCGCCGGAGGGCGCCCGTTGTGATTTAACGGCGTTTGAGGAGCATGAAAACGCTGATGGCGAAGAACGCGGCGCTGGGCAGGATGGCACCGAGAATCGGTGGCAGGCCGTAGACCAGGCTGAGTGGGCCAAATATCTGATCGAGCACGTAGAAAACAAAACCGAAGCTGATGCCGGTGACGACACGCGTTCCCATCGATACGCTGCGCAGCGGGCCGAAGATGAAAGAGAGTGCCATCAGCATCATCACCGCCACGGAAAGCGGCTGGAAGATCTTGCCCCACATGTTCAGCTGATAACGTCCCGCTTCCTGGCCGCTCTGCTTAAGGTATTTACTGTAGTTGTAAAGACCACGAATCGAGAGCGCGTCAGGGTCCAGCGCCACTACGCCGAGCTTGTCAGGGGTCAGGCTGGTTTTCCATTCACCGCTCAGGGTTTGCTTGCCGCTAATCTGTTTAGGATCGTTGAGGTCCGATTCATCGACCTGCGCCAGTACCCACACTTTGCGTTCCGCGTTCCATGTTGCGGTGGCGGCGTAACGCACGCTTTTCAGGCGACGATCGTCAGTGAAGTTGTAGATGCTGATACCATCCAGTTCGCTGTCGCCTTTCAGCTGCTCAATGTAGATAAAGCTGTTGCCGTCTTTGGCCCACAGGCCGTTTTGCGTCGACATCAGCGAGCCGCCCAGCAACTGCTGCGCACGGTAACTGCGCGCCATCTGCTCGCCCTGCGGCGCAACGTATTCACCGATGGCCATAGTCAGGATAACCAGCGGAATCGCGGTTTTCATCACCGACAGCGCAATCTGCAGGCGGGTAAATCCCGATGCCTGCATCACCACCAGCTCGCTACGCTGTGCCAGCGTACCGAGGCCTAACAGCGCGCCTAACAGCGCCGCCATCGGGAAGAAAATCTCAATATCTTTTGGAACGCTTAACAGCGTGTAGTAACCGGCATCCAGCGCGGTGTAAGCGCCCTGCCCGGTTTTACGCAGCTGATCGACGAATTTGATAATGCCCGACAGCGACACCAGCATGAACAACGTCATCATGATGGTGTTGAAAATCGTTTTACCGATATAGCGGTCAAGAACGCCAAACATCAGACGGCACCTCCGTGCTTAAAGCGGCTACGAATGCGCCGCATCGGTACCGTGTCCCACAGGTTAAGCAGAATCGCCAGCAGCAGATAGGCGATGTTTACCGCCCACATGCCCAGCGCCGGATCGATACGACCTTTCGCGCCGCTCGACTTCAGCGAACTCTGCAGCAGGAAGAAAATCAGGTAAAGAAACATGGCCGGCAACATCGACAACACGCGACCCTGACGCGGGTTCACCACGCTGAGTGGCACCACCATCAGCGCCATCACCAGCACCGAGAACACCAGGGTTAAGCGCCAGTGCAGCTCGCTGCGGAACGGCAGCGTGTCGCTGGCCATCAAGGCGCTGAAGCTCGCCTGCTCGGCATCTTCCGGATCCAGCGTCGCCTGCTGATAGCCCACAATGGCCTGATAGTTTTGGAAATCGGTAATACGGAAATCGCGCAGCAGTGCGGTACCCTCAAAGCGGGTGCCTTTATCCAGCGTCACCACCTGTGAGCCGTCGCGGCGCTGCTCCATATGGCCGCTGTCCGCCACCACCACCGAAGGACGGGCGTTGCCTTTCGGCCGCAGCTGCGCCAGGAAGACGTTGCCAAACTGGTTGCCTTTAACGTCTTCGATAAACAGCACTGAATTGCCGTCGCTGGACTGCTGGAACTGCCCTGCCGCCAGCGCCGCAGCGCCGGGGTTCGCCTTAGCGTTTTGCGTCACCTGACTTTGATAGCGCGATGACCAGGGTCCAAGCCAGACAACGTTGATCGCCGCCACCACCGAAGTGAACAGCATCAGCACCATCGCCGCTTTGACCAGAACGCCTTTACCCAGGCCGCAGGCGTGCATCACCGTAATTTCACTTTCGGTGTACAAACGGCCCAGCGTCATCAAAATCCCTAAGAAAAGGCTGAGTGGCAGGATAAGTTGTGCCATTTCCGGCACGCCAAGACCGAGTAAGGTCAGAACTAAATTTGTTGGAATGTCGCCATCCACCGCTGCCCCTAAGATCCTGACGAGCTTCTGACAAAAGAAGATCAATAACAGGATGAAGAGTATTGCCAGCTGGCTTTTGAGCGTTTCCCGAACCAGATATCTAATGATAATCACGCTTAGTACGCCTGTGAAAACTTGTCTTTTTGCAGGAAAATCGATAGTTTCAACGCTTATGCGCCATTTTGCTTTATCAATGGCCAACATCATAGCTAACATTGTATGACACAAGCGTGTTGGGTGACCAAAAAACAAGAAATTGTCACCGAAACTCAATCTGACGTCCGTTTACTAAACGTCGTTACGCAACGATTAAAACGCGTTACGAAAGCGCTACATTCTAGCGAGAGCAAACGCCGTTGTCTTTAAGATTCAGGAGAGTGCATGGAGTTCAGTGTAAAAAGCGGTAGCCCGGAAAAACAGCGGAGCGCTTGCATCGTTGTCGGAGTCTTCGAACCGCGCCGTCTGTCACCTATCGCCGAGCAGCTGGATAAAATCAGCGACGGTTATATCAGCGCCCTGCTGCGCCGCGGCGAACTTGAGGGGAAAGTCGGTCAGACGCTGCTGCTGCATCATGTGCCCAATATACTCTCTGAGCGCATTTTGCTGATTGGCTGTGGCAAAGAGCGCGAGCTGGATGAACGTCAGTATAAGCAGGTTATCCAGAAAACCATCAATACGCTGAACGACACCGGTTCGATGGAAGCGGTCTGCTTCCTCACCGAACTGCATGTCAAAGGACGCAACACCTACTGGAAAGTGCGTCAGGCGGTTGAGACCTCAAAAGAGGCGCTTTACAACTTTGACCAGCTCAAGAGCAATAAAGTCGAGCCTCGCCGTCCGCTGCGCAAGCTGGTGTTCAACGTGCCAACGCGCCGTGAACTGACCAGCGGCGAACGCGCTATCCAGCACGGCTTAGCGGTTGCCGCGGGCGTGAAGGCGGCGAAAGACCTTGGTAATATGCCGCCAAATATCTGTAATCCCGCTTATCTTGCTTCGCAGGCGCGCCAGCTGGCCGATGCCTACAGCAAAAACATCACCACGCGCGTGATTGGCGAGCAGCAGATGAAAGAGCTGGGGATGCACGCTTACCTGGCGGTGGGCGCAGGCTCACAGAATGAATCGCTGATGTCGGTGATGGAATACAAAGGCAGCCCGGATGCTGACGCCAGACCGATCGTGCTGGTCGGTAAAGGCCTGACCTTTGACTCTGGCGGCATCTCGATCAAGCCCGCCGACAGCATGGATGAGATGAAGTACGACATGTGCGGCGCGGCATCGGTTTATGGCGTGATGCGCATGGTGGCCGAACTGGCACTGCCGCTGAACGTGGTTGGCGTGCTGGTCGGCTGTGAAAACATGCCGGATGGCCGTTCAATGCGCCCGGGCGACGTGCTGACCACCATGTCCGGTCAAACGGTTGAGGTGTTAAACACCGACGCCGAAGGCCGCCTGGTGTTGTGCGATGCGCTGACCTACGTTGAGCGCTTCGATCCTGAAGTGGTGATTGATATCGCCACACTGACCGGCGCCTGCGTGATTGCGCTGGGTCATCACGTCAGCGGACTGCTCTCCAACCACAATCCGCTGGCGCACGAGCTGATCAGCGCCTCCGAGCAGGCGGGCGATCGCGCCTGGCGTTTGCCGATGGCAGATGAGTATCAGGAGCAGCTGGAATCAAACTTTGCCGACATGGCCAATATTGGCGGCCGTCCCGGCGGCGCGATCACCGCTGCCTGCTTCCTTGCGCGCTTTGCCCGCAAATATAACTGGGCGCACCTGGATATCGCTGGCACCGCCTGGCGTTCCGGCAAAGCGAAAGGCGCCACTGGCCGTCCGGTCGCCTTGCTGTCACAATTCCTGTTAAACCGCGCCGGATTAAACGGCGACGATTAATGACCCTCAGGGCCAACCTCGTGTGGCCCTGACTTTTTTCTCCTGCCGACAGAGGGCACTGCCGTTCTGTCAAACATGAGCCAGCCGGGTAGTTAATGAAAAACGCGACCTTCTACATTCTGGACACAGAAACGGGAATCGATGGCCTGAACGCCGTCGAAACGCTGGTGTGCGATCTGGCAGAAGCGCGCTGGCGCGCGGGCAAACGTGTGCTGATCGCCTGTGCAGATGAAGCGCAGGCGATTCGTCTGGATGAAGCGCTCTGGCAGCGCCCATCCACCGCCTTTGTGCCGCATAACCTGGCAGGCGAAGGGCCAAAATATGGCGCACCGGTTGAGCTGGCCTGGCCGCAGCGCCGCGGCAACGCGCCGCGCGACCTGCTGATCAGCCTGCTGCCGACCTTCGCAGATTTTGCTACAGCTTTCTATGAAGTGATAGACTTCGTTCCTCACGAAGAATCGCAAAAACAGCTGGCGCGCGATCGCTACAAAGCGTATCGCAGCGTGGGCTTCCACTTGAATACGGCGACGCCACCCCCGCCGCAAACGACATAGCAGACATGGAAAAGACATATAACCCGCAAGAGATCGAACAGCCGCTTTACGAGCACTGGGAAAAGCAGGGCTACTTTAAACCCAATGGTGATACCAGCCAGGAAAGCTTCTGCATCATGATCCCGCCGCCGAATGTGACCGGCAGCTTGCACATGGGTCACGCCTTCCAGCAAACCATCATGGACACGATGATCCGCTATCAGCGCATGCAGGGGAAAAATACCCTGTGGCAGGCGGGCACCGACCATGCGGGCATCGCCACGCAAATGGTGGTGGAGCGTAAAATCGCCGCCGAAGAGGGCAAAACCCGCCAGGATTACGGCCGTGATGCCTTTATCGAAAAAATCTGGCAGTGGAAGGCGGAATCGGGCGGCACCATTACCCGTCAGATGCGCCGTCTGGGTAACTCGGTCGACTGGGAGCGCGAGCGCTTCACCATGGACGACGGGCTGTCCCACGCGGTAAACGAAGTGTTTGTTCGTTTGCATAAAGAGAACCTGATTTACCGTGGCAAGCGCCTGGTGAACTGGGATCCCAAGCTGCGCACGGCGATTTCTGACCTCGAAGTGGAAAACCGCGAGTCAAAAGGCTCAATGTGGCATATCCGCTATCCGCTGGCTGACGGTGCGAAAACCGCCGACGGCAAAGATTATCTGGTGGTCGCGACTACTCGTCCGGAAACGCTGCTGGGCGATACCGGCGTGGCGGTCAATCCGGAAGATCCGCGTTATAAAGATCTGATCGGTAAGTCGGTGATGCTGCCGCTGGTCAACCGCCGCATCCCGATCGTGGGCGATGAGCATGCGGACATGGAAAAAGGCACCGGCTGCGTGAAGATCACCCCGGCGCACGATTTCAACGACTACGAAGTAGGCCGTCGCCATCAGCTGCCGATGATCAACATTCTGACGCTGGACGGTGATATCCGCGAAAGCGCGCAGGTGTGCGATACCAATGGCGAAGAGAGCACGGTTTACGCCGACGCGCTGCCCGCGGAATTCCAGAAGATGGAGCGTTTCGCCGCGCGTAAAGCGATTGTCGCGGCGGTGGATGCGCTGGGCCTGCTGCAGGAAGTCAAACCACACGATTTAACCGTGCCTTATGGCGATCGCGGCGGCGTAGTGATTGAACCGATGCTGACCGATCAGTGGTATGTGCGCACTGCGCCGCTGGCGAAAGTCGCGGTGGAAGCGGTGGAAAACGGCGACATCCAGTTCGTGCCGAAGCAGTACGAAAACATGTACTTCTCCTGGATGCGCGATATTCAGGATTGGTGTATTTCCCGCCAGCTGTGGTGGGGCCACCGCATTCCGGCCTGGTATGACGATCAGGGCAACGTGTTTGTGGGTCGTAACGAAGCGGAAGTGCGCGCGGAAAACAACCTCGGCGCCGACATCGCACTGCGTCAGGATGATGACGTGCTGGATACCTGGTTCTCCTCCGGGCTGTGGACTTTCTCCACGCTGGGCTGGCCAGAAAACACCGAGGCGTTGCGCACCTTCCATCCGACCAGCGTGCTGGTCAGCGGCTTCGACATCATCTTCTTCTGGATTGCACGCATGATCATGCTGACCATGCATTTCATCAAAGATGAAGACGGCAAACCGCAGGTGCCGTTCAAAACCGTCTATATGACCGGTTTGATTCGCGATGAAGAAGGCCAGAAGATGTCCAAATCCAAGGGCAACGTGATTGACCCGCTGGATATGGTGGATGGCATTTCGCTGGAGGCGCTGCTGGAAAAACGCACCGGCAACATGATGCAGCCGCAGCTGGCAGATAAAATTCGCAAGCGCACCGAAAAACAGTTCCCGAACGGCATTGAGCCAACCGGCACCGATGCTCTGCGCTTCACGCTGGCGGCGCTGGCTTCTACCGGCCGCGATATCAACTGGGATATGAAGCGTCTTGAAGGCTACCGCAACTTCTGTAACAAGCTGTGGAACGCCAGCCGTTTTGTGCTGATGAACACGGAAGATCAGGATTGCGGCATGAACGGCGGCGAAAAAGTGCTGTCGCTGGCCGATCGCTGGATTCTGGCTGAGTTCAACAATACGGTGAAAGCGTATCGCGAATCACTGGATAACTACCGTTTCGACCTCGCGGCGAACATCCTTTATGAGTTCACCTGGAACCAGTTCTGCGACTGGTATCTGGAGCTGACCAAACCGGTCATGACCAGCGGCAGCGACGCTGAACTGCGCGGCACGCGTCATACGCTGGTAACGGTACTGGAAGCCTTGCTGCGCCTCGCGCATCCCATCATTCCATTTATCACCGAGACCATCTGGCAGCGCGTGAAGGTGCTCAAAGGCATTACCGCCGATACCATCATGCTGCAGCCGATGCCGGAATATCACGCCGATCAGGTTGATAACGCCGCGCTGGCCGATACCGAATGGCTGAAGCAGGCGATCGTTGCCGTACGTAATATCCGTGCAGAAATGAACATTTCACCGGGTAAACCGCTGGATGTGCTGCTGCGCGGTGCCAGTGCTGACGCGCAACGTCGCGTGGAAGAGAACCGCAGTTTCCTGCAGAAGCTGGCGCGACTCGACAGCCTGACGCTGCTGCCAGCGGATGACAAAGGCCCGGTGTCGGTGACCAAAATCATCGACGGCGCTGAGCTGCTGATTCCGATGGCCGGCCTGGTGGATAAAGCCGCCGAGCTGGATCGCCTGGCGAAAGAGGTCAGCAAGCTTGAGGTAGAGATTGGTAAAATCGAAGCCAAGCTGGCGAACGAAGGATTTGTGTCACGCGCCCCGGAAGCGGTGGTTGCTAAAGAGCGTGAGCGCATGGCTGAGTTCGAACAGGCTAAAGCGAAAATGATCGAGCAACAGGCGGTGATTGCCGCATTGTAATTTGCGGCATGACGCGTTAATTTTTACTGGCCGGGCAATGTGACCCGGCCTTTTTTATTTCTGCCAGTGAGCCTGCACGATGACAGCTGAACCCCTTCTCAATCTGCATTTGCGCCCGATGGTCGCCAGCGACAATCCTTCTGTTGCCCGGGTGATTCGCACCGTTTCCGCTGAATTTGGCCTGACCGCCGATAAAGGCTACACCGTCGCCGATCCCAATCTTGACCGGCTGTTTGAGCTTTACAGCGAAGCCAACAGCGCCTATTGGGTGGTGGAGATGGATGGCGAGGTTGTCGGCGGCGGCGGCATTGCGCCCCTGCTGTGCAGCGCACCCGATATTTGCGAGCTGCAAAAGATGTATTTCCTGCCGCAACTGCGCGGTCTTGGGCTCGCACGCCGTCTGGCCCTTCAGGCGCTGGATTTCGCCCGCGACCGCGGTTTCCGCCGCTGTTACCTCGAAACCACCGCCAGCCTGACGCGCGCGATTGCCCTGTACGAGCAGCTGGGCTTTGAGCATATTACGGAGCCGCTGGGCTGCACCGGGCATGTTGATTGTGAAGTGAGGATGCTGAAGGCATTGTGAGGGGTGGCTTGCTCTGGCTTGCCCTGGCGCAGGCGGGCTTCTTAAAGGCCAGGTCAACGGCCGTTTCGTTCTGCCTTGCAGGCGGCTATTAAGGTCAAGTTCAACCTCTTTAAGGTCAACGGCCGTTTCGTTCTGCCTGAAGGCAGTCCGCTTAAAGGGCCAGGCCAACGGCCATTTCGTTCTGCCCTTCGGGCCGCCCGAGCAGGGGCGGCATGCGCCCCGCCCCTGCACCCCGGCTATCCGGCAAACACAACCGCCCGCTAAAGCGGGTCCCTTCGTCAGCTCACATTTCTTCACGGACCGCTCGCGATTCGCTCCTGCTCAGCGCTCCCTTGTCCCGCCATCCATGGCGGGCCATCCTAAAATGTTCACCTCCTCAGCGGTGGTGATGCCTCCTCAAGGTCAACCCCCACGTCAAAACCCACGTCAAAACCCACGTCAAAACCCACGTCAAAACCCACGTCAAAACCCACGTCAAAACCCACGTCAAAACCCAAAAATCTAAGGCAAAGGCAAAGGCAAAGGCAAAGGCAAAGGCAAAGGCACTTCGATTTTCAGTTTGTTGGAATTCAGGCTTTGGGTTTTGGGTTTTGGGTTTTGGGTTTTGGGTTTTATTTAGAATTTGAAGTTTTATTTAGGATTTCATCTTTTATCTTTTCGGTTTTGACCTAGGTTTTGACCTTGAGGAGGCATCACAAACGCCGGGGCGAAAGCATTTTCCAGGATGAGCCGCAGGGATGCGGCGAGAGGGCGCGCTGAGCAGGAGCGAATCGCGCCTGGTCCGTCAGGAAAACGCTTTTGCTGAGGGCACCCGCGCAGCGGGCGGTTGTGTTTGCCGGATAGCGCGGGTGCAGGGCCGGGGCGACTGCCGGCCCTGCTCGGGCAGGCTTTAGCCTGTACGAAACGGCTTTTGATGTTGACCTTAACAGCCGCCTGCCAGGGCTACTCTCGCCCCGCCGGTATCCCACTATGAAACCGTAATTCGCTGTCGGGCTCGGCGATCAGCCGCCCTTCTGCCTCGCCGATGGCTTTTACTCGCGGCGCGATGTCCACCGGTGAAATCTGCGCGGCCAGCGCAAGGTAATCCTGATAGTGACGCGCCTCGGAGCGCAGCAGCGACAGGTAAAACTTCTGCAGCTCCTCATCCAGAAACGGCGCCAGGCTGGCAAAACGTTCGCAGGAGCGCGCTTCAATGTAGGCGCCGCAGATCAGCTTATCCACCAGCGTATCCGGTTCGTGAGTGGTGACTTCGCGCAGCAGCCCTTTGGCATAGCGGCTGGCGGTGATTTTTTTATAGACGATGCCGCGCGCCTGCATGATCTCCCACACCTGATAAAAATGGTGCAGCTCCTCTTTGATCAGCAGCACCATCTTTTCAACCAGATCGTCAGCCCACGGCAGTTCGTTACGCACGATAATGCTGCGCGTCAGGCCGCGATGGGCGTTGAGAAAGTCGGTGTCGTGATGTTCGCGAAAAATGAAGTTTTCATACGGCTTGAGCCACGCGAGGATCAGATCGCCGCTGGGCTGGTCGGCAACGTATTTACGAATCAGCCAAGCCGCGGTTTGCGCCGCCTTGAGTTCGCATACCATATGATCGGTGAGCAGCAGCGTCAGATTTTCCGGCTTGCGGGCCTCATCAATCCACGCCTGAGAGGTGCGGCAGGTCAAAAAATGGTGGACGGGTTCGAGCAGTGCAGCGTAGTTCATGTTTTTCTGGCGTTATCAGCGAAAGGAAACCCGGCCAGCAAGCCGGGTTAATACAGAAGAATCAGTGACGAATACCGGTATCGTCATCGTCGATCATGTCGCCTTCTTCGTCTTCATCTTCGGCGTCAGGATCTTCAAAATAGGTGCCCCAGCCGTCGTAATCGACATTGTACTTGCCTGCCAGATTCACCAGCTGCTCAACCTGCACGTCGATCAGATCCGCATTCAGCGCACCTTCACTCAGAATATCCACGCACATCACCTTGCTGCCATCTTCCAGCTCCAGCTCTTCCGGCTCGCTGACTTCATAGCCCAGCTTAAACGCGTCTACCGCCACTTTTTCCAGCGAGTCGAAGTTGTTGCAGGAGAGATGATGCTCAATGGTGTAGAGCGCTTCCGGATCGCTTCCATCGTCCAGCAGCTCTTCAATGATCAGCCGCGTCTCTTCGCGCTGTTCTTCCAGTAATTCTTCATATGCCATGATTTATTCCCCATTAATTGGCAGAGTCTTGATTATTTTCCCACACACGCCGACGCGCCACTACACAAAAGCGAAAGTTTCTTTACCTCAGGGTTGAAAATGCATATTCAGACGGTTAAATTGAATTTTAATTCATTTTGCATCGCCTTATGGAGCACCACATGACCTCGCTTTATCACCGTTCTTTCCTGCGTTTACTGGATTTCACCCCGGCGGAAATAGACAGCATGCTGACGCTGGCGGCTGAATTAAAAAGCGCGAAAAAAAAGGGCAATGAAACACCGCGGCTGACCGGAAAAAACATTGCGCTCATCTTCGAAAAAGACTCGACCCGCACCCGGTGCTCTTTCGAAGTTGCCGCTTACGATCAGGGCGCCAATGTCACTTATTTGGGTCCGAGCGGCAGCCAGATAGGCCATAAAGAGTCGATCAAAGATACCGCACGCGTGTTAGGCCGTATCTATGACGGCATTCAGTATCGCGGCCATGGCCAGCAGATTGTGGAAACGCTGGCACAGCATGCCGGTGTGCCGGTGTGGAATGGGCTGACCAATGAGTTTCATCCTACGCAATTGCTGGCCGATCTGCTGACCATGCAGGAGCATCTGCCGACGAAAAAGCTGAATGAGATGACTTTTGTCTACGTTGGCGATGCGCGCAATAACATGGGCAACAGCATGCTCGAAGCCGCGGCGCTGGTTGGCCTCGATCTGCGGCTGGTGGCACCAAAAGCGTGCTGGCCCGATGAGGCACTGGTGGAAAGCTGCCGCGAAGCGGCTCAGCAGACCGGCGGTAAAATCACCCTGACCGAAGCGATCGCTGAAGGCGTACAGGGCGCGGATTTTATCTATACCGACGTCTGGGTTTCCATGGGCGAACCCAAGGCGGTGTGGGCCGAGCGCATCGCGCTGCTGCGTGATTATCAGGTTAACCGCGCCATGCTGGAACTGACCGGCAATCCCGAGGTAAAGTTTCTGCACTGCCTGCCCGCTTTTCATGATGACCAAACCACGCTCGGCCAGCAGATGGCAGAAGAGTATGGGCTGCACGGCGGCATGGAAGTGACCAACGAGGTGTTTGAATCGCCGCACAGCATCGTTTTTGATCAGGCTGAGAACCGTCTGCATACCATTAAAGCGGTCATGGTAGCGACCCTGAGCAAAGCGCCCTGAACAAGGCGGGCAAACGATTACGCGCTGCCGTTTTTCACTTGCTGCCCGGCACAGTTTCCGTATAATGCCCGACACTTTGCCGGGAGGATGTATGACTCAGCGTCACGCTTTTATCATCGCTCAATCACGCCTGATTGCAGGCGCGCCTTCCGTTCTATTTTCGATCTTAAGAAAGCCCCTCATTGCAGGGGCTTTTTTTTGTCCATTATCCGGCACGCGCAGAGGAGAATGACAGATGGCCAATCCGCTATATCGCAAGCACATCATTTCCATTAACGATTTGAACCGACAGGAACTTGAGCTGGTGCTGCATACCGCCGCCATGCTGAAAGCCCATCCACAGCCCGAACTGCTGAAGCATCAGGTGATCGCCAGTTGCTTCTTTGAGGCGTCGACGCGTACGCGCCTGTCGTTTGAAACGGCGATGCATCGCCTTGGCGCGTCGGTCGTGGGCTTTGCCGACGGCAGCAATACCTCGCTGGGCAAGAAAGGGGAAACGCTTGCCGATACCATTTCGGTGATCAGCACTTATGTGGATGCCATCGTGATGCGTCATCCGCAGGAAGGCGCCGCCCGTCTGGCCACTGAGTTCTCCGGCGGCATTCCGATCCTCAATGCCGGTGACGGGGCTAATCAGCATCCGACGCAAACGCTGCTCGACCTGTTCACCATTCAGGAGACGCAGAGCCGCCTCAGCAACCTCAGCGTGGCGATGGTAGGCGATCTGAAATATGGCCGCACCGTGCATTCACTGACGCAGGCCCTGGCCAAATTCGACGGCAATCGCTTCTACTTTATCGCGCCGGATGCGCTGGCGATGCCGGGTTACATCACCGATATGCTGGATGAACAAGGCATTGTCTGGAGCCGCCACGACAGCATTGAAGAGGTGATCCCGCAGCTCGACATTCTCTATATGACCCGCGTGCAAAAAGAGCGTCTTGACCCTTCGGAATACGCCAACGTTAAAGCGCAGTTCATCCTGCGCGCAGCCGACCTGGCCGGTGCCGGTGACAATATGAAGGTGCTGCATCCGCTGCCGCGCATTGATGAGATCACCACCGATGTGGATAAGACGCCTTACGCCTGGTATTTCCAGCAGGCGGGCAACGGTATCTACGCACGCCAGGCATTGCTGGCGCTGGTGATGAACAGCGAACTGGATCTGTAAGGAGAAAACCCGATGACACAGGATAATAAACTACAGGTTGAAGCGATTAAACGCGGCACGGTGATTGACCACATTCCCGCACAGATTGGCTTTAAGCTGCTGAGCCTGTTTCGCCTGACCGAAACGGACCAGCGCATCACCATCGGCCTGAATCTGCCTTCCGGCGAGATGGGCCGCAAAGATCTGATCAAAATTGAAAACACCTTTCTCACCGACGATCAGATCAACCAGCTGGCCGTTTACGCGCCGCATGCCACCGTCAACCGCATCGACGAATATGAAGTGGTCGGCAAAATATCGCCCACGCTGCCGGATCGCATTGAGCGGGTGCTGACCTGCCCTAACAGCAACTGCATCAGCCGCAACGAGCCAGTCTGCTCGAGCTTTGCGGTGCGTAAACGCCAGGATGCGGTGCAGCTGAAGTGCAAATACTGCGAGAAAGAGTTTGCCCATCATGTGGTGCTGGCAAACTGGTAAACCCTGAGGCGGCACTTATAATGGTGCCGCTATGTCAGCGCGTAACGGATGCCGTTGCGTCAACGTCTTCAAGGAGAAAATATGTCTCGTGAAATCAGTACCGACAACGCACCAGCCGCCATCGGGCCTTATGTACAGGGCGTGGATTTAGGCAGCATGATCATCACCTCCGGCCAGATTCCGGTCGACCCAAAAACCGGCAACGTGGCCAGTGATATCGCTGCGCAAACGCGTCAGTCGCTGGAGAACGTGCAGGCGATTGTGGAAGCAGCCGGACTGAAGGTGGGTGACATCGTGAAAACCACCGTATTCGTTAAGGATCTCAACGATTTTGCTACGGTGAACGCTACCTATGAAGCGTTTTTCAGCGAGCATCAGGCGAGTTTTCCGGCCCGTTCCTGTGTGGAAGTGGCGCGGCTGCCAAAAGATGTGAAAATTGAAATTGAAGCGATTGCGTTACGTCGTTAAATAAACGCCCGCCCGCTCGCCGCCTTGCGCAGCTGAGCGGGACGGGCATCGGTTATTTTTTCGCGACGCTTTCCATGCCCATCAGACCAATCTTGAGATAGCCCGCCTGACGTAAGGCGTCCATCACGCCCATCAGCGTTTCATAATCAACGCTCTTATCCGCCTGGAAGAAAATGGTGGTCTCTTTGTTGCCCTGCGTCTGAGCGCTGAGCACGTTGACCAGATTGGCTTCGGTCACCGCTTCATTGCCGATATAGAGCTGCTTATCCGCTTTGATCGAGAGATAAACCGGTTTTTCCGGGCGCGGCTGCGGTGAACTGGTGGAGGCTGGCAGATTAACGCGTACGTCAACCGTGGCCAGCGGTGCTGCCACCATGAAGATAATCAGCAGCACCAGCATCACGTCGATAAACGGCGTGACGTTGATCTCATGCATTTCACCGTCTGTTTCGACACCGTCGTTTAATCGCATGCCCATGATAATTATCCTAAGCGTAATTTCTGCGTGGTCGTCGGACGGCCAACGCCGCTGTTAGCCAGATCGAGATCGCGGCTCTGCAACAGCAGCACCTGCGCGGCAACGTCGCCCAGCGACGCTTTGTAATTGGCAATCATGCGCGCAAATACGTTGTAGATCACCACCGCAGGGATCGCCGCAACCAGGCCGACGGCGGTAGCCAGCAGCGCTTCGGCGATACCCGGCGCCACAACGGCCAGGTTGGTGGTTTGCGTTTTGGCGATGCCGATGAAGCTGTTCATGATGCCCCATACCGTACCGAACAAGCCGATAAATGGCGCCACGGAACCGACGGTGGCGAGGAAACCGTTGCCACGACCAGCATGACGGCTGAAGGCGGCAACGCGGCGCTCAAGGCGAAAGCCGGTACGATCTTTAATGCCGTCATTGTCTTCGCTGCCCGCAGAGAGCTCCAGCTCGTTCTGCGCGTCTTTGATCAGCTGCAGGCTGGCGCTTTGCGCTTTGAATGCACCGGCAACCTGCGCGGCTTCATTCAGCGATCGCACTTCGGTCAGCGCCTGATGTTCACGCTTCAGGCGGCGACGGGCGCCGCTCAGCTCGGCATATTTACTGAAGAAGATCGCCCATGTGGCAACCGAGGCCAACAGCAGCCCAATCATCACCGCTTTTACCACGATGTCTGCATGTTCATACATGCCCCAAACGGAGAGATCCGTTTGCATCAAATCACTGGTTACCACGCTGTATCTCCAACATCATTTATGGCTGTTTTACGTCAGGGGCGGATCATACCAAAAAAGCGGCGAATTGATAGTAGTTCTCATTACTATTTACATTTTTCGCTGATTTTTGGCGCGCCTTTCTGCCTGACGAAACTGGCTGGTTCCATAAATGTGATGGCCTGTTGAATTTTATTAAAACGTTGTTTTAATTTTGTGATGTATTTCATTCAATCTAACAGCCGCCTATTTGCAGCAGCAGACTTTTCTCTATAGTGATTCAGCCGCTGTCCCTGCTTGCGCCTCACTTCCTTCCCTAAAGCGGCATACCTCTTCGCTGGAGATAAAAAATAATGCTGAAAAAGTTACTGCTTGCCGTGTCGCTGACCGCTGCCTTTAGCGGTATGGCCTCAGCCAAAGTATTAAAAGTCGCGGAAGTTCAACCTGCCGGTTATCCGACGGTGGTCGCGCTGCAAAATATGGGCGAAAAATTGAAAAAGGCCACCGATGGCCGCCTGGAGATGAAGGTTTACGCGGGAGGCGTGCTGGGTGATGAAGATCAGGCGCTGCAACAGGTGCAGCTGGGGGCGATCGATATGATTCGCGTGTCGCTGGCGCCAGTTACCACCATTGCTCCGGAAACCAGCGTCTTAACCCTGCCCTATATCTTTCGCGATGAAGACCATATGCATAAGGTGTTGGATGGTGACGTTGGCAAGACCATCACCGATAAATTCGACAAAGACCCTGCGGCACGCATGATATTTCTCGGCTGGACCGATGCCGGCGTACGCAACATGATCACCAAAAAGCCGATCGCCAAACCTGAAGACCTCAAGGGCATGAAAATTCGCGTGCAGAACAGCGCCGTTTCCCTTGCCACGCTGAAAGCGATGGGCGCTAATCCGGTAGCGATGGGCGTCAGCGAAGTGTTCAGCGCCATGCAAACCGGCGTAGTCGACGGCACCGAGAACAACCCGCCAACCTTTGTGGCGCATAACTATATGCCGGTTACCAAGTATTACACCCTGACCGGCCACTTTATGCAGCCGGAAATGATCCTGTTCTCAAAAACCGCATGGAACAAGCTCTCGGCGGACGATCAGGCGCTGCTGAAAAAGCTCGGCAAAGAGGCGCAGGAAGATGAGCGCGTGCTGTGGGCGAAATACACCGAAGAATCGCTGGCCAAAATGAAACAGGGCGGCGTGACCTTTCAGCAGACCGATCGCGATTACTTCATCAAGGCAACACAGCCGGTGCGCGACAAATTTGGTGCTAACTATCAGGATCTGATGAAGCAGATCGCTGAAGTTAAATAATTTTCCCCGTGCCGCGCTCGCGGCACTTTTCGCAGGAACCCAGTTATGACCTCTTATTGTCGTCTGATGGACGGGCTTTATCTGCTGTGCATGGTGGTGGCCGGTATTGCCTTACTGATTATGGTGTCGGTGATACCGGTGGGAATTTTTGCCCGTTACGTGTTGGATGGTGCCCTCTCCTGGCCCGAACCGGTGGCCATTGTCTGTATGATCATTTTTACCTTTCTTGGCGCCCCGGTTGGCCTGCGTGCCGGGACGCATATCTGTGTGTCAATGCTCACCGATCGCCTGCCTGCCCCGCTGCAACGCGCGGCGCGCATCCTCTGCGATCTGCTGATGCTGGCGTTCTGCGTGATGCTGTTTCAGTCGAGCTTTAGCCTGTGTGAAGCGATGTGGTCACAGGCGCAGGCATCGCTGCCTGCGGTGACCTACGGGCAAATGTATCTGCCGATTCCGCTGGGCACGCTGATCACGCTGCTGTTTGTGATTGAGCGTTTATTCGCGGGCGAGCAGACCGCTCGTCCTGTTGTCATGCTTGGCGGCACTCACTAAGGCGGAGCAGGAAAATGGACGCACTTATTCTGATTGGTAGTTTAGCATTGCTGCTGCTGCTGGGGTTTCCGGTGGCTTTTTCTGTGGGCCTCAGCGCCTTTATCGGCGCCTGGTGGATTGACCTGCCGTGGGAAGCGGTGGTGATCCAGATCACCAACGGCGTAAACAAATTCTCCCTGCTGACCATTCCCTTCTTTATTCTCGCCGGTGCCATCATGGCCGAGGGCGGCATTGCCCGACGGCTGGTAAATTTCGCCTATATCTTTGTCGGCTTTATTCGCGGCGGTTTGTCGCTGGTGAATATCGTTGCCTCGACCTTCTTTGGTGCCATCTCAGGATCGTCGGTTGCCGACACCGCCTCGATCGGATCGGTGATGATCCCGGAGATGGAAGCCAAAGGCTATCCGCGCGATTTTGCCGCCGCGGTGACCGCCAGCGGATCGGTGCAGGCGGTGCTGACACCACCCAGCCATAACTCGGTGATCTACTCGCTGGCGACCGGCGGCGTGGTCAGTATCTCGTCGCTGTTTGTGGCGGGCATTTTTCCCGGCCTGCTGCTCGGCCTCTGCCTGATGATCATGTGTATCGGCTTTGCCAGAAAACGCGGTTACCCAAAAGGTGAGCGCATCCCGTTTAAACAGGCGCTGAAAATCTTTCTCGATGCGTTCTGGGGTCTGTTTACCATTGTGATCATTCTTGGCGGTATTCTCACCGGGATCTTTACCGCCACGGAATCTGCCGCAATTGCCTGCTTATGGGCGTTTCTGGTCACCATGTTTATCTATCGTGATTTTAAATGGAATCAGCTCCATATCCTGCTGTTTCGCACCATCAAGACCGTGACCATCGTGATGGTGCTGATCGCCTTTGCCGCCAGCTTTGGTGCGGTAATGACCTTTATGCAGCTGCCGCAGATGATCACCGATACCTTTACCAGCATCTCTGACAACAAATATGTCATCCTGATGTGTATCAACGTGCTGCTGTTGGTAATCGGTACGCTGATGGATATGGCGCCGATCATTCTGATCCTGACGCCGGTGCTGTTGCCGGTTACCAATGCGTTGGGCATCGATCCGGTGCATTTTGGCATGATCATGATGACCAACCTCGGCATCGGTTTGATCACACCGCCGGTCGGCTCGGTGCTGTTTGTCGCCAGTGCGGTGAGCAAGCAGAAGATCGAGCAGGTGGTGCGTGCGATGCTGCCGTTTTACTGCGTGCTGTTCATCGTCCTGCTGTTGATCACTTACATACCGGCCATTTCGCTCTGGCTACCGCGTGCCATGGGTGTGATTTGAGTCTGGCGGGCGAACCTGGTTCGCCCGCTGCTTCATGCTGGCAGCACTCTGATTATGCCAATTCCTTATCAACGCCCTGCCGGGATTCATGCTAAGTTTATGCCTTTCACAGGGATCAGCAGGGCGTCCGCAGATGAGCAAAGAGAAGTTAGAAACCACATTAATCCGCGCCGGGCGGGCAAAGCGATTTACGCAGGGATCGGTGAACAGCGTGATTCAACGCGCCTCGTCGCTGGTGTTCGACACCGTGGCGGACAAACAGCGCGCCACCGCAGGCCGTGCGCACGGCGAACTCTTTTATGGCCGCCGCGGCACCCTGACCCACTTTGCACTTCAGGAAGCGATGACCGAGCTGGAAGGCGGCGCCGGCTGCGCGCTTTACTCCTGCGGCGCGGCAGCGGTAGCCAATGCGATGCTTGCCTTTGTTGAAGCGGGCGATCACGTATTGATGTGCGGTTCGGTCTACGAGCCAACGCAGGATTTCTGCACCAAAATTCTCAGCAAGCTTAACGTCAGCACCACCTTTTTCGATCACTGCCTTGATGGCGGTATCGCCGCGCTGATCCAGCCCACTACGCGCATCGTTTTCCTCGAATCCCCCGCGTCCATCACTATGGAAGTGCAGGATATTCCGGCCATTGTCGCCGCCGTGCGCGCCAAAGCGCCGGAAGCGATCATCATCGTCGATAATACTTGGGCGGCGGGCGTGCTGTTTCGGCCGCTGGATCACGGCTGCGATATTTCGATTCAGGCAGGCACCAAATATCTGATCGGCCACTCCGATGCGATGATCGGCACCGCGGTCGCCAATGCGCGCTGCTGGGATCGCCTGCGCGAGAACTCCTATCTGATGGGACAAATGGTCGACGCTGATACCGCCTATATGGCCAGCCGCGGATTGCGCACGCTGGCGGTACGTCTGCAACAGCATGAAGAGAGCGGCATCAAAATCGCAGAATGGCTCGCCACGCGGCCAGAAGTGGCGCGGGTAAACCATCCTGCGCTGGCGCAGTGCAAAGGCCACGCTTTCTGGCAGCGCGACTTCAGCGGCAGCAGCGGCCTGTTCTCTTTTATTCTGCATCAAAAGCTGAGTCCGCAGCAGATGGCCGACTATCTCGACCATTTCCAGCACTTCAGCATGGCCTATTCATGGGGCGGCTTCGAATCGCTGATCCTCGCCAATCAGCCCGATGAACTGGCGGCGATCCGACCGGCCGGTGGCATCGATTTCAGCGGCACGCTGGTGCGGCTGCATATTGGCCTGGAACACGTTGACGATCTGATCGCCGATCTGTCGGCAGGCTTCGATCGTCTGACCAGCGTCTAAACTACACGGGGGATGCGGTTTTCGCGTGGCGGAAACCCGACCTGACTGGCTTCTTATTATTCGTTAAAATTAAACGAAACCGCTGTCAACGGGATTAAACATGGGTGTTTTACACGAGATTGTGCAGGCGTTGTGGCATCAGGATTTTGCTGCGCTGGCCAATCCGGATGTTGTGTGGGTCGTTTACGGGGTCATGTTCCTGACGCTGTTTCTGGAGAATGGACTGTTACCCGCCTCGTTTCTGCCGGGCGATAGCCTGCTGCTGCTGGCGGGTGCCATGGTGGCCAAAGGCGTCATGGACTTCTTCCCTACGCTGATTATTCTGACCATGGCGGCCAGCCTCGGCTGCTGGTTGAGCTATTTGCAGGGCCGCTGGCTGGGCAATACAAAAATGGTGAAACGCTGGCTGATGCATTTACCCGCGCAATATCATCAGCGCGCCTGGCAAATGTTTCACCGCCATGGCCTGACGGCGCTGCTGGTGGGCCGCTTTCTGGCCTTTATCCGCACCTTGCTGCCTACCATGGCGGGCATTTCCGGCCTGAAACATGGCCGCTTCCAGTTCTTTAACTGGCTCAGCGGCCTGCTGTGGGTCACCATCGTGGTGACGTTTGGTTACGGCATCAGCCAGGTGCCGTTTATCAAACGCCATGAAGATCAGGTGATGACCGTGCTGATTATTCTGCCGGTTGCCCTGCTGTTTATCGGCCTGGCGGGAAGCCTGTTGCTGATCTGGAAAAAGCGCCGCGGTACGTCTCACTGATAGGAAAAGGTGATCGATGCGATGCCGTTGGCGCTGCCAGCGGTAATCGGCCCGGTGCGAATATAGCGCGCCATAAGCGGCACGGTCAGGATCTGCTGATCGTACTGCGCCTGTTCTATCCGCCACTGGTTGAGCGTGCCCTGAGCGCTGGCGTCCGGTCCGTAACGAATCACGTTGCCATCATCGCGCACAAACTGAATGCCCACGCCGGTCGCCGTGGAGTCCGGGGTCAGGTTGAGAATATCGCTGAGATTGCCCTTCTGGCTCTGGTCGGTCATCACCGCGTGTAACACCACGCCTTTGTCGCAGCTCAGCGAAATCGTGGCGGATCCATTTCCGTAAACGCTGCCCACCTCCGGTAATGAACCTGCCCACACTTTTCCCAGCATCACCGGCTCTGAGGCACCGGAGACCACCGAGCACCCTTGTGGCTGAATGCGAATCGTCATCCTATGCAGCACCACCGGCGCAACAACACTGAAGCGACCATTGCGCGCCGAAATCTGTGCAATGGGCAAAGACAGCGTAGCGGTCACGCCAGTCTGCAGCTGCTCGCCGGTGGTAATGAAACGCATGCGGGCACGTACGCCGCGTGTGGCGCTGAGGCGGCTGCTGCCGGGAAATGGATACAGTTGTAATTCCTGTTGCAACTGATTCACCGGCTTAAACCGGTTGTCCTCGAAATCCTGAATACCCAGCACGTAACCGATGCCGGTTACCGAACTGCGATAGACATCATAACGCTCCCCCTCCTCATAGTATTGAATGCCGGTAGCCAGCGTGCCGACGGGCCTGACGGTCATCAGATCGATGCACTCACCTTCTGCGGGCTCGCACTGAAATAGCGTGCTGACTGCCGCATCGCCTTGCCATTCGTTACCCACCAGCTGGCCAACCGGCAGGCCATCGGCGGGTAAACTGTAGGGCGGCGGATCGACATCGGGCGCCACATCAACGTTGTCGACCGCACTCATGGCGTGCAGCTTCAGGCTCAGCAACATTATCCAGATCGGGTTCCATCTCATTCAGTCATACTCCAGGCTAAGCAGCGCCGTCGCGTTGGCCGCACCGGCAGTAATGGGCGGTGTTAAAGAGATATAGCGCGCGTGAAAGTGCAGCACATTATCAACTTCGGGCAGCAGCGGCTGACGTATGCCACGCTGATTAATGGCCAGCGGCTCTCTGTTCGCATCACTGAGCTCAATTGCCAATCCGCTGATGCTCTGCTGATCCAGCTTCAGTAACTGAGGGTTGGCGGCAGCGGCTTCACCCTGGAAGCTGACGCGCACGCCGGTTATCGCGTTGATGCACTGGCTGAGCACCAGCGTAAACGGCCGATGATCGCTGGCGCTGCCCGGCAGGGAAAAATGGGTGGTTTCCCATTCTCCCATCGCCACTTCAGGCGGCTTTTCACGGTAATTCAGCGTGCAGGCTTCATTCACTATTTCGCCGGTCACCTCCAGCATCACATCGTGTGCCTGCAGGCAGGCACTCCCAAACAGCAATAGCGTGCAGAATCGTCTCACTGGCATACTCCCTGTAAGCGTTGAATACCGCTGGCGGCATCGTCGGGTAAACGGTAGCGCAGCCGACACTGCTGCTCTGCACCTTTGCCCCAGCGCGCCTGCAACTCTCCTGTGGCGGGCAGACCGGTGAGCCAGACTTCGCCCTCATCCCCGACAATGCTTTGCCGATTACCGATCGCGACCAGGGCGCCAAAAGGCAGGGCATTTCCGCGGTAGCGCAGCGTCATCAGCACCCGATAGCCCCGTTTAACGTCAAAGTGAGCACGTACTAACGCACCCCGTTTTGGTGCCAGCCATTGCACCGCCTCTTCTATTTCATAGCCTTCTTCCAACTGCCGCAGATTCGGTGCGACCCGGTTCCAGCGATAGGGTGACGCCCACGGCACCACGGCATAGCCGCGCCAATCCGTTTTTACGCTGCCGTTCTGCTCCAGCGGCAGATTGGCCACACCGGGCGCGCTCACCAGAATGTTGGTTTCTCCCAGCGGCTGCGTGAAGGTTACACCCTGCGGATGCAGCACCACGCCGCCGCTGAGGCCCCAGCTAAGCTGCTGGCCGCGGGCGTTGCTGACAATTGCGCCGTCGAGGTTACCGGCGCGGCTGCGCCAGGCCGCACTCGCATAGCTGCTGCCTGCTGACTGATTACTCAGGCGCTGCTGCAAACGGTAACTGAGCGCATGCCCTTCACCCGCGCTGCCGCTGATGCCGCTCCAGAATTGCGCATTTCCGTGATTATCCACGCTGCTGCCCGCCGTGGCGTTAAGGGTATGGCTACGGTTGGCATAACGATTTTTGCTTAGCCAGCGATCCAGCGGCACGATCAGGTTAAATCCAATTACCCGATCGCTGCTGCGATAGCGCAACAGCTGGTTGTGGCTGTAGCTCAGGTTAAAGGTCATGCCGCGCCATACGCCGCTGTAACCTAACTGTAGTGAGCGTTCGCTACCGCTTTGCTGCCAGTAGTTCTGCCAGCTGCCGTTAATCCACAGTGACCCATAGCTGCCCAGCGTCTGCGTGAGGCTGAGATCAACGCGTTGTTTTCGCTGTACCGTGTCGGGCCGGTTTTTGCTCTGCGCGGCCTCAGAAAAGGTGCGGTAGCCGGATGTCGCGTAGCGGTAAGCGGAAAGCTGCAATTGCGTCTGCGAAAAGTAGCGTGCGTATCGCCAGCGCCAGGCTTCGCCCGACGCCTGCTGATGCCGTGCATGCGTCAGATCGAGTGACATGGCGCCCCACCTTCCACCGTTGACCCCCAGGCCCGCCGCCAGCGACTGATACTCTTCCGCCAGCTGACTGCCGCCATAGGCGGTGAGCTGCCAGGGCAATCCCCACGCCACGGTATTCTGCAACAGCCAGGGCCGATCGCCAGATACCAGCCGCAGGCGCCCGGCGCTCAGGCTGTAATGCCCGCGCCCTTCGCGTTGCAGCACCGGCAGCGATGAAAAAGGCACGCTGAAACCGCTACGGCTGCCATCCTGTTCGATAATCTCCACGTCCAGCGTGCCGCGGCTGCTGAGCGGATAGAGATCGTCGATCACAAAGGCGCCCGGCGGCACCTGGCTTTCGCGGATAAGTGCGCCCTGCTGACGTACCTCAACCCGCGCCGGGCCGCGCGCCACGCCGCGAATAACCGGCGCAAAACCGCGCAGGCTGTCCGGCAGCATGCTGTTATCACTGCTCAACTGCACGCCGCGCAGGCTCAGGCTGTCAAACAGCTCGCCTGTGGTGGCAAGATCCCCGAGCTGCAGCTGACTACGCAACACCACGATATCGCGCTGAAACTGGCTGGAGAGATGACGCCAGCGGGTTTCTCCCTGCGCAAGGCGCAACGTGCTGTAGTCGCGCCAGCGCCATTCACCGAGGTTGATACCACTTTGTAAGGTCATCAGCTGCTGGCGGCTTGAGGCTTCTCCCCACCGCTGGCTGCCGTGCAGACTGTAATTGAGCATGCCGGCGTTAATGCCACGCTGCCAGCGTGCCTCCGGCACCGTACCGCGCGCGCGATTATGCAGCGCCGCCTGCGGAATGCTCAGGATAAGTTGTAAGCGCTCACTATCAACCTCAGTGCTGGCTCCAGCGATGAGTTCGGTAAAAGGCACACATGCGTCTGCCAGTCCCTCCGCAGGCAAATGCGCCAGATTGACGCCCAGCTCTTCCAGTGATGCTGCGGATAAACAGGGCAACAGCCCTTGCTCGCCGGGTAACAGCTGTGTTTCTCGCAGGCCGGCGCTTCGCTCATTCATACGCCACTCCATCAGGTAGGTCCCCGGCAACAGTCCGCTCTGTTCATCAAGCTGTGACAGATCGGCAACGGATTGGCCCTCTTCAATCAGAAATGCCGGATCGAAGCGGACAGCATTCACCTCCGCGCTCGCCATGATCAGCAGCGCGGTAAGACGGTAACAGCCACGTTCCATGTCGGTTGCTCCAGTCAGGGCTGTATAGCGGCGGCATCCTGCATTGCACCGCGCGTTTTCGGCGTGTGCGCGCCATAGTCGTTAATGGTTTGATAGAAGATGTCGCCGCTGTTAACGCGCTGCGGCAGCGTCTGTTGACTCCGTGGTGCCACCATCACGTTATCGATCGCCTGTCCGCCGACGCTGAGATTGATCACGGTTATCCAGAAAGGCGTGGGGTTATGCACTGTCAGCTGTGTGTCACTGCGGGAAAAGCGCAGCGCCTGCCACGCGCTATCCGGATCATCGCGCAGTGCGTCAGGCCGGTAGAACAATTTGATGCGGCTAACCACCGCCAACTGCAGCGTGTTGCTTTCCGCCAGCGCCTCGCTTTTCTCGGGCACTGATTTCACGCTGAGCCAGAATAAAGATTCACGATCGGCAGGCAAGGCACTGCCAACATAAATAATACGCAGCGTATTTTCCCTGCGCGGTTTCATTACCATCAGCGGCGGCGTGATCAATATATTGCGACTTTTCTTGTTGTCTTCTTCCGCCCACGACTGAATAAGGAAAGATTTTTTCTCATCGCTATTCCTGATTGAAAGAGAAATTTGCTTTTGGTCTGACGGATATATCACGCGCGTTGCGCCTAATACGATACCACCAGCATATGAAAAGGGAGAGCAGCAGAGAAGAAGCGCAATAATTAGCCAGCGAAAATGATTATTCATAATGGTAATAATGCCTGATGGATTTAATTAATCGTTGAGCTGTTATGCAGGAAATTCAGGCCATCCCTGGCCTGACTGATATTATGCGTAAGTAATATCAAAGGTAGCAGTGGCATCCGCATTGCCCGGGGTAACGGTATCGCTTACCGAAATATAACCTGCACGAAAATGCAGGGTATTGGTGCCATCGATCAACTGGGTTGCTGTTGACCGTGTATTCAACAGCAGCGGTTCGCCAGTGGTATCAAATAGCTGAATACCGACGCCGGTAGCCGCACCTGCACCGAAACCGGCACTCAGGATTCCGTTATAACCCGGCGAGCCGGTTCCTTTAAAGGTGACCGCTGCTGTTTGGGCAACGCTGGTATCACAATCGAGCAGTTTGATATCCACATCCTGACGCAGTTTCGCCGGCGTGCCCGCGGTGCCGTTGAAGTCAGCCACACGCACCTGACCCATTTGCACCACTTTATCAACATCGCCGGCATCCACTGCGCAGGCACCGTTGACCACCGTGCCGAGAAAACGTACCGTTCCGCCTGCAACGTCTTCTGCCTGAACCTGCGAGAAAGTACCCATGGCGATAAATAAGCCGCTGACCAGCGATGCTTTCACTGAGTTTTTCATCTTCTGTTCCTTATCCATAATAATGCTTTTGGTTAAAAGTAATTTGCTGCGTTATTTCAGCGTTATTATCCTGACGGGTAATTAAAGCCACCGCCATAGCCGGATATTGCATTATTATGTCGGCCATCACGCACAAAGCGGTTATCTCCTGGTGAATAACACTATCTTTTTATTTTGCAGATGATTATTATTTTTGCATCGCATGGATGCCAGTAAGGAAAAGAGAATGAACAGGGTTGTTATTATTGATGAACATCCGTTAGTCAGGATGGCGGTTCGCACACTACTGGAAAAAGCGCATTATCAGGTCATTGCTGAAAATAACGGCGAGGATGCGTATAACACCATAGATAATTATTATCCCGACATCATTATTATTGATATCGCTATTCATTCGCAGTCAGGGTTATCGCTAATTAAGCGCGTTCGTAATATGGGCTTTCCCGGCATTATTATTGTGGTCACTGCCAAAAGTGCGGACCTTTATGCGCCGCGCAGCGCGCAGGCGGGTGCGAACGGTTATATCAGCAAGAAGCGACCTTTCCACGATATTTTGCTGGCGATCACCGCCGCGCAAAACGGCTACGGCTTCTTTCCCTATCAAAGTCATGCCATTGAGCGCGCCGCGCCAACGGCGGATGCGGAGAAGCTGGAGCGGCTCTCTGCACGCGAGTTTCAGGTGCTGCAACATATTCTTAGCGGCAATGATAACGGCAAAATTGCCGCCAGCATGCACGTTAGCACTAAAACCGTGAGCACCTATAAATCGCGGCTAATGGATAAACTCGAATGCCCCACGCCGCTGGCGCTGTTCGAATTTATGCGCCGTAATCAGCTCGAGTAGCGATCAGGCGGGCTGGCGCAGTCGGGTAATCTCCTCACCGGGGGTGGTACCAAAATAGCGTTTAAATTCGCGTGAAAATTGCGAGGCGCTTTCATAGCCCACCTTCATTGCCGCCGTACTCGCCTTCAAGCCATCCTGTACCATCAGCGTCCGCGCCTGGTGCAGCCGGTAACTCTTCAGGTACTGCAACGGTGACGTGCTGGTTACCGCTTTGAAGTTATGGTGAAACGCCGATACGCTCATGTTGACCTCGGCGGCCAGCAGTTCCACGCTAAGGGTTTCCGCAAAGTTATTTTCAATGCGGCGCAGTGCACGGGCGATTTGACTGAACTGTGTTTGTCGACTGACCAGCGCCAGCAGCGCGCCGCCGCACGGACCGGTTAAGACGTGATAGAGTATTTCCCGCACGATCTGCGGGCCCAGCACACGAGCATCGCGCGGGCTCGACATCACATCCAGCAACCGCTCCGCCGCGCAGAGCATCGGCTCGGTTAGCCAGGCGGAGTGAATACCGCTGGTTTGCGGCACTGGCTGAAAGCTGTCGTCATCGCCGATATCGATCAGCAGATCCTGCAGCTTCAGGCTATCCACGCTGAGCTTGATGCCCGCCAGCGGCACTTCCGGCGAGGCCCAGGTTTCACACTCAAACGGCAGCGGCACGGTGAGCATCAGGTATTTGGTCGCATCGTAATGAAAAACACTGTTGCCCAGATAACCGGTTTTTTTTCCCTGAAACAAAATCACAATGCCGGGTTTATACATCACCGGCATCCGCGTACTCGGGGAATTAGCATATAACAGCGAAATGTCAGTAACCTGCGAAAGCGAGGCATAATCACCGCTGGCTAATTCGATAACGCGCTGCGCCAGTTTCGAACAGATTTCGTCATGCTGCATCTGGCTTTCTCCTCTGCCTTTTCCGGCATGCAGTGTGCGTGATTTTCGTTCACTTCTCCACCGAAATGCAGAAACAGGCAAGATTATGGCAGAAATGAGCAGAGATCTCTGCGCTTCGCTTGTCCCAATCGGCTGAATGTTGACTAGACTTAATCTCCAGTGGCGAGCCGTGCATTTTGCGCGGGCGCTAAAAGCAAAAAGGAGCGTTTTATGGCAGAGCAACCGATTATCAAACTGCGAGACGGCAACATGATGCCGCAACTCGGTTTAGGTGTCTGGCAGGCGAGCATCGATGATGCCCGCAAGGCGGCAGTTAAAGCGCTGCAGGTTGGCTATCGTTCTATCGATACCGCTGCGATCTATAAGAATGAGGAAGGTATCGGTCAGGCGCTACAGGAAACTGACGTCGCGCGTGACGATATTTTCGTGACCACCAAGCTGTGGAATGACGATCAACTGAACGGTCAGCAGGCGATTGAAACCAGCCTGAAAAAGCTCCAGCTGGAGAGCGTTGATCTCTATCTGATGCACTGGCCATGTCCGCAGAAAGATAACTATGTGGACGCGTGGAAAAGCATGATTGAGCTGCAGAAACAGGGGCTGACCAAAAGCATCGGCGTCTGTAACTTCCAGCAGAATCATCTGAAGCGCCTGATCGACGAAACCGGTGTCTCCCCGGTGATTAACCAGATTGAGCTGCACCCGATGCTGCAGCAGCGTGAACTGCACGCGTGGAATGCCATGCACCAGATTCAGACCGAATCCTGGAGCCCGCTGGCACAGGGTGGTAAAGGCGTATTTGATCAGGAGATTGTGAAAAGCCTGGCGAAAAAATATGGCAAGACGCCAGCGCAAATCGTCATTCGCTGGCATCTGGATAGCGGGCTGGTGGTGATTCCTAAATCGGTCACGCCATCGCGTATTGAAGAGAACTTTGCGGTGTTTGATTTCCGTCTCGAAAAACCGGAAATCAGTGAAATGACCAAGCTCGATAAAGGCAATCGCCTCGGTCCGGATCCCGACGAACTGAACTGATGCGCGACTGGCGCAGCACGCAAAAAAGGCCGACAGCAGTCGGCCTTTTTTTATGGTGCTGGATTAACCAGCAGCTGACCGGCGGTACCGCGATCGGCCATCTCCAGCGTCTGGCTGTGATAGACAAACGGAAAGTGTTCTGACGACGCCTGCGGGAAGAACACCAGCAATTCAGTATCGCCATCGATCCAAACGGTATCTTTCCAGCCGCGGTCTTCCGCCATCGCCTGCGCGCCATTGACCCGCTTGACCAAAAACATCACGCCCTGGATATGAAACGCCTGCGGCGTATCAGAATGGATAATCCAGCGCTCAAAACTGTTCTGCTGCGCCTGCGTGTCGATGCGCGTCATGTCCCACAGCGCACCGTTAATGCCTGGCAACGCATCGCCGAGGCGGAACTCGCGGGTGCGCACCGCCACGCCATCGAGGATCTGATCGGCCAGCAGGCGCATCGGCAGGTTATCGGTGACCAGCGGCAGCAGGCCGGTTGGCCGCAGCGTCAGTACCTGATTCGAGGTCAGAATACTGGACGGTTCAAACAGGCCACGCAGCCGATCCATTACCGACGCCGCAATACCCGACGTAATCGTAACTTCATCGCCCTGGGTCATATCCAGTAGCACCTCGCGCCGTTCGCCTGGCGCCAGTGACAGCTGCTGTACCGGCACCGGCGCCGGCAGGAAACCCTGATCGCTGGCGATAACGTGAAACGGTCGGCTGTCGCTTAACGTCAGTTGATAACGGCGCGCGTTAGACGCGTTCAGCAGCCGCAGGCGCACCCAGCCACGCGACACTTCGACAAACGGATTCTGCACGCCATTCACCAACAGCGTATCGCCAACAAAACCGCCGTTTTGCGGTGGGTTGTAAACCGGCGTGCCAAAGTTATCGAGCCGTTTGTCCTGAATGATCAGCGGAAAATCATCCACGCCATAATGGTTAGGCAACGGCAGCGCCTTGCTGACCGCATCCTCAATCAGCCACATGCCCGCCAGTCCGTTATAAACGTGCGGCGCCATGCGGTTAGGCGTATTGGCGTGATACCAACAGGTTGCCGCAGCCTGGCGCACCGGCAACACCGGCGCCCAGTCAGCGCCCGGCGACATCAGTCGCGGCGCGCCGCCCATCAACGCGCCGGGCATCTGCAATCCGCTGATGGTCATCGCCACCGGCTCATTAAGGCGGTTGCTGTAGATCAGCTTAACGTCATCGCCGTTCCAGACGCGCACCGTCGGGCCAAGATACATGCCGTTGACGCCCCAGACCGGTGATTTGCTGCCGCTCATAAACGCCCAGTGGCTGCGCTGTAGGGTGAGAAACAGCGGCTGCCCACGACGGGATTCGATCAGCGGCGGCACCGGCAATGCGGTTTCAACAGCCGCGGCCCGGGCATTACGCGGCAATGCGCCTGCACAGGCTGCCGCGCCAGAGAGCTGAAGAAAGTGCCGTCGACTGAAAGACATAAAAACTCCGAACAGGTCAGCGAAACGAGGAATATCGTCGCCGTATTGTTATTTTGCGGGATTGCTATGGGTTGCTGTAGTCGTGCAAAATCTGCGGGACTTGCGCCCCGCAGCAGTGACTCAATATTTGCCGCTCGCTTCACGCTCGGCGACTTCGGCATTCAGTTCTTCCAGTTTAGCGGACATCAACTCGCGACAGTGCGTCGCCAGCTTGCGTACCGACTGGTTTTCAAACGCTTTGATATCAACCGGCGGCAGCATTTCAACAATCACCAGGCCGTTCTTCAAACGGTTGAGTTTGATTTTGTCGTGGGTGTTCGATACCACAATCGGAATGATCGGCACACCGGCGGCGATGGCCGCATGGAAAGCGCCGGTCTTAAACGGCAGCAGGCCGCGTCCGCGACTGCGGGTGCCTTCCGGAAACATCCAGAATGAGATGCGTTTTTTATTAAACTGATCGACCAGCTGCGCAATGGTGTTGTGCGCCTTGGCGCTGTTATCGCGATCGATAAGCAGGTTGCCGCTCAGCCAGTAAAGCTGGCCAAAAAACGGAATCCACAGCAGGCTTTTTTTTCCGACGGTTACCGTGGTCGGCTGCACAATCTTCGCTGCGGTGATCATGTCGTAGTTGTTCTGATGATTGGCAATGTAGATGGCGTTGCCGTAGTGCTCGGCACCTTCCGGTCTGCGCAGCTCAACTTTGACGCCCAAAACCGTCGACAAACGACCATAGGCACGGCCAAATGTGGCGACGTGACGTGGGTTGCGCGGAGAGAAGATCAGGCAGTAAATACAGCCGAAAATGCTGACCAAAAGAGAGTAAATAATGACCACAATGGCACGTAAAATTAAGAGCATAGCTACCTCATGTTCGCCTTGTCCCTGAGTATACCGGCTTTGTCATAAAACACACCGGTATCGCAGCGGGCGTTAGCGAAATAACCTCGCCCGCTGCGTGACTGCATTATTGTTACTCGTCGCTGCTGCTTTCGGTGCGAGCTGATGCAGGCGCATCCACTTCTACCCGATCGATACGCTGCAAACCACGCGGCAGCGAGGTGCCACGACGGCCACGCTCAGCACGGAATTTCTGCAGTTCTTCGCTGCGCAAGGTGAGCTTACGCTTGCCGAAGTGTAGCGTGATCGCGCTTTGCGGCTGTAACAGCAGCAGCCAGACCAGCTTATCTTCCCCGGCCGCTGCCTGCGCCGCCGGAATGGAGATAATTTTGTTGCCTTTGCCTTTGGAGAGCTGAGGCAGATCGCCTACCGGGAACATTAACATGCGTCCGGCGGCGGTGATCGCCAGCAGCAGATCGTCGTCGCTATGCACCGCCATCGGCGTCAGCACTTTGGCGTTTTCCGGTAGCGTCAGCAGCGCTTTGCCTGCACGGTTGCGCGAGATCAAATCGGCAAAGGTGCAGACAAAACCGTAACCGGCATCGGATGCCATCAGCAGCTTCTGATCTTCCGCCTCCATCAACACCTGTTCCATCACCGCGCCCGGCGGCGGCGTGAGTTTGCCGGTCAGCGGCTCCCCCTGCCCGCGTGCCGACGGCAGCGAGGTTGGATCGAGCGTATAGCTGCGGCCGGTAGAGTCGATAAAGGCCACCGGCTGATTGCTCTTGCCGCGCGCGGCGGCACGGAAGCTATCGCCCGCCTTATAGTTTAATCCACTCGGATCGATATCATGGCCTTTGGCGCTGCGCACCCAGCCCATCTGCGACAGCACAATGGTCACCGGCTCTGATGGCACCAGTTCATTTTCACTGATCGCTTTCGCCTCTTCACGCTCGTTCAGCGGTGAACGACGGTCGTCGCCATAGGCTTCGCTGTCTGCCTGCAGCTCTTTCTTCAGCAGGCTGTTCATTTTGCGTTCCGATCCCAGCGTGCTCTGCAGACGATCGCGCTCTTTCTCCAGCTCGCTTTGTTCGCCGCGGATTTTCATCTCTTCCAGTTTGGCAAGATGGCGCAACTTCAGTTCAAGAATCGCTTCAGCCTGAGTTTCACTGATGCCAAAACGGGCAATCAGCTGCGGCTTCGGCTCATCTTCGCTGCGAATGACCTCAATCACTTCATCGATGTTGAGGAACGCCACCAGCAAACCTTCCAGAATGTGCAGGCGCTTCAGCACTTTTTCCAGGCGGTAATTAAGGCGGCGACGCACCGTGTCACGGCGATAAACCAGCCATTCGCTGAGAATTTCCAGCAGATTTTTCACCGCCGGACGGTTATCCAGCCCGATCATATTCAGGTTAACGCGGTAGCTTTTTTCCAGATCGGTGGTGGCAAACAGATGGTTCATCACCTGCTCAAGATCGATGCGGTTAGAGCGCGGCACGATCACCAGACGCGTCGGGTTTTCATGATCCGATTCGTCACGCAGATCCTCAACCATTGGCAGCTTTTTATTGCGCATCTGGTTAGCGATCTGCTCCAGCACGCGCGCACCGGAAACCTGATGCGGCAGCGCGGTGATCACCACGTCGCCATCTTCTTTTTTCCATACCGCGCGCTGGCGAATTGATCCACGGCCAGTTTGGTAGATCTTACGGATCTCCGCACGTGGCGTGATGATCTCCGCCTCGGTAGGAAAATCGGGCCCCTGCACGATATCCAGCAGCTCATCCAGCGTGGTTTTCGGCGCATCGATCAGCTTGATGGTCGCCTGCGCCACTTCGCGCAGGTTGTGCGGTGGAATATCGGTTGCCATACCGACAGCGATGCCGGTGGTGCCGTTAAGCAGAATATTTGGCAGGCGTGCCGGCAGCATTTTCGGCTCGTCCAGCGTGCCGTCAAAGTTAGGCACATAGTCCACCGTGCCCTGCCCCAATTCGCCCAGCAGCAGCTCGGCGTATTTCGACAGGCGCGATTCGGTATAACGCATGGCGGCAAACGACTTCGGATCGTCCGGTGCGCCCCAGTTGCCCTGACCATCAACCAATGGATAGCGGTAGGAGAAAGGCTGCGCCATTAATACCATCGCTTCATAGCAGGCGCTGTCGCCGTGCGGATGATATTTACCCAACACGTCACCCACGGTACGCGCCGATTTTTTAAACTTGGCACTGGCGTTCAGGCCCAGTTCCGACATGGCGTAAACAATGCGGCGCTGTACCGGTTTAAGGCCATCGCCAATATAGGGAAGCGCACGATCCATGATGACGTACATGGAATAGTTGAGGTACGCGTTCTCAGTAAATTTGTGCAGTGCAAGGCGCTCTGCACCATCCTGCGTCAGATCACTCATTAATTTCAATTCCTCACATCGTGGCGCAAAGCCAGACCCGGCAGCACGCCACCCAGCGGACGGTTTGGCGAGGATAGTACCTTATCTGCCTGCCGAGTCACAGAGGCTGCCGGTTGAATATCACTGAGTGAGAGCGTAGCTGAGCGCCACGTTTTTTCAGGCTTTACCGAGCCACTGGGTGACAATTTTTGCGTATTCGCCGGTGGCAACCGACAGGTGCAGCCACTGGTCGACGTAGAGTTTCCAGCCGATGTCGTTCTGCGGCAGCATATAGCCCTTTTCGCCATACTGCATCGGCCGATCCGGATTCACCGCGCAGAGCTGTGGATAACGCTTCGCCTGGTATTGCGCCTCTGAGGCATCGGTAATCATCACGTCCGCTTTTTTATCCACCAGCTGCTGAAAAATGGTGACGTTGTCGTGGAATAGCGTCAGCGAGGCCGCGGGTAAATGGCTGTGTACAAACGCCTCGTTGGTGCCGCCGGCCGGTTCTATCAGCCGCACCGCAGGCTGGTTCAGCTGTTTGATGGTTTGGTAACGCGCCTTATCTTCACAGCGCACCAGCGGGATTTTGCCGTCGCTGCCCAGCGGCTGCGCGAACCACGCGGTGAGCTGGCGCTTCAGCGTGACCGAGACGCCGCCCAGGGCGATATCACACTGTTTGGCCAGAAAATCGGGGGTCAGGGTTTTCCACGTGGTTGGCACCCACTCCACCTTCGCATCGAGGCTACTGGCCAGTGATTCGGCCATTGCGATATCGATGCCTTCATAACCGCCTTCGGGGCGCAGAAAGCTGTAAGGCTTGTAATCACCGGTGGTGCACACCTTTAGCGTTTTGCTGCTGGTGATGTTTTCCAGACGCGATTGCGCCTGCGCAGTGGCTGAAATGACGATCAGCGCCGCACTGATAACGATCTTGTTCATAGAGGATCCTGAAAGGGGTTTGCGTCCGAATTGTGTCATATGCCAGCCGATTGTTGCTGCCGAAGCAAAAGTCTTGTGACCCGGACCACATTTTTCTTTGGTACGGTCGCGCGTAAACTACGCACATTATTGTTTAACGGAGCACTACCATTATGAGTAACGTCCTGATTCTTGATGCGGGCAAAGCGTTTGCCCACTCAAAAGGCGAACTGAACCATACGCTGGCTAACGTTGCCGCGGCTTTCCTGCGTGATAATGGCCATCAGGTCATCACTACCGACATCGACAAGGGCTATGATATCGCGGAAGAGGTGCAAAAATATCTTGCGGCCGACGTGGTGATTTATCAAATGCCAGGCTGGTGGATGGGCGAACCCTGGATCCTGAAAAAATATATCGATGAAGTGTTTACTGAAGGCCATGGCGCATTGTATGCCAGCGATGGTCGCAGCCGCGCTGACGCCAGTAAAAAGTACGGTTCCGGCGGCTTGCTGCAGGGCAAAAAATATATGCTGTCGCTGACGTGGAATGCGCCACTCGAAGCCTTTACCGATCCGGATCAGTTTTTCGAAGGCGTTGGCGTCGACGGACTCTATCTGCACTTCCACAAAGCCAATCAATTCCTTGGCATGAGCGGCCTGCCAACCTTTATCTGTAACGATGTGATTAAACAGCCTGAGATTGAGAATGATATTGCACGTTATCGCGAGCACTTAGGCAAAATCTTTGCTTAACTTACTGCCTTAACAAGCCAAACGGGAAATGCCGCTATGCTGACAGTCGTTGCAGAGATCTGTGTCAAACCTGGCCGTCGTCAGGCAGTGCTGGAGATCATCAAACAGCTGATTCCCACCGTGTTGAAAGAAGAAGGCTGCGGCCAGTATGATGCGCTGGTGGATCACCAGGCGCAGGTGCCGTGGAAACAGAACTCACCTGACAGCATCTATATGCTGGAAAAGTGGGATTCCCTGCGTCATCTTGAGCAGCATCAGCAGATGCCGCACATGGAAGCGCATCGCGCGCTGATTAAGGATGATGTGGTTGAGGTGAAGATCTTTGTGCTGGAGCCGACGGCGTAATAGCAGTGCTTTGCCTGCTTCATCAGCATGATCACAATAACAGCGCGTAACAAGGCGGCCAGCGGGTCGCCTTTATTTTTGGCTGACGCATAACAACGGCACGCTGCCGCCGACAATGGCGTATCTGCGTGCTGCTTAAGGTTAACGTGGGGAAATGTATTGTGCTGCATGCCAACAACATAGCGCATAGCAGCGCGCTGAGATCGCGTCGGTTCATACTGGTGATGCGCATTTAGCGCGAATAAAAAAGGCGGCCAGTTGGCCGCCTTGATTCAAACTACTATTTGATTACAGCTGGGTATTGAGATCCTGCTGTACCAACAGTTCCACATCCTTGCCCGCGCTCTGGAAGACGTTATATTCCACGCCGCCTACCGTTACGCTGCCGTTAGCCTGCTGCCACTCATTCTGATCGTTAGTCAGGTCTTCCAGGTTCAATACTGCACCTGACTTACCGGTAACCATCAGCTGAGTGGTGCCGCTGTTGATGAACAGATCCTGTTGACCCTGCTGCAGGACGTCATTAACTGACAGTGCTGCACCTTGCTCATCAATCTCAAACAGGCCGCGGGTTTCCGGGATTGGCGCAGTGATCGGTGGGCCCGGCGGCGTAGTATCGATCTTAACTGGAAACTCAACATCGATTGTCTCGGTATTACCTGCCGCATCGGAGAACTCAATGGCAAAGTTATACGTCGCGTCCTGCAGTTCAATGGTTTCAATTCTCCAGCGTCCTGTATCCTGGACGTAGCCAGAAGCCACCGCGTTTCCGTTGTCTTTGTCGTAGATGGTGACTAACGTACCGATTTCACCTCGGCCGGAGAATACCGGGCTGTTATCTTTGGATTGAGCAATATATTCTCCTTCGCCGTCCGGATCTGGAAGAATACTACTATTTGAGCCGCCGATATTGGTCCAAATGCCCTCCATTCTGCCGTTAAGTGGAGCTTGCACATCGACAGTAAACTCAATAGCTTCGCTGATAGCACCCATATTTCCCGCCGCGTCGCGAATAGCGACTTGATAGCTGTGTTCGCCTTCACCTAAGTCGGTATCCGGCATCCATGACCACTCACCTGACTCGTCTACCTTGATTGAGGCAATGGCAGTCTCAGTGTCACCGTCAGCGTAAATAAAGATCACCTCATCCTTCTCTGCGGTACCTTTGAATTCTGGTCTCACATCGTCGGTTTCGCCGCCCTGGGTAATCTTCCCGGTAATTGAACCTACGTCATCCCAGATATCGAAGTCGGTGCCAAAAGCAGGTGCTTCTGGCGTGCTCAGATCCACGGTGAAGTTGAACTCGGTTTTCGCACTTTGTACCCCGTAAGGAGACTGCGCGTAAATTTCCAGTTCATAGTTGCCCTGGTCCAGTGGTGCCTCTGGCGTAAATGTCCAGCTGCCGTTATTCACCTGCACGCTGCCGATGATGGTATTGGTCAATTTATCGACGATAAACACCGTTGAACCATCGGTCGCGCTACCGGAGAAGGTTGGCGTGGTATCGTCGGTTTTGTCGCCACTGACCAGGTCATTCTGATAAATACCTTCGTTATCGCTCACAACCAGAGCAGAAAGGCTTACCGGACTGGTATCAACAATAATGTTGATTGGTGCCGTCGCCTCACCGCGGTTGCCCACTTCATCAACCGGTTGGGCAACAAAGCTGTGGGTTACCTCTTCTTCCAGATCGTCTGCAGGCTGCCATGACCACTCGCCGTCATCGTTTACCTGGACGGTACCAACTTCCTCACCATCAACAATAATGATGACGCTGGATCCAGCCTCACCACGGCCACTAAATTCCGGACGCGGATCATCGATCAATGCTGGGTCGCCAGTAAGAGGATCTGTAATCGGGCCGGTATTGTCCTTCAGCACCACGTCGGTCAGGTTTTCCGGCGGCGTGGTATCGACGATCAGCTTAAATGGATCTTCTGATTTTTCAGATTCATTGCCCGCCGGATCGGTAACGATGATGCCAAGATCATATTCACCGGTGTCCAGACCTTCTTCTGGTGTGATCTCCCAGCGCCCTTCTGAAACGATAGCGGAGCCGATTGGGTTGTTATCCTGATCGACGATGGTGATCAGATCACCATCAGTGCCTTCACCGGTAAAGGTTGGCTTATCATCGCCAGTTTTTACACCCTCTTCGATCGGGTTACCTTCATCATCAACCACCGTACCGGCACCGATATCGATGCTATCTGGCGCCTGAGTATCCAGATTAAACACGAAAGGTTCGGACAAATCAGAAGTTTGGTCGAACTCATCGGTCACGGTGATGGTCAGCGCATGCTCACCATCTTGCAGGCCATCAATTTCAGGGAGTTCAAACGACCATTCGCCGTCTTTTACCGTGGTTGAACCAATCTCGTTACCATCCAGGAAGACCTTGATGATATCGCCATCAACACCTTCACCGGTCAGCAGCGGGGTTTTATCGTTGGTGTCGGCACCATTGGCAATAGCAACAGGCACATCGCCATCATTGTTAAACAGGCCGCCGATGAGTGGCTGGTTTGGATCTTCCGCCAGCGTCAGCACGAACTCATCAGAGGCTTCACTTTCATTACCGGCGCTATCTTTAGCCACAACGGTAACAATGTTTTCACCCGCTTCCAGCGGCGCATCGAGTGACCAGTTACCGGTCATTGCATCAGCATAGGTGCTGGCAACCGCCTCACCATTGACATAAATCGTCACCAGGCTACCGTTCTCGGCCTGACCACGGAAGGTAGGACGATCGTCATCGGTGCGCGAATTGCTGACCAGTTCAGTAGGCGTACCCACGTCATCAGAAGCACCACCGATGGTAGGTTTCTGCGGCGGAGCGATATCAAAGTTGACAGGGAAGGTATCTGAGAAAATGCTCTCACGCTCATATTTATCTTGCGCTTTAACCTTAAACTGGTGACTGCTTCCCGTCAGATTTACTGTGCTGGTGTCAAATTCCCAGCGGCCATTGGCATCAGCCTCAACGGAACCCAGCTCGCGGTCGCCGCGATAAACATAAACAACAGAATGAGGTTCAGATACACCGACAAGCGTAGGCGTAGTATCGTTGGTAGAACCCATAGGCGACAGGTTACGACCGTTTACATCATCATAAACCTGCAGAATAACAGGCTGCTCTGGCGGCGTTTTATCCACCTCAAACAGGAACTGTGTTGGTATGCCTGGGTTCTTCGCCAGGTCAGTATAACGAATGTCCACAACGTGCAGACCATCCTCCAGCTGAAGCGCATCCAGCGACCATTGAAGATCTTTGATGGTGGTTGAATAGATCACGCCATCGACAACCACTTGAACGAGGGCGCCCTCATCCTGAGGATCGACCAGATAACCATCGAAAGTCAGCACGCCATCGCGGGAAAGCACAGGTGCCATTGCCCCAGGGATGGGATCAACCGGCGTCTCTTCTTCCTGAACCACTGGTGCCGTGTCCTGAGTTACTGGCTGACGCGCGATCTCTTCAGGCGCATCGGCTGGCTTCTCGTTCAGGTAAATATTGAACGGATCGGACTCACTTTGATTACCCGCTTTGTCGATAGACACCACGGTAAAGGTATTGGTGCCTTCTTTCAGCTCAGGGGTAAACTGCCAGCGTCCGAGGCTGTCGACTTCAACCTCACCCACTTCTTCAGTGCCGTTCATCAGCTTAACTTTGGTGCCTGGCTCGCCGCTACCGGTCAGTACTGGCGCGCCATCTTTGGTCACTTCGCCAGAGGTCAGGTAGTAAGGATCGGCACCGCTATCATCAACGACACGCAGAATTTCAGGCTTAACCGGCGGCGTATAATCGACATCCAGCAGGAAAACACCCGGTGGGCTTGGGTTACCTGCCGGATCGAAGGTCATAACCGTTACGACGTGCTTGCCTTCCGGCAGCGGCTGGTTGAAATCGATAACGTATTTATCGTTTTCATCAATGACAAAATCAACTTTTTTGCCGTTAATATAGACTTCGACTCTACCGTTGGCCGCGTCTTGGCCATCCAGAGGTAAGGTCCAGAAGGGATCGTTGGTGTGAAATACGGTGCCGTGGTTGATATTGAAGGGGTTACTCATATCGCTTTCCTTTGTATGATTGCATCCGATTAATAGTCCTTTTCGCTTTCGCCCGGACATAGCCTACTGTCGTTGATTCCTGCTCTGCTCCCCACAAGACCCGTCTCAAACCCTGCTGCTTTATAAATACCCACCAGAAAAAAACGATAAAAAAAGCCATATCCGAAGATATGGCTTGGTGGTTAGGCAGTGGTACTGCGTTACTGCATTACGCGTACGACCACACGGCGATCGGGTTTGTGACAGGCGATGCGCTGTGCCTGCGTGCCGCTGCACTGGCTGGATGCCTGGCTACTGCCGACGCTCTGGCTGAGAATATTGCCGGCTGAAACGCCCTGCTGAATCAGCATCTGGCGCACCGTATCGGCACGACGTTGACCCAACAGCAGGTTGGCCTGTGGCTTACCGATAGGATCGGTGTGGCCAATCACCTCAATGCGGCTCTGTGCTTCCCCGCTTTGTTTCAGCTGGGCGGCCAACTGAGAAATTGCCTGGCGCCCTTCAGCGGTAATGTCCTTCATGCCACCGCCGCCAAAGCGGAACAGAATATCGCTGGAGATTTGATAATCGTTGTAAATTGGCGCAGCGGTAGGCTGACGACACGCCTGCACCGAAGAGGCGCGTGACAACGTGTGAGTCTGCTGACGCAGGCCAGCCAGTTCGCTCTCTGCCTGAGTGCGGGCAACCACCTGCGGCTGCCCGCTGCCGTCAATGCTGGCACGAATGTAATAGGTTTTGCCTGCGCCTAATTCATCACGCCATGGCTGATCGCGTTTGCCTTCATAACCTGGCGCATCCTGGACAAAGCTGCCCAGAGAATGGCTGCCTGGCGACAGGCAAAAACGGCTGTAGTTACCGGGCAGCAGCGCGGCCTGATATTCACCATCGACATAGATATGCGCCGGGCCGTTACCCATCAGATCGGCTGGACGATAATAAATAATTTGTGTCTGATCGCTCGCGGCCGGGACCGCGCCTTGCCAGGCAGGGCCAAAAGCCGGTGCGGCCTGCACAGCAAACATCGGCGCCGCTAATAAGGCCAGCCAGAGGGTAGAAGTAAACTTTTTCATAACGTCTCCACGGATGCCTCTCCAGGCATCCGATTAATTAAGTTGCGGTGAGGGCTTTCGCACTCTCAATAAATTGGCTGATCGTCAGGTGAAATCGATGCCAGCAGACGCGCCTGCTCGTCATTCGCGGAAGAGAGCGCTTGCGCTACCTCAATCGGTTGTTCAGCCGCCGGTTGATCGATATCCGGCAGCTCCAACATGGTGTTTGCCAGCGCGGTGCCAGGGAGTGGTTCGGCATCGCTAAACAAGGTTGGTAGCGTGATGTTCAACAGATCGCTGGCACTAAACGGCAATGCCAGGGTATCGGGAACAGGATCCGGGCGCAGCGGCGGTAAGGGGGCAATTGTATCGATCTCAATATCCCAACCGGCTTCCGGAATACGGGCGGTAAGCGGCTGGGTGTCGTCACCGAAAGCCACCCGGAAATTATGATCGCCTTCAGCCAGCGCTTCTGGTGGGGTGTATTCCCAGTTGCCACTCTCCTCAACAAGGAAGGTGGCCAACAGTTCAGCTTCGTCATAGAGATAAACCATTTCACCCGCTACGCCGGTACCACGAAAGGTGGGCTGGTTGTCATTGATCAGGCTGCCTGGTAACTGGTTGCCGATATCCATCGCAATATCGTCATGAACCTCGTCGAACGTGCTGTTGCGTGGCAGTGGTAGATCGCCTTGCACAATGATGGTCCAGCTTTCTGACGCTTCAGACTGGTTTCCGGCGCGGTCTTCACTGACCACGGTAATGATGTGATTGCCTGCCTCAAGCGCATCACCTTCTGCGGGCTGAAAGCTCCAGGTGCCGTCCTCGGCTACTTTTACGCTACCAATCTCTTTTTCATTATCAAAGATGCGAATAATGGTATCCGCTTCGGCACCGCTGCCGCTGATTACCGGACGCGTCTCGTCGGTGGTGCCACCCGCGGCGATAGGGCCGGTTTCATCACCGGTGTTATCTTCAATGCCGCCAATAGCAGGCTGCGCAGGCGCTTCGGTATCAAGGTTGATTTCAATCGGATCAGATTTAGCAGATTCACGGCCAGTGGTGTCTTTTACGACGGTTTCAACGATATATTTGTCGTCATCCAGCGGTGCTTCAGGAATAAACTCCCATTTGCCATTTTCAACGACAACCGATCCCACTACTTCATCATTGATAATGATTTCAACGATTTGTCCATCTTTCAGACCTTCACCGCCGAACACCGGCTGTACATCTTTTAGCCAGCCGCCGTCTTCAATGCGTTTCGGTTCATCACCACTGCGATCCTCGATATAGCCGATGCCGTTGTTTTCAGGAGTCTGCGTGTCGACGATCACTTCAATCGGTTCAATTTTGCCTGACTCATTGCCCGCCGGATCGGTAATCACGATTTCGATCAGGTGTTCGCCTTCACCAATTGGTTTCTCCGGACGGAATTCCCATTTGCCATCATCCCCGACGACAACCGAGCCGATGACTTCGTCATCAACGATAACTTTAACGATATCGCCCTTCTCCTGGCCTTCGCCGCCAATGCTCGGACGTGCATCGCTGGTACGACCATCTTCACCGATCGGCCCGGTTACCGCGCCCTCGTTATCTTTGATGTAGCCAATACCCTGATTTTCCGGCGCCACGGTATCAACAATGATCACGTAAGGGTCAGAAGGCAGCGATCGGTTGCCTGCCGGATCGGTCACCACAACGGTGAAGCTGTGGCTGCCATTGCCCAGGGCTGCCGGAGTGTAATTCCACTCGCCTGACGCCGTTACCAGCGCATTACCAATGCGTTTGCCATCCAGCCAAATTTCTACGGTCGAGCCGGGTTCTGCTTTGCCGACCATGGTTGGCGTGGTGTCATCGGTTGAGTCACCGGAGGCGATGCTGCCGCGTTTGCTGCCGACGTTATCGATCATGTCGCTGATGCTGCCTTTGGCCGGTGCGGTCAGATCAAGGGTGAAATCGATCGCTTCCCCTGCTTCGCTTTTATTGCCGTCTGCATCACGTTCAATCGGATAAATACTGTGCTTTCCGGTGGTTAAGGCTTTCTCTGGCGTAAAGCTCCAGCTACCGTCGTCGTTGACTTTGGTTTCGCCGAGTTTGGTTGAACCGTCCCAGATTTCAATGGTATTGCCTGGCGTTGCACGACCAGTAAACTCAGGGCGCGAATCGTCGGTGGAGCCGCCCGCAGGAATCGGTCCGGTAACGCTACCGATGTTATCAATCGCCGCACTCATGACCGGTTTTTGCGCCGGTTTGTCAGTGCCGCCATCGGCGCCTTCACTGCCGCTGCCGCTGCGGCTTTTATCGCCGCCGCTGTCTTTGAACTGCTCTTTTGCAACCATGTAGCCGAGGCCCGTCGCAGCGATGATTGCCGCCAGGCCACCCAGTGCCAGCAGAGCCGGTGACCAGGCAAAACCGGCCGCTGGCTCGAGGTTATACAGGCTGTCGCCCATGGTTTCCGCGCCGAGTGCCAACGCTGACGACTCACCGTCAGCCAGCACCGCTGCTTCGTGATCGCTTTCACCATCGGTGGCGATAAACGGATGGTATTCGCCATCCTCGGCAATACCCACCAGTTCGCCTGGCTTATCGAAAAAGCCTTCGATAATCAGCTGCGGCTGATCGAGGTCGGTGCCTTCCAGCATCACCAGCAGATTTTTGCCAGCGCGCTTAACGGTAATATTCTCCGGTGCCACACCATTCTGTTGCTCGGCGAGCAGGTATTTTCCGTTGGCAACGGCTTTGATCTTAACCGGTGCGCCTGTCTTGGTGGTGCGCAGTACTTCTGCTTTGGTCACCGTCTTGTCCGCGATGACCGCGACGCTTACTGGAGTAGCATTCATGAATAACCCTTACGATTGTTAAACCGAACTGCGTCGCAGGCTCAGCGCGCAGAACTTCCCTGGTTGAACCACAACCCACATGGTTCAAAATTTTTTCGAATATTTGCTGAATACGGACGAATCGCTTATCAGACCTGTCTTGTTCGGCAGAAATATTTTGCGGGAAGCAAAGGTTAAATAATTAACAAGCTATTGTTTTTGATAAAATTAATGGCGCTTACTTTACTGAAATTAAGCGCCAGCAGCGGGCAAAAAAAAGGGGGGTTCAGGGGGGATAAGCTAAAGCAGTTTGCTGGCGTCGATTTTCTGCTGCAGGAAATCCAGAAAGCAGGTGATGCGCGAAGAGAGGGTTGAGTTGCGATAATAGACCGCGTTGACCGGCAGGCGAACATCGCGCGTTTCTGCTTCTAACACCTGTACCAGCCGCCCGTTAGCGACATCCTGATGCGTAACGAAATCGGACATGCGAGCGATGCCCTGGTGCGCCAGTACCAGCTGACGAATGGTTTCCCCGCTTGATGCTGCCAGATCCGGTTTGATGTGCAACAGCTCGCCTTCCTGGCGCCAAATCGGCCAGGTATTATGCGGCTCGGCCTGCGTAAAGCCGATCAGGCGATGCTGTGCCAGCTCCTCCACACTGCGCGGCGTACCGTGCCTGGCCAGATAAGCGGGCGTTGCCATCAGCCGCAGCCTGCTACAGCCCAGCGAACGCGCACGGATGGAAGAATCGCGCAGTTCGCCAATGCGAATAGCGATATCAGTTTGCTGCTCCAGCAGATCGATCAACACATCATCGGTGTTCAGTTCCAGCTGAATCAGCGGATAGGCTTCGGTAAATTCCGCCACCAGCGGCACAATCACATGCAGCATAAACGGCGTCGCTGCATTGACGCGCAGTCGCCCGGCAGGCATTTCCCGGCGCTGGGCAATTTGCTCTTCCGCCTGCTCCACCGACGCCAGAATCTGTCGTGCGTGTTCGAGGAAAATGGTGCCCTCTTCGGTCAGCGCCAGCCGACGTGTGGTGCGATGCAGCAGCGTGGTTTGCAGCTTACTTTCCAGACGGCTTAACGCCCGGCTGATGCCAGAACTGGTTTGATGAAGCTGCTCCGCTGCGGCGGTAATCGAGCCGGTATCCACCACGGTGACCCAGGCGCGTAGCTCTTCAAGCGTAATTTTCACGGCACATCCTTTCAGGCAATAAATAACAACGATTTTCAAGACCGGACTTACAGGCAGGCGCTGAGCGTTATGTTTCAATGCGCGCGTTTTCAACCTTCAGGATAACGCAATGATTCGGCAAAAGCGCCAGGCCGTTCAGGCCGATAGCGCACTCAGGGAGATTCAACAGCTGATCGATCGCGGTGATTATGCGACCGCACGCAGGAAAATTCGCAGCCGGCTGTTGTTTAGCCGCGCCAGCACTCCTCTGCTACATGAAGCAGCGCGGCTGGAGCGACGCGCAGGCAATCTTAAGGCCGCCATCAGCTATTATCAGCGCCTGTTAGCGCTCTCGGCGCATGACGCGGGCGCGTTAAACGGTCTCGGGCTCACCTGGTACGACAGCGGCGACTGGCAACAGGCCGAAAGTTATTATCAGCAGGCGTTGCGGGTGCTGCCCGATTACGCGGCCTGTCTGAACAATTACGCTATTTTGCTGCACAAACAATTCAGGCATCAGGAGGCGATCGGCTGTTACCAACGCCTTCTGACGCATGATCCCCATTATCGTGAAGCCGCCTATGGTCTGAGCACGGTTTATGCGCATACCGGCCAGCTGGATGAGGCAGCTACGCAGCTACGCGGCCTGTTACAGCAGCAACCGGAAGAGCCGCGCTGGCAAAATACGCTGGGCATGGTGTTGCTGCGTCAGGGCGAATTCAACGAAGGCTGGCGGCGCTATCAATATCGTTATCATGCCGCCAATCCCGACGCCTTTTTCCGGCTGCCCGCACTCACCCAGCCCTACTGGCAGGGCGAGCCGCTGAACGGTAAAACCATTGCTATTCTGTGTGAACAGGGGCTGGGCGACATTATTCAGTTCAGCCGTTATGTCACCCGGCTGAAGCGGGAAAAGCAGGCAGCTGAGGTTGTTTTTCTCGGTCGTCCTGAACTGCACGCCCTGCTGATCACCCTGCCGGATATCGATCGCTGCCTGACCCGCTTTGAAGAACTGAACGGCGTGGCATTTGATTGCTGGTGCATGCTGCTCGACCTGCCAGCCTGGTTTCTGACCCACGATCCTTTTGGCCCGCTGCCGCCGATGTTTCAGATTGAAGCGCACCGCACTGCGCAATGGCAGCTATCGCAGGATAGTAAAGCGTTGCAGGTTGGCGTGGTGTGGAAAGGCAATAGCGCCCATAAGAATGATGCGCAGCGCTCGCTGGCGCATTTCAACCAGCTGGCGCCGTTATGGCAGGTGCCGGGCATTCGCTGGGTGAGCCTGCAAAAAGGCGCCGGGGAAGAGGAGGTGCTGCCCTGTGCGGCTACGCAACCCGCGCTCGCGCTCGGACCGCGTTTCCACGATTATGCCGATACGGCCTCAGCCATTGCGCAACTGGATCTGGTTATTAGCGTCGATACGTCGGTGGCACACCTGGCGGGCAGCATGGGCAAACCCTGTTGGGTGATGGTGCCCGGTATTGCGACTGACTGGCGCTGGACGGCTGGCCGCGAAGATTCACTGTGGTATCCACAGATGCGTCTGTTTTATCGTCATCGGGATGAGGAATGGACGGCGGTGATTACACGCATCGCCTGCGCGCTGGAGACGTGGGCAAAGCAGCAATAAAAAAGGGCGACCTGCGTCGCCCTGATTTTAGACTTCGATTTCGGCGGTATCGCCTTTTTCCTGTAGCCAGTTGCGCCGATCTTCCGAGCGCTTCTTGGCCAGCAGCATATCCATCATCGCTAACGTCTGATCGATATCCTCATCGCTGATGGTTAACTGCACCAGGCGACGCGTATTGGGATCCAGCGTGGTTTCACGCAGCTGCATCGGGTTCATCTCACCCAATCCTTTGAAACGCTGTACGTTTGGCTTACCGCGTTTACGCTTGAGCTGCTCAAGAATGCCCGCTTTCTCCTCTTCGTCCAGCGCGTAGTGCACCTCTTTACCCAGATCGATACGGTAAAGCGGCGGCATTGCCACGTAAACATGGCCGCCTTTCACCAGCGAACGGAAGTGGCGCACAAACAGCGCACAGAGTAGCGTGGCAATGTGCAGGCCATCGGAGTCAGCATCGGCAAGAATACAGATTTTGCCGTAGCGCAGCTGGCTCATATCTTCGCTGTCGGGATCGATACCGATAGCCACAGAAATGTCATGCACTTCCTGAGACGCAAGCACCTCATCCGACGACACTTCCCAGGTATTGAGGATCTTGCCCTTGAGCGGCATGATCGCCTGAAATTCGCGATCGCGTGCCTGCTTGGCTGAGCCACCTGCAGAATCCCCTTCCACCAGAAACAGCTCGGTTTTATTCAGATCCTGCGCGGTACAGTCAGCCAGCTTGCCCGGGAGTGCCGGACCGCTGGTGAGCTTTTTACGCACCACTTTTTTCGCGGCACGCATGCGGCGCTGGGCGCTGGAGATCGCCAGTTCTGCCAGTTGTTCAGCAGCCTGCACGTTTTGGTTTAGCCACAGGCTGAAGGCATCTTTCACCACGCCGGAGACAAAAGCGGCGCACTGCCGTGAAGAAAGGCGTTCTTTGGTCTGGCCGGCAAACTGCGGATCCTGCATTTTTACCGACAGCACGTAGGCGCAGCGATCCCAGATATCTTCTGCCGAGAGCTTCACGCCGCGCGGCAGGATATTGCGGTATTCACAGAATTCGCGCATCGCATCGAGCAATCCCTGACGCAGACCGTTCACATGCGTGCCGCCCTGCATAGTGGGAATCAGGTTAACGTAGCTTTCCGTTAGCAGTTCGCCGCCTTCCGGCAGCCAGAGCAGCGCCCAGTCAACCGCTTCAACATCACCGGAGAAGCTGCCGACAAACGGCTGCTCAGGCAGAGTAATCAGGCCGTTGACCGCTTCCATCAGGTAATCAGTCAGGCCATCTTCATAACACCAGCGCTGCTCGGTGTTATTGAGCTTGTCCTTGAAGACAATCTCCACGCCCGGGCACAGTACCGCCTTGGCCTTTAACAGATGGCTCAGACGCGAGACGGAAAAGCGCGGGCTGTCAAAAAAGCTGCCATCCGGCCAGAAATGCACGCGCGTGCCGGTGTTGCGTTTGCCAACGGTGCCGGTAACGTGCAAATCCTGCACCTTATCGCCATTTTCAAACGCCATTTCGTAGACTTCGCCATTGCGGCGCACGGTCACTTCCACGCGCGTCGACAGGGCGTTAACCACCGAGATACCGACGCCATGCAGGCCGCCCGAGAACTGGTAATTTTTATTGGAGAATTTTCCGCCTGCATGCAGCCGACAAAAAATCAGTTCAACCGCCGGGACGCCCTCTTCCTGATGGATATCCACCGGCATACCGCGTCCGTCATCAATCACTTCCAGCGACTGATCGGCGTGCAAAATGACCTCGACGCGCTTTGCGTGACCCGCTAACGCTTCGTCGATACTGTTGTCGATCACTTCCTGCCCTAAGTGGTTAGGACGCGAAGTGTCGGTATACATGCCCGGACGACGCCGTACGGGCTCTAAACCGCTGAGTACCTCAATGGCATCAGCGTTGTAGCTGGATTGAGTCATCGTAACAATCTGATTAAAGGAGAAATGTGGGTTAACCTTTTTTGGCGGCGTGGATCAGGCGTGCTTCAGCCCGATAAAGTCCAGGATTGCCGGAAAAAAGCGTTCGAATCCGATAAAAGCATGGTTGCCCCCCTCTTCAACCGTCTGGCGGCAGGATGCGTAGTAATCCAGTGCCTGGCGATAATCCAGCACTTCATCACCTGTTTGTTGCAGCAACCAGAGAAGATCGGGTGATTCAAGCGGTTCAATCTGCATGACTTTCAGATCGTAAATGTGGCGAGACTCTAACACATATTGCTGGCCGGTGTAGGGGTTCTGATTGTCACCCAGAAAACCGTTTAGCAGCTCAAACGGACGTACCGCCGGATTCACTACCACAGCAGGCAGCATGAAGCATTGCGACAGCCAGGTGGCGTAATAGCCGCCCAGCGATGAACCAACCAAACCGATTGGCTGACCAGCACGCGCCAGCACCAACGACTCCATTAATTCCGCTGCCTCAGCCGGGAAAGCGGGCAGCTGCGGCACTACCATTTCTATCTCAGGATGATGTTCCGCCAGCCACGTCTGCATCTGCGTCGCCTTGGCCGACTGCGGCGAACTGTTAAAGCCATGCAGGTAAAGAAGGGTTGCCATCACTTAGTATCCGTCAGAGTCGAGGTCGGGGCTGAACGCCTGCGTCGCCAGCCGCTTAACCTGAGTGCTCAGCGAGCCATCAGCGTAGAGTTCCAGCAGCCGCCAGCCTGGCGCAAGGGAATCGATAGCAAAATTGGTGCAGTGGGGCTTGAACTGAACGCAGGTTGAGGGCGAGGCCATGACGCGTCGACCATTCCATTCCACGTCCAGATCCTGATGAATATGTCCGCAAAGCAGATTTTTCGCCTGCGGATAACGCTGCAACAGCTCGTCGAGCATGTGCGAGTTGCGCAAGCTGTGCTGATCGAGCCAGGTGCAGCCCGACGGCAGCGGATGATGATGCAACAGCACCAGCGTATGGCGATCGGGCACCGCGGCGAGCGCGTTATCCAGCCATTCCAGCTGATAGTCGCTGAGCATGCCGTGCGGCACGCCGGATACCTGACTGTCGAGCAGCACCAGCTGCCAGCTGTCGCCCAATAAAATTTGTTTGGCGTCGTTAATGGCTGCGGCCGCTAACGTCTCAAACATCACGGGCTGAAAATCATGATTGCCCGGCAGCCACACGCAAGGCGCGCCAAGTCGGGCAATACCATCAGCAAAGTGCTGATACGCTTCGGTAGAGTGATCCTGAGCCAGATCGCCAGTCGCAACGATCAAGTCGAACGCATCCTGATGGGCGCTAATAGCGTCCAGCACCGCGCTAAAACTGTCCCATGTGTTCACGCCCAATAAGGTTTCATGCTTACCCGCAAACAGATGAGTATCGGTGATTTGTAAAATCCTGATGTTGGCATGGCTCGTCACAGGAAGAGTTAGCAGGCTATCCAAAGCGTTTCCTTAGTTCCACCTCAAACTTTAGATGGCATGCAGCGTCAGGCTGGCACCGCCATCGCCCCATGCGCCAGGCAGTAACGCAGCCAGTCGGCAAGGAATTGATTGATCTGATGCTTTTCGTCACGCTGATGCAACTTTTTATTAGGATAATCATAGCGTGCTTTAAAGCGATAGATCTGCTGCGTTGAACACACTTCAGCAACCATCGCATCGTGATAAAGTCTGACAGACATTGAAGGCAGACTCCAGTAACTCACGGCCGGTGCAGTTTGTTTCACTTCCACCAGCGTCGTGTAACGGGTGGACTCAAGAACGGTAATGCTGTAACGGGCGCCGTTAACCTGATAGCTCACCGCCGCGCCCGCTTCATCGTTGCGTGGCAGCAAACGCCGCAGCTGCGCGAAATTGGTTTCGCACAAGCGCATCATTTCGGGAAAGTCAGGCGTATAGCGCTTGGTCATGTTGGATTCCACTCTTTTTTTAGTCTCTCATGGTGCAGTTCAAGCCATTGCAAGGCAATCACCGAAGCCGCGTTGTCAATTATCCCCTCTTCCACCCATTGGTAAGCCTGCTGGCGACTGACCACATGCACGAGAATATCCTCATTCTCCTCCTCCAGACCGTGGTTTCCCTCCGCCACGCTGGCATCCACTTCGCCTACCATTACCGATAAACGCTCACTGGTGCCGCCAGGGCTGGCCAGATAATTAATCACCGGTTGAATACGATTGACCTGCAGACCCGCCTCTTCCATCGCTTCGCGGCGAGCCACGTCTTCCACGCTTTCGCCGGGTTCAATAATGCCAGCAACGAGTTCAAGCAGCCAGGGTGTGGCGCTGGTGTCATAGGCGGGAATGCGAATCTGCTCGATCAGGACCACTTCATCACGACGAGGATCCCAGGGCAACAGCACGGCAGCATGGCCGCGCTCAAAAACTTCGCGCTGTACTTCGTTGCTCATCTGGCCGTTAAACAAGCGATGACGAAAGCGGTAGCGCGTCATGGAAAAAAAACCGTCGTAGATCGACTCGCGTGCAATAATTTCTACATCGTTTTTCGAGAAAGTCACAGGGGATTTTTTACTGTTGCTCATTGTCGGCCCTCGTTCCATCAGTTGGGGATGCTATCGCGAAATTCAAATCACATTCGCGTCATTGTCTGGTTCTTTCTGAATTATTTACGTAAATTAAGGCGAGATGGCACTTTCAGCCAACTTAACAATTCATCAGTCTCTGGTAGAATCGGCGATTATTTTTTTGGTCTCCAGCAGCGCTACCATGGCAATTTGGCTGCACCACAAGGAATGCAAATGAACAAACTGCTCCCATTAGTAATTGGCCTTAGCCTGGGTGGCTTTAGCGTTGCGAGCCAGGCTGAGAATCTGTTACAGATTTACCAGCAAGCACGCATCTCTAACCCTGACTTACGCAGTTCCGCGGCTGACCGCGATGCGGCATTTGAAAAGATTAATGAAGCCCGTAGCCCGTTGCTGCCCCAGCTTGGTTTGGGTGCTGATTATCAATACGCCGGCGGCTATCGTGATAGCAGCGGCCTGCATTCCAATACTACAAGCGGTTCATTACAGTTAACGCAGACAATATTTGATATGTCAAAATGGCGTGCGTTGACCCTGCAGGAAAAAACGGCCGGTATTCAGGATGTCACCTGGCAGACCGCGCAGCAAAACCTGATGTTAAATACCGCGACCGCCTATTTCAACGTACTGCGCGCCATCGATACGCTTTCCTATACCGAAGCGCAGAAACAGTCGATTTACCGTGAACTGGATCAGACCACTCAGCGTTTTAACGTTGGCTTAGTGGCGATTACCGATGTGCAGAACGCCCGCGCGCAGTATGACAGCGTGCTGGCTAACGAAGTGACAGCGCGTAATGCGCTGGATAACGCGGTTGAGTCACTGCGTCAGGTAACTGGCAACGACTACCCAACGCTGGCTTCGCTGAATATCGATAATTTCAAAGCGACGAAACCACAGCCGGTGGCCTCTTTGTTGAAGGAAGCGGAAAGCCGCAACCTCAGCCTGCTTTCAGCGCGGTTGACGCAGGATTTGGCACGCGAGCAGATTCGCCTGTCAGAAACGGGCCATATGCCGACGCTGGATTTAACCGCGTCAACCGGCCTGTCGAACAGCAAATATGGCGGCAGCCGTGCGAATCAGAGTGCCTCATCCACCGACAGCATCACCGGCTCCAACCAAGTTGGTCTGAGCTTTACCCTGCCACTGTACAGCGGCGGTTCGGTGACTTCTCAGGTTAAGCAGGCGCAGTATCAGTATGTTAGCGCCAGCGAGCAGCTGGAAAGCGCGCATCGTTCAACGGTGCAAACCGTGCGCTCATCGTTTAACAACGTTAATGCCTCTATCAGCAGCATCAATGCCTATCAGCAGGCGGTTGTGTCTGCACAGAGTTCACTGGATGCCAGCGAAGCGGGTTATCAGGTCGGTACACGCACCATTGTTGATGTGCTTGATGCTACTACCACGCTTTATAACGCCAAGCAGCAGCTCTCCAACGCACGTTATGATTACATGATTAACGAGCTCAACATTAAATCGGCGCTTGGCACGCTGAACGAGCAGGATCTGGCGGCACTGAACAATCGTCTTGGCAAAGAAGTGTCCACTACACCTGAAGTGGTTGCGCCTGAAAACAGTGCTCAGCAAACCTCAGCCGATCACGGTACGCCAGCGGCTCAGCCGGTGAGCAATCGTCATCGTAACGTGGCTGCCAGCAACAATCCTTTCGCTAATTAAGCCGGTGGGGCAGCGCCTGCTGCCCCCCTTCTCATCCCAACGTATAGCTACGTAAAGATCCCCGCCCGTTCTGCGCTTCCTGCTTCAATTATCAGCATGCTTAACCTATCCTACCCATTAACCTTTGGGCACAGGAGAAACATCATGAAACGGACAAAAACGATTAATTACGCCTCTTTTCGCAAAAGCTGGAGCGCGCGACATTTGACGCCGGTTGCGCTGGCGGTGTCGGCGGTGTTTATGCTGGCTGGCTGTGAGCAGGCCGATGAAACGGTTTCGATGTACCAGAATGCTGACGACTGCAGCAAGGCCAATCCAGGTCAAAGCGCGCAGTGCACCACCGCTTACAATAGTGCGCTGAAAGAAGCGGAAAAAACCGCGCCGAAATATGCCTCGCGTGAGGATTGCGTGGCGGAGTTTGGCGAGGATCAATGTAAGCAGGCGCCGGCACAGGCCGGAACCAACGCGGAAGCGCAGCAGAGCGGCAGCTTCTGGATGCCATTAATGGCCGGTTATATGATGGGACGTATGATGGGCGGCGGCGCAGGCTTTGCTCAGCAACCGCTGTTTTCATCCAAAAACCCGGCCAGTCCGGCTAATGGTAAATTCGTTGATGCCAGCGGTCGCAACTATGGCAATGCCACGTCAGGCCGCACTATGACCGTGCCTAAAACTGCGCTGGCACCAAAACCTGCGACCACCAACACCGTGACACGTGGCGGCTTTGGCGAAAGCGTCGCGAAACAAAATTCGATGCAACGCAGCAGCGCGACCAGCACTGGCAATCGCTCGTTTGGAGGCTAACGGCTGATGAAACGCATCGCTATTGAGCCACGTTCAGACTGGCGCGAGAAAGCAACCGAATATGGCTTTCGTTTTCACACCATGCATGGCGAGCCCTACTGGTGCGAAGATGCTTATTATCAGTTTACGCTTGGGCAGATCGACTATCTGGAAGAAACCACCGCTGAGCTACATCAGATGTGTTTGCAGGTAGTGGAGAAAGTGGTCGCCAGTGAAGCCCTGCTGGAAAAGTTTCGTATCCCAAAACACACCTGGGATTTCGTGCGCGATTCATGGCACAGCCGCCAGCCATCGCTCTATTCGCGGCTCGATCTGGCGTGGGATGGTGAAGGCGATGCGAAGCTGTTGGAAAACAACGCTGACACGCCAACGTCGCTGTACGAAGCGGCTTTTTTCCAGTGGATCTGGCTGGAAGATCAGCTGAAGTCGGGCCGCTTAACTGCCGGCAGCGATCAGTTTAACAGCCTGCAGGACAAGCTCATTGACCGCTTTAGCGAGCTGCATCAGCAGCATGGTTTCAACCTGCTGCATTTTGCCTGCTGTCGCGACACAGATGAAGATCGCGGCACGGTACAGTATTTACAGGATTGCGCCGCAGAAGCGGGATTGCCCAGTGAGTTTCTCTATATCGATGAGATTGGGCTGGGTGAAAGAGGCCAGTTTACCGATGTCCAGGATCAGGTCATCAGTAACCTGTTCAAGCTCTATCCGTGGGAATTTATGCTGCGCGAGATCTTCTCCACCAAACTGGCCGATGCGGGCGTCCGCTGGCTTGAACCGGCATGGAAAAGCATTCTCTCCAACAAAGCGCTGCTGCCGATGTTATGGCAGATGTTTCCCAATCATCCTAACCTGCTGCCCGCCTGGTTTGCCGACGATGACAACGTGCCGCACATGGATAAGTATGTGATCAAGCCGCTGTTCTCACGGGAAGGCGCCAATATTCGCATTATTGAAAACGGCAAAGAAATTGCCCGTGTCGATGGCCCTTACGGTGAAGAAGGCATGATCGTGCAGCAGTTTCATCCGCTACCGAAGTTTGGCGACAGCTTTACGCTGATAGGCAGCTGGCTGGTAAACGATCTGCCTGCCGGGATTGGTCTGCGTGAAGATCGTGATCTGATCACGCAGGATCTTTCCCGATTCTATCCGCACGCCTTCATCGACTAACTCAGCGGTTTTGCTTGCCGATTACCACGGAAAGCATGCTAATTGCGCCCATCACGATGCCGTCAATGGGCATGCTGATGGGTTCATGCTCATAACGTGAACCCAGCACGTACAGCAGCGGCAGAAAATGTTCTGGCGTGGGATTAGCGAGCTCCGCAGCCTGATGGTGTTCGAAGTTAATCAAAGGGTGCTCTTCGCCCTGCCAGTCGAGATGCTCTTTGACATACTGATTGAATGCCGTTGCCCATGGCCAGGCCTCAGCATCTTCTTGCCAGCGCATTTTGCGTAGGTTGTGCACCACGTTGCCGCTGGCGACGATCATATAGCCCTCATCACGTAATGCCGACAGCCTGCGTCCGATAGCAAAATGCGCGGCAGCTGGCTGTGTGCTGTCGATACTGAGCTGTACAACCGGGATATCTGCCTGAGGATACATTTTTATCAGTACGCCCCAGGTGCCGTGATCCAGTCCCCAGCGTTGGTCCAGTTGCACTTCCAGCGGTGATAACGCCTCGGCTATTCTGGTGGCAAGCTGCGGCGATCCCGGCGCTGGATAGTGCGTATCAAATAGCGCCTGAGGAAAACCGCCAAAATCGTGAATGGTGCGCGGATTTTCCATGGCGGTAACAGCGGTGCCTTTGCCATACCAGTGTGCGGAAATGGCGATGATGCCTTTTGGACGCGGTAGCTGCTGGCCAAGCTGCTGCCAGCGGGCAGTAAACAGATTCTCTTCCAGCACGTTCATGGGGCTGCCATGACCAAGGAATAAGGCGGGCATACGATCTGTATTCACGTTAATTCTCCGGGGGAGCGGTCGCTCTGTATACACAGATTACGTGGTTTGGTTTCACGATGAACCCGGATTAACGTGACAAACTCCATCAATAAATTTGACGCAATATTGCCGACATTTCTTTACGCGAAAAGACTCGATTTTTGTAGGGTCTCCGTATAATTTAAACAATTATCATTATCATTATCATCTATGGAGCCAGAAATGTCAGTGCCACTGCTTCTGACTGTATTAGCCGGAGCCGCTACTTTTATCGGCGCACTGCTCGGTGTAATGGGGCAAAAGCCCTCTAATCGCCTGCTCGCCTTCTCGCTGGGCTTTGCCGCGGGCATCATGCTGCTTATTTCACTGATGGAGATGCTGCCTACCGCATTGCATACTGTCGGCATGCCGCCTGTGCTCGGCTATGGCATGTTTTTAGTTGGCCTGATTGGTTATTTCTTGCTTGATCGCCTGTTGCCGCATCAGCATCCTCAGGATCTGATGGATCAGAAAAAGAAGCCGCAGAATATCAGGCGTACCGCCATTTTATTGACGCTGGGCATCAGCCTGCATAATTTTCCCGAGGGCATCGCCACTTACGTTACCGCCAGCAGCGACATGGAACTGGGTCTGGGTATCGCGCTGGCAGTGGCGATACATAATATTCCTGAAGGTCTGGCGGTGGCCGGGCCGATGTATGCAGCAACGGGCTCCAAGTCGCGCGCCATTTTCTGGGCCTGTATTTCCGGTCTGTCAGAAATATTAGGCGGCGTGCTGGCTTTCGCCTTGCTGGGTCCGATGGTGTCGCCGGTGGTGATTGCCGCCATCATGGCCGCTGTGGCCGGAATCATGGTTGCGCTCTCCGTTGATGAGCTTATGCCGCTGGCAAAAGAGATCGATCCTCACAGCAACCCAAGCTATGGCGTGCTCTGTGGTATGACGGTGATGGGATTCAGCCTGGCGCTGCTGCAAAGCAGTGGTATAGGTTAAGACAAGTCCCGATAATTTTAAGACAGCTTTTAATTATCAATGATTTAAAAAGCGTCATTTTTATTACAAGACAGGTCTTGTGACCTGTTTTTTGCTGCTTAATTACACTCCTCTTCCGTTGATTCTGATAAAAAAACACGGAAAAGGTATGTTACTTCAAGGAGCTATTTTGTGCCTTGCGCTGAACATTTATCATGAAGCGCGCGGCGAACCAGAACTGGGGCAGATTGCCGTTGGTACGGTCACAATGAATCGTGCTAACTGGGAGGTTAAAGAGATTTGCCCGGTGGTTTATGCACCCAAACAGTTTTCCTGGACCAACTTTAAAAAACGCCTCGACGTTAAACCGTCAGATAGTGACCCCAGCTGGCAACGCGCTCAAAGACTGGCGCACCGTATTGTGCATGGCGAACTGGAAGATGTGACCAACGGTGCCACCTATTTTCACAATCATCGGGTAAAGCCGTACTGGCGTAAGACTTTCCAGCGCACCATGGTCATTGGTAACCATACTTTTTATGCGGCACGGTAAAGCGGCAAAAAAAAATGGCAGCCTCTGTAAAAGGCTGCCATTGCGAATGGGTCAGTCGTTAGCTGGCGTGGCGTGTTTCACGGCTGCGGCGGTAAGCCACTAAATCTTCGATAGTTACGACCGGCATATTATGCTGCTTCGCAAACACGATTGCTTCCGGCGCATGCGCCATGGTGCCATCGTCATTAGTCAGTTCGCACAGCACACCTGCCGGTTTGAAGCCTGCGAGCGTAACCAGATCGATGGTTGCTTCAGTGTGGCCACCGCGCGTTAATACGCCACCCTCACGGGCGCGCAGCGGAAAAACGTGGCCTGGGCGATGCAGATCGCTGGGTTTAGCGTTATCAGCAATAGCCGCACGAATAGTGGTTAAGCGATCCTGAGCAGACACACCGGTGGTCACACCTTCAGCGGCTTCGATAGTCACGGTAAAACCGGTGCCGAATGAGCTGGTATTGTTCTCGACCATCATAGGCAATTCAAGCTGTTGACGACGCTCTTCATTCAGGCAGAGACAAACAATGCCGCTGCCGTGGCGAATCGTCAGTGCCATTTGCTCAACGGTCATGGTTTCTGCGGCGAAAATCATATCGCCTTCGTTTTCGCGGTCCTCGTCATCGAGCACCATAACGCCCTGGCCCGCACGCAACGCGGCCAAAGCATTTTCCACACGCTGTTCCGGCGTGCCAAATTCAGAAAGAAGCGTCTGATTCATGGTAAATAAACCTTTAGTATGAAATGAGTTACCAGAATCAGGGCGTGCTTAGGAGTGTGTCTGCGGCGACAAAACAATAACATGAGGCGAGCACAGGCTCGTCAGAAATCGTTACCCTCTCCCATCCGGACTTTAACCGTCGGCCCCGGAATCACACCGGATCTGCTGACCTTCAGACAGAGCCTGAAGCGCTCGCGGGCTTTCAGCACAGAAGCTGATTTACCGCCGGTGGGGAATTTCGCCCCGCCCTGAGAATAAGCAAATTTACTATAACGCCAAACATCTGGACGGGCAATCAACAAAGCCGCAAAAGCTTATGCGCTGCGGATGCAATGTTTTGGGTTTATCCTTTTGGATTCAGGCATTACACTTAGCAGAGTTGTGTCTGTCTTGTGCGCACAGAAAGAGAATTATACCTGCCCGACACGAGCAATAACGTGCGCTTTACTGATGGGCGACACAACGCACTGGCTGTCCGTTTCGCGGGACGCATTTCAGCAGGATGCCGCAGCTGCCCTCAGGCTCGGGCGACATCTTCTGTTTGCGCCTGGCCGTGATAACCAATTTTCGGGCTGTGACGCTGCTGAATTTCATGGCAGAACGCAGCTTAATACTTATATGCGATCAGGAAACCGCCATGATTGACTCAAAAAAAATTGAACAACTTGCTCGTCAGGTTCACGAAGCGATGCCTAAAGGCATTCGCGATTTAGGCGACGACGTTGAGAAAAAGATTCGCCAGGTTTTGCAGGCTCAGCTGACACGCATGGAGTTGGTTAATCGTGAAGAGTTTGATGTGCAGACGCAGGTGTTGATCCGCACGCGCGAGAAACTGGCCGCGCTGGAACAGCGTATTGCCCAGCTGGAAAATCAGTCGACTTCCTCTGCACCTGTAGCAACCGCTGTGCCTGCGACCGCAACAACTTCGTCAACAGCCGCGCCTGTAGCTACCCCTGCACCTGCTACTGCAGCAACTGCGCCAGTTACCGCGCCGAAGCCGGTGCACGAGCCAGACGCAAAGCCAGAAGAACCTAAGCAATAAGTTTTAAAAGCGGGAGGATCACCTCCCGTTTTCTCTGCAATCAGGATTTAGCGCGAATAGCCTTGATGATATTGGTCGTGGACAGACCATCCTCAAAATTCAGCACGCGCACCTCACCGCCGTTAGCCCAGACCTCTTTGCTGCCCGCAATATCTTCTGGCTTGTAATCTCCGCCCTTCACTAACAGATCCGGCAATACCTGTGCGATCAGTCGCTGCGGCGTATCTTCTTCAAATGCCACGACCCAGTCAACGGACTCCAGCGCGCCCAATACAATCATTCGGTTGATCAATGGATTAATTGGACGCTCTTCGCCTTTCAGACGCTTCGTTGACGCATCGCTGTTGACCGCAACAATTAGTCGATCGCCTAACTTGCGGGCATTGGCGAGGTAAGAGACATGGCCTGCATGCAGAATGTCAAAAATGCCGTTGGTCATGACCACTTTTTCACCGCGCTGACGCGCTTTTGCCACGGCATCCTGCAACTGCTCTTCGTTCATGACGCCAAAACCGGTTTCCGGACGGGCATGAATGGCATTCTCCAGCTCTACCGGTGATACGGTTGATGTGCCCAGCTTGCCCACCACCACACCTGCCGCCGCATTGGCAAGGAAGCAGGCATCTTCCAGTGAGCTCCCTGCTGCCAGCGATGCCGCCAGTACGCCGATAACCGTGTCGCCCGCACCGGTAACATCAAACACTTCCTGCGCCTGGGTAGGCAGATTGAGTGGTTCACGGCCTGGTTGTAAAAGCGTCATGCCATTTTCTGAACGCGTGACCAGCAGCGCCGACAGATCGTAGTCAGCGATCAGCGCCATGCCGCGCGTCACGATCTCCTCTTCGGTTTTGCACTTACCCACCACCGTTTCAAATTCTGAAAAGTTAGGCGTCAGCAGCGTTGCGCCGCGGTAGCGAGAGAAATCGGCACCTTTAGGATCCACCAGCACCGGTACGCCCGCTTCGCGCGCCAGCGCAATCATGGTTTGTACGTCGGCCAGCGCGCCTTTGGCGTAATCCGACAGCACCAGCGCCCCAACCGCAGGCAGTGCCAGGCTGATACGCTGATGAACAGGCGTTGGATCGACCCCTTCAAAGCCTTCTTCAAAATCAAGGCGGATCAGTTGCTGGTTACGTGACAGCACGCGCAGCTTGGTAATGGTTGGATGGGTGGCGATAGCCACAAAATCGCATTCAACGTTGACCTTGCGCAGGGAGTGATCGAGCGCCTGTGCAGCATCATCGACGCCAGTGAGGCCGATGAGACGGGAGCCGGAACCCAGTGCCGCGATATTCATCGCCACGTTAGCCGCACCACCCGGTCGCTCTTCAATATTTTCTACTTTTACCACCGGCACTGGCGCTTCCGGCGAGATACGACTGGTAGGCCCATGCCAATAACGATCCAACATAACATCACCAACCACCAGCACAGCCGCATGGTTAAACTCGGGCAGTGTTACTTTCATTCCAGATACTCCAGACTACAGTCAAAAATATTGCGCCGGATAATAGCACAGGCTCTTCATCCGGCGAGCATGGGGTTAAGCAGGTAATAACCAGCGCTGCCAGCTTTGCTGAACCTGCTGGCGCAGCGCCAGCCAGGCATCAGCAGCCACATGGCCAGGCAGTTCCTGCAGCGCCAGATGATGCAAAGTATCACGCAACGTCACGTAGGCGTGCGTTAGCGCCTGCGCTTCCTGTTCGTCCATTTTGCCGTATTGCGCCAGCAGTTCAAAAATGCGCACATTGTCGGACCAGCGCGTTAAGTTGGGCTCATCGGCAGCGTACAGCAGGACAAGATATTGTGTAATGAATTCAATGTCGGTAATGCCGCCTTCATCCGCTTTTAAATCCCAGCGTCCTTTGTGTTTACCGCCCAGATGCGCGCGCATTTTCTGACGCATTTCACGCACCTCAGTTTGCAACTGCTCCCCTTCACGCTTCAGGCACAGAATATCGCGGCGAATCTCATCAAAACGCTGGCGCAGCGTCTGATCGCCATACACTACGCGAGCACGTACCAGCGCCTGATGTTCCCATGTCCACGCCTCGTTGCGCTGATAATCATCAAAAGCGCTGAAGGTACTGACCAGCAGGCCAGCCGCACCCGATGGCCGTAGGCGGGCATCAACTTCGTACAGAATGCCCGATGAGGTACGCGTGCTAAAGAGGTGCATGATGCGCTGGGTCAGGCGCAGATAGAACTGACGAGCATCAATGCTGCGTTCGCCGATGGTTACCGCATCAGCCGGGCACTCATGCAGAAACACCAGGTCAAGATCGGAGCTGTAGCCTAATTCCCAGCCGCCGAGTTTGCCGTAGCCGATTACCGCAAAGCCGCGTTCCGCATCATCGTTAAGATGCGAAGGACGACCGTAGCGCTGAATCATCATGCTCCACGCCTGCTGAACCACCGATTCAATGATCGCTTCCGCCAGCCAGGTGAGATGATCGCTGACTTTCATGACCGGCAAGGTGCCAGCAATATCAGCCGCCGCAATGCGCAGCAACTGTGCCTGTTTAAACTGCCGTAGCGCTTCCAGCTGTTGCTCTTCATCGTCAGTGGGGATGCGCAGCAAATATTGCCGTAGCTCGTCGCGATAAGCGTCAGTGGCGGTGGGTTGATAGAGCGTGGCAGGATCGAGCAGTTCGTCCAGCAGCAGCGGATAACGCGCCAGCTGGCTGGCAACCATCGGCGATGCGGCGCAGAGCCGAATAAGGTGCTTCAGCGCGCCGTGGTATTCGGTTAGTAATTCAAGATAAGTGGTACGTGTGACGATGCCCAACAGCAGCGGTGTGATGCGTTGCAAGGCAACCGCCGCATCGTCGCGTACGCAAATCTCACTGAGCAGCCGTGGCACCAGCTGATCCAAAGACTGACGTCCACGTGGACCAATGGTGCGCTTATTTACATCCTGGCGGAAATCGTTGATGGTTTGCAGCAGACGATACCGAGCGTCTGGCATTAACTGTGGCGTCAGCGCAAGCACATCGTCGGCCTCCAGCGGCTCCTGCCACAGGGCAACGTATTCATCCAGCGCTTTGCCGTCGGCGATTTCTGGGGTGTCATCACCAATCAGTTCATCAAAGATGGCGCGCACGCAGGCCATATGATGGTTCAGTTGCCGTTGTAGTTCAGTCCAGTCGGCGCATGACATTGCCCATGCCAGACGCGCCTGGTTTAGCGCATCGGCTGGCAATGTTTGTGTCTGTTCATCGTTGATGCTTTGCAGAACGTTTTCGAGGCGGCGCAAAAAAAGGTAGGCTTCGCGCAGCGCGGTGACCTGATCGCCGGACAATAAATTTAGCGTTTCAATCGCCTGCAGGCACGGCAGCAAGGCGCGCTGTTGCAGGCTAAGTTCGCGTCCGCCGCGAATCAGCTGGAAAACCTGAACGATAAATTCCGTTTCGCGAATACCGCCGGCGCCCAGCTTAATGTTGTCGGTTAAGCCACGTCGCCGCACCTCACGGGCAATCATCGCTTTCATGTTACGCAGCGACTGAATCACGCTGAAATCGATATAACGACGGAATACAAAAGGCCGCAGCATCTGGCGCAGCTCTTCGCTCCAGCGATCGTCGCCACCGCCCATTAAGCGGGCTTTAACCATCGCGTAGCGTTCCCAGTCGCGTCCCTGCTCCTGATAATAATCTTCCAGCGCGGCAAAGCTCAGCACCAGCGGTCCGCTGTCGCCAAAGGGTCGCAAACGCATGTCGACCCGATAGACAAAGCCATCGATGGTCGGCTGATCCAGCACCTTGATTAGCCGCTGGCCAAGACGGGTGAAAAACTGGGCGTTATCAAGTTCACGCCTGCCGCCGCGCGTGCTGCCATTTTCCGGCCAGGTAAAAATTAAATCGATATCTGATGAAAAGTTGAGTTCACCCCCGCCCAGCTTGCCCATGCCCAGAATCAACAGCGGCTGCGGCTCGCCTTCTGCATTGCAGGGCGTCCCCAGGTCGGCGCAGCAGGCTTGCCAAAGCCAGTCGCGAGCGGCAACAATCACCGTTTCCGCCAGCGCGCTAAGCTGCTGCAAACTGTCTACCGTGCTGCACAGCGACAGCGTCTGCATCCAGGCGATGCGCACCAGCATTTCACGGCGAAACAGCCGCAGCTCGCGCATCAGGCCGTTCTCATCCTGAACAGGGTCCAACCGTTGTGCCAGCCATGCCGCATAATGCTGCCACTCAGCGGGCTGCGGCGGCTGATCGTCCAGCGCCTGCGCCCATTGTGGATAGTGAGCAAGGTTGTCCACCACAAAATCGCTGCCAGCAAACACCGCTTTTTGCCGATCGCTGAGGCTGTCCGGCTCTAACGCCAGACGCTCGGCTGCTTTACGCCACTGCTCCTGCAGCAACGGTGGCAAAGGAATAGTCATGATCTCTCCCTGAACAGAACTTCAGATAACGTTACCGTGCCGAGCCGTTTAGCCAGAAAGCAGGCTGCTTGAGCGCCTGATTGCTTAGCCAGGCCAGCGTATTGTATTGATGCTCATCAATCGCCAACAGCAGCTGTCGCCAGTTATCCTGCCATGCAGCCACGGTCGACGGATACGCGCCAGCCAGCAGCGTAACAGCGATGAGATGGCGTGCCAGACGAGGTGCTTTATCGTGATACTCATTGGGCTGACGGACATGGCTGATGGTCTCTTTCATGTTCGCTGCTATACGGCCCAACATAATATCGGCAAAGCGCTTAAATGAACCATTGAGCTTGGTCTGCGCTTTTTGATCGGTAAACGCCTGCCAGCGCTGCGTCACCAGCCAGCGCGTTAACGCCAGCTGTGTTTGTACCCACAGTGGCGTAAAGCAGATCTCCTGTGCATCGACCTGCTCGCCCGCCAGCGCCTCTTCCAGTTCGGTCAAGCTCTGACGCAGTTCACTGCTCGCTTTACGTGAAATCAACGCGCTGAACAGCGAAAAGCCCTGACGCACAATCTCCAGTGCTTCCACCACCGCATGCTGCGCATCCGCATTACCGCGTAACCAGACTTCCTCGTGATATTGCCATTGCTTCAGTCCCAGCTGGAATATTGCCACCATGGCCTGCTCTACCGTAGCTTTTGGCGCAAGCTGCAACAGCGGCACCGGTTTTACCGGCAGCGGCGCGTTGCCTTGCGCCAGTGCATAGCCACGTGCCGCTTTACTCAGGCTACCCAGACGCAGGCCCGCCAGCTGAACGAACTCTGTGGCAAACTGCAGCAGATCGTTACGCTCACCCTGTTTCAGCTCCAGTTCGATTTCATGCAGTGCTTCGCTCAGCTCGCCAGCTTTTACGTCGCCCTGATCGAGCGCCACTTCAATTTCGCTGTTGCCATAGGTCACTACCCAACGTTCACGCTGGAAATGTGTACTGAACAGCGGTTGCAGACGAGCCTGTAATGCGGCGACATCGGTACCTTGCGGCCAGATCTCTGCCGGCAGGCGGGCGATGTCGAGTTCAGGTGACGCGATGTCGACATTATATTCAGCACGCTGATGCAGCCCACCGATGCTGTCGCCCTTGCCTTTCAGCGTCATTTCATACTTTTGCTCAACGCCGCGAATACGTAATCCCATGTCCCAGCGACGCAGCTGGTGATCATCCGTTTCAAAATAGATGTTGGTCAGGGCGATCGCGGGCGCATGCTGATGCGGCCAGGCGGCAAGAAAAGCGGGCAGTTGAGCAATCGCCTGCGGCGTTGCGATGAACTTTAATTCGATTTCGATGGTCATAATTTTTTATTCACTAATTCACTGGCACGGAAAGTTTCACGAAAGAAAGAGTAATGCAGATAAGCCCTTACTGTCTCAGCTTTCTTGCGCGATCGCGAGGAGTGCCGCACCGCGCCCGAGACCAGGATAGTTCTCATTCAGATTTCTGTGAAGCGTCTCCAGACTGTGCCGTTAATTTTTCCGATCACTTGCAAAAACGAAATCGAATGAAAAAAATTACTCTTATTGCGCTCTCTTTGCTGACCTTCAGCGTTACCGTAACCGTCCATGCCAGTGAAAAACGCTACATTTCCGATGAGCTGTCAACCTGGGTTCGCAGCGGTCCCGGCGATCAGTATCGTCTGGTAGGCAAGTTGAATGCGGGCGAAGAAGTGACGCTGCTGCAAACCAACAGCAGCACTAACTATGCACAGATTCGCGATGCGCAGGGCAACACTAACTGGATCCCAATGACGCAGCTCAGCGCCGATCCCAGCCTGCGTACGCAGGTACCGATTCTGCAGCAGCAGGTTAAAGATCTTACCGACAAGCTCAACAATATCGATAACAGCTGGAATCAACGCACCGCCGAAATGCAGAAGAAAGTGGCAGGCAGCGACGGCACCATCAATGGTTTAAAAGAGCAGAATCAGAAGCTTAAAAATGAGCTGGTGGTGGCGCAGAAGAAAGTCAGCGCCGCCAATGTGCAGCTCGATGATAAGCAGCGCACCATCATCATGCAGTGGTTTATGTATGGCGGCGGGGTTGCGGGCGTTGGTCTGCTGTTGGGCCTGCTGCTGCCGCATATGATTCCACGCCGGAAGCAAAATAACCGCTGGATGAACTGAGTTAATTCGTCTGTCCGAAGCAGAGCATCATCTGATGTTCTGCTTTGCCGTGCCCGCAATGTCAGTGATTTTATGTAACAATGAGGGCATTATCTGACTTATCAGGAGAGCCCTGTGAAAACATATCTGGTCGGCGGTGCGGTCCGCGATGGCCTGCTTAATCTACCGATTAAAGACAGAGACTGGGTGGTGACAGGCACGACGCCGGAAGCGATGCTGGCAGCCGGTTATCAACAGGTTGGCCGCGATTTCCCGGTGTTTCTGCATCCAAAAACCCGCGAAGAATATGCACTGGCACGTACCGAACGCAAATCGGGCCAGGGTTATACCGGCTTTATCACCAAGTTCGCACCTGACGTCACGCTTGAGCAGGATTTACAACGCCGCGATCTGACCATTAATGCCATTGCGCAGGATAGCGACGGCAATATCATCGATCCGTTTAATGGTCGCCACGACATTCAGCAGCGCTTGCTGCGCCATGTTTCTGCCGCCTTTAATGAGGATCCGCTGCGTGTGCTGCGCGTGGCACGCTTTGCCGCACGCTTTGCGCATCTTAACTTTCGTATTGCCGATGAAACCATGGCGCTGATGCAGCACATGGCAGCCAGCGGCGAACTGGCGCATCTGACGGCTGAACGGGTGTGGAAAGAGACGGAAAGCGCGCTGCAATCGCCCAATCCTCAGGTCTTTTTCCAGGTGCTGCGCGACTGCAATGCTCTGGCCGTGCTTTTCCCTGAGATCGACAAACTCTTTGGCGTGCCGGCGCCAGCAAAATGGCATCCGGAGATCGATACTGGCGTTCATACGTTGATGACGCTGGCGATTGCTGCTCAGCTCTCACCGGAGGTCGATATCCGCTTTGCGACGCTCTGCCATGACGTCGGCAAGGCGCTGACGCCGCCGGAGAAATGGCCGAGTCATCATGGTCATGGCCTGGCAGGCGTGCCGGTGGTTGAGCAGCTTTGCCAGCGTTTGCGCGTGCCGAATCATGTTCGCGATCTCTCCCTGCTGGTCACCGAATTCCATGACATCGTGCACACGGTGGAGCGCCAGAGCAGTGAAACACTGGTCGGCCTGTTCGATCGTATTGATGCCTGGCGCAAGCCACAGCGTGTTGAGCAGATTGCCCTGACCAGCGAAGCAGATGCCCGCGGGCGCGCAACGCTGGAGAATAATCCCTATCCACAAGGTGATTATCTGCGTACGGCGTTTGGGGTGGTGCAGGCGGTATCGCCAAAAGAGGTGGTTGAAGCAGGATTTACCGGATCGGACGTCAGAGAAGAGTTGTATCGTCGCCGTATCACGGCGCTGGAAAGCTGGCGGGAAAATCAGCGGCCAGCGTAACTGGCCGCTTCAACATTACATGAAGACCATATACACCGCGGCCGCCACGATAAAGCGATAGATAGCGAACGACACAAAAGAGATGCGTTTGATCAGCTCAAGGAAGATTTTAATTGCGATCATCGCCACCACGAACGCCGTGATGAAGCCGACGGCAAACATCGGGAAATCCGCCATGGTCAGGAAGCCCATGCTCTTGTAGAGATCCAGTACCGTCGCGCCCATCATCATTGGCACCGCCAGAATGAACGAAAATTCTGATGCTGCATAACGGCTGACGCCCATCAGCATACCGCCAGAAATGGTGGCACCTGAACGGGAGAAGCCCGGCCACAGGGCCAGACACTGGAAGCATCCGATCATAAACGCCTGACGATAGGTAATATCATCAATGCCAACGGCCTTAGGCTGTTTTGGCTTGAAGAATTCCGCCACCAGCAGCAACACGCCACCAACCACCAGCGCATACATCACGTTGATCGGATTAAATAACGTTTTAATCTGATCGTGAAACACCAGGCCTATGACGACCGCGGGTACCATGCCGAGCAGAATGTGAATCAGGGTTAAATGCCCTTTTCCGGTGCCTTCATGCTTTACCTGGCCAAAATGGATGCCGATCAGCCCAAACAGGCGCCGCCAGAACATCACGACCACGGCAAGAATGGACCCCAGCTGAATCACCACCTCAAACGTTTCTGCTTTTTCGCCTTCGAAGCCCAGCAGATGGCCGACGATAATCATATGGCCGGTGGAGGAGACCGGAAGAAACTCGGTTAATCCCTCAACAACGCCCAGGATTGCTGCCACCCAAAGCTGATGAATGTCTGCCATCAAATGTCCTCTACCCTAGTTTTCAACTCACTAAAAAGGCGGTCGTTTCGCACGATACCGCCAGGAAATGTACATGTTCGGTCTGTAAACCACTCTAAGACAGACCGTACTGTGATTTGGTTTCATTGTGATGGCAATCACATTGGATTTATTTCAGATTAGTCCCGTCTCGTTCCACGCTCAATAATCACGCCCACGCTTGCTGCCTGCGCGACCGCGCCGGGTTTACTGACTTTTAGCCGCAGCCAGGGTGAAGCAAAACGCGTTTGTAACAGCGTGGCAAGTTCTTCGGCAACGCGCTCAACCAGCGCAAAACGGCCATTTGCCACGTGCGCAACGATCGCCTCCGCCACATCGGCATAGCTCAGGCAATCTTCAACCCGATCGCTGGCGGCCGCTTTACGGTTATCCCACGCCATTTCGACATCGAACACCAGCTTCTGCTGGATGTTCTGTTCCCATTCGTAAACGCCAATGGTGGTGTAAACCGTCAGCTGTTCTATAAATACAATATCCATGATACGACTCTCTGTTTTTGTCCTCGCCGGATATCACTTCCGACAGAATATGCGTATTATCCACAGATGCTGTAAACAAAACGACCCCTACTGAACGGAACGGTTTTATGAGTGCAATCGCGCTTGGTATGATTATTTTCGCGTATCTTTGCGGCTCCATCTCCAGTGCGATCCTGGTATGCAAACTGGCTGGGCTGCCCGATCCGCGTCTCAATGGATCCGGTAATCCTGGCGCAACCAACGTATTGCGCGTGGGCGGCAAAGCAGCGGCGGTTACGGTGCTGGTGTTTGACGTGCTGAAAGGCATGCTACCAGTCTGGCTCGCCTGGAGCCTTGGCGTGACCCCGGTTTATCTGGGATTAACCGCCATTGCGGCCTGCCTTGGTCACATCTATCCGCTGTTTTTTCATTTTCGTGGCGGCAAAGGCGTTGCGACAGCGTTAGGTGCCATCGCACCCATTGGCTGGGACTTAACGGGTCTGATGGCAGGTACCTGGATATTGACCGTGCTGCTGAGCGGTTACTCTTCTTTGGGTGCCATCGTCAGTGCGCTGATCGCCCCGTTTTATGTCTGGTGGTTTAAGCCGCAGTTTACCTTTCCGGTTTCCATGCTCTCGTGCCTGATTTTGCTCAGGCATCACGACAATATTCAGCGGTTGTGGCGGGGGCAAGAAGGGAAAATCTGGAAGAAGAAGACAAAATAAAGGCGGCTTACGCCGCCTGTCATCAAATTGCTGGCAGCTCTGCCAGCGGCCAGCGAGGTCGAACGCTTACGCTCAGTTCACCGCGCGTTCCCCCTTTCAATCTGACCATACCTGCATACGCGATCATCGCGCCGTTATCGGTACAGAATTCCGGGCGCGCATAGAAGACTTCACCACCGCGTGCCTGCATGACCTCTTCCATACGCGCGCGCAGCGTGCGGTTAGCGCTCACGCCGCCCGCAATAACCAGCCGTGAAAAGCCGGTTTGCTCCAGCGCACGTTTACATTTGATCGCCAGCGTATCCACCACCGCATCTTCAAAGGCGCGGGCGATATCGGCGTGCGTCTGCGTATCCGCTGCATTGCCGCGAATCGTGTTCGCCGCAAAGGTTTTCAGTCCGGAAAAGCTAAAATCCAGCCCCGGACGGTCGGTCATCGGACGCGGGAAGGTAAAGCGCCCCGCCGTGCCCTGCTGCGCCATTTTAGCCAGCAGCGGGCCGCCCGGATAATCGAGCCCTAACAACTTGGCCGTTTTATCAAAGGCTTCACCGGCGGCATCATCAATCGATTCGCCCAGCAGGCTGTATTCGCCAATGCCGGTGACGCTAATCAGCTGCGTATGGCCGCCAGAAACCAACAGCGCCACAAACGGGAAATCAGGCGGGTTATCTTCCAGCATTGGCGCCAGTAAATGCCCTTCCATATGATGCACAGGCACCGCTGGCACCTGCCAGGCAAACGCCAGCGCACGTCCAACAGTAGCGCCGACCAACAGCGCGCCGACCAATCCAGGCCCGGCGGTATAGGCCACCGCATCGATATCCTGTGGCTGGCAATGTGCCTCTTTCATTGCGGCCTGAATCAGCGGCACGGTTTTGCGCACGTGATCCCGCGAGGCGAGTTCAGGCACTACGCCGCCATAATCGGCATGCAGTTTTACCTGACTATAAAGTTGATTTGCGAGCAGTCCCGCAGCATCATCGTAGATTGCGATGCCGGTTTCATCGCAGGATGTTTCTATACCTAAAACACGCATGATTTCACCTCACTCTTGCGGCGCGCAGTGTAGCACAGGCCGCTTAGCGGCCCGATCAAGATTTCCGCCGCGCGCCTGAAAAAAGCCGCAGCGATGCAAAAACCACACGGAAATCGTTCACGTTTTACTGTATGATCCTCCGCCATATCAAGGGTTGCCATCGTGCAGCCGCCGCTGTTGGTTTCTTATTGTTCATGGCGCTTTACAACGCGGCCTGTGTTGGAGTAAAATTCCGCACCATTTTGAAATCAGCTGGCTGAAAACGTCAGCCGCAAAACCGAATTTATCGAGGGTAAGAGTTACATGCCGGTAATTAAAGTACGTGAAAACGAGCCGTTCGACGTAGCACTGCGTCGCTTCAAGCGTTCCTGCGAGAAAGCAGGCGTTCTGGCTGAAGTTCGTCGTCGTGAGTTTTATGAAAAACCAACGACTGAACGCAAGCGCGCTAAAGCGTCTGCTGTTAAGCGTCATGCCAAGAAACTGGCTCGCGAAAACGCACGCCGCACTCGTCTGTACTAAAAGTCGTATCGGAGGCATCTCAGCCTCCATCGCGTTATTCACGCAGACAGAGTCAAGTTAGAGGCCGTGCTTTCCGAAAGGAAGCGCGGCTTGTTGTCGTTTAAGAGCTAAATATTTGGGGCTTATGGCAGGACGAATTCCACGCATTTTTATCAATGACTTGCTGGCGCGCGCTGATATCGTCGATCTGATCGATGCCCGCGTGAAGCTAAAAAAGCAGGGTAAAAATTACAACGCGTGTTGTCCATTCCATAACGAAAAAACGCCCTCTTTTACCGTTAACGGTGAAAAGCAGTTCTACCACTGTTTCGGCTGCGGTGCCCATGGCAATGCTATCGATTTTCTGATGAATTTCGATCGTCTTGAGTTTGTGGAAAGCATCGAAGAGTTAGCCACGCTGTATGGGCTGGAAGTGCCGTACGAAGCGGGAAATGGCCCAACTCAGCTGGAACGTCATCAGCGTCAAAGTCTCTATCAGTTGATGGAAGGATTAAGCACCTTTTATCAGCGCGCATTAACTGAAAGCGCCGCGGTTCCGGCACGCGAGTATCTCGCGCAGCGTGGCCTCAGCGATGAAGTCATCAAGCATTTTGCCATTGGCTTTGCCCCGCCCGGTTGGGATAACGCGCTCAAGCAATTTGCACGGAATAAAGAAGATCGTCAGTCGCTTATCGATGCGGGCATGTTGGTTACCAACGATCAGGGCCGCAGTTACGATCGCTTCCGTGAACGCGTGATGTTCCCGATTCGTGATAAACGCGGCAGAGTAATTGGTTTCGGTGGTCGTGTTTTAGGTGACGCCGTTCCCAAATATTTAAACTCACCTGAAACCGATATTTTCCATAAAGGCCGTCAGCTTTACGGCATGTACGAAGCGCAAAAGAACCATCCAGAACCTGCAAAACTGTTGGTTGTGGAAGGTTATATGGATGTGGTGGCGCTGGCGCAGTTTGGCGTTGATTACGCCGTGGCCTCGTTGGGTACCTCGACCACCGCCGACCACATCCAGCTACTTTTTCGCGCCACGAACCAGGTTATTTGCTGTTATGACGGCGATCGCGCCGGTCGCGAAGCTGCCTGGCGAGCATTAGAAACCGCATTACCTTACATGAATGACGGTCGTCAGCTACGCTTTATGTTTCTGCCTGACGGTGAAGATCCCGATACGCTGATTCGTAAGGAAGGCAAAGCGGCGTTTGAAGCGAGAATGGAGCATGCGATGCCCCTTTCCACGTTTCTGTTTGACTCGCTGTTGCCGCAGGTCGATCTCAGTTCCCGCGATGGTCGGGCACGTTTAAGCACGCTGGCGTTGCCGCTGCTTAATCAGATCCCTGGCGAAACGCTGCGTATTTATTTGCGTCAGGAACTGGGTAAGAAACTGGGTATTCTCGACGACAGCCAGCTCGATAAGCTGATGCCAAAACTGGCAGAAGGCGCGGTGCAGAAGCCCGCACCGCAGTTTAAGCTGACCACCATGCGCATTCTGGTGGGATTGCTGGTGCAAAACCCGAGCCTCGCGGCAGTTGTGCCATCGTTACAAGGTCTGGCGCAGTCAACCATGCCGGGTTTACCACTTTTTATTGAATTAGTGGATACCTGTAACGCGCATCCGGGATTGACTACCGGCCAGCTGCTGGAGCTGTATCGCGGAACAAATTTTAGCCAGACGCTTGAAACTCTGGCCACGTGGAACCATATGATAGTGGATGAAGAAGCTGAGGCTGTATTTCAGGATTCTCTCGCCAAAATGTATGATTCCGCCCTGGAACAGCGTCAGGAAGAGCTGATTGCACGAGACCGCACGCACGGCCTGAATGCCGAAGAGCGTCGCGAATTATGGTCTCTCAATCAGGCACTCGCTAAGAAGTAGTATTGCCAGTAGTTGTAATTAACACAGCTAGCAGTAGAAATCTGTGCGGCATCGCTATCACCGCCGCCGGCATGAAAATGGCAAGTAACATCGCCTCAAATACCGAACACCAAGCGGCTTAAGTGCCGATTTAAAAAAGGGCGTGGCCCTGCAGCCGCAACGAAAGCAGCGGCAATAAGCAAAAAGCTTTCAACTGTTATTGTCGGCTGACCTAGCTGACCCGACACCAATCAAATTAACAGAAGTGTGGATACCGTCTTATGGAGCAAAACCCGCAGTCACAGCTTAAGCTACTTGTCACCCGTGGTAAGGAGCAAGGCTATCTGACCTATGCTGAGGTCAATGACCATCTGCCGGAAGATATCGTCGACTCCGATCAGATCGAAGACATCATCCAGATGATTAACGACATGGGCATTCAGGTGGTTGAAGAAGCACCGGATGCCGACGATCTGATGCTAAATGAAAATAGCTCCGATACTGACGAAGATGCCGCGGAAGCTGCAGCCCAGGTTTTATCCAGCGTTGAATCTGAGATCGGTCGTACAACCGATCCGGTGCGCATGTATATGCGTGAAATGGGTACCGTTGAACTGTTAACACGTGAGGGCGAAATCGACATCGCCAAGCGTATTGAAGACGGTATTAACCAGGTTCAATGTTCTGTTGCTGAATATCCTGAAGCGATTACCTACCTGCTGGAGCAGTACGATCGTGTGGAAGCAGGCGAATCTCGCCTTTCCGATCTGATCACCGGTTTCGTCGATCCGAATGCAGAAGAAGATATTGCCCCTACCGCGACGCACGTTGGTTCTGAGCTTTCTGAAGCAGAACGTAACGAAAACGAAGAGGAAGATGAAGAAGATGACGACAGCTCTGATGATGATAACAGCATCGATCCTGAGCTGGCTCGTGAGAAATTCGTCGACCTGCGTACGCAGTACGAAGTAACGCGTAAAGTGATCAAAGCAAAAGGCCGCAGCCATGCTGATGCCGTCGCTGAGATCCAGAACTTATCTGACGTGTTCAAGCAGTTCCGTCTGGTTCCAAAGCAGTTTGATTACCTGGTTAACAGCATGCGTACCATGATGGATCGCGTGCGTACCCAGGAGCGTATCATTCTCAAGCTCTGCGTTGAGCAGTGCAAAATGCCAAAGAAAAACTTCATTACGCTGTTTACCGGCAATGAAACCAGCGAGACCTGGTTCAAAGCTGCTCTGGCGATGAACAAGCCATGGTCAGAAAAACTGCTTGAAGTGGCAGACGACGTACAGCGCAGCCTGCAAAAACTGCTGCAGATTGAAGAAGAGACCGGGCTGACCATCGAGCAGGTTAAGGATATCAACCGTCGCATGTCGATTGGCGAAGCGAAAGCCCGCCGCGCGAAGAAAGAGATGGTTGAAGCGAACTTGCGTCTGGTTATTTCGATTGCTAAGAAATACACCAACCGTGGCTTGCAGTTCCTTGATCTGATTCAGGAAGGCAACATCGGCCTGATGAAAGCGGTAGATAAGTTTGAATACCGCCGTGGTTACAAGTTCTCGACCTATGCAACCTGGTGGATCCGTCAGGCGATTACCCGCTCTATCGCTGACCAGGCGCGTACCATCCGTATTCCGGTACATATGATTGAGACAATTAACAAACTCAACCGTATTTCGCGCCAGATGTTGCAGGAGATGGGCCGCGAGCCGACGCCGGAAGAGCTGGCTGAACGTATGCTGATGCCGGAAGATAAGATCCGTAAGGTGCTGAAAATCGCTAAAGAGCCGATCTCTATGGAGACGCCGATTGGTGATGATGAAGATTCACATCTGGGTGATTTTATCGAAGATACCACGCTGGAACTGCCATTGGATTCTGCAACGTCAGAGAGCCTGCGCTCCGCTACCCACGATGTGCTCGCTGGCCTTACCGCTCGCGAAGCAAAAGTGCTGCGTATGCGCTTCGGTATCGATATGAACACCGACCATACGCTGGAAGAAGTGGGCAAGCAGTTTGACGTAACGCGTGAGCGTATCCGTCAGATCGAAGCAAAAGCGCTGCGTAAGCTGCGCCATCCAAGCCGCTCCGAAGTGCTGCGTAGCTTCCTTGATGATTAATCGGCCCGGCTGATTAATATAAAAACCCCGCGCTAGCGGGGTTTTTTATGCCTGCCATTCAGGCAGCGCCTGATGCAATTCACCGTAGGCGCTGACCAGCTCATCTAGCGAAGCTCGGTTTAAGCCGCTGGGATTGGGCAATACCCATACTTCAGTGCGTCCGATAGTTATCGCCTGCCTGCCCCACTCCACTTTGCTTTGCCGAAACGCCTTTCTGAACGCCTCCTTACCGAGGATCGCCAGCGCCGCGGGCTGATAAAGCGCGATTTTCTCCATCAGCTTCTCTCCACCTTCGCGCAACTCGGCCGTTGCCAGCTCACTGGCCTGCACCGTTGGCCGCTCAACCAGCATAGTGATGCCACAGCCGGTTTCCAGCAGCCGCATCTCCTCTTCCGGCCTCAGTTGCTCGTGTGTAAAACCCGCCTGATAAATCACCTTCCAGAAACGATTACCGCCATAAGCAAAATGAAACCCGGTATGCGCCGAAGAACTGCCAGGATTGATGCCGCAAAACAGCACGCGTAGATTGGGTTCAATAATGTCGGTGATGTGATGCTGATCCATAACGTCCTGTCTGTGTATTAACGTGCGCCGCTGAGCGGCATGAGCAGGGAATTATAGCGGGTGGTTTGGAGTGTTGGGGTTTGAGGTTTGGGGTTTGGGGTTTGGGGTTTGGGGTTTGGGGTTTGGGGTTTGGGGTTTGGGGTTTGGGGTTTGGGGTTTGGGGTTTGGGGTGACAGTTCTCTGTTGTGGTGCTCTATTTGCCAAACGAGAACTATCGAGAGCAAGGCCTTTCTTGTGAAAATGTTCATCAGCTGCTGAATTGACGATACAGGGAACGTCTCGTTTTGAGCCGTTTCGCATTGTTTTTTGACACCGTTTCTTATCGGTAAGCTATTGGTTTAAAAACCAACAACCAGCATGACATTGCTGGATCGCCCTGCACAGATACATTATAATCCCGGCTCCGCTGGCCCCTTAGCTCAGTGGTTAGAGCAGGCGACTCATAATCGCTTGGTCGCTGGTTCAAGTCCAGCAGGGGCCACCAAATTTTAGCTTTTAAATCAGCACATTAAGCCACTCCGCAAGGGTGGCTTTTTTGTTGGCTGGAATTTAATTGGCAGCAAAATGGCAGCAGATATTTTTTTGGCAGCAATAAAAAACCCGCTTTCGCGGGTTCTTGTTTTTGAATCACACCCAAAGTGCGCCTTGCAGGTTCCGATCCGGATGAGGCGGCACTGGCTTAACTGTGCCTGGCTGCATGATTATTTCAGATACCGTTTCATGGGATTTAAAGGTGCAGCTGCAGTTGATATTTTGGCATTGGTTATAACGTTCTTTGGTTGTTGCTGATACCTGAAAACTGCTGCGAGTATGTGCTGCATTGCCACATAACGGACACTTCATCATAGTTAAGCCCTCATCTCATTTGGGTTTAATGATACATAAATAAACCATATTGAGATACATCTTATTCCATTTCGAGGGCGCCAATTTTCACCTCCAACTCAATACTGGTTGTGAATCCGCTATCGCTGCTCAGTGAGTGGGTAAGCGTGGTGATTATCCATTCGCCGCCATCTATCTGCTTTTTAAACCCGCTAACGCTTACCGGCATTTCCGTATACAGATCTGCCCGGCCACGCGCCAGCTGGATGGAAAATGTTGCCGCTCCGCGCTGCAGACGCTCCCACTGCATTTTGGCAGCCCGCTCTGCGTTGCTGCGGTTGGCATACGTCCGGCTGAGTACCAGCACGTTCTCGTCCGTACCGATTAGATAGTCGCCCTGTTTTTCTTCTGGCTCTTTCTTTTTCTTTTCCGTGGTTTTGCGTCGCCGCCGGCGCTTCACCTTGGCGACTTCTTTCTTTGCCGGCTCCCGCGTATGCAACCAGCTGGCAATCACGCCGGTGTAGGCGTCGCGATCGGCCAGGTTGAAGCGATGACTGTCGCCGGTCGAACGAGTTAGGGTAATGACGGGTAAAGGCTTACCGCTTGCCGTGCGGCCCTGTCCCTGTCGGATGAACAGCAGCTTACCGCCTTTAATGCAGGCGATGGCTCCGCACTGGCGCGCAAGTCGCATCAGGAAGCTCGCGTCTGATTCATTAGTCTGGTCGAGGTGATCAATCGAGGTCTTTGCCATCTCGTCACTGATCGCCAACTCCAGCTTATGCCGGGCAGCCATCTCCTTCACTATCATGCCCACTGTGGTGTTGTGCCATGACTTTTCGCGCCGGATGTTGAGCGTTGCCCGAAAGTCAGCACTTCGCGCGCGTAGCGTTAGCCTGTCAGGCGTGCCCGCGTGTTCGATTTCGTCCACCGTGTAGGAACCTTTCTGGATTAGCGGCTGTCCCTGCCAGCCCAGCGCCAGCGTCAATACCACGCCTCGACGCGGTAGTATCAGCTGGCCGTCTGCATCATCCAGCTCAATATCCAGCTGGTCGGCTTCAAAGCCGCGGTTGTCGGTTAACGTCAGGCTGATAAGCCGCTTCTCGATGCGCTGCGTGATATCAGCGCCTTCCATGGTCAGGCGAAATGCGGGCGCGCTGGCAACGCCCGTCACCCATTCCCTGGCGTTCATGCTAAAAATCCTCCCACGGCTGAAGTCACCTTGTTGACTGCGCCGGTTGCTGCACTCTGCATAGAGGCCAGCTGCTCACTCAGGCTGCCGAACATTTCGCCCAGCGACTCATCCACGCGTTTCAGCGTCAGCGTGAATTCAATACGCCTGCATGCACCGTCCCGGAAAAACTCCGAACGCGTCTGGCTCAGACTCTCGATCACAAACATGCCGAAAATGGTGCCGCTGCCCTCAATCAATGGCCATGCCTTACCCAGCTCCGCCATCTGCTCCAGCGCAAACAGTGACAACCTGCCGCCGGTTAGCTCCGGAATAAGCGTGCCAGATAGCGTTAGCGTGTCGTTTTCTGGCCCCAAAAACTGCGTGGACGGGCGCAGGCCCACGCGGCTGTTGGAGGGAAAGCGCCAGCTACGCTGATACTGCAACTCCTGATAGGGCACCGTCTTCAGCATGAAAACGAACAGGCCCAACGTCATCATCATCCTTCAAATCCTCCACGATCACTGTAACTACTGCGGGCACGGGACTCCGCCTGCCGCTGCTTCGCCTCAAGCTGACGCATTACTTCTGCGACTACGTCCTGCGCACTTTGCCCCGGCTGCTGCACAACGGTAATCGGCGCGTCGATATGAATTTGCGGCGCATGGCTTACCGGCTGAGGACGGATAGCTTCATTCCGATAAGCCTGTGCCGGTAGGCTCATCGGATGCAACGGCGCGGCATCGGCAGGTGATCCTGCGCTGCCCATGGTCAGGGCGGCCATGGCAGCCAGCGCGGCGGTTTTACGGCGCGACGTGACACTGACCGGTCCGTTAATCAGCTCCGGTCCGTTCTCGCCCACCACACCAAACTGGCCTGACGGTATGTAGCCACCGTTATCATGCATCCCCGCAAATGCCATACCCGCGTAAGGCCCGTAAAGCTGCGGCTGCATTACGCGCGATTGCGCGCTGACCGGCGCAAGGTTCGTCGGTAGCGTCTTCGCCTTTTCGCTGACGAGGCCCATTTTCTCCAGCAGCCAGCTAACGCCCGATTTCACCGAGTCCAGTGGATGCAGCACCTTATTGAGCCCATCTGCCAGCGCCTGGCCGAAGCTCCTGCCCATGTCGGCCGCGTGGCTTAGATCGTTCGCCGTGGATTTTACCGGCGTCAGCAAATCCCTGAACCAGCCTATGAGCGCCTGCACTTTGTCGCCTATCCACTGAAATAGCGGCTGTAGTGGAGAAAACGCTTCGCTGATGGGGCCAGCGGCGGCCTTAAACCCTTCTACTACACCGCCCAGAAAGGCTTTGATAGGTGCCCAGTATTTCCAGATAACCAGCGCCACCCCAGCCAAGGCCGCCACAAGCAGGCCCACCGGACTCAGCAGTACGCCTACCACGCTAATCACGCCCATGATGGCTGTACGCAACAAGGCAAACGGCGACATTGCCAGCCAGCGCAACACACCTCCGGCTCCGCGAATGGATGCGGTCAGCGGTGCCAGAGCGGCACCGGCCAGGCTTTTAACCTGTGTGCCGAGGCTCCTGACCGCCTGTGCCGGATTGCGAAACGATGCGGCCAGCGTCTCCCCGGCGTGCTGCGCCTGCTCCTTAATCTTTTCCAGCGCTCCCTCACGGAAGGCGTCCAGAATCCCACCGCTCTGCTCTTCATCATCGCCGCTACTTCCGTTCACCGATCCGAGCGCATCGCGGATTTTCTCAATCCAGTTGACGGCCTCGCCTGCTTCGCTGCCGGAGAACAACCTCAGCAGCTTCTGCAACCCGCCGCCTGATGCCGCCAGCCCAGGCGCAAACTTCGCAAATGCCGTACCCAGCTTGCCCAACAGCGGTGAAAGTTTGCCCAGCCCCTTAGTGGTCAGCAGCCCGGCTCCCAGACGCAGTAGCAGGATCGGGCCGAGCACGGCGGCCAGCCCGATCGCCAGCGTGCCGAGCGCCACGGTTACCGACGCCACCACGGCGGCAATTTTCATCAGCTTGCCGGTCAGCTCCGGATTCGCCTCCACCCAGCGGCGCATGGTGCCGGTGACGCGTTTGATGACATCCATGATCTCCATTAGCGGAGTACGTAGGGTTTCGCCCAGGCTGCTCAGAGTATTGGCCGCCCCGGTCTTGACCAGTTGCCACTGCGCCGACACGGAATCCTTATTAATGTCGGACTCTTTTTGCATGGAGCCGTAGGCCGCGCTACCTGCGGTGAGCTGCAGCTGACGTGCCAGCTCCGGCATGTTGTTGGCAAGCTTGGCTGCATCATCTCCGAACTCCTTACCGAATAGCATGGTCATGGCGGACAGGCGCTTCTCATTCGGCAGGCTGTTGACCTTGTTCAGCACATACTGAATGGTACCCATCGCATCCTTCGTCATGCGCTTTTCGATTTTTTTCGGATCGAGCTTTAACAGGTCCATACCGTCCATAAAGGTGTTGCTCTGCATGGAGGCGATGGACAGCTCACGTACCATCGCATTTGCTGCGCTGGCAGCCACTTCCGGTGCAGCGCCCAGGCTCAGGAACGTCGAGCCGAGCGCAGCGGCTTTGCGATAGTCCAGCCGATCGGCTACGCCGCCCATGCGCTGCAGCACGTCGATAATGTCCGAGCCTTTCGACATGGCGTTGTCATCGAGGTAGTTCAGAGCATCGCCCAGTTGCTCAATGTTGCGCGTGGGGATTTTGTAAAGCTTGGCGATTTTTCCCAGCCCTTCGGCCAGCTCATCCGCCGGCAGCTCAAATGCAGTGGCTGCCTTCGCCGCCGTAGATGCAAAAGCCAGCAGGTCACGCTTCTGGTCTTCAAAGGAATCGCTGGCGTTCGCCACGTTCATACGTGCGCCACCCTCAACCAACGCCGCATAATCTACCGCGCCGTTTTCCATCGGCAGCTGCTCGCTGGCGGCCTTGATAGCGTCCTGCATTTCATAAAATTGCTTCGTGCGGTTGCCGTTGTCGTCGCGCAGGCCATTAACCTGTTTTGCCACTCCCTTCATGGCATCTTCCATACTGGCGTAACTTTTCACGGCAGCCAGCACCGGCGCGCCTATGCCCACTCCGGCGGCCGCCATTCCTACGCCAGCCCCGGCAATACGATCCCGCTTTTCCAGTGAGCGGGCATGCCGATCCCGCACGGCGTTTACCCTCGCCTGTTGCTCACCGAGACGTTTCAGGGATTGCTGCTGCCTGTCCAGCGCCGCGCGCGCCTCGTCTGCCTGACCTTTTAGCTCACGCTGTGCCTGAGTCAGCTTTTTGGTATCAATGCCGGACTGATTCAGCGCCTCGCGCTGGCGCTGCACTGACAGGCGTAACGCATTGTATTTCTGCTGCAAACCGGCGGCGCTGGCCTTTGCCTTGTCCAGCTCCCGTGCCTGCTGCGCGGTGGGCTTACTGGTACTAGCAAACTGCATCGCCAGCCGGGCGGCCTCCTCTTTGGCTGCCTTCAGGCTGCGGTAGGTCATGCCCAGCTGGGTATTGGTTTTGCGGAACCCGTCAATGCGGGTGGCCTGCCCGTTCAGCTCTTTGAGGCGCTGGCGGCTGGCTTGCAACTCTGAGGCCAGCGACTTCGTGCTGGCCTGCGCGCTTCTGAACGGGCGGGTGAGTTTATCAACCGCGTTTAGCACAACCTGCAGGCGCAGATTCTGGTCACTCATCGCTGATCCCGTGTCGCTGGATTGCCCTGTGCCGCCATTCCAGCACCTCCGTAAGCGGCATCACGTCGGTAACCGAGGGCGGCCAGTGAAAGATGGCGGCAATGTCCGCCACCAGATCCTCTACCGTCAGGTCGTCGGTAAATCTGACAGCACCGACTTCTTCAACAAAAAAGTGACCACCTCTACCGACAGGCCCACCAGGTCAGCCGGATCCATTTCATTGATTTCCTGTGCGGTGAGCGATGGTGTGGTAACGCGCGGCAGCACGGTCATCATGGCGTTCACATCCATGTCCATCAATGCCTGCAGACGGGTACCGCGCAACGCACCGGACTGTGGTTTGCGTACAATGACGCTGGTGATTTCATCTTTGCCACGTGCAATAGGCGTGTCGAGAACGATGGCTTTTTCAGTGCTCAGGGTGGCTTCTGTTTTGTCGGTCATGTTCGATATCCATAAGTGGGTTTGAATGTGGCGGCATGGGCAGCCATGCCGAAGGTATTACAGGCCGATAGCGCTGCGGTGCTGTTCCAGCAGGTCAACGCCGCCGACGATTTCCACCATGTTTACGGCGTCCACCTCGTAAACAACCTCGCCGTTGATGGTCAGCTTCGCGTAGCTGTTGGTGCTGGATACTTTGGTGCTGTTGCTCTCGCCGGTCTTCCATTCGCCGGAATCGATTTCTTTGTGACGTCCGCGAATAATCAGCTCCACGGCCTGCACTTCGCCAGTGCTGTCCGTTTGAATGGAACCGGTAAAGCGCAGCTGGATGCCGTCCACGGTGGCGGTGCCCATCTGTTTAAACAGCAGCAGCTCAGTACCGCCAATCGAAAATTCCGTATCCAGCGCGCCATCGTCCAGGCCCATATCGAGATCCACCGCGCCCGGCATGCCGCCGCCGCGATACTTCTCAAACTTGCGCGTGAATTTTGGCAGGGTTAGAGATTCAACCAGCCCCTGCCAGTTGTTTCCGGCGTTGAACAGGTTGAGGTGCTTCAGCTTGCGAGGTAAAGCCATGTTATTTGCTCCTTATGCGCTGACCTGGCTGGCAAAGTTCACCAGATAGGTGTCGGTGATGCGCTGACGCAGCATCAGATTTTCCAGCGGCGGTACCGGTGTGTAGTCGTAATCGATGGCAAGCTTGCCCGCCTTGAGCGTGTCCTTGTCGTTAGCGGACTCGTCCAGCCAACAGTCAGCACCAAGCAGATAACCCTGGCTCACCAGATTGCGCATTTTGGCGCGGATGCCTTCGATAACGTCACGGGCCAGCGACGGAGTAAGCGGCATGTCTACCGCCCACATATGAGCCTCCGCCATGGTGTCGGCCAGTACCTGTGCGGTGCGGGTGTAGTTCTCAAATGCAAACAGTGGATCGTCGCTCAGGCAGCGTGAACCCCAGAAGCGGAAGCCGTCCTGACGGATAAGCGTGGTGATGTCGTTCTGATTCAGCAGCCCCGCATCGGTAGCCGGATCCTGCAAGTCCCAGAAAACGTCTGCAGAAATGCCGGTAACGCCGTTCACGCCGACGTTGGACAGGGTTTTATGCCAGCCAGTTTGTTCATCGATTTTGGCGCGCAGGCCGAGCGCGCGGGCAGTGGCGTAAGCCGTCGCGTCCGCGTTTAGCACAGTGTCAAAGTTGATAAAGTCAGGCCAGATCAGCATTCCTTCACGCTGGCTGAAATTGGCACGGTAGGCGATCACGTCTTCCACGGTTTTGCAGCCGTAAGCAGCCAGATAGGCAAAGCCGCGCAGGCTTTGCGCCACGGATAACAATTCCGTCGCCACCGCCTGCGTGTCGTGGCCAGGCACACCAAGAATGCGCGGTTTTACGCCGAGCTGTGCCTGCGAGGCCAGCAGCGCTTTCATCCCGGTGCGTTTGCCGTCGGCTGTGACGCCGCCGATGATGTTAGATGTGGTTTCCGCTTCGGTCTCACCCTGTGCCACGCGAACGATGACAGTTACGGGTTTTGCCTGATCGGCAATGGCATCCAGCGAGCGTGCCAGCGTGCCGGACTCTCCAGCTTTGCCGCTGGCAGCCAGTACGTCGGTGAGTAATACCGGTTTGTTCAGCGGAAAGGTGGCCGCGTCGGCGTCGTCTGCGGTACAGACCATGCCCACAATGGCGGTGCTGATCGTTGAGATGGTACGGGTGCCTTCGTTAATTTCCGTAACGCGCACGCCGTGGTGATAATCCTGCGCCATATAGCGAATCTCCTGTTTAGGGGTTTCGCTATGGTGAGATAGTGTTATTTAAAAGTCATTGATATCAAATTGTGTAGCTGATAGAACAAAAGTCTTTCCAGTTGATGGGAATGCAAGGGCGTATTTATGAACAATATTAAAAATTCAATTAAAGAGGGATACATGAAAAAATGGGTGCTTCATCAAATCAATGAACTATCAACTGCAATCTCAATACTGATTTCATCTTTGCTCGTTATATTTTCGATTTTGTACGCTAGTAACATCGAAGCATTTTATAAAAGCAATGAGATTATTATAGTTTACTTTGAAATCTCCTCAGCATCTTTTGCATTTTCAATATATATACTTGATAGGTTAGGAGCATTAGACAAAGCACCTGAACTGCTGAAGGCAGCTGCAAACTGCATAACTGCAATGTTCTTCCTCATTACGATCCCACATTTGTTGGCTGATAGTATTGAAAAATTATCATTACATAGAAACGCCCTTATTTTTTCTTTATTTTTCCCAGCATTAATAATATTTCTATCTTTTTGTTTCCTGTTGAAAGAAGTATTTAACAAGTCTCTTGGAAAAGCCCTGACGCATTCAATTATTATTTTAATTTCCATATCAGCAATATTATATATTTTGCTGCCTATGATTTATGGCAACTTGATTTAATACAAACACAAAAAACATAAGATATAGTTATACTCTGTTAGCTAACTATATCTTATAGCTAAATTTCACTAAAAACATCACTCGGTTTCACCGGCCAGTTGATACCAGCCTCAGCGGCAGTGCCTACTGCCTGAACTGCCTGAACTGCCTGAACTGCCTGAATGTATTTCATCCATGCAGTAAGCGCAGCCCTATCTGTGTCGGTGATAATCCCGAGCATCAACTGCGTTTGCCATATCTGCGTTTTGCTACTGGCTTCATTAAGCAGCGCTGCCTTATGCTTTTCTGCAAGACGAATATCTGCAGCCTCCTGCGCGCTGAGATCCGTCACCCATTTTGCTCCGCCCCACTTGTCATATTCTGTGGCTGGTTTAAGCGGCGTCGTCTTTGCAGGATATTCTCCAGGTGAGGTAACCACAATCGCAGAGCCATCATCAATCGAGTAGACCGTTTCTCCACGATGATCGACGACCGTTAGCCAGCTGCCGTCACGATAAATTGCAACGCTGCCTGCCTTAGCTGCAGGCGGCGCCATGATACAGGCGTTAGCCGGTAAGCCCACGCCCTGTGCCAGATACTCATCTGTTGAGCCCGTAAACTCACCACTCGACGCGTCAAAATTATAAATTGTCACTGTGCCGGCCGATTTAGCGAGGCCATTTTTATCAAGCGTTACCTTTGCCATTATGCTGCCCTCACGATGTAGTTAAACGCAACGTTACGCGGACGTGTTGTAATCCATACAGAGCCGCCCTGAATGCCGGACTGCAGCTGTGTAGCCTGAATAGAGTTGTCGCTGAGTACCGCGCCTAAGACGCTGTTATTAGGGGTTTTCGCATCAGCGGGCTGAGCCTTAGTGATTGAATCGGGCTGATTAAATGCGGTGCCTATGGTAGCCCCAGAAGTTGTCACATCAATGCCTGGGTAGTCAACTGCAGCTGTTCGCAGGCCAGTCGATGCCTGCGAGGAACCCAAAGCACGTCCGCTATCAACCCCGCGCCCATCATCCCATCCACGGATGAACTCGCCACGGAGATCGGCCAGCTTCAGCCCCGGATAAGCCAGCGCCAGTTTCGGGTATAGCGTACCGCTGAAACTTGCCCCATTACTCTTAAGAAAGACCATGCCAGCCATTGAGGGAAAAAGTTCATCAGGCATTTTTGTGTGAGGCCAGGGGAACGGCGAACCGATAACGGGCGCGCCTTCGCTTAAACCGAGGTTTTTGAGAAGATCAGCTAGAAGCCCGGCATCTTTTATTTCGGCCAGCGCATTTGCCGTCTGCAGGTACTGGCTGTGCGGATTGTCTGCGGCAACATGTTCAGCTATCAGGTCGTCGGCGTACTGCCTGACCGTCAGCATGTTGTCATCCACATATTTACGCGTTGCCAGCACCACGGACGGGTCAATTTTCAGCGTGATGGCGTCGGTGCTGTTCACAATCAAAATCATGCGCACGGTCTGCGTGCGCCCACTACCTTCCTGCAGCGCAGGCTTATAGGTTTCCGGCGTGTTGCACACCGCAATCAGCGTACCGTCTGCGTCAAACAGGCCCATTTCCCGGATCCAGAATCCACCTTCAGTCTCCGGGATAATCTGTTCTGCAATAATCTGGCTGGCGTTGACCTCATCGACGCTCAGCGAATTAATCGCTGCCCGGCGTACCTCGTTTACCAGTTTTGTCTGGCTGGCGTTCGGTGTAGGCAAGGTGCCGCTGCCGTCGCCAACGGCCATCTGCGTAATGTTCAGCTTTGTACCCAGCGCGGCGGCATTGGCAATTTTGGCAGCGCCGAGATTGGTCACGATTGCGTAGTATTTTTGCGTCATGGTCTGACTTCCATCAGGTCGATAATGTGAACCGCCGCGCCGCCATAAGCTGCGCCGCTGACGGCGATGATATCGGGGGTGTACGGGTAAACGGTGAGGTCGTCGCCGTCATAGCTGCCCGCCGCCAGCGTGGTCTGGCCGCTCACTTGCAGGTTAATGGACATGCCTAGCAGATGCCGGCTGCAGGGGCGTGCATCGTTGATCAGGCGTTCCAGTTCCACATAGGTTTCTTCGGTGATGCCCTGATCCTGCACACCAATATCCAGCCGAAACGTGCCGGGCGCTTCACCGGTTTGCCACCATTCAATGATGCGGATCAGGAAGCCAAAAGGTTCCACCACGCGGCGGATTGCGCTGGTTGTGCCCTTGTGCTGATGAATATAAAACGCATCCTGCACTACCCGACGTTTTACATTTTCCGCCCAGCCTTCGTCCCAGCGATCGACCGAAAACGCCCAGGCGAGATAAGGTAAAAACCTGACCGGGCACGTTGCCGGGTTCCACAGGTCACGCAGTGGCACGGCCAGTGTGGACAGGTCGCCGCAAGCTGTGGCCAGCCGGCGCTCAAGTGCAGACGAACCGGGCGGCAACAGACTGTCATTCATGTTCATGGCATGAATCCTCTGTCATCATCGGCCACCGTTACCTGCGTGGCTGTACAGTAGCCCGCCTGTGTCCTGTCCATAATGATGTCGCTGGCAGGCTGTAGCATTTCCACCCAATCAACGCCCGCCACGCGTAGCACTGCCCCGTAAGAGTCTCGTCGAACACTGCGCCCCAGCTTTCGCTGTTCGGCGAGATAGGCAGTCAGCGCACCGTTCGCCGCTTCCAGACATGGACCGGCCACCACGCCGTCAAACAGATGCAGCTTGGCTTCCACGCGATAGTTGAAAATCGTCGCGCCCTGAACCATCACCCGGTCGGCTACCGGGCGCACACTTTCATCATTGAGCGCGCCGTCCACTACTGCCAGCAGGTCATCCGGAGCTGCGCCGTCACCCACCCGGCTCAGAACCGTGATCCGCACTTCAGCCGGTGCCGGGCTGGTTGCCGATACGTCCGACACACGGCCGTCTGCACTTTTAGCGTAAAACTCATAGGCGGCGGTCGGCCCGGCCACGCTCAACCCTTCAAAAGCATCAGGTACACGCAGGCGCAGGTCGTCGTCGCTTTCCATCACCGCCTCCACCGGCGGCACGGCAGTGTTATCTGCCGGAGTAACGGTCAGGCGTGACACGTTATAGCTGGATGCCAGCTGTTCCAGATCGCTGCCGAGCGCATAGGCCACCATCACCGCCTGTGCAGCCTCGTTAATTCGCTGGCGCAGCAGCATTTCCCGGTAGGTGTTTTCCTGCAGCAGTTTCACCACCGGCTCAGACTCCAGCTCCAGCGTGCGGCGCACCGCATCCTGCTCATCAGCCGGATGCAGCGCAACAAATGCAGCCTTACGTTCTGTCAGCAGTACCTCAAAGTCTGGTACCTCGATTACTTCCGGCGCAGGCAGCTGTGAAAGGTCAATTACCGCCACTGTTACCTCCCGTTGATACATTCATGGCAAGAGGAGAGCCATCGGCACGCTGACCGGTTAAATCAACCTGCAGGGATCCGTCATAGTTGCGGCTGACGTTAATAGTGTTAATCCTGACACGCGGCTCCCATCGACTCAGGGCGGCGTAAATGGCCGCCATCAGTTGCAGGTTAAGCGCGTCGTTCTGCGGCTGGTCGGTCAGGGCAAACAGCATGGAACCATATTCCCGCCGGGCAATCCGGCTACCTTGCGGTGTGATCAGGATGTCGCGCACCGATTGGCGGATATGGTCGGTGTCCGTTAGGGCTTTACCGGTCTGCTGATTCATGCCGAGATACATCACTGTGGGCCTCCGGATGTGTCGCCGCCGGACTTCACCTTGTCGTGAACATGCGAATCCACCACGACATCGTTTGAACTCATTGCGCCACCAAGCTGCGTAACACCGCCGTTGATGGCCATCTCCGCGTTGATTTCGGCTTGCTCAGCGTTCAGTACAAACCGCTTGGTGTTCATCTCGATATTGCCTGCGCCTTCAATCAGGACATTCTGCACACCCTTAATCCGCCAGAGATGCTTTTCCGGGTCATATTCAAACCAGCCGCCGTCCGGATATTCGGTCACGCTGCCTTCATCTGAATAATCCGGCGGCGGAAAGGCTTCAGAATAAATAGCAGGTAGAGCAAAAGCGGTTTCAAGGTTGCCGCCGAGACTCAGCAACACAACCTGTTCACCGACGGTGGGCTTCCACCACGTGCGGGTATTACCAGCGCGCAAGGTGAGCCAGTTAATCCAGTTGGTTTCGAGATCGCCTGTTTTCACCCGGCATAGCCAGTTGATCTTATCCACTTCCGATACTGTGCCGGTGCGGATCAGGTTGGTGATAAGGCGCATGATTTCGGTCAGTTGTGCGTTCATGATGTAATATTGAATTATTATTGATATGGTATGAACTCTTTTAATTTGTATTAAAGCCCACACAATTAATATTAATACGGAGAAAAAAATGATTACACCTACCGAAGAGCTATCAACTCCTTTGACAAATGAGCAAAGGTATCACCAAGAACAAAAGACTAGGATTTCGCAGTATAAGGTTAATGCTAAGGATGAGAATGGCAACTTGATAACAAAAATATATGCGCGCGGTGATGAGTTTGTAATTTATGAATCAACGGATTTTCCTGTTTACGAGTCATTAAGGATAAATCTTGACACGATAAAAGAGGACGATACTGAAAAAGGGAAAAGCCTTGCCGAAATAAAAGGAGATATAGATAAATTCCTAGCTGCCTGCGCCCGATACAACGGGACGCAACTTGATAAGAAGAGGGCAGCGAATGCCATAGCAACGGCTATTTTAGGCGACTCAGTAAAAGCAAAAGGAATAATAGAAAACATAATAAAAGATATAAAGCAGGACTACAAAGACATAATGTACGGACGTCTATTTTATATTATTGGCGCATTATCACTAACCATTACCCTTATGTTCATAGCAAAAAATGGTTATATGCATCGACAGCTAACTCAAAATAATTACATGGTATATTTACACTTAAAATATGCATGTGCCTTTTCCGCTATAGGAGGATTAATATCTATCTCCCTTAAAATAAAGCAATACAACACCGACAGAGAATTAAGCAAATTATTTTATTATTTTAATGGCTGCGAAAGAATAACCATATCTGTACTAGCAGGAATTTTGGCTTACTTCATGATAAAAGGACAAGTATTTTTTGGCTTTTTAAATATTGACAATGGCGCTTCGCCCGCCCTTTTAATAGTTTGCGCCCTCGCTGGCTTTAGTGAAAGCCTAATCCCAAATACATTAAGAACGCTTGAGAAAAAATCAGATTTATAATAAAAAATTATAAAATAATTAAGTTTAAAAACACATTAAAACCACTCAGGGAAATAAATCATTATATTTAAGGAGGTAGAATGGTGGCCATTGAAAACATAAATACTTTTCTAGGCACGGCTGCAGGAGGATTACTTTTTAATCGGCTTGCTGGCGCAGTTAAATCTTGCTGTACATAGCTCCATAAAATTTACCCTGAGAAAAATTCTTAGTGCAAAATCTAAAAAGAAATCCCGCAACACTAAGATTAAAGTAACCAATGGAAAAATATGGAATAGGCCTAATGAGGCAATAAGCCAGCTTCAAGATGGCTCGTGGAAAATCACCTCTGAAACATGAAAAAATAAGGCAAGCCTGAAGAAAATAACAGTAAAAAAAGAAGAAAAAAATTCATTTGCCGCTACATGCTAGATTCTCAAAGAGTAATGAGATAATCAGCACTATAAATAAAAAAACTATTACTATAATTTCACTATCAACGCTTCTTTACCTGACCATTTCTTCATGTCTTTAGGGATTGGCACATTAAGCATTCTGTATATTAACAAAAAATAGCAATATTTAATGAGAAAGAAACAAATCGGTATGAAAAAGATTTAACGTAGATCATTTTTCAGCCAACACATCAACAAGCTGGTAATATATAATTCAGAATAATTACTAATTCCTAATAGCGAGCGTTCGGTATATTCAGTAACAGGGCCGCCCCGGCTCACCCGATCACGAAGCCCATAGTGATGCACGCGGGCCAGCCGCTGTACACGATTATCAAACTGCACAGTGGCGCTGTCCGCACTGGCGGTGGCCTTCAAATACTTCGCCGTTTTAAGCTTTGTGAACATCTTGCGCTTAACGCGGCCCTTTTTTCTGCGGGCGGTCATCCGCCGCGGCTCCCATGCGGTACCATCCGGCGCTCGCTGAGCGGTGATATTGGCCTGCTGAATGCGCCGCACCTCCTGCGCCACTTCCCGCAGCATCTTTTTCCGCTGTGCCGGTTCCAGCTTACTCAACAGCGCTGCCAGCCAGGCGTCTACCTCATGCAGATTATTCACTGCGAAATCCCCATTCATCTGCTGGTTCATCTGGCTCCGGCACGGCCTTAACCTGTATGGAGCCATCCACCTCCTGCGCCACCACCCGCTCTGTCAGCTTTAGATTCAGACTCAAATCGCAGGCACCGTTGCCAAGGATATCCACTTCAAAGGTAAACAGCCGTTCGCGCTCCGTGGCGTTCTGCAGCATGTCCGATTGGTTGTCCCGCAGCCAGAACAGGATCGGAGCCATCAGCAGGTTTTGGTCGCCGGTAAAGTCCGTTACTACCACGTTTAACGTATAGCGATACTCCCATGAAATGGAGGCGGCGGAAGTCGCCACCAGCGATCCGTTGTCCACAAACAGATGCAGCCGGTCGGGATTCTCGCGGACATAGGGCACCGCCTTATTCAGGGCGGCGCGTAGGGATTGCGGCTTGTTCATCGTCTTTTTCCTGACAGTTCACAATGGTGTCCACCTTGTCCGCACAACTGGCCCAGGCGGCTTCCGTGTCATCAAGCAGGCGATTCAGATCGCCGTTATTGTGTGGGGCTGACTCCGGCAGGTGGCAACGCGTTATTCTGGGACAGCCACTCACGGTAAGACTGACCTCCGGTGATGGCCGGTCGCTGGCGCAGCCGGATAACAGCATCAGGCAGAGCGGCAGCAGCCCAGCGACGAAAGGCTTCATTTTCACGTGTCAGTTCCTCAATCCGGCGCTGGCGTGTGTGCAGCAGCGCGTTGGTATTCTCAGCAGCGGCATAAAGCCGCATCTGTTCCCGACTGTTGGTCTGCGTCAGGATATTCAGGGCTATCAGCTGGCTGTTTTTCTGCGCCAGCTGCTCGCCCTGATGTTTGATGGCGGCCTGCTGCGTATTAATTTTTTGATGCGCGGTTCCCAGCCGCCATGACTGCCAGCCAATTGCCGCCAGCAACACGATCAACGTTACCGCCATGGCGCGCATCACTGCGTGGCTCCCTTGAGGCACCAGGCCATTTCCCGCGCACGCCGATTATCCAGCCCCCGATTGAATTCACCTTTCACGTATACCCAGCGCGGCAGCTGATGGCAGGCATCACGCCAGCGGCGCGCCTTCAACAGCTTCGCCAGCGTAGATCCGCAGGCGTTATCGGTACCGACGTTAAAAGCAAACGACACCAGTGCGTCGTAAACCTGCTGCGGCATGGCAACCGGCACGCAACGCGCCAGCGCTGCCTCCGTTCTCAACACGTTAGCGATCAGGCCAGCTGCCGCCAGCCGTTCTGTGATTACATTGCCCGGCATCACGCCGTTTGTGTTGCCAATGCCGTCCGTCCAGACTCCGGCGCTGCATTGATAGGGCTTCAGACGGCAGCCTTCGTAATCCGCCAGCAGCTTCAGCCCGGCCACGGAGGTGTGCAGCTGCTGAAACCCCGGCAGCGTGGCGGCCAGTGCCAGCACCACGCCCACGGCACAGCGCTTAGCGGTTTGCAGATTCATATTCCCTCCGGCTGATTCTTCCGCTGGCAAGCAGCTGGTAGGTTTTGCGTTTGTAGTACCAACTGATAAATGCCATCAGAATGCCGAGCGCGATACCGGCCAGCGTCCCGATATCCTTTAAATCCATATCGCCCAGCCAGGCCATCACCACGGCGATGCAGTAAGTCAAAAACGCGCTGATGCGTTCCGTTGTCATGATTCAGTCCCAAAGCTGAACGGTCTGCACGGTGGCCGCTGACGTGATATCCGGCAGCTCCACTTCAAGACCGTGAGGTAAGACGGGGCCGTGCTCAGCCAGCCCCGGATTGGCCTGCAACACCTTTTCCGCCAGCCCGTGCGTGCGCCCGTAGTGACGCCAGCAAAGCGCATCCACCGTGTCATACTGCTGCGCACGCACTTTCATCAGATAAGCTCCACGATGCTGTGCGGGACGTCCTGCACACGGCTGATCGCCCAGCGTGCATCGCGCCACAGATCCCCGGTGGCATCCTCCAGCGCCTCGCCACGTTTCACTCCCGATGCCGTGGCGTCAAAGTCCTGATAGCGCTCGTTTAGCACCGCCCTCGCCCAACACATCACCGCGTTGCGATAGTGATGCAGCCGCTGGCTTTGCCCGGCCAGTTTCTCCGCCGGCACATCGGCCAGCAGCACATAGCCCAGCCGTTGCTGGCGCTCCCGAAAGCCATACAGCTCCGCATTAACCTCCGCCATGGCGGTCAGCACTACCTGACGCAGGCGCGGCGCGGTCACGGTACCGTCCAGGCGCATCGACTCGCGGAAATCGGCAAGGTTGATCTCTGGCCAGAAAAAGGTGTTTTCGATGATGTCCGGCGTGTCCGGTGCCTGCTCTGGCGCAACGAATTTCATTGCTCGTTTTCTCCATAATAGGTGGGCGGTGGACGGGGTTTTGATGCGGCAATGCCTGTCGCCACCCCGTGCCGCCCCGCGCGTGGGCACGTCCGGTTATTAGCTGGCGTTACGAATCTTCCGCTCCAGCTGTTCAATGTCTTTTTTCACACCGCAGCGTTCATCCAGCTGCAGGGCATGCTTCAGATGATTCAGCGCTGCCGCCGGGCTGCTTTCACGTAACACATAACCCAGCGACTTGTGCAGGCGGGCGCGTGACTGATCGGGCATGTCCAGCGAGCCGATGGCATCCAGCGTTTGTATCAACAGGTCGGGATCAAACGGAGTGGCGGCCAGCAGTGCGGCCTTTGCCGCATCGGCCATCTCTTCGGTGATTAGGGTCTGCACATTACGGTTGAAGCCCGAAGGCATCACCCAGCCGTGCTTGAGAGCGTGGCGGCCAATGGTCAGCGCGCCGGCATAATCACCGGCATCGATGCGCCACAGCATCACGTACATCAGCACGTCATCCTGCTGCGCACCGTCGGCGGCCAATACGCCGTCTACCCAGGGAACGTACTTCGGCAGCACTTCCACCTTGATTTCCGCCTTCTTCACCGTGGACTGAATGCCCTTGAGGCGACGGCGATCTTCGGCGAGCTGCATCAGCATCAGGTCGTAGCCGCTGGCGTGGCGAACGTTGCCGCCCGGACGGGCGGCCTGTTCGGCCTGAATACGCTGGCGGTGCTGCCGTGCGGGACTCAGGCTCATGGGTTACGCTCCTGCAGGTTCGGCCGGCGCGCTGAAGTCGCCGATTTCAATATTTTCAACCAGCGCGATGCAGCGGTAGTCCTCAACCACGTATGCCTCGTTGACCGATTCAAAGTTTTCGATACGGTCACGCTTCGGATTATCGATAACCGAACGGCGACGGGTGTCCTCCTGCCAGTAGATGGAGAGGTTATCCAGACGGGTAATTAACACGGCGTTAGCCGGGAAGTACGGTGCACGTACTGCCTGCAAGCCGCCCATGCGCTTCTGGCTGATAATCAGATCGGCGGCCAGCTTCTCTGTATTGGCCTGCTCGTTGTTGACCAGCGGAAAATATTTGTCGGACAGCAGCTCACGCCCACAGATCACCACCAGTTCGTCATCATCCTGAAAAATGGGGTCGATCAGCTCGTTTACTGCATCCATCACCAGCGCGTCGAGGTTGGCATAGCTGCCACCTTTGCCCACCTTCACTGCATCTTTGGTGATCACGCCATCGTTTGTCGTGCTGCCCATGACGTTATCCGGCGCGTCCTCGCGGATTTTCTGCAGCCAGCCTTTATTCACATCCTGCAGCAGCGGATTTTCCACGCGATTAGAGGTCTTCGCGCGGCGCTCGCCGTTAAAGCCGATCATGATGCGGTCGAGGGACTGACGCTTGACGATGGCGTCCCGAATGCGCACCTGAAAGTCCTGAAACTTTGCCCACATATCCAGCTTCGCGTAAGTCAGCGCCGTGTCGAAGTTGGTCTGTTCGCATTTATATTCCACGTTTGCCATCAGCGTCGGATCGGTTGGCTCGCGGTCTTTGGCTGTGGTGTCCGTAGTACCGGCAATCGAGCCGCCCACGCCAAGCCCCAGCGTCTGGCCGGACTGTTCGGACACGCCCATGACGTTAATCTGCGTCAAAAAGGCAGCGGACTCCTGGATCCGGTCTTCCAGCGTCTGCGCCACGGATGGCTCCACGCTGAATTTGCTGCTCAGGTCGGTAACATCGATACCGTTGAGACGGGCCAGCTGCGTCAGGTAAGCGTTAAAGGCAAAACGAGTTTTCTGTTTCATAGGGGGGATTGCTCCTTCAGCAATTGGTCAGGGTGCCAGCCGGTGCGTTGCCGCCCGGTGCGCGCTGGCGATAGTCTTTGCGGCTGTCTTCAGTGCTCAGCTGCGCCTGTAGGGCATCGAATGCGGCCTTATAATCCTGCAGCTCAGCTTCCAGCGTGCCGGTACGTTCTGCCTGCTCATTCAGGGCGATGTCGACACGGACACTGAAGTCCTGCTGTTCACTGGCAATCAGCTCCACCGCCTGATGCACGTCGGAAAAGCGTGCGTCATCGGAGTGCTGCTTTTTGCTGAACATCGCATTGATACGGGCAAACAGGCCTGGCTTTTCTTCCGGCACCTCTTCCAGCTCGATCTGCGTTTCTTCCGCCGCGGAAAACAGGTTGGCTGCATCTTTCTTGCGGTTTGCCAGCGGGTTATGTACCGCGTTCGCGCTGAAGGCCAACATTTCGGTACCGAGGCTCGCTGGATCATCGGTAGCCGCCAGGCCAATCAGGTAGGCTTTGCCGGTGTCGGCAAATTTCGGGCTGATTTCCATGGAGGTGAAAATCTTCTGCCATTGCTTGGTAAGCGCCACCAGATCCGGCGTCGGCTCAATGTCGGCATACAGCCCCATTTTTCCGGCCAGCGGACCGTCGGTGATCTCCTCTGCAGCCAAACCGGTTACCCGGCCATAGCGCCTGAATTCACCGCCGGATGAATAGGACTTGAGGTGCTCAAGGTTAATCAGCGCGGTGTAAACCTCCGGGCTGTAGGAGGCGGCCATTTCGACCAGCCAATCACGCTGAATTTCGCGCCCGTCCGTGGTGGCACCTTCCACCCCGATACGAAAACGCTTTGCTTTAACTGCCGCTGCCATAGGTCAGGCTCCGTTGGGAAAATTCTGTGAGACACTATGTTTGCGGCGGAAGGGGTACTGAAACAACGCGGGAACCTTGTGTGAAAATCCACACAATCAGCGGCGGCGGAAATGCGCGCGCCGGGGCCGTATTTTGGCTGCATGAACACGACACTCGCCCCAGACGACCTCGATCCCCGCAGACAGGCTCTGCTGCTCTATTTTCAGGGATACCGTATCGCCCGCATTGCCGAAATGCTGGGAGAGAAACCCGCAACCGTTCACAGCTGGAAGAAGCGCGACAAATGGGGCGACTACGGCCCACTGGATCAAATGCAGCTCACCACCGCCGCGCGTTACTGCCAGCTCATCATGAAGGAGCAGAAGGAAGGGAAAGACTTCAAGGAAATCGACCTGCTGGCACGACAGTCGGAACGCCACGCCCGCATTGGTAAATTCAGCGGCGGCGGCAACGAAGCGGATCTGAATCCAAAGGTGGCGAACCGCAACAGCGGGCAGCGTAAACCACCGGAGAAAAATGTCTTTACCGACGAGCAGATCGAAAAGCTACTGGAGATTTTTCACGGTTCGCTGTTCGGTTACCAACACAACTGGTGGGAGGCTGGCAACAAGCACCGCATCCGGAATGTGCTCAAGTCGCGCCAGATTGGGGCCACATTCTACTTTGCCCGTGAGGCGCTGGTAGATGCGTTGACCAGCGGACGCAACCAGATTTTTCTCTCCGCCAGCAAGGCGCAGGCGCACGTGTTTAAGCAGTACATCATCGAGTTTGCCAAAGAAGTGGACGTTGAGCTGAAGGGCGACCCGATGACGCTCAGTAACGGCGCATGTCTGTACTTTCTGGGCACCAACGCCCGCACCGCGCAGAGCTACCACGGCAACCTCTATCTGGACGAATACTTCTGGATCCCGAAGTTTCAGGAGCTGCGCAAGGTGGCATCCGGTATGGCGCTGCACAAAAAGTGGCGGCAGACCTATTTCTCCACGCCTTCCAGCCTGACGCACAGTGCCTACCCCTTCTGGTCCGGCGCGCTCTACAACCGTGGCCGCGCTAAAGCCGATCGCGTGGATGTCGATCTCACCCACGGCAATCTCTCATCCGGCCGCTTCTGTGATGACGGCCAGTTTCGCCAGATTGTCACCGTGGAAGACGCGGTGCGCGGCGGCTGTAACTTGTTTGATCTCGACCAGCTACGCATGGAGTACAGCCCGCCGGAATACCAGAACCTGCTGATGTGCGAGTTTGTGGACGACCTGGCGTCCGTATTCCCGCTGACCCTGCTGCAGGCGTGCATGGTGGACAGCTGGGAAGTGTGGAAGGACTTTGAGGCACTGGCGCTGCGTCCGTTCGGCTGGCGTGAAGTCTGGATCGGCTATGACCCGGCGAAAGGTACACAGAACGGCGACAGCGCCGGTTGCGTGGTCATCGCGCCGCCAGCGGTATCGGGCGGCAAATTCCGCATTCTGGAGCGGCACCAGTGGCGCGGCATGGATTTTCGGGCTCAGGCCGATTCCATCAAGCAGCTGACGCAGCAGTACAACGTGACCTATATCGGCATCGACTCTACCGGCGTCGGGCTGGGCGTGTATGAAAACGTGAAGCAGTTTTTCCCGCAGGTGAAGGAGTTCGTCTACAACCCGAACGTCAAAAACGCCCTGGTGCTTAAGGCATTCGACATCATCAGCCATCAGCGGCTGGAATTTGATGCCGGACACCTCGACATTGCACAGTCATTCATGGCTATCCGTCGTGCCACCACCGCAAGCGGCAACCGCCCGACCTATGAAGCCAGCCGCAGCGAGGAAGCCAGCCACGCGGATTTGGCCTGGGCGGTAATGCACGCGCTGGCAAACGAACCACTACAAGGCGAAGCAGCCCACACCGGCAACATCATGGAGATTTTTTAAATGAGCAAACGCAGAAACCGCGCCCGCATGCAGCCGGCAAGTCCACATGCAAAGATGGTCAGCAGCGGCCCAGCGGCGGAAGCATTTAGCTTCGGCGATCCGGTGCCGGTGCTCGACCGACGCGAGCTGCTGGACTACGTAGAATGCGTGGTGATGGATCGATGGTATGAGCCGCCGGTGAGTTTCGACGGGCTGGCGCGCACCTTCCGTGCTGCCGTACATCACAGCTCACCGATTAACGTGAAGCGTAATATTCTGACCAGCACCTTTATCCCGCACCCGTTGTTGAGCCAGCAGGCATTCAGCCGGTTCGTGCAGGATTATCTGGTATTCGGAAATGCCTATCTTGAGAAGCGCACCAACAGGCTGGGTGACGTTATCGCCCTTGAACCTTCACTGGCCAAGTTCACGCGCCGCGGCACCGATCTGGATACCTACTGGTTTGTGCAGTACGGCCTGACCACTGAGCCGTATCAGTTCACGAAGGGAAGCATCTTTCACCTGATGGAGCCGGATTTGAATCAGGAGATTTACGGCCTGCCGGAATACCTGTCCGCCATTCCCTCCACGCTGCTGAACGAGTCGGCCACTCTGTTCCGCCGGAAGTATTACCTGAACGGCAGCCATGCCGGTTTTATCATGTATATGACCGACGCGGCGCAGAGCCAGGAAGACGTGAACAACATCCGCACCGCGATGAAAAGCGCCAAAGGACCCGGTAACTTCCGCAATCTGTTTATGTACTCTCCGAACGGCAAGAAGGACGGCATCCAGATCATCCCATTGTCAGAGGTGGCGGCTAAGGACGAGTTTCTGAATATCAAGAATGTGAGCCGTGACGACATGATGGCCGCACATCGGGTACCGCCGCAGATGATGGGGATCATGCCGAATAATGTTGGGGGGTTTGGGGATGTTGAAAAAGCCGCTAAGGTTTTCTACAAAAATGAAATAATTCCCCTCCAACAAACTTTCATTGAAATTAACAGGTGGCTAGGATTTGAATTGATAAATTTCGAAAAATATAGTTTAGATTGAAAATCCGCAAGGCCAAATGCCTCTTGACCTTGCGATAAGTAAAGTTCAAACTCATGAAAACAAGGAATTAATTAATAAACACTGCTGGCATCCGATGATATCAGCAGCTTTTAGGAAATCTGTTTGATTAATCATTACTGCATTGCTTACTCCAGAAAATTGTAATTGACCAAAAATACCCAAAATAGATTTCTTCTCATAGTACTTTGATCTGCCCTTGTAAGTTTCAGCGCCTTGCTCATATACAAATAACTTCGTGCTATTGGGAGATAACACATTTGCACCTAAAAAAGTAATAATGTTACTTTTTAAAGATGCAACTTTGTTGTCAAAATGTTTTAAAAGAAGATCTTCCAAGGTTCCATATTGAGTTTCATGCTCATGGAATATATACCCTCCCCATTCCACGCCATCAAATTCGAATAAACTGCCATTCGAGAATTCAGTTTCTACAGGGCAACCGATCTCTCTACGAACCTCATTTAGGCGATTTTCAATACCAATATCATCAGCATCAAAGAAATAAAGAAATCTGTAAGGTATTAGTGTACTAAAATCATCCTCTCCAGAAAGTTCTCTATACATGCTGACAAGATTTTCTCTTTCCCGATGCTTCCCATCACCATTCAAATTATGTATAAAAACCAAAGTCCCATCTTTTGTGAAACTCATTGATGGGAGATTTGGTCCCATCGGTTGAAATCCTAATTTTTTATCAGGAATTCGAACTTCAGAAAGCTCAGCGGTAAATCTGTTATCAAAAGGAAAAGGCAATTGGCTTAATTTTTTATTATCTAAGTTAAAACCATTAACCAAGAGTATTCTACTTAGAAATGACACATCATGTTGACCTTCACAAAGAGCAACAATAACTTTATCAAATGATTTTTCAGTCATTGCATCATCCTCTAATATCAAGATCAACGTTTTTAACTAAATAACCAAACCGTTCACCTTCGGCTCGTTTCACCTTAACCTTTCCATCTATCTTACTTAATTGAAAACCAGTAATATCTTCATTCTTATAGCCATTTTCTAAAAATGCTTTAATACACTCATCCGAATGAGAAGTAAGGAAAAGTTGAACATTGAATCTTTCTGATAATTCCTGCGTAAATTTTGTAAATTCAAGCAGCAAACTATAGTGAATGGCAGTCTCAAACTCATCAATAAATAGCACACCATTCCTACATGCAGCAAAAGATAAAGCTATATAAAAAATTCTTTGAATACCCTCCCCATAAGAAGTTAAGTCAAAATTTCGATCAAATCCAAAAGTCGACTCAACCATAAATCTTTTGAGATCCATATCTTCAGTAAATCTTACATCTTTAATACTTGGTTCTATTTTATTAAGAAAATCTATAACTAAACCAATTGCAGATCTAGCCTCTTCATCATTAGCTTCATCTTTAGATACCAAGTTAGAACCTAAACTCTTATTATAGTCTTTTAAAAGTTCTTCAATATCATAAAAATATGGACTTTTAAAAGATGATGAGCATAGATGTGATACTTGATCGGCATTCCTTCGCATACGCTCATGTATGAATGTATGAACAGTGTTACTTACGAACTCACCATCTACGCTTGATTCAAGTTTATATGACGTAATGTAATCATCTTGTTTGTCTATAGACGAATCATCATATTTATTCATTTTAATAGAAACAGAACTATTATCAAACTTGCCTGAGATCTCTATCTTATCCTGAAGCAGTGCATTTAACAAAACAGGTGTAAGGGTTGTTATCTTATTTTTCTGCCTTATTAAGTTGAAATGTGATGAGATATCATTCCTTTGCGTAAGAAGATATATAGCCTCAAGCAAAGAGGTTTTACCTGCATTATTGAAACCTGCAATTATATTTATTTTATTAAATTTATCTAATTTAAAATCTTTGAAAAATTTGTATTTCTCAATGTGCACGGATTTGAAATGATCTCTTACACCATATTCAAAATTAGTTGTATAGTTACCCCCTTCAATATTTATCGAGCTCTGCTTTGGCATTATTTGTATTAATTTTTCTTTCGCCTCATCAAGCAGACGTGAATCTTCATTACTGATCAAACTTCTAAATAAGTTTAAATCCTTTAAAGAATCCTCCAGTTTACTTAGAGCACTCTTATAGATCTGCTGATTAACTGAACCACTTGAAGCCAAACCTCTTGCCAAACTTCTTTCGCTCTCCATGACCCTTATGGCACTTTCATTATTAATAAATAGAGCTAGATCACGGATTTCAAGAGATTTACTTATTATTGGTTCAAACTCAACGTATTCCCCGGAGTTTTCTTCATCATCGTTTTCATCATCAGCAATCTCCGGTTCAATATATTGTTCCGTTTTAGATATCCATGAGAAAAGTTTATCTAAATTAATAAAGTCACGAGCATAATAACCATTGTCATTCCAATCAAGCCATGATTTTATTACTGGCTTTTTTATTATCTCCTCAAAAATACCAAACATACTAGGCTCAAACTGCTCGCCGTACTCACTTTCCTTGTATGAAATAATAAGATTATATACTCTAATCATGGAGCGCAAACGTGTTTTAGAAATACCCAAAGAATTAATTAATTCATCTTCTTTTTCAAGATACTCCTCACGACTTTTGTCTTCATATGGTTTTAGAAAATCGAACAGCAGCTTAGACTGGTTGAATGTAGACCATTTCTTATTTCCACTAATGTGCTTAAGCCCCATAACAATTAGATGCTTTTCAACATCCTCGTTGTCGTGTATTTCGAAAGGCACACTTCTAAAGATTGATGGGTCCAAACGACCTATATCAAAATCTTTTTCATACGCCTCTTGCAAAGCTTTTAAAGCAGTAACTCGGCGATTCCCTTCTAATACGAGGTAATTATTATCCCCTAAATCTTTTACTTGAATGATATCAACATCAAGAAAACCGTTAGCTTTGAAACTCGCTATTAAATCGCGGATATTTTCTTGTCTAGTACCTTCTATAAAATTGCGAGTACGACGTTGAATAACAGGATCAAGAAAATCTTTTTCTAATACTGGCTTGTGCTGATCATTATCTACAAACCTGTAATTATTAGGGTCTAAAAATAAATTCTTTAAGTTTTTACTAATTCGTGGGCGAATAGGATCTGCGTTCATACGACGCCTCAAGTTGATTGCATGTTTACAATTCAAATGTACTTGATTTGTTATGGCCCGACAACATCTGCAATACTAGCGCGCGCTCGTACCCCCGCCACGCCTGCCCGCTTTATGTAGCGGTTTTCATGCACCTGCATGAGATACGCAAAAGCCCGCCATTACTGGCGGGCTTCGGCATTTGCGATCCGGTTCGGATCATGCGAATTCATGCGGCATAGTCATGCACTACCGCAGTAATTCGTCAGCGCTGCCAATTACTGCTCCAACACCTGCATTGAGCGGCTGTATTCATAGTTACGAAGCCGCGCCATAAGCTCGTCGGTTAGTTCAGAAACCCACTCAATAGCGAGGCGCTTTTCATCCTCACTACAATCACTGACAGCAACAAGTTTTAAAAAGAAATCAATACGCTGGAGCTTGACCGACTCCAAAAGACAATCCTGCATTTTCCCCTCCCTGCAAGCTTAACTGGATATACGTACAGTATAAAATTTTTATCCGGATGTGAAACACTTTTTATCTTTCAATGGGATTGATCTGATGTACTCAGACTCGCATGCTTTTCTCTTGTAACCTGCCGTTCCAGTAGAAAAGACGCTTTTTCGCCCCTGCATCGATGCCAACTCCCATTAAAAGCAGCTTCATTTCTTCATCACTGCTGTTAATTCCCCTGGCTTTTAGTTCCATTTCTAATCGTCGGCGCTGTGGCCCCGTACAGTTATTGACAGAACTCCAAGGGGCGGCGCTGCCGCCAGAAAAACCAGCCTCCGCTGGCGCTTCGGCTAATTTGGAAACCTTTTCCCACTTAACCAGACGCGTCGAGATTTCAGATCCGTAAACCTGTGGCGAGTAGATGCCCTGCACACGCTGGACATCTTCCGCGTACTCATTCCCCTGCTCGGTGATCTCATAGCAAAGGCGGATGACCAAATCCTCACGTGAAACGAGCGGGCCGCCCTGCGCCTGCGTATAAGAAGCCCAGCAGCCAACATCTGCCGCAGCCAGCACCGCATCCATGCGCGGGTCCGGCAGCTGTTGATCACGCATACGGCGCAGCTCACGCCATACCGTTACCGGCGCGCCACCAATTTGCTGAAACTGACGAATGCACCAACGGGATGCCCAGGCAGAAACTGCTTTGGACATGTCACGCAGGCTTTCGCCAGTTTCGCCATCTTTCTCACCATCGAGCGCATAACCATCGATGTTCTTGGAAATGTATTTGGCGATGTAGCCGGTAGCACTGCCTTTGGAGGGATCGATACTTTCGACGTGGAAACGGGCGCGGCGAGCGGCATCGCTATTCATTTCGTGTGCGTCTTCTTCACGGGCATAGCGGGCCATGATGTCGTGAACGCGTTGTCTATGCTCCGGCATCATGAACAGCAGCATGTGCCAGTGCGGGGTGCCGTCGTGATGAGGCTCTACCACACGGAAGCCAAACACGTGGATATCTTCACGGGACAGCGCTGCCCGGATTTTTGACCATACTTTGCAGAGATAGCGCTGCGTATCGCGTGGGCTGGCTCCGTTCCATTGAGAGACAAAGCCGCCCTGGCTGTAAACTGCATGGTATTTTGACGGCGCGGTCAGCGTATAAAACTCTCCAACGCAGCCGGTCTCCTGCGCGATATCTTCAAATCCGCGCATGCGCACCATCAGTTCACAGCGACGAATAGCTGGATTGGCATTGCTGCGGTTAACCATATCCTCCAGCGCAATGCGATCGCCTTCACTGTTAATCAGGTCAAAGCGTTTGAAAAACTCTCGATTGCGTTTCTTCTGCTCAACCCATTCCGCCAGGGTGCCGCGTGATACATAAGGCGAGGCCGCTTTCTGTACCTGGCCAACCGCAATCGCCATGTGCTCACGCTGTAAATCACGCATCTTCTTCAGGCGTCCGCGCCACCACTCTGGCGCCATCATGCGCAGCAGGCCGGACTGCGCTTTGCGTAACGCAAGCGAGCCGCGGCCAGCCTGATATTCGGCCCAGTAAGGCGGGGTTGTTCCGGTCAGGGATGAAAGCTCGGACAGGTAGCGGTAAGCCATCAGGGTGATCGCTTCCTCGTCGGCGTCATCGGGCAGGGTTACGGCGTCGGTAAAATCAGCGAGGCTTTGTGACATGAACGTCCCGACCTTATAAGCCAGATCACGCACATCCTGACGGCCTAACGTGGGTAAACGTTCTAACTGTTTAATGAAGGGCAATTCATTTGCCGCTGACTCGGGCAATTTGTAGCGGCTTTTCACCAGTTGCAGGCGTGGCAATACATTCTGGCCGATTGTCTGGCGTAAAAATGCATTGGCGCGCCGGCGGCCCTGATTACCGGACAGCAATTTCTGGTAGCGATCTTTGAAATAGCCAGCCAGATAATCAGGCATGTCATGCAGGTACTGGCTGCGCCAGCTGTGGTCGTCGGGATTGACATGCCACAGCTGTAACTCAGCTAAAGAAATATCACGCGGGGTTTTACCACCAAACACTTCACGCTGCGTTTTTAGCGCAGCGTGGTAATCACCGTTGTGTTCAGCCGGAATGGCAGCACTGGCTGTCACTGGTCGGCTCCTGCATGGTGGCAGCTCATACGGCGCTGCCCTTGTAATGCATGCTTTTTAGTTCGCTAATCTGCTGACAGTTCACGCAGCGGGTAACCCCTTTCACAGCGCGGCGACGCGCTTCAGGTATATCCACACCACAGTCCAGGCAGAAGAATTCGCTAATCACAATTGGCCGGCCGGTGACGTTTGCCAGATTACGTTCCAGCTCCTGCTGAACACGCGCCTGAACCAGATCCATTGAATCAGCCATTAGTGCAGCTCCCGTGATTCATGCTCAAAACGCTCGGCTTCCTGCCGCAGCAGCTCAGCTGCTTCAACGCCGTTCAGCCCTTTTTTATGGATATGCACTGCCAGAGCTGCAAGGCGGACAGAAAACTTAAGCGCACGGTCCTTGCGCTCTTCATTGCGTGCCGCGGTGAGCAGGTTCTGCATAGCCAGCTCGTCAGCTTCAAAGCTATGTGTTTCAATATTTCGCATTTCTCTATCTCCGAAATTTGGGCAAAAGAATGCCCGGCGGGTTTACGCCATTTATTTTTTGGGTTTATTTAATTAGAAAGCGTCAATCTTTTGGGAAATAAGCTCACAACAGCGCGGAAATGATTCATCGCCACTATCAGCGCATTCTTTTCATCACCGGTTAGTTCATTAAACTGCACGTCATGACGCTCTTTGCTGATGTTAGCCAGAAAGAAAATTGCTGCTAACGCTCTTTTGTTCTGCTCATACTGCGCATCACGTTTGTCGTTCATATCTGCCAGAAAACGCTTTAACTCATTTCCGCAATTGTCGCCCCATAGCTGGGCGCGGATCGCAGCGATATGGTTTAAGCCGCTAACACGCTGGCCTGCATTTAATTGAACAGCATTGCTTTCAGTTTCGATTGCCATTTTTTCTTGCTCCCGTTTCCGGTTAATTCGTTTAACAGCTCACGCTGTGAGGGACCTGGGTGCCAGCGTTTACCGTCTTTGCTCATGATCCAGCCATGTCCGAAAGCAGGTAGCTGGTTTTGCCGCTTTAAAAGCGGTGCGATAGAGAAAGCCATTTGCCTTAACTGATCCCCATGGAAGCGCCAATCCCACCTACTGCATCCAGAGTGGATGCCAGCGCAGGGTTGCTATGAATGCGCGCGTGAACAGCCAGCGCGGCCAGAGAGAGATACCGCACGCCGGAGTTGATGTTGCTCACTAACGCGTTTCTCCGTCCCGGCGTCATTTTCTCACCGGAGGCGGCAAAGGCGGCCAGTTGCCCTACTTCAGCTGTTGCTCGCAATGCGTAGATATCCAGCTTCTCTGTGGTCAGCTCGTTGACCGGCACGGATGGCAGGCAGTGCATTTGGGAAAGCAATGCATCTAACATGCTGGCGTCTTCCGTTACGTCAGTGATCCGCATTAGGTCAATGCAAGTCAGCTGATGTTTTTGCTCGGGGTTGAGTTTGTTCCGCAGCATTTGAACGTTCATGCCGGCGGCCTGCGCAACTTCAGTAAGGTTGTGACGAAGCGCAAACTCACGGCAGGCGTTATCAAAGTGCGGGTGTTTAGAAACCTGAAAATCAAACATGGTGAATAACCTCGATTAATCCCAATATGGAATCCATCAGCCCTGCATTGTGATTTCACAGCCAGCGGCCGCTTCAATCGTCAATGCAACCATGTTGATCTCGATGAGACCGTTAACGCCCTCTTTCTTCCTAATGGGCAGACGGTTCTCGCGGTACATCTGGCGCACGGTGCCCTCCTTGTAACCAGTGCGACGGCAGAACTCTTCAACCGTAATGTACGGTTCGGAGATGACCAGATTGATTGATGGGCGCATTGAAAGTTTACGGGTCATGATGCACTATCCTCTGTTGAGTTTTAGCCAACTCTATTTATCACTATTAAACACGTCGCCATACGACAAGTGAATATTAGGATCACAAATTGGAAAGGTCAACGAAAGATTTTACGAGTCGTAAAGCGCCAACTTTACCAGAGGGTGGTAAAGAACCCATTGAGCGCATCGTCCAGGCATACGGTTTCTCATCGCGCCAGGCGCTTTGCCGCCACTTAAACGTGTCACAAAGCACCATGGCTAACCGCATAATGCGTGGGAATTTTCCTGCTGATTGGGTATTGATTTGCTCAATGGAAACGGGAACTTCGCTTGAGTGGCTTACCTACGGTCATGGTGATGCAAAAAACACAATTCAAGATACTGCATCAGCTAAGATCAAGCACAAAAAAATCACAAATGGGAATTTTTCCACATCAGATTGGGTTGAGTATGACTCAAGCCTCCTGCCAAGTGATGTTGTATCACCGTTATTGATCACATTTGAGAAGCTGAATTACCTAGTAGATGAGACTGAAGTTGATGTGACTGACGGCCTGTGGTTAATCGAAATTGATAATCTTGTTAGCGTGAAAGAACTCTATCGTTTTCCGGGCGGCCGGATTCGTGTTGAGAACGGGAAAGCATCGTTTGAGTGCAAGGCAGAAGACATCAAAGTGCTGGGTAAGGTTGTTGCTCGCACCGAATATCTGTAAGGCAGGATATGGCTGTAAGTAAATTACTCAATGGGAGATGGCAGGCACAGGTTTTCCCAAACGGCCGTGACGGCAAAAGGATTCGCCGCCAGTTTGCGACGAAGGGCGAAGCACAATCCTATGAGAAGTTTGTAAAAGAACAGGCTCAAGATAAGCCCTGGCTGGGAGAGAAAGCAGATAAGCGGCGGGTAATTGAGCTGGTTGAATTGTGGTTCAACACGCATGGCATTACGTTGGCGGATGGCGAGAAGCGGCGAACCACAATGGCTTTCGCCTGTGAAGCAATGGGAAACCCACTCGCTACAGAGTTTAACGCTAAAATTTTTGCGTCTTATCGTGAGCAGAGGTTAAGCGGGAAGATCACTCGCTCCACTCGAGTGAAGACGGTTACGCCTCGCACGGTAAATCTAGAGCTGGCATATTTCAGGGCGATGTTTAACGAGTTACGCCGGTTAGATGAATGGACCGCACCGAACCCGTTAGAAAACGTGCGCGAGTTTAAAATCAGTGAATCTGAGATGGCGTACCTCACCATTGAGGAAATCAGAACCCTCCTCGCCGAATGTGAGAACAGCCGATCTAAAGATCTGACGACCATTGTGAAAATCTGCCTGGCAACAGGTGCACGATGGAGTGAAGCCGAAGGCTTGAAGGGGAACCAAATCCGCACCGGTCAGATCATCTACGTGAAAACTAAAGGCAAGAAAAACCGAGCGGTGCCGATAACTGAAAAATTACAGGTTGATCTGCCATCCAGCAGAAAGGCGCAGTTGCTCTTTAAACCATGTTATTCAGCATTCAGAAAGGCCATGCAACGCGCCGGTATCGAGACACCTGCTGGGCAGCTGACGCATGTTCTGCGCCACACCTTCGCATCTCACTTTATGATGAATGGCGGCAACATTCTTGTGCTCCAGCGTATATTGGGGCACACGGATATTAAGGTGACGATGCGTTATGCACACTTTGCTCCTGATCACTTATCTGAAGCTTTGTCACTGAACCCACTAAATCATATTTAATCATGTTAGAAATTTTAGTTTAAATCGAATAACTATGCTGAGATGATATAAATATAATACAACATTTAAATGGAAATTTAAGGAGGAATTAAAATGAAAATGATAGGCTTTAAAGTAGCTAATTACCGCTCTATCTACGGTGATTACAGGATGGATTGTAATGGACTAATCACCATTGTAGGACCAAATAATAGTGGTAAAACAAACATTCTTAAAGCGATTAAAACCTTTTTTACTGCAAAATATAACGAAATTAGTTATAGCATTGAACGAGACGTACCTAACTTATCTAGTACAAGTCAGACCAGCATGTCAGCAACTTTTTCAATTTCCGAAAAAGATGGCGATATATATGCCTTACATAAAGATCTTTTTGGAATGCTTGACCATTCAGCATCACGCGGAAATCAGGGGGTTGCTTTTTCCCAGATTGGTGGACAATATGTTATACCCAGCGAAATAACACTTTACCTCACCTTTTCAAAAGACAATGGCAATCCTTCTTATAACGTCTACAAAGGCCTCAAAAGAACAGTTGAGAATAATGCATTCACATCACTTGAACGAAGATTCGTAGATTTATTACTTTCTAAATTTGAATGCATATATGTACCATCCTCAAAGAGCGTTGAGGAATTAATTGAATATCTTGTAATTCCATTTTTAAAGAAGAAAACATCAGAAGTAATATCTCCTTTAATTGATAAGATCACAACCGAGCTATCAATAGCTTCAGACGACATCAATAAAAAACTAGCTGACAACGGTATATCTAACATACAAATTGATTTTGCTATTCCTGATGAAAACCCAGAAAAACTACTAACTCGTTTTGATTTCAAAATAAATGACACTTATAAAACATCGATCTCCGAAAAAGGAATGGGAATACAGTGCCTATCTGTATTTTCATCATTTGAATGGATATCCAAAGAGAAGTTTCGCTCAGGGATAAATTGCATATGGTTAATTGAAGAACCGGAATCATTTCTTCATCCAGCGCTATATGATAACTGTAACAAAATTCTTGAAGAGCTTTCAGACTCAAATAATGTCTTTATTACTACACATGCACTGTCCTTTGTAAATAAAGACCCTAGTAAAATAATTGGCGTTAGCAAAGAAATTGAAGAAGTAAAGACCCGAAAAAGAGGAAAGGGTAACGGTCCAGAGCATATTGCAAAAACAATATTAAATAATAAATTCAAACATCACCAAGAAGCTACAAAAGAAATAAGAAACTCTCTTGGAGTTAAGTTCAGTGATTACTTTGGTTTTGGATTATATAATATCCTAGTCGAAGGACCATATGATAGAGAGTACTTGAAATGGGTTCTTGATGAAACTAAAAGTAGTCAAAATCTCTCTCAAAAATGGCCTCATGTTAGAAATAGTAAAATTATAGATTTTGGTGGATGTAGTTTCTTGGGCGGATTCTTAAATTCAAACTACCAATTCATTTATAATGAAGTTGTTTTTGTATCTCTCTTCGATGGTGATATGGCAGGCATGAAATCGCGAAGAGACGTAAGCAACAGAATTAATAATACTTCTTCATTAAAATTTTCTGCAAACGTTAACTGGGTTTCTATACCCGGTGGTAATGCAATTGAAGGATTGTTCCCAGATAAATGGATTCAAGATGCATATGATCAAAATCAGTCATGGATACCTGATTACGGGCTGGATGCTACAGGGCTGTTACAGCCCTTTACTGTAGATAAAGATAAAAAAAGACAATTTTTCAACTTTATGACGAAATATGAAAAGACTGATGACTTGTGGATAGATAAATTCATACCTGTTCTGGACTGCATAGAAGATGGACTAGCACAAAATGCACAGAGATTGAATGCACCTTTAATCGTTTGAAATATATAAATATTGAATTAGCTTCAACTAAATATGTTTGAGTCTAGACAATACTGATTCTTCTAAGATTGAAGCTATCATTAATTGGCAGCAAAGTGGCAGCAGAGCTCAACGCTATGTGCCACTTTTCATCACTATTCGGCCTAAAGAAAAGATAAAAATCAGTAAGTTACTGATTTCTTTCGCTTCAAATTGGGACTCATAATCGCTTGGTCGCTGGTTCAAGTCCAGCAGGGGCCACCAAATTTTAGCTGTTAAATCAGAATATTAAGCCACTCCGCGAGGGTGGCTTTTTATTGCCTAAAATTTATAGCTGTGGGTTCATTGATGTATTAATTAATCCCCTCCGCCATGCGGATAAATTCTCTTACGCTATGCACTCGTGGAGCGCTGGTGATGTCTGGTTGCGACCGTTGCGTTTGGAATAATAGAGATTTTTGTCGGCGGCGGAGATCAGGCCGTTGATGGCGCTGATGCGATCTTTACCGGATAACCGATGCTGACAGGCGATACCAATACTTACGGTGATATTCACCGTATTACCCTGCAGCACAAACTTTTCCTGTTCTATCGCCTGCCGAATGGATTCTGCGTGGTGCCAGAGCGCTTCACGATCGACATTGAAAAATACCGCCACAAACTCTTCGCCGCCAAACCGGCACAGCAGGCCGCGGTCGCCCACGACGTGACGTAATCGTTGCGCAAGCTCTTCCAACACCGCATCACCGGCATCATGGCCGAAGCTGTCATTGATCGATTTAAAATAGTCGATATCAATGATCATTACCCCAGCGCGCTGGCAGCTGGCAGTTTCCCGGCCGCGCAGCTGTTCATACAATCCGGATCGCGACAGTAGACGTGTGAGAAAGTCGTAGTCGGCACGCAGCGCCAACTGATAATTAAGCCGCCGAATGGCATCCATGCTGACAGAAACGATAAACGGTCCGATGGCCAGCGTGGCGACGCCCAGTCGGGCCGACATCAGATGACTAAGCGGCAGGCTACTGTCGCCGCCCTGAATAGTAATGATGCCATCAACCACCAGGATAATTTCTGTGATGCCGGTAATCAGCATCAGCAGCGTGGTCGCCACGATCGGCAACCTGATGGCACACCAAATCATTGCCGGTAGCGGAAAGGAAAGACTACCAGCGCCGCCAATCATCGCGCTGGCGCAAACAGAGAGGATCAAGGCGATAACCGGCAGCACCATTTTGGTCGAAATTACGGCGCGGGAGAGCGTGGTCTGTCGTTTGAGCGTCAGTAAAAAAGGCAGCAGCAGCACGCCGGTTGAAAACTGTTCGCTGAACCAGTCACTCCACGCGGTGATGAGTTTCTCATTCATGCCTTCGCCCTGCGCCAGTGCGCCCCAGCTAGCGCAGCTGATGGACGCTATCAGGCAGGCAGCAAAGATGCGCATCGCTTTGCCGACACGTAAGGCATTGCCGTCCTGAGCAGGCGGCGAAGCCAGCAGTATAGCGGCGGCTACAAAGACAAAAAGAATATTGGCGAAGTTGATGGTGAAAGCGCTACCGGTCCAGCCGGAGAAAATAGTGTCGTTGAGCACCATCGCGGTGTAACAGACGAAATAGTTTCTGGTGCGATGCAGCCACGGGAAGCGCACGATAATGCCGGTCAAAAGCGCATTTACCGGCCAGAATAGCGAAAGCTCCTGCGGCATACGTAAGTGACTGCCAACAAAGCAGAATAGCGCGGTAGTGACAAATAATGTCATAGCCGAACTTATTTCACGTTTTTCATCCAGCCACTTTACGCACATACCCTACTCTCACCATCATTCACTTTTCGCCAGCAACTGCGGTAGCGGCCAGAAAATTTCATTATGCGGTTCGCAAGGCGTGTTTTATCTACCGAATTGGTTACATGGCGCAACCAATAAGCATCAAATCCGGGCAGTTATGGGATTTATCCGAGCGAAGCGGCGGCATCATAGCACAGGCTTTTGGTGCGGGAGAGCAGGAACAATTGCTGAAAAAAAGAACAGGCGTTTATAGAGCAGTGAATGGGCATATCAGTGCGATATGCCCATTATAGGACTTATTTCACGGCAACCGGCCACTGGCTGAGACGGATGCCTCGCTGGCGCGCATTGTCGCCAAAATCTTCCAGTACGGCTTTAACGTCAGGATCGAGGTACTCCGCATTATCGTGATCGACGATAACCACGCTGTTCTCAGGAATCTCGGCTAATAATCCCTGCAGCTGTGGGTTATGCATGAAGGTCAGGTTTTGCTGGAAACGCAGCACATAGTGATCGTCATAGCGCGTCAATTGCAGCGCATTGCGATGGCTCTTATAAATGCTGCAAAGTATCTGCGTCGCCAGCCCAATACCGATACCCGCCAGCATGCCAAATACCAAAATACCGCCGATGGTCGCGAGGAACGGCACATACTGCTGTGCACCCATACGGAACTGCTCGACGAACAACCGTGGCGTCGCCAGCTTATAGCCGGTATAGAGCAGCACCGCGGCGAGACTGGCCAGCGGGATGACGTTCAGCAGATCGCTGAACCACAGGCCGCAAATCAGCAGCAACACGCCATGCAGCAGGATAGAGACTTTACTCTGCGCGCCCACGCTGACGTTAACCGAACTCCGCACGATAACCGCCGTTACCGGCAAGCCGCCTAACAGGCCAGCGACCAGATTGCCGACACCCTGCGCGCGCATCTCTTTATTGGGTGATGGCGGCGGGTTTTGCGGACGCAGCTTTTTCAATGCTTCAGCACTGAGCAGGGTTTCCAGACTGGCAACCAACGCCAGCGTTACCGCCACGACATAGACCGCCGGGTTTTGCCACGCCTGCCAGTCCGGCCGCTCCAGTTCAGCGATAAGTGCGCCCGGACTGTCAAAGGTGGGCAGCACAATGCGCGGCAGGTTGGCAGACATCTCGGCCCAGATACGATCGCCAAATACCACGGCGAGGCCGCCAAACAGTACCGCAATCAACGGCCCCGGCACCCAATTCAGCCCTTTGATGTTTTTCACCAGCGGCGTGGTCCAGGCCCATAAAATCAACAGGCCAATGCCCGAGACAACAATAGCAGACGCCGAGAAGGCGAAATCGCCGCTGAACAGGCTACTCAGACTGGCATCACTGGCGGCGCCAAGCGCAACCGGAATCTGCTGCATGATCAGCAGAATACCAATTGCCGCCAGCATGCCTTTAATTACGCTACCCGGTACCAGCGTAATAAAGCGCCCTGCCCGCATGACGCCCAGCAAAAATTGCAGCACGCCAGCCAAAATCAGCGCGAACAAAAAGGCGGAAAACGAACCCAGCGTTTCGATGGCACCGACCACAATGGTCACCAGACCGGCCGCCGGCCCACTCACGGCAAAGCGTGACGGGCTTAATGAGGTGACCAGCAGACCACCGATAACGCCGGTGAGCAGGCCGACAAATGGCGGCAAACCGCTGGCCTGAGCAATGCCCAGGCAGAGCGGTAACGCCACCAGAAAAACGACAAGGCCAGCAGGAATATCCTGCTTCAGAGTGCTGAGATTCATGGTAAAGGTTCCTCTGCTGACTGCTGGATTAACTCTTTCAGGTGACCTGACTGCAGATCGTACACGCAGCCAAAGACGTCTAATTCTCTGCCCTGCTGCCAGGCTTTTCTTACCGGATCTGTCGCGATGAGCTCAGCAAATTGGGCAAGGACATTGGCTTCAACCAGGCGGTTGAGTTTGTCGCTTTCGTTATCCTCTGAAGCGGTAAATTCACGTAATCCGCTGTGCAGCGCGTCACGTAGCTGACTGATACGACGCGATAAAGGTGAATCTTCATGGGCAAGAGGACTGTCGGGTAATGCCAGCGCGGCCTGTACGCCGCCGCAACCATAATGGCCGCAAACCACAATGCGCTTTACCTCAAGCTGTTCAATGGCGTACTGCAGCACACTGAGCGTGTTGTCATCATTACTGACAACCATGTTGGCAATATTGCGATGGACAAAAAGCTCACCCGGATGCGATCCAGTTAATACTTCAGCCGGTACGCGACTATCAGAACACCCTATCCATAAAGAATGCGGTTTTTGTTGATGTAAAAACTTCTCAAAATATTTTGGATTACGTTGGCGGCGCTGTAAGGCCCAACTGCGATTCTTCGCTAACAAGGGTTTAAGTGTCGTCACGATAGGTCTCTCTCTGTTATCTGGCGGCGTGCTGCCCGGATGACGTAATTAATAAATGGTGCAATTTGTACAAAACTCGCTGCAGCCTGAAAAGTGTTACTCGTCACAGAAAAAGGTTATAGCCTTTAAAGCGTAATAACGCATCAATAAAATTTCCATAAATAAACGGAAAATTCAGTTTGTAAGTTTATATTTATTTAATGTATTGAAATCGTCAGCAGTGCGATATCAATTAGATGAAAGTCTCATTAACGATTGATTTAAAAATCACTATAAATCATAAACATAATTCATTTAAATTAAGGAATAAGAAAAAATTATAATGACAAAATAATACAATTACTTTTCCAAGGGAATTAATATGATATTTTTTAATCTGAATTAAAAGTGCGAATTATCTTATTCCAAAACAGCAGGGATCGAGCGAATTAACTGTTTAGCCAGGGGTAATACCTAAAGAAATGATAACCGCCGTGATAAATCGTTCCAGTAAAGGCGGCTATTAATAAGTCGTATCGATGGAGGAATATCAACGGACTGTCCAACTGTTTGACGACAATTTATTCTCAACCTAAAGTCTAAAAGTCGCGTGGCCGTGAAAAAGAAAGAAACTTCATTCGGCTTATAGACAGTCGCCTGGAATTCCCCACAAAAAGTACAGCTTAGCGTGGCACAAAACTGGCCGTAAAAGAGGATGCTCTGGCCAGTGAAGCCGGAAGCGTAACGGTGGGCTAAACCGTATGTGCTGTGATCGGCCAACTACGGTAAATGCGGTTTTAATATAATCAGGGTTGCGTAATACTTGATGTATTAGCGGGCGATGACACGCTGCGCCCCTTCATTTACCCTGACAAAGGAGAATCTGTGTCTGAGAAAAAACACGTTCCCATCTCGGTGCTGGATTTAGCTCCTATACCTCAAGGCTCGAACGCTCGCGATGCGTTTCATAACTCGCTGGCGCTGGCCCAGCAGGCAGAAGAACTCGGTTTCCATCGCTACTGGCTGGCTGAACATCACAATATGACCGGCATTGCCAGTGCAGCAACGTCAGTATTAATTGGCTATCTTGCTGCCAACACGCGTACGCTGCGCCTCGGCTCCGGTGGCGTGATGTTGCCAAACCACGCGCCGCTGGTGATTGCCGAGCAGTTCGGCACGCTGGAATCACTCTATCCGGGCCGTATCGATTTGGGCCTTGGCCGTGCGCCGGGCTCCGATCAGCGCACAATGATGGCGTTGCGCCGTCACCATGCCAATCCGCACGTGGACAGCTTTCCCGATGATGTTGCCGAATTGATTAGCTGGTTCGACGCTAAAGAAGGCGAGCATCAGCCGGTGATACCGGTACCCGGGCTGGGACTGAAGATTCCGGTCTGGTTGCTGGGTTCCAGCCTGTACAGCGCTCAGCTGTCGGCGAAGATGGGGCTGCCTTTTGCCTTCGCTTCGCACTTCGCACCGGAACTGCTTTATCAGGCGTTACACCTCTACCGCGAGAACTTCCAGCCGTCGGAGCGTCTGGCGAAGCCCTATGCTACCGTGTGCATCAATGTGGTCGCAGCCGACAGCGATCAGGAAGCGCGGTTGCTGTTTACCTCAATGCAGCAGCAGTTTATTAATCTGCGCCGCGGCCGACCAGGGCCACTGCCGGCACCGGTGGAAAATATGGATAATCTGTGGTCACCCGCTGAGCAGTATGGCGTTCAGCAGGCATTGAGCATGTCGGTTGTCGGTGACGTGGATAAAGTGCGTAACGGACTGGCCGCGCTGATTCGCGAAACCCAGGCGGATGAGCTGATGATCAATGGCCAGATCTTTGATACGCAGGCACGACTGCGCTCGTTTGCTCTGGCGATGCAGGCTTCTAAATCATTGTAATGCTTTACGCCCGGGCCATCGCTTTACAGGCGGTGGCCCGTTTTCCCGCCTGAATCATCCCTGAATCTTTTCTTCCCCTGACGCCCTTTTTCACTATTTGCTTCACTATCTGCGGCGCTTATCGGTTAGGCAGACGAAAAAAAACCAGCCACGAGGGCTGGTTTTTTATTATGGACTGAAAATCAGCCCTTGCGATGGCAATCAGGCATCACGGCGACGTGTTGGTGCGCTGGTGCCTTCTTCGCGACGTGGACCACGTCCACCTTCACGATTGAACGTACCTCGGTTACCTTCACGACCAGCCTGTGGACGATCGCTACTGAAGCGACGGCCTGGCTCACGAGCTGCACCGGCTTCACGTCCGCCACGCTCACCACCACGACCAGCGCCTGCAGGACGACGATCGCCACCACGTTCAGCTGAACGCTCGTGTGGTTGAGCATCACCTAACAGCTGCATATTCATCGGCTTGTTCAGAATACGCGTGCGGGTGAAGTGCTGCAGAATGTCGCCCGGCATGCCTTTTGGCAGCTCAATGGTTGAGTGCGCAGCAAACAGCTTGATGTTACCAATGTAACGGCTGCTGATATCACCTTCGTTAGCGATAGCACCAACGATGTGACGCACTTCAACGCCATCATCACGGCCCACTTCGATGCGGTAAAGCTGCATATCGCCAACTTCACGACGCTCACGACGTGGACGGTCGCCATCGCGTGCTTCACGAGCTTCGCGTGGTGCACGGTCCGGGCGATCACCGCGGCGATCGTCACGACGGTCATCACGATCGCGGAACTCACGACGCTGTGGACGTGGCGCTTCTGGCACAACGATCAGCGGACGCTCGCCCTGTGCCATTTTTAGCAGTGCGGCAGCAAGTGTTTCCATATCCAGCTCATCCTGCGGAGAAAGCTTGCTCAGCAGTGCACGGTATTGATCCAGATCGCTGCTTTCCAGCTGCTGCTGAACTTTGCTGGCAAACTTAGCCAAACGGCGTTCGCCCAGCAGTTCTGCATTAGGCAATTCCACTTCTGGAATGGTCAGCTTCATGGTGCGTTCGATGTTACGCAGCAGACGACGCTCACGGTTCTCAACGAACAGTAAGGCGCGACCAGCACGGCCAGCACGACCGGTACGGCCGATGCGGTGAACATACGATTCTGCATCCATAGGGATATCGTAGTTAACAACCAGGCTGATACGCTCAACGTCCAGACCACGTGCTGCAACGTCGGTAGCGATCAGGATGTCCAGACGACCATCTTTCAGGCGCTCCAGGGTCTGCTCACGCAATGCCTGGTTCATGTCGCCATTCAGTGCCGCGCTGTTATAACCACTACGCTCCAGCGCTTCGGCCACTTCCAGTGTCGCGTTTTTGGTACGTACGAAAATGATCGCCGCATCAAAATCTTCTGACTCAAGGAAACGCACCAGTGCGTCAGTTTTACGACCGTAAGCGGTCCAGTAGCTCTGGCTGATATCAGGACGCGTCGTCATGCTTGACTGAATGCGCACTTCCTGAGGATCTTTCATAAAGCGTTTGGTAATACGACGAATCGCTTCTGGCATAGTGGCAGAGAACAGAGCGGTCTGATGACCCTCAGGAATCTGCGCCATGATCGTTTCGACGTCTTCGATGAAGCCCATACGCAGCATTTCATCAGCTTCGTCCAGCACCAGGCCGCGCAGGTTAGAGAGATCTAACGTGCCGCGTTTCAGGTGGTCAAGCAGACGGCCAGGCGTACCCACAACAACCTGTGGTCCCTGACGTAAAGCGCGCAGCTGCACGTCATAACGTTGGCCGCCGTAAAGGGCAACCACGTTCAGACCGCGCATATGTTTAGAGAAATCGGTTACTGCTTCTGCTACCTGTACTGCCAACTCACGCGTTGGTGCTAACACCAGAATCTGTGGTGCCTTAACAGTAGGGTCAATGTTGTGTAGCAGTGGCAGCGAGAAAGCTGCAGTTTTACCGCTCCCGGTCTGCGCCATACCTAACACATCGCGGCCCGCCAGCAGGTGAGGAATACACTCAGCCTGGATTGGGGATGGCTTAACGTAGCCCATGCCGTTCAGTGATTCGAGAAGGTCGGCGTTCAGGCCAAGGTCAGCAAAAGTGGTTTGGATATCAGTCATGTAGTACACGTGCCTCTTAGATTGCGGCGGCCAGTCTACATAACTCGTCGTGAAAACTTTCAGTCATTTTCATCAAAAAGTGTGAACCGGCTCAAATTAGTGGTTTTGACGAACAAGAAAGCCCTCACCCCGTAAGATGATGACGTTTCGGAAATTCAGGCAATAAAAGTTCGTCAGCTATTGCTGGTCAGATTCTGATAAATCGTCTTGTGTCTGGCCGAGTAGCGCCAGTTCCAACAATGCGTATCGGTGCTCAACAAAGTTGTTTACGTTGTTAGCGACCGCCAGTTTGAACAACGCTTTCGCGTCGTCCTTCTCCCCCAGACTTAGGTAATGTTTACCTAAATAGAAGTTGGTTTCACTGAGATGTTCAGCGAGCGAGGTGTTATCCGTTGCGTCCGCCTTGAGACGTTCCATTAGCGTCTTCTCGCTAATGTCATCAAGGTAGAACTCGACAATATTCCATCCCCATTGATCTTTAGCCGCTTTGTCATAACGCTGTTGAAGCGCCACTTTGGCTTTGTCGGCATCCATCTCGCGTTCATCGAGGTAGAGCCACAAACTGCGGAAAGGATCGTTAGGATCGTCTTGATAAAACGCCAGCAGATCATCTTGCGCTAACTTGTATCGTCCGCCGTAATAGAGGGCGATACCACGATTTAAATGCGCATAGTTGTAAGTTGGATCAAGCTCAAGTACAGAATCAAACGCTTCATAGGCGGCATCAAAGCTCCCCGCCTGCGTTAAATATATGCCTAAGTAATTGAATACTTCAGGCATATCAGGTCTGATGGCCAGCGCTTGCGAAAAATCGTTACGCGCCAGTGCCCTCAAACCCAAACTATCATACAACACTCCGCGCTCATATAACAGCTGTGCGCGTTCATCATCGGTAATTGCCCGACTGGCAAGAATTTGTTCCATGCGCGCCAGGATGACTTCCTGTTGCAATGTGGGCTGTAGCGGAACAGCCAGGACTTCGTTCTTACGCCAATTTGAGTTGCTGCATCCTGCCAGCGTCAAAGCCGTCGCAACAACACACCAGCGCAAAAATGGCTTCATTTCCCACTCCTGAATACAAACATTGGGATGCGTATCCTGTCATCCGCCCGCTGTGCAAAAGGTTTCCCGCCCTCGCGATGAAACAAAACTCTCCCTGCGTGCAGGGAGAGCTCGCCAGACAAACGATTACTCGGCGTCAGGTGTTGTCACTACGTCGGCTTCCGCCTGCGGCTGCTCGACCGCTTCTTTGATGCTCAGGCGAACACGGCCCTGGCGATCAACTTCCAGCACTTTAACCGGAACTTCCTGGCCCATCTGCAGATAGTCAGCCACTTTCTCAACGCGCTTGTCAGCAATCTGAGAAATATGAACCAGACCTTCTTTACCGCCGCCGATAGCAACGAACGCACCAAAATCGACGATACGCGTTACTTTGCCGTTATAAACACGGCCAACTTCGATTTCAGCAGTGATTTCTTCGATGCGGCGAATAGCATGCTGTGCTTTATCGCCGTCGGTTGCAGCAATTTTCACTGTACCGTCATCTTCGATTTCAATCGTGGTGCCAGTTTCTTCGGTCAGAGCACGGATAACTGAACCGCCTTTACCGATGACATCTTTGATTTTGTCCGGGCTGATCTTAATAGTATGGATACGTGGAGCAAATTCAGAGATATCGCCACGCGGCGTGCTGATAGCCTGTTCCATCACGCTAAGGATGTGCAAACGCGCACCTTTGGCCTGGTTCAGAGCAACCTGCATGATTTCGCGGGTAATGCCTTCGATTTTGATATCCATCTGCAGCGCGGTGATACCTTCACGGCTACCGGCTACTTTAAAGTCCATGTCGCCAAGGTGATCTTCATCACCAAGGATGTCGGACAGCACAACATAACGATCGCCTTCTTTGACCAGACCCATTGCGATACCGGCAACAGCGGCCTTGATCGGCACACCTGCATCCATCAGCGCCAGAGAGGCACCGCAAACAGAGGCCATTGAAGAAGAACCGTTAGATTCAGTGATTTCAGACACCACACGCACGGTGTACGGGAAATCTTCTGGCTTAGGCATCATCGCCAACACGCCGCGCTTAGCAAGACGGCCGTGGCCAATCTCACGACGCTTCGGCGAACCGACCATACCTGTCTCACCGACCGAGTACGGAGGGAAGTTGTAATGGAAGAGGAAGCTGTCAGTGCGCTCGCCCATCAGCTCATCAAGATTCTGCGCATCACGTGCAGTACCCAACGTTGCGGTAACCAGCGCCTGCGTTTCACCACGGGTGAACAGCGCAGAGCCGTGAGTACGTGGCAGCACGCCAGTACGCACATCCAGACCACGGATCATGTCTTTCTCACGGCCATCGATACGCAGTTCGCCGTTCAGAATACGCGAGCGGACAGCATCTTTTTCGATGGCGTGCAGAATATCGCTGATTTCACCTTCATCCAGCGTGGCATCTTCAGCCAGCAGCGCGGCGATAGTTTCTGACTTGATCACGCCAACCTGCGTGTAACGCTCTTGCTTTTCAGTGATGCGGTAAGCATCGCTCAGACGGCTTTCAGCCAGCGCAGCGATGCGGCTGTGCAGTGCATCGTTAGTCGCTTCTGGCTGCCAGTCCCAGCGTGGTTTGCCTGCTTCAGCAACCAGAGAGTTGATGTTTTCGATCACAATCTGCTGCTGCTCATGGCCATAAACCACGGCACCCAGCATCTGATCTTCGCTCAGCACGTCAGCTTCAGATTCAACCATCAATACAGCGCCCTGCGTACCGGCAACAACCAGGTCGAGGCTGCTCTGCTTGATTTCATCTACGGTTGGGTTCAGCACGTATTGATTGTTGATATAACCGACGCGCGCGGCACCGATTGGACCATTGAACGGCAGGCCAGACAGGCTCAGAGCGGCAGAAGCACCAATCATCGCTACGATATCCGGGTTAACCTGTGGGTTAACGGAAACGACAGTAGCGATAACCTGTACTTCATTAACAAAACCTTCCGGGAACAGTGGACGAACCGGACGGTCGATCAGGCGCGAAATCAGGGTTTCGCCTTCGCTTGGACGGCCTTCACGGCGGAAGAAGCTACCTGGAATACGGCCAGCAGCGTAGGTACGCTCCTGATAGTTAACGGTCAGCGGGAAAAAGCCCTGTCCCGGCTTAGCTTTTTTCTGTCCTACAACGGTAACGAATACCGCGGTGTCATCCATGCTTACCATTACGGCGGCCGTTGCCTGGCGCGCCATCATACCGGTTTCAAGCGTGACGGTATGCTGACCATATTGGAATTTACGTACGATCGGATTCAGCAAAATTGTATCCTTTAACTTCGACGCGGACGTTATGTAGTCCGCAATTGACCTCAATCTTTATTTGCATCCTCGCGACTAATGACAATCTTTAACTCCGCCCGGAGTAAAGTTTCTCATTAGCCGCGCGAACCTCTGCAAGCAAAGATCACTCTCAGCAACAATACATGAGTTTGGCGTGGATTGCTGCGCATTGCTTAAAAAAAGGGGCCATAAAGGCCCCCTTTTCGCGAAACTCGCACAAATCTGTTCACCAGACGTTGCTTTCTACAATTTAACGCTGTTGAACAAATTGTAGACTTAGCGACGCAGACCCAGGCTTTCGATCAGGCTGGTGTAACGTGCAACATCTTTACGCTTCAGGTAATCCAGCAGCTTACGACGCTGGGAAACCATACGCAGCAGACCGCGACGGCTGTGGTGGTCTTTTTTGTGCTCAGAGAAGTGACCCTGCAGGTGGTTAATCTGAGCAGTCAGCAGTGCAACCTGAACTTCGGTAGAACCGCTGTCGTTAGTACCACGACCGTATTTAGCAACGATCTCTGCTTTAGCTTCAACGCTTAGAGACATAATAAACTCCAATAAAAAAATGAATGTAAGGGTGCCGATCTCTAATTCAGCGACCCAATGAAAAGCGGGCTTATTCTACTCTTAGCCCATTGCGATCGCAAATGAGTCAGTCAGAATATTCAACAACCAGCCTTTTTGGCGCCACACGCCCATCGTCAGCTATTTCAGCCATACCGATGAATTTTCCCATCGCGCCTTCAGTGACCCGAACCAGACCGTTCTGCGGCGCGCCAGCTGCCTGTACCGGCATACCCTGCTTAAAGTAAGCCGCGCTGCTTTCCGGCAGGTTGACCTCGGGAAAGGCCGCGGCCGGGCTGTCCATCGGCATCAGTAACTGGTCGAGCGCATCACGATTTGCAGGATCGGATTCCAGCGCGGTTTTTTCCAGGGCCTGCAACTGTTCCAGCGTCACCATCTGGCTCACCGGATAGGTGGCCACTTCAAGGCGGCGCAGCATGGTCACATGCGCACCACATCCCAATTTCTCACCGAGATCATCAATAATGGTGCGAATATAAGTGCCTTTGGAACAGTGGATTTCCAGTTCCAGCTCTTCGCCTTCCCAACGAATAAACAGTAGCTCGTATACTACAATTGGACGCGCTTCACGCGGCACGTCAATGCCCTGACGCGCATACTCATAAAGCGGGCGACCCTGATGCTTCAATGCTGAATACATTGAGGGCACCTGCTGGCTTTCGCCGCGAAAACTTTCCAGGGCCGTTTCAAGCTGCTCATTATTAAACGCAACCGGACGTTCCTCTACCACAATGCCATCTGCATCAGAGGTATCGGTTCGCTGACCGAGACGAGCAATAACGCGATAGCGTTTGTCAGAATCGAGCAAATAGCGGGAAAACTTCGTGGCTTCGCCGAGACAGATCGGCAGCATACCGGTGGCAAGCGGATCAAGCGCGCCGGTATGGCCCGCTCGGTTGGCGTTAAAGATGCGCTTCACTTTTTGCAGCGCATCATTGGAGGAGAGTCCCTGCGGCTTATCCAGCAGCAAAACGCCGTGAATATCGCGGCCACGACGACGAGGGCGACTCATCAGTCCTCCTTGTCTTTATCCGCTGCGTCTTCGTCCGTCACATCTTCGCCACGGCGTTCAGCATCATTTTTCACTACGCTGGTAACCAGGTTAGACATGCGCATGCCTTCAACCAGCGAGTTGTCATAGAAAAAGGTCAGTTCAGGCACAATGCGCAGGCGCATAGCTTTGCCCAATAATGAGCGAATAAAGCCTGAAGCGTCCTGAAGCGCACGAATGCCTGATTTAACGGCATCTTCATCTTTGTCGTTCAGAAAGGTAACAAACACTTTGGCGTAGGCCAGATCGCGTGACACTTCCACGCCTGAAACCGTCACCATCATGCCAACACGCGGATCTTTAATCTCACGCTGGATAATCATCGCCAGCTCTTTTTGCAACTCTTGCGAGACGCGCTGTGGGCGACCAAATTCTTTCGCCATAATTTTATTCCTCTCAAATAATTCGGGAGGCGCACAGGCCTCCCAAATATAGCGTCACCGAAACGGGACTGTTACTCAATGGTACGTTTGATTTCGATGATTTCGAATACTTCGATCATGTCGCCTGGGCGCACATCGTTGTAGTTCTTAACACCGATACCACATTCCATACCGTTACGGACCTCGTTAACGTCATCCTTGAAGCGGCGCAGTGATTCCAGCTCGCCTTCATAGATAACCACGTTGTCACGCAGTACACGGATTGGATTGTGACGTTTGATCGTACCTTCAGTCACCATACAACCAGCAATGGCGCCAAATTTCGGTGATTTAAATACATCACGAACTTCAGCCAGGCCAATGATCTGCTGTTTGTATTCCGGTGCCAACATGCCGCTCATCGCTGCTTTAACTTCGTCGATCAGGTTATAGATCACGGAGTAGTAACGCAGGTCGAGGCTTTCGGTATCGACAACGCGACGCGCTGAGGCATCTGCACGAACGTTAAAACCAAGCAGAATCGCGTTTGAAGCAGCTGCCAGTGTGGCGTCGGTTTCGGTGATACCACCTACGCCAGAGCCAACAATCTTAACCTTCACTTCGTCAGTAGAAAGTTTCAGCAGTGAATCGGAGATCGCTTCCACAGAACCCTGAACGTCAGCTTTCAGCACGATGTTCAGTTCAGAAACTTCGCCTTCGCTCATGTTAGCAAACATGTTCTCCAGTTTAGATTTCTGCTGACGCGCCAGCTTAACTTCACGGAATTTGCCCTGACGATAAAGGGCAACTTCGCGCGCTTTCTTCTCATCACGAACAACAGTGGCTTCGTCACCCGCTGCCGGCACGCCCGACAGGCCAAGAATTTCTACCGGAATAGACGGGCCGGCTTCCATGACTTCGCGACCGAGCTCATCGCGCATCGCACGCACGCGACCATACTCAAAGCCACACAGCACGATATCGCCTTTGTTCAGCGTACCTTCGCGAACCAGAACGGTTGCAACCGGACCACGACCTTTATCCAGGAAGGATTCGATTACGACGCCGCTTGCCATGCCTTCACGCACTGCTGACAGTTCAAGAACTTCAGCCTGCAGCAGAATAGCATTCAACAGATCGTCAATACCGGTACCCGCTTTTGCCGATACGTTAACGAACATGTTCTCGCCGCCCCACTCTTCCGGAATGATACCGTACTGGGTGAGTTCGTTTTTAACGCGATCCGGATCGGCATCAGGCTTATCAACTTTGTTGACGGCCACAACAACCGGTACACCGGCCGCTTTAGCATGCTGAATCGCTTCCACGGTTTGAGGCATCACGCCATCGTCCGCAGCAACAACCAGAATCACGATATCTGTTGCCTGAGCACCGCGGGCACGCATGGCGGTAAACGCGGCGTGGCCAGGGGTATCAAGGAAAGTTACCATGCCGTTGTCAGTTTCAACGTGGTAAGCACCGATATGCTGAGTAATGCCGCCCGCTTCGCCAGAGGCGATTTTGGTTGAGCGGATATAATCGAGCAGTGAGGTTTTACCATGGTCAACGTGGCCCATGATGGTCACGACTGGTGCACGAGATTCCTGAGAACCGGTGCTGTCGCGATCGCTCATTACTGCTTCTTCCAGCTCATTCTCGCGGCGCAGGATGGTTTTATGTCCCATCTCTTCAGCAACCAGCTGAGCGGTTTCCTGATCGATAACCTGGTTGATGGTCGCCATTGCGCCCATCTTCATCATTGCTTTGATGACCTGTGAACCTTTTACCGCCATTTTATTGGCAAGTTCAGCAACGGTAATAGTCTCGCCGATGATGACGTCACGGTTAACGGCCTGAGCCGGCTTGTTGAAGCCTTGCTGCAGCGTGCTTGGCTTACGGTGTTTACCACCTTTGCCACCACGAATTGCGGCGCGTGCTTCTTCACGATCGGTTTTGGCTTCAGAATGCTTGTTGCCTTTTTTGGCAGGACGCGCAGCCTTGGTCGTACGGGCACGACTACGGCCTTCTTCTACTTCACGATCGTTTTCATCTTCAGCCTGACGGGCGTGCTGTGAAGTGGTCACGTGATAGTCAGCGCTATCCTCGGTTACTTCAGTAGCAGCTTTAGATTCCCATTCAGCTGATTTCTCTTCAGCCATTTTGCGTGCCTCTTCTGCAGCACGCTTCGCATCTTCTTCGAGCTTACGACGTGCTTCTTCTTCGGCTTTGCGCTTCAGTTCAGCAGCTTCAGCCTCGCGGCGGGCTTTGTCTGACTGGGCAGCCCGGGTTACTTCGTCGGTTTGATTATTGCTCAATTTCTCTTTTTCCGCTGCTTCGCGCTTCACTTCAGCTTCGCGCCTGGCTTTTTCATCCGCTTCACGTTTTGCTTTTTCGTCAGCTTCACGTTTCGCTTTCTCTTCGGCCTCACGACGAGCCTGTTCTTCCGCTTCACGCTGCGCCTGAGCTTCAGCTTCGATCTGAGCTTGCTGCTCAGATTCCGCATCGCCTTTCACATAGGTGCGCTTCTTGCGGACTTCGATTTGGACCGACTTACTTTTACCGCCGGTACCGGGAATATTCAAGGTGCTGCGTGTTTTACGCTGCAATGTCAGTTTACCTGACGCGCTACTACCATGCTCACGGTTCAGGTGCGTCAGTAAGGTTTCTTTCTCTTGCTGGGTTACAGAGTCATTTTCAGACTTGCGGATCCCTGCATCAGCGAACTGCTGTACCAGGCGTTCCACCGAAGTCTGAATCTCTGCTGCCAGTGATTTTACGGTTACATCTGTCATGCTGTTCCTTCCTGTTGTTACGCGTCGTCACCGAACCAGCAGATATTGCGTGCGGCCATAATTAGCGCGCCGGCTTTCTCATCGTCCAGCCCTTCAATATCAGTCAGGTCATCAACACCTTGTTCGGCGAGGTCTTCCAGCGTGCACACACCTTTTGCCGCCAGTTTGAATGCCAGAGCGCGTTCCATGCCTTCCAGATTCAGCAGGTCTTCAGCAGGTTCCTGATTACCCAGGCTCTCTTCTTTCGCCAGCGCTAATGTGGTCAACGCATTTTTTGCGCGGTCGCGCAGTGCTTCGATGGTCTCTTCATCTAAACCATCAATCTCAAGCAGTTCGTTGATCGGCACATAGGCCAGCTCTTCCAGTGAGGAGAAGCCTTCTTCAACCAGCACGGTGGCGAACTCTTCGTCGACATCAAGGTATTTGGTGAAGGCATCAATGGCTGCGTGTGCTTCAGCCTGATGTTTCGCCTGCAAATCATCGACGGTCATAACGTTCAGCTCCCAGCCGCTAAGCTGCGAGGCGAGACGTACGTTTTGCCCATTACGGCCAATGGCCTGAGCAAGGTTGCCTGCTTCGACGGCGATATCCATTGTATGGTTATCTTCGTCTACCACAATTGAGGCAACGTCAGCAGGCGCCATTGCATTGATTACAAACTGCGCAGGATTATCATCCCACAGCACGATATCAATGCGTTCGCCACCCAGCTCGCTGGATACCGCCTGAACACGCGCACCGCGCATACCCACGCAGGCGCCAACTGGATCAATACGCTTATCGTTGGTTTTCACCGCGATTTTAGCGCGTGAGCCCGGATCGCGAGCGGCTGCTTTAATCTCAATAACTTCTTCGCCAATTTCTGGCACTTCAATACGAAACAGCTCAATAAGCATTTCTGGCTTAGAGCGGCTGACAAACAGCTGCGCACCACGCGCTTCCGGACGAACCGCATAAAGCACGCCGCGGATACGGTCGCCTGGGCGGAAGTTTTCACGCGGCAGCATATCTTCACGCAGAATAACCGCTTCGGCATTACTGCCTAAATCAAGACTGATATTGTCGCGGTTAACTTTTTTAACAACGCCGGTAATAATCTCGCCTTCGTGCTCACGGAACTGATCGACCACCATGGCGCGTTCGGCTTCACGTACTTTTTGTACGATAACCTGTTTCGCGGTCTGCGTAGTGATACGGTCAAACGTTACCGATTCAATCTGATCTTCAACGTAATCGTCAAGATTCAGTGATTCATCTTCGTAACGCGCTGCTTCCAGCGTGATCTCACGGGTTGGCTGCGTCACTTCATTAACGATCACCCAACGACGGAACGTATCAAAATCGCCGCTCTTGCGGTCGATGCTGACGCGGACTTCAATTTCCTGCTCGTATTTTTTCTTGGTCGCTGTGGCCAGAGCGCTCTCGAGCGCCTCGAAGATTTTCTCACGTGGCAGGGACTTTTCGTTAGAAACGGCTTCTACGACAGCTAAGATCTCTTTGTTCATCCTGGTTAGCCTCAATCCGAACTTTTAAAAGTGGGGGACCAGGTTCGCTTTCTGAATGTTGCTCAGTGCGAACACTTCATCATTACCCTCGACGGTCACCGTGATCATTTCACCTTCGACAGATTTAATGATGCCCTGCCATTTACGGCGGTTCTGCACGGCCATGCGCAATACCAGACTGACTTCTTCGCCCAGGAAGCGCGTATAATGCTCGGCGGAAAAGAGTGGACGTTCCAGTCCAGGTGAGGAAACTTCAAGGTTGTAAGCAACGGTGATGGGATCTTCAACATCCATAATGGCGCTTACCTGATGGCTGACGTCTGCGCAGTCATCAACATTGATGCCGTTTTCGCTATCAATGTAAATACGCAATGTGGATGTGCGACCACGCACGAACTCAATACCTACCAATTCGTAGCCAAGCGCTTCAACCGGTGCTGAGATCAACGCTGTCAATTTCTGCTCTAATGTGGACAAGGCCACCCCCAAGACATAAAAAAAGGGCTTATAGCCCAGTGTTACGATTCCCTGATAACAAAAAACCCCGAAAATTCGGGGCTTTATGCGACTGGACCCTGTATGCCGCAATAGCGGCTCGGCACACCATCCATCAGAATTTTTTTCAAAATCCGCTGATATTGCGTCCGAAGATACACACAGTATATTTGAAAAAGAACTCTAAGGGAAAGTGGTTGCGGGGGCCGGATTTGAACCGACGACCTTCGGGTTATGAGCCCGACGAGCTACCAGGCTGCTCCACCCCGCGTCCGAAAACGTGG